>OLOX01002249.1_pt1 | contig 16351 bp, 20 predicted proteins | sample 1672091 | NCBI WGS metagenome assembly OLOX01 (sample SAMEA3136644, study PRJEB25190) | human gut metagenome | reverse complement strand
CATACCATACAGACTGTATCCGGGCAATCTCCTTATGAAAATATCTCTCCAGCGCAAGATATTTTCTCCCCAGGATAAAAGTCTTTCCGTTTCCGGAATCATAACAGGTCATAAGATTATGAAGTCCCAGGTCTATCGCCAGGTAATGGCCTTTATCCGGAAGTATTTCCGGGTCTGGGATCTCATAAACAACAATGATCCTGCTGGTCCCTTTCTCCGGTGGATAGATACGGATCTGCTTGATCTGGTCCATGCTCCTGAAGATCTTATTTTCAAGATAGAGAAATTTTTCATGGATACCAAATGTTTTTTCCATATATATCTTCAACGCTTTGGGAAGTGACAGGCGTACGCTTCCGGAACCTTGTTCATGAACGATCCCCATCTGCATATAGGCGACAGGAATATTTTCTTTTTTAAAACGTGGCGGCTTTGGTGCCTGTATGCCCCCGGATTTTTTCAAGGCATAGAAAGACTTCCACGCCTTATCCAGCTGCTTGCAGACTTCCTGTGCGGTCTGGGCTGGAAGCTGTTTATACCACAGTTCGTTCTTATGTACTTTTTTCTGATAATACCAGTCCGGATATTGTTCCAATCCCAGTTCTTTATAATGATATCTTTCGTAATTACAGACATTCCAGAGCTTGGATGCCGCATAACACATGTGCCCTATAAAATTTGCCTGATCCTCTGTAAATTTTATGCTTGATCTACGTGAAAGCAGCATTTTCCCACTCCGTTCTTAATATGACTTACTCTGATGTTCTATATACCTGCGTATATTTTCCTCCGAAACAGATCCGATCGTTTCCACATAATAGGAATGGTTCCACAGCTCTCCTTTCCACAGCTGGTTTCTTATCTCAGGAAAACGTTCGAACAGTTTTCTCCCTGTGATCCCTTTCAGATATTTAACAATCGCAGTGATCGATAATTTAGGTGGCGCTGACACAAAACAATGGACATGATCTCCCTCACCACATTCAAACAGATGGACTGTAAAGCCCTTGTCAGCAGCGATCTGCTGTACCAGCTCTTTTAAATATGCCTCGATCTCCGCATTTAATATCTTTCGTCTATATTTAACAGACCACACCATATGGTAATTGATATTACATACACAAGTACGGTAATGTATTAGATTTTCTTTCATACATATAGTATATCACATAGTCACAAAAGCATCAATAAAAACCGAACATATTTTCTTTTTTGTTCAGGCTGACTACAGCCATTTATCCTGTGCAGACATGCACGATATGGCGCTTTCATCTCGGCAATTGAATTACCGAGGATTCCCGCTTATCGTCCTAAAATAGTAAATAAGGTATAAATTGCCATATAAACGGCAGAAAATGCACTATGACATAATTAAATGCACATAAGCACCCCCTGTTTTAACCGAATCAAGTAAGTCCCCTGCTTCAATTGCGAAAAGCAATAAGCAGTGAGTGGGGATTTGCACAAAACTGCAGGACAGGGGATGTGACTGTGTTTATGAGCATGTAGCATAGCGGAATGGAATGTCCGCTTTATGAGGGATTATGGAGTGAATTATAGCTATGATATATGCGGTTTTACTATGCAATAAAGAATGGAACATCGTGAAAATAAAGCAAAACGTATCGGGGCTGTCTTTGAAACCGGGTGACTGTCTGGCGGATGTGGTGCAGGATGCAGATGAGCTTACAGAAAACGATGAGAAGCAGTATTCGCTGTTTCTGACATTCAGAGAAAACGGGATGACATTATCAACTCTTGTACGGAGCTTTCAGGAGGGGAATCTGGTCATCCTTTCTCATGTCCGGAGTGATGCGGATTTTGTAGAATTTAATAATGAATACCTGGATTTTGTGGAATGGGTGGAGAATCATAGAGAAATCTTGAAATGGCACTGGAAGAAAATAAAAAGATAAACCGGAAAATATCCGAAGCCAGACAGGCTGCAGAACAGGCGAGCCGGTCAAAAACGCAGTTTCTGGCAAATATGAGTCATGATATCCGGACTCCGATGAATGCAATTGTTGGATTAACGAAACTTATGCAGTATAGTCTGAATGATCCGGAAACTCTGGACAGTTACATTCAGAAGTTACAGTCTTCCAGCGAGTATCTGCTTGGACTGATCAATGATATTCTGGATCTGAGCAAGATTGAGAGTGGTTCCATAGAATTAAAAAAAGAGTCTATGAATCTCAGAAAAGTGGCGGAACAGATTGCCGCGATCATTCGCCCGAATGTACTGTCCGGTGGAAAGAAGTTCAGGATTTCTGAGGAGTCTTTCTGCCATGAGCATGTGCTGGGAGATTCGATCCGTATTCGTCAGGTATTGATGAATTTATTATCAAATGCTGTGAAATATACACCGGAAGGCGGAGAGATCAGCCTGCGTGTGGAAGAATTATCCAGTGATAAAAAATATGCGAAATACAGATTTACAGTGGAAGATACCGGAATAGGAATGACAGAAGAGTTTTTGCAGCATATTTTTGAGCCTTTTGCACGAGCTGAAATGCTGGAAAGGGAGATTCAGGGGACCGGTCTTGGAATGGCGATCACGAAGAGTATTGTAGATTCCATGAGGGGAACCATAGAGGTCTATAGCACCATAGGAAAAGGCAGCCGGGAACGAAGCGGAAGACAGTATGGAAGAAACAAAAGGTTCGATCCTCAATGGCATGCATTTTCTCTGTGCGGAAGATAATGATCTGAATGCGGAAATCCTGAGGTCCATGTTGGATCTGAAGGGAGCGTCCTGTGTGATCTGCTCCAATGGCAAACAGGTTGTGGAGGCTTTTGAGGAGTCAGAACCAGATCAGTATGATGCAGTTCTGATGGATGTGCAGATGCCGGTAATGAATGGTTATGAAGCGTCCAGAAGGATCCGCACCAGCAGGAGACCTTTTGGAAAAACGATTCCGATCATTGCGCTGACTGCCAATGCTTTTGCGGAAGATATTGTCCGATCATCGGAAGCGGGAATGGATGCTCATATTACAAAGCCGATTGATGAGAATAAATTAAAAGAGTGTATGCTGCGGCTGCTTGCAAGTCGATGAGATACCTGGAAAAATATAATGTTTCACGTGAAACATACGAAGAAGTCCGGAGAAATCCGGGCTTCTTTTTTCAAGAAAAGTGTGAAGTGAACAGGAACGATTGTGGCTATGAGTGAGCTGCAAAACGGAATAAGAATGTCCGGTTTATATATAGATGTGGTATAATGCAGGTAGTGACTGCGGAGTAAAAATCATATATCTTTGCAGAATGGGAGGTAACATGAATATACAGATTTTTGGAACAAAAAAGAACTTTGACAGTAAGAAAGCAGAGCGTTATTTCAAGGAGCGCGGAATCAAATATCAGTTTGTCGATATGAAAGAAAAAGGCCTGAGCAAAGGAGAATTTACCTCGGTGTGTCAGGCAGTGGGCGGATATGAGAAGCTGATCGATGAGAAATGTAAAGACAGGGATCTTCTGGCTCTGATCAAATATATTGCGGAGGAAGACCGTGCAGAGAAAATCCTGGAAAATCAGAAAGTTCTGAAGCTTCCGATTGTCAGAAACGGCAAACAGGCAACAGTCGGCTATGAACCGGATATCTGGAAAAACTGGAAATAAAAGATTACCGGACATTTTGCAGAAAGCAAAAATAAATAAAATCGAAAGAGAGGAATACCCATGAGTAAAATTGTAAATATCACATCAAAAGAAGATAAGGATCAGAAACTGCAGGATATTGCGAATTCACTGCAGGAACTGAAAGATGTTATGGCTGAGGTGATCGAGGCATATGAAGAAGACAATGCAGACAGTCGAAAAATGGATACGCTGACAGAAGCACTGGATGCGCTGGAGGATGCCTATGAGGCAGTCAGTGATGTGCTGCTGGAGGAATTATAAAATATAAACGTAAGGATGCAGATCACAGATGAATTCTATTGTATTCATGAGCATGTAGTGAGCATAGTGAAATATTTGTTTTGCGGCAGATTTCGGAAGGAGGAAGCGAAATGGAAACTATGATCCAGACAGTGATGGGGGATATCACAAAGGTTACAGATGTGGAAGCTATTGTTAATGCGGCAAATAACAGTCTGCTTGGCGGAGGCGGTGTAGATGGCGCGATTCACCGGGCAGCAGGTCCTGGATTACTGGAAGAGTGCCGTACTTTACATGGGTGTGAAACAGGCGAAGCGAAGATCACAGGGGCTTATGATTTGCCATGCAAGTATGTGATCCATACAGTAGGGCCAATCTGGTGGGGCGGTCTTCGGGGAGAAGCAGAGGCGTTAAAAAATGCGTATTATAATTCACTCCAGGTAGCAGTGGAGCACGGAATCAGAAGCATTGCTTTTCCATCCATTTCCACAGGGGTTTATCATTATCCGCTGGAAAAAGCAGCGTGTATTGCTGTGCAGACAGTAAAGGAATTCTGTGAAACACATCCCGGAAAGATTGAGGTTGTCCGGTTTGTATTGTTTGGGTGGCGTACATTAAAAGTATACGAAAAAGCAGTAGAGGAAATCTGGAGGGAAGTATAAAGCATGCAGTATAAAGTGCTGAAAATCGAAGAAGACATCGATTTTGGCTGCGAAGAACGCCAGCCAGGGGAAAAACTTATGTCCGTTGTTCTGCTGGAGAGAGAAGATGGATGTGAAATGAGTCTGAGACATGATGACGGGCTCTTATATGAAAGAGATATCAATGAGGGAGATCTGGTTACACTGGATGAGAACCGTGAATTGTGGAAGGCGTAGAGCTATGTAGTGAAGAGGATATTTTTATCCGCTGGATTAAAATTTCACGGCTTTTACCGAAGTGATCAGGGTGAAAACATTTGCAAAAAAAGTGTTTTCAGATATTCTTGACAGCTTCAGTAGGAAAAAGTAAAGTATAACGTGGAAATTGCTGAAAGGAAATATCTGAGATATGAAGAAAAAAGCATTTAAGGCAGCCTTTCCGTATACTTTGCCTATCTGCGTGGGGTTCCTTTTTCTGGGAATGTCTTATGGTTTTATGATGCGAAGCAAGGGATTTTCCTTTGTATATCCATTATGTATGAGCTTTTTTATCTATGCGGGGTCCATGGAATTTGTTACGGCAAATCTGCTTTTGTCAGCATTTAATCCGGTGTATGCGTTCTTTCTGACACTGATGGTAAATGCAAGACATCTGTTTTACGGAATTTCCATGCTGGAGAAATATAAGAATACAGGATGGAAGAAGTTTTATCTTATTTTTGGAATGTGTGACGAGTCATTTACAGTCAACTGTACCGTAGATCCTCCGGAAGATGTGGACAGAGGATGGTTTATGTTCTTTGTAAATGCGCTGAATCAGTTTTACTGGGTGACAGGAGCTACAGCAGGAGCACTTCTGGGATATGTGATCCATTTCAATACAAAAGGTATTGATTTTGTTATGACAGCATTGTTTGTGGTAATGTTTATCAATCAGTGGGAAGAGGCAGAGAATCACAAACCGGCGCTGATCGGAGTTGGATGCTCAGTGATCTGCCTGGTGATTTTTGGAAGCGGGAATTTTATTCTTCCGGCTATGGCATCGATTATCTTATGTTTCCTGGGAATGAAACAATATCATGCGAGACAGCAAAAAGAGAGGATACAGGGATCAGAAGAATCTCCATCATAGAGAAGAATTCGAATGTAAAGATCCGGGCGTAGCCAGGGAAGGAGGAAGAAAAAAATGACGATGACAATAACACAGCAGATTATTACCGTTGCAGTAGTGGTGTTGGGAACGATGACAACACGTTTTCTGCCCTTCCTTATTTTTCCGGAGGGAAAAGAACCACCGGCTGTGATCACATATCTGGGGACAGTGCTGCCGTATGCAGTGATCGGACTGCTGGTGGTGTACTGCCTGAAAGATGTTCCGGGAAGCGGCCATTATGGGATACCGGAACTGATTGCCATTTTGTTTATCGTGGCACTGCATAAATGGAAAAAAAGCACTCTGCTCAGTATAGGCGGCGGTACGGTGCTTTATATGGTACTGGTGCAGACGATATTCGGGTGATCGGAATACGCAGAAAATTATAATGATGATAAGACATGAGGTAATGTATGGAGAATATGTTATCGCATGTCTTTTTTTGTTTTGTGGGTGGGGACTTGCTTGTATCAGGAGGAGTGCAAGCAAGTCCTGATAAACTGCGGAGCAGTTATTTGGTGTAGAGCTGCGTAGCGAAGCGGATTGCGAATATCCGCTTGACATGCGACGATTGGGCAAAAAAGAAGCGTGTACGTAATACACAGACAAATGTGTTTTTTACTTACTGAAATATATCTGGAATTTTACGGCTTTTTGGTACTTTTAGGGGTCATTTCAGCAGATTTACGGTGCGTTTTTCGGATGCTGTTTCAGGCAGTGTTCAGGGTGCATGTTACGGAAATAACAAAAATGAGTATCTTTTGCAATAATATTGAATAAAAAAGCAGAAAGATGGGACATGAATTTACACCATAAACACGACTGTTACAAGAGTTTACATAGTGTATCTGAAATATCATAAAATGTGAATAAATTAACACATAATTTTAAAAATATACTCAAAACATAACCATACTATATTGACAAAAGTAAAAAGAAATGATAATATGTGACCAGAACAAAACGAGAACGACAGAAATTTATGCAATGAAAAAATAAAAAGATAAACACGAAAGGGGTATCTTGAAAATGGCTGAGATCAAGAAAATGGGTTACTGTGTAAACGGTGAGTGGAAAGAGTCAAAAGCAGAGAAATACATGGATGTTACAGATTCCAGTACAGGTGAGGTGATCGCGCAGGTTCCTTGTTGTACACCGGATGAGGTAGAAGAGGCGATCGCTTCCGCGCAGGCTGCATTCCCGGAATGGTCCTCACTTTCTCTTGCAAAGAGACAGCAGTATATGTTCAGATGGAGAGACGTTCTTTATGCTCATAAAGAAGAACTTTCCGTACTTTGCGCAAAAGAGCTTGGAAAGAACATCAAAGAGGCAAGAGGAGATGTTCAGAAAGCGATCGAGCCTACAGAAGAGGCATGTGCACTTCCGACAATGATCCAGGGCGATGCTGCAATGCAGGTAACTACAGGATATGACACAGCTACATATCGTAAACCACTTGGAGTAACTGCTGGTATTGTTCCGATGAACTTCCCTGCAATGATCCCATGGGGCTGGATGGTTCCGCTTTCCATCGCATGTGGAAATACAGTAGTACTGAAAGCAAGCTCTCAGACACCGCTGACAGCTATGAGAATCATGGAGCTGTTCTATACAGAGGGTGGATTCCCGAAAGGTGTTGTAAACCTTGTAACATGCAGCCGTGTAGAGGCTGATATCCTTCTTACAGATGAGAGAGTAAAGGCTGTTACATTTGTAGGTACAACAGGTGTTGGTAAACAGGTATATTCCAAAGCAGCAGCTCATGGCAAACGTGTTCAGGCACAGTGTGAGGCAAAGAACCATGCACTTGTACTTGAGGACTGCAACCTTGAGGCTACTGTTAATGCGATCATCAACTCCACATATGGATGCGCTGGTATGAGATGTATGGCTCTTCCGGTTGTATGCGTGCAGGAGAGTATTGCAGATGAGTTTGTTTCCCTCCTTAAGAAAAAAGCAGAAGCCATGAAACTTGGATGTGCATATGATGAAGCTACAGATCTCGGTCCTGTAGTAAATGCAGGCCATAAGGAGAAGATCTGCAACTGGATCCAGAAAGGTATCGATGAGGGCGCAGAGCTTGTACTTGACGGACGTAATGTAGTAGTTCCGGGATATGAGAACGGATTCTTCGTAGGACCGACAATCCTTGATCATGTAACACCTGAGATGACAGTAGGAAACCGCGAGATCTTCGGACCGGTAACCTGCATCAAACGAGTAAAAGATTATGAGGAAGGTATTGCGATCATGAATGCCAACCCATTTGCAAACGGTTCCTGTATCTTTACACAGAGCGGATATTACAGCCGTAAATTCGCTATGGAGACAGACGGCGGTATGGTAGGAATCAATGTAGGTATCCCGGTTCCGACCGCATACTTCCCATTCTCCGGAAATAAAGATTCCTTCTTCGGTGATCTGCATGTTCTCGGAAAAGACGGATATCGTTTCTTCACAAGAGCAAAAACAGTTACAACACACTGGTTCGATGAAGCTGCCGGAAAGAGAAAAGTCGGCACATGGGAAGGAAGTACTGAGGCATAAGAAAGCTTCGAAAATAAATCCATGACACTGTAAGGCAGACCATGTAAAGTCTGCTTCTCAGATAAAATCCTCTAATGAGATGAGCATATTCAAAAACGGTGCATCTGCTGAACTCCTGGCAGGTGCACTGTTTTTGCCTGGCTGAATATCTGAATGGTTTTGCGGCGGATCATAAAAAAGTGTATCGGTGACAGAAATAAAGGATGTCACCGATACACTTTTTTGGTGCGTATGTTTTGTGCGTATGCTACCGGACTGGCGTATCTTACGGTATGCGGCTCATGATGAAAAGATCAGTCGATCGTCATAACACGGATGCCGTGTTCCTGGCAGAAATTATCGTATTCTTCCGGAAGTGCCTGGTCGGTTACGATGGCGTCCAGTTTTTCCATTGGAGAATAGGTCATAAGTGAGATCCGGCCGAACTTGGAATGGTCAGCAAGAAGGATCATGCTGTTGGCGTTCTCTGCAATGGCTTTCTTTGTGATGTATTCTTCGGCACTGGCGTTGGTGAGTCCGCTCTTCATCGTTACGCCTGTGCAGGCCATAAAAGCCATGGAAATGTTGTAAGTCTGCAGATAATCGTTGATATCAGGGCCTGTGAAAGACAGGGTCTTGCGGTTCAGTCTTCCGGGAACGGAAATGATATCCAGGTTCGGATAGGATGCTGCCTTGTTGAAGATAAGCAGGCTGTTGGTAAGGATCGTGCAGTGCTTATCCGCAATAAAATCAACCAGATTCAGACAGGTTGTACCGGTATCGATATAGATGGTGTCGTCTTCTGCCACAAGTTCTGCGGCACGGCGGCAGATTTCTTTCTTTTCTTCAGGAAAACGTCCGCCACGCTCTTCGTAAGACAGAAGGGGGAGAGTCTGTGGAGTTTCAAGTGCTGCGACACCACCGTATACTTTCATGATACTGCCGCGTTTCAGAAGGATGTCGACATCTCTTCTGATGGTGTTTTTGGATACGTTAAATTTCTCACATAATGTATCGAGAGAAGCGTTCTTATGCTCCAGCACATATTCTTCGATCATGTCCAGTCGCTGTGATTTCATAGAGGTCTACCTTCTTTCTATTGGTTAAGTCTTGGTTATATTTTATCATAAAAGAAGGCGGAGATAAAGTGTTTTTATGAGAACATACCAAAAAAATTGAACGCAGATCCTGTGCGGGACCTGCGTTCAGAAATGACTGGTGTAAGAGCATTGCAGATGATCAGTTTATATCGGGGATTATTTTCCGAAAAACAGTTCCATATCTTCTTCCACGCTGCTAATTCCTGCAATACCAAAATTGTTAACCAGAATTTTGGTTACATTTGGAGAAAGGAAGGCCGGAAGTGTTGGTCCAAGGTGAATATTTTTTACCCCGAGGGAAAGCAGCGCCAGGAGAACGATCACGGCTTTCTGCTCATACCAGGCAATGTTGTAGATGATCGGAAGCTCATTGATATCCTCAAGGCCAAAAACTTCCTGAAGTTTCATGGCGATCACTGCAAGGGAATAGGAATCGTTGCACTGGCCTGCATCCAGAACTCGTGGGATGCCGTTGATATCTCCCAGATTCAGTTTATTGTAGCGGTATTTTGCACAGCCTGCGGTGAGGATCACGGTGTCTTTTGGGAGCGCCTGGGCAAAATCGGTGTAGTAGCTTCGGGATTTTGCCCGGCCGTCACAGCCTGCCATGACTACGAATTTACGGATGGCACCGGATTTTACGGCATCTACGATCTGATCTGCCAGGGCGATCACCTGATCATGGGCAAAACCACCGACAATTTCACCATGCTCGATTTCGGTTGGAGCTGCACAGCGTTTGGCGTGGCTGATGATTTGTGAGAAATCTTTTTTGCCGTCAGGCCCGGGTGTGATGTGGGTGCAGCCTGGATAACCGGTAGCACCTGTGGTGTAGATCCGGTCTTTGTAGCTGTCCTTTGGCGGAACGATGCAGTTGGTGGTCATGAGGATGGGACCGTTAAAGCTTTCGAATTCTTCTTTCTGTTTCCACCAAGCATTTCCGTAGTTGCCTGCAAAGTTCGGATATTTTTTGAACGCCGGATAGTAGTGGGCCGGAAGCATCTCAGAGTGGGTGTAAACGTCAACGCCGGTTCCTTTTGTCTGTTCAAGCAGCATTTCCAGATCGTGAAGGTCGTGGCCGGAAACCAGGATTCCGGGATTTTTGCCTGTGCGGATATTTACTTTTGTAATTTCCGGATTTCCGAAAGTTTCGGTGTTTGCCTGGTCGAGAAGGGCCATGCCACGGACACCGAATTTTCCGGTTTCCAGAGTGAGAGCGGTCAGTTCCTCTGCTGTGAGACTGTCGTCCAGAGTTTTTGCCAGGGTGCTCTGGATAAAAGCATCCAGTTCCGGATCTTCACGGAGAAGGGCGTTTGCATGGCTGGTGTAGGCACAGAGTCCTTTCAGGCCGTAGGTGATCAGCTCGCGGAGGCTTCGGATATCCTCATTCTTTGTAGACAGAATGTTGGTGACATATCCCATGGACTCGTAATCCGCAGGGCTTTCCGGGTGCCAGAGTGCGGCAGCGGGAAGGCTTTTTCTGTCAGAAAGCTGAGAGAGAAGCTGTTCTTTGGCCGAAAGGGTTTCGCTGATCTTTGCAACGATGGAATCTTTGTCGAAATTTGCGTTTGTGATGGTGGTGAAAAGATTCCGGATCACCATATGATTGATATAGGAAGGGATTTCCCGGCCTTCGCCCCGAAGTGCGGTGGTGATGGCGGAAAGTCCCTTTGTTACGTAAACGAGAAGATCCTGCATGGCAGCTACGTCAGGCTTTTTGCCGCAGACACCGGAGATGGTGCAGCCGGAACATCCGGCGGTTTCCTGACACTGATAACAAAACATTTTTGGTTCCATAATGTATACCTCCTGTGGTAAGTGGGTGGGCCTTTGAAAATAAAGACCTGCTTTTTTTAGTGTGGTTTATTTTGGATTTTTTATCCCTGAAGTCATTGGAAAAGGCTGCATCGCAGTGTTCTCAGATGTGAATCTCTGTGTCAGACGGAAACTCTGGAGTCAGAGGGGAATGTATCTCTGATATGGAACACGGATCTGGATATCTGGTATGCTTTCAGGTGATGGAGAAAGGATAGCATGTGCCGGTGGAAAAATCGGTAACATATGATACGAAAAAAGACCTTGACGGAATTCTTTTTTAAATGTAATATGAAAACGGTTTTCAAATTCAAATCTGTCATAGAAGGCAGTTGTTGAAAGAGAGTGAGAATTATATGGAAGAAAAAATGAAATACAGTACCAGGCAGCAGAAGATGATTCTGGAGTGCCTGCAGGAATATGGAGATACATTTTATACCATTGATCAGTTTATGGAGATTCTTCGTGGAAAAGAGATCCAGATCGGAAGGACAACGGTGTACAGAGGTCTGGAGCGTCTGCAGAAAGAGGGAGCGGTGCTGAAAGTTCCGTCTGTGGAAGGTGCACCTGCCCAGTATCGGTTTATCCGGGATGAGGAACGGAAGAATTATGGTAAGCTTGTGTGCCTGGAATGTGGGCATACGATTCCTCTGCAGTGTGGATGCATTGACCATTTTGTGGGACATGTGCTGGATGAGCACGGGTTTGAGATTGATCAGAGCCGGACGATCTTTTATGGATATTGTGATGAGTGCAGGAGGAAGAAATGAATTTTAACAGAGGGAAGATGGCTGCGGCAGCGGTTCTGGCGGCAACGCTCCTTGTGGTCGGAGGTGTGACCGGTTATGGATTGCACAGGGCCGGAACAGTGGGGCAGCCGTTTGTGGATGATGGCCGGCTGAAAGTGATGGCCAGCTTTTATCCCATGTATGATTTTGCCCGGAAGGTGGGCGGCGATAAGATTCAGGTGAAGGATATGGTTCCTGCGGGAACGGAGCCTCATGACTGGGAACCTGCGGCGACGGATATCCGGAATCTTGAGGATGCGGATGTTTTTGTCTACAATGGCGCGGACCTGGAACACTGGGCGGAAGATGTGCTGGACACTCTGGAAAATCAGGATCTGGTGGTGTCTGAGGCATCGGATGGTGTGGAGCTTCTGGATGGAGGTGAGGATCATGCTCATGGCGATAATGGAAAAGATCCCCATGTCTGGCTGGATCCCATGCGGGCGAAACAGGAGATGGCGAATATTAAGGATGCTTTTGTAAAAGCGGATCCGGAGAATAAGGATTATTATGAAGCGAATTATGAGAAATATGCCGGTGAATTTGACGAGCTGGACCAGGAATTCCGGGATGGCCTGAAAGATACAAAGAGCCGGGATATCATCGTGGCTCATGAGGCGTTCGGATATCTGTGCAATGCCTATGATCTGACACAGCTGGCGATTGAAGGCCTGACACCGGATTCAGAGCCTGATCCTGCCAAGATGCAGGAAGTGATCGAGTATGCGAAAAAATATGACATCCATACCATATTTTTCGAGGAACTGGCAAGCCCAAAGGTGGCGAAGACTGTGGCGAAGGAAGTGGATGCTGTGACGGCTGTGCTGAATCCTATTGAGGGATTGAGTGAAGAAGATATAGAAGCCGGCGAGGATTATTTTTCTGTGATGAGGAAGAATCTGGAGGCATTGCAGAAGGCACTGAACGGAAGCCGTGAGGCAGCAGTTGCTGAGAACAAAGGCTGTTCTGAAATGTAGAACTGCTGTTGCGATAAAAGGAGAAATTATGGGAATTTTGATAGAAAATCTTTCGTTTTACTACACAGGAACGCCAGTGCTGGAGCAGGTGAACCTGGAAGTAAAGGATGGTGATTATGTCATTCTTACCGGTGAAAACGGAAGTGGAAAAAGTACGTTTCTGAAGCTTCTTCTGGGTGAGCTGAAAGCCCAGGAAGGAAGCATTACCGTAAATGGAAAAGATATTTCTGCCACATTTGGAAAGGGAGATCTGGGATATGTTCCGCAGAACAGTATCAGCAGAAATCAGAATTTCCCGGCCACGGTAGAGGAAATCATGATGACAGGCGTGTATTCCTCTTCATGGAAAGCACGTTTTCAGGTGAAAAAAGAGATTCCACGTCTGAAAGCCGCACTTGCGGAGATGGAAATGGAAGAGTTCTGGAAAAGAAGGATCGGAGATCTTTCCGGCGGGCAGCAGCAGAGAGTTATGCTGGCACGTGCACTGGTGGGAAATCCGAAGATCCTGATCCTGGATGAGCCTACCACAGGTATGGATACAGTTTCCGTGAAAGCACTTGCAAAAGTCCTGCAAAAGAGGAATGAGGAACAGGGGCTGACCATTCTTATGGTCACTCACGGAAATTCCGGTGAATTCAAAGGGGCCAATCGGTTCTTCAAGGCAGAAGAGGGGAGGATTGACGAGGTATGAGTATTTTACAGTATGGATTTATGCAGAGGGCTTTTTTCGTGGGAATCCTTCTGGCTGTGATCACGCCCTGTATCGGGATCACCATTGTTCTGAAACGGATGTCCATGATCGGAGATGCGCTTTCCCATTCTTCTCTGGCCGGTGTTGTGCTGGGACTGATCCTGGGAGTGAATCCGGTAGCTGGTGCGGTAGTGATGTGTATTGTGGCAGCCCTTGGAATTGAAGCGATCCGTAAAAAAATCCCACGGTATTCTGAAGTTGCAATTTCCATCGTCATGTCCGCCGGGATCGGACTGGCAGGTGTGCTGTCCGGTTTTGTGGAAAACGGCGCAAGCCTGAACAGCTTTTTATTTGGAAGTATTGTGTCCATCAGTGAAGGAGAGCTGGCATTGGTAGTTGTGATCAGCGTGCTGGTTCTGGCAGCGGTGCTGTTTTTTTACAGAGAACTGTTTTATATTGGATTTGATGAAAATGCGGCAAGGATTTCCGGCGTTTCCGTGCGGAATATTAATTTCCTGTTTACGATTCTGACTGCACTGACCGTTTCCATTGCATCCCGTACAGTGGGAACCCTGATCGTTTCTTCCATGCTGGTAGTTCCGGTGGCATGCGGGATGCAGATGGCAAAAAGTTATAAGGGGACTCTGGTGTGTGCCATTGTTGTGGCGGTATGTACGACCATTGCCGGACTTTTTCTTTCCTATTATGCCGGACTGAAACCAGGTGGAATGATCGTTCTTCTTGAGGTTGCATGGTTTGTAATTGTGATGGCCGTGAAAAGTTTTAACAAATAAAACACATTTTTCCCACAAAGTAAACACAATTAAAATCTATACTTTGAAGCATCAAAAGGAAACAGAGAAGAAATTTTTTTCCAGGGAGGGACTTAATCATGAATAACAACAGAAAATTAAAAATAAAGAAAATGATGAAAAAAGGTGCAACCATCAGCCTGTGTGCAGTACTTGCAGGTGGCATTGGTGTTGGTGCATATGAAGGTGTGAACTATTTCACAGGTGCACAGTCTGTACAGGCTGCAACTGACAGCTCTGAGAAGCTGACTCTTACGAAATCTGAGAAAAAATCAGATAAAGACAGCGAAGATACAACAGATACAAAATCTTCTGATACAAAGGGCAGCCTGGATGTATCTGATGTTGCTGAGGAGGCAATGCCTTCTGTAGTTGCCATCACAACCAAGTCTGTTCAGGAGGTTCAGAATTATTACAGCATGTTTGGCTCCCAGTATGCGCCAAGCCAGGAGCAGGAAGTTCAGGGCAGTGGTTCCGGTATTATCATCGGAAAAACAGATTCTGAGCTGCTGATCGCAACAAACTATCATGTTGTAGATGGTGCGGATACTTTATCCGTTGCTTTTGCAGATGGAAGTGCTTATGAGGCTACTGTAAAAGGCTTTGATGAGAACGAGGATCTTGCGGTTGTGTCTGTTGCAACCAAAGATGTTTCTAATGACACGATGGATGCGATTTCTGTTGCAAAGATCGGAAGTTCTGATGATCTGAAGATTGGTGAGCAGGTTGTTGCTATTGGTAATGCACTTGGTTATGGCCAGTCTGTTACTACTGGTATTGTCAGTGCAAAGAACCGTAAGACAGATTCTTCAGGTCAGATTGAGTCCAGTGATTCTACAGATAACAGCAGCAGTATCAATAAGGGTGTGAATCTGGTCCAGACGGATGCGGCTATTAACCCTGGTAACAGTGGTGGTGCGCTTCTGAATATGGATGGTGAGGTTGTTGGTATCAACTCTTCCAAACTTGCTTCTACGGAGGTTGAGGGTATGGGTTATGCCATTGCAATCTCTGATGTTGCGGATTCTCTTGAGAATATGATGAATGCCAAGGCAAGGGATAAAGTGGATAATCATGGTATTCTTGGTATCACAGGCAGCACGGTCAGTGATGAGGCTGTTCAGATTTATGGTATTCCGCAGGGTGTGTTTGTTTCTGAGGTGACTGAGGGTGGCCCGGCTGATGATGCGGGTATTACCAAGAATATGGTTATTACGGAGTTTGATGGTAAGACCATTACCAGTATTGATCAGCTGGTTGAGCTGCTTCAGTATTATGAGCCGAAGGAAAAGATTGATGTGACGGTTGCGGTTCTGGATGGTAATGAATATAAGAAGAAGACGCTTACTGTGAAACTTGGTAAGGATGATAGTGCTAGTAAGGATAGCTCTGAGGAGAGTGCGGCACAGGATAGTCAGGATTCCCAGGATTCTCAGGATGAAAGTATCGAAGGTGGACAGGATGGTTCTGATCAGGGAGATGCAAATGCGTTTGCGGATGATGGTGAGGCCAGTCTGTTCAGGGATTTTGAGCAGAATGGGTTGAGGGATTGATACGGAAACCAGTTGTGACAGACATAGATGAGCATGTGAGATAGATATACATATAAAAATGAAGGCTTCGTGGCTGACCCGGGATTGGGTGGCTGCGGAGTCTTTTTTTGTGTGGGGGTGTGGGGCTGGCTTTTCCGAGCGGGATGGGAGAGTGGTGAAGTGGTAGTGTGGTTCAGGAGGAATGGTTGAGTGGTTTCCCGGGAGTTGGATGAGCCATCAGCGCTGCGCTGGACGGCTTTTATCGCATACGGAATCTCAGGAGTTCCCAGCGGGAGGTTACGTTGGTTTTTCGGAAGATGTTCTGCAGGTGTTTCTGTAGGGTGTTTTCGCGGATGCCGAGAGACCCTGCGATTTCGTCGTTGTTGCGGTACTGGTAGATCTGTTCGGCAATCTGGAGTTCACGGTTTGTGAGG
>OLOX01002248.1_pt1 | contig 16351 bp, 12 predicted proteins | sample 1672091 | NCBI WGS metagenome assembly OLOX01 (sample SAMEA3136644, study PRJEB25190) | human gut metagenome | reverse complement strand
GGCCGACGAAGATGATGAACTCCTTATCCTGGATCTCCAGGTTGAAGTCGGTAACAGCAGGAGCAGTAGCGCCCGGATAGATCTTGTAGATGTGCTGGCAGCTAATCGAAGCCATAGGTCATTGCCTCCATTAAAATTTTTCTATGTTACGGCACCTTGACGGTGCACGCTCTCGTTGGTATTATAATAACAGATAACTTTGTGATATAAAATAGCATTTTATTGATTTGAGGTGTCAGATATTGCTTTATGATTGGACAAGCACCGCAGCCCTTGGCGTGGTGCGGGATATCCAGCCCAAAGAACCCCTGACCCTGACCGGCGAGGGGCTGTGGGTCTGCCTGATCTCCAGCGGCAGATGCACTGCCAGCCTGACCGATGCCTCGCCCTCCCCGGCGGGCAGCGCACTGATCCTGCCGCCCCAGAGCGCGGCGGCGGGCCATCTGGTGCTGAGCCGCGCCCCGTTGACCCTGACCCCGGAAGGGGAGAGCCACCTGCTCTGCATCCAGCTGACCGGGCAGGCGGCGGTGCAGTTCCTTGCCGGGCTGACGGAGCTGCCGTTCCTGGCCCGGGGCGAGACCTGCCCCGCCGCCGCAGAGCTGCTGGGCCGCCTTGCCGCCGAGGCCGACACACCCCGCAGCCGGGCTGCCAGCCAGCTGGCCTTTGCCCTGCTCTGTGAGCTTGCGGGGGCCGACAGCGCCGCCCCGCCCCTGCCGCCGCTGGTGGAGGCCGCCATTGAGGATATCCGCCAGAACTACGCTGGCCTGTACGGCGTGGAGGAGCTCAGTGAGCGGCTGGGGGTCTCCAAGAGCCACCTTGTCCGCACCTTTACCGCCGCCGTGGGGGTGCCCCCGGGGCGCTACCTGACCACTGTGCGGGTGGAAGCTGCCATGCGGCTGCTCCTGCACCGGGAATACACGCTGGATGTCATTGCCAGCCTGTGCGGTTTCTCAGGGGCCAACTACCTGTGCCGGGTGTTCAAAAAAGAGACCGGCCAATCTCCCGCACAGTGGCGGGCCTTGGCCGGTCAGACAGCGCGGCCCCTCAGCCCGGCGGAAAGCCAGCGGGAGCAGGCACTGTATATTTAAAATGTTCAGGAGCCGGGGCAGCACCCGGCTCTTTTCCGTGGAGGCGCTCAGCCGCACACAGAATGCGGGCGCTTGAGCAGGAACACCGTCAGGGCCAGCGTGATGGCCTCGGCGGCGGGGAAGGCTGACCACACACCGTTCATGCCGAACAGGGCGCTCAGGATCAGCGAGCAGGTGACGATGGCGGCCACGCCCCGGCTGACCGAGGTGATGGTGGCCTCGGTGGGGCGGTTGACCGCACCCAGATAGCCCGCCGCAACAATATTGCAGCCTGCAAAGAAGTAGCCCAGGAAGTAGATGCGCATACCGCTGTGGGCATATTCGGCCATCAAAGCAGAGCTCTCGCTGTTGAAGAGGGCAACAAAGGTATCGGTAAAGCCAAACACGGCACCGTACAACACCGCCGCCAGCGCCAGCGCGGTACCGCAGCCCAGCAGAAGCAGCTTTTTTGCTCCGGCTATCTCATTTTTGCCGTAGCACTGGCTGATCAGCGGCTGGGCACCCTGGGCCACGCCGTTGAAGATGGCTGTTGCCACCAGCGCAAAGTTTGCCACCACGCCGTAGGCGGCCACGCCCACGTTGCCCGCCAGCCGGAGCAGCAGGAAGTTGAACACGGTGGTGGTCACGGCAGAGGAAAGCTCCCCGACAAAGCCGGAGATGCCCAGCTGGCAGCTCTGCACCAGCAGCCGGGCCGAGGGGGCCTGCCGGACAAAGGTGAGTGTGTTGCTCTTTTGAAAAAAGTGGCGGCTGCAGATGGCGATGCTGAGTACCGGCGAGATGGCGGTTGCCAGCGCCGCGCCGGGCAGGCCCAGCCCCATGGGGAAGATGAAGATGTAATCGAACACCACATTGAACAGGCTTCCGCTCAGGGTGGCCACCATGGCAAGGGACGGGTCGCCGTCGTTGCGGACGAAGGCCGAGAAGATGTAGTTGCACATGAAGAAGGGCGTGAACAGCAGGAAGATGCGGGTGTAGTTCAGGCCCAGCGCCACGATGTCCGCATCGCCGCCCATGAGCTGCAGAAGCGTGCCCGGGCAGAACGCGCCCGCCAGCATGAACGGGATGGCGATCAGGCAGGCGCAGAGGATGGCGTTGGAAAAAAACCGCTGCGCCCGCGCCTCGCCCTGCGCCTGCAGGATGGCGTACCGGGTGGCCGCACCCAGACCGATCATCGAGCCGAAGGCAAAGATCAGGTTGTACATGGGCAGGCAGAGGTTCAGCAGGGTCACGCCGTCGGTGCCCGCCGCCTGGGCGATGAAATAGGTGTCGGCCAGAATATAACACGATGTGCCGATCAGACCGAAAATATTCTGCGACACATACTTGAAGAACTGCTTTGTCAGGTTCATGGAAGCTTCCTTTCCGCGGGGAGAGTAGGGGAGTGAAACGTAAAAACGACTACTACTATATCATAAAACCTGGCATATTTCAACGAAAAAACGAGGAAACACGCCATCATTTCCCAAACGGAACACTTCTCCCCGGGGCGATGCTGCTATCCGAAAATGTCATACAAACACTGTCGCTTTTGTGCAACTTGCCAAAGATGGTTTTGGGTTATTGACAAAAAAAAAAAAAAAGTTTTATGATTTTTGTGTAAGATGCCACATTGAAACAGAAGAATCGGCAAACCAGTCGAAAGGCTGCGACGCAAAGCTACAGGGCCTGTAATATGGCAGCCAGCTGAACTTTCTCAACCATACCGCACATGGGCATCACCTCAAGGGGCGGTAGATTCCCAAAGTACAAAACGCAGAGCGTTGTACCAGCCATTTGGCCGGTGCGGCGCTCTTTTTGCTTTGTGCGGGCATGGTTATATTTTGGGAATAATTCATAAAAGGAGGATTTTTATGAGATTGAAACGAGTGATCAGCGCCGCCTTGGCAGTGAGCATGGCAGTTTCCATGATGCCTGCTACTGCGGTTTCGGCGTTTGCAGAGGGAACGAGCACCAAAACTGCGGAGACAACCACTGTTACTGGCAAGAATAGCACCGAAAGCAAAGCAGAAACCTCTGGTTATTGTGGTGCAGAGAATCAGGAAAAGAGTGTTCAGTGGGCTTTCAATAAGGAAACCGGCGTTCTGACCATTTCTGGTACCGGCCGTATGGCGGATTATAAGTACGGCAATACGGAAGATACCCGCCCTTGGGCAGCTTTTTCAAATGTAATCAAAGAGGTTAAAATTGAAGAGGGCGTTACCGGTATTGGTGGTAATGCTTTCCGAAATCTTACTGCACTGACCAAGACAAATATTCCTGCAAGCATTAACTATTTGGGTGATTACATCTACCGCGCAGATAGTGAACTTACGGATGTTGAATGGGCACCCAATTTTACGGCACCTAGCCTTAAGGATAACGATACGAATGGTGGAACGTATACTGGTACATATGTTCCAACCAGTATGTTTGATTTCTGCTCCAAACTGGGTGACGGCAAAGAGCTGACGAAGTGGCTTCCCAGTAGCTTTACTGGCGTTGGTTGTGCTGCGTTCCGTGGAACACAGTTTACAGTTGATTTTGATAACTGGAGCAATTTGAAGTATATTGGTGCCCGTGCATTTGAGCAGATGCCTCATCTTGAGAGTTTTACGCTGACAGATGGTATTCAGATTGGTTTGAGAGGTACGGATTCTAATGCGTTCAATGGTTCTGGATTGAAGAAACTGATTGTAAATACTGAGGAAGTACCGAGAAGCTTTGCGAATGGATGTACAGAATTGACAGATATTACATTAGGCAGTGCTGTAAAAAAGATTCAACCTTTCGCATTTTATTCGACAGCTATTACTACATTAGATGTGCCGGAAGGAATCAGTAACATTGGAGATTCTGCATTTTATGCTTGTCAAAATTTTAATAAATTGACATTTCGGGGCAAGGTAACATTAGGGGAAAAGGTATTTACTGCGTGCGGCATCAAAGAACTTGATATTCTGGATGGTGCAGAAGTCATTTGTACAGGTGGAGATCCTTTTAGGGGAAGTGGAAGTGATCCTGCGGTGACCACAATCAATGCAGTTGAGTTAAAAGGTGCGTTAAAGAGTGGTAAGGAAGATCAAACAGACGGGAGTCTTTGGCACGATATATTTTCTAAAAATGCTGGAATAACAACGGTAAATGTTTGTGGCCAAAACCTGCAATATGTGCGACCGTCAGTATTTCCGAGTATGGAAACATTGAATGTAACAGGCGGAGATGCGCACATTCCAGCTGAAAATACCTATGCTTTCTCTGGAAATACTACACTGAAGCATGTTGACATCGATGTTGATACTTACACAGAAGATGAATATGAGGATAAAGATGGAAAACAAGCTGTGGTAGCATCTTTCCGTAACGCACAGGCGCTTGAAACCTTTGCGGTGAGAGCCAATAACGTAAAACTTGGAAATCGAACTTTCTGTGAGTGTGCAAATTTGAAGAAGATTGATTTTACAGGTTGCGACGAGATTCATTATATGAACGGTTGCCTGGGCTCTTCTACGAGTGGACAACCACTTAATCCCAATGTGTGCATTTATGTGAATGACGAATCTGCAAATCCGAGAGCAACCAACAATGATAGTGGGTTGGGTAAAAATGTAGGCATTGTCTTTGTTGTCGATGGCGGCATTGTTGACATGAATAAGACCGGTTTTGACAGCGTAACCAAGGCTGGATGTACCGCAAAATGGTATGAGGACGCTAAATGCCAGACCGAAACCGAGGATACTACCCCCGTAACGGGTAAAACCTATTACGCCAAGTGGGCAAAGAACAATTACACTGTGACCTTTAACAACAATGGGCATGATGAAAAGCCTGCTGACAAAACTGTTGAATATGGTGACTCTGTTACTGGCCTGCCTGAGCTGAGCGACAGTACCAACGAATGGGTCTTTACAGGTTGGTACACGGACGCAGAGTGCACTACTGAATACAAGAACGAGCCTATTACCAAGGCAATTACTCTTTATGCGGGCTGGCGTAAATATACGAACACTTCGCTGACCGCAAAGGTTTCCAAGAGTGACTATCTGGTCAACACCCCTGCTGATGTGAATGTCACGGTTACTCCCGGCGATGATTTTAGTAAGCTCATGCAAGATAAGGACAACATCAAGATTTCGCTGACCTACGATGATGATGTTACCAGTGTGATGCTGAACGGCAAAGTGCTGGACAAGAAAGAATACACCATTTCCGAGTTGATGCCGCTGATGGGCCAGAATCGCAAGCTGGACGTAACCTATGGCAAGGCCGGTACGCATACCTTTGGTATTGCCCTGAAAAATGGGGACAAGATTGTGAGTGAGTGCGGCACGGATATCGTTGTTGCCGAAGAGGCTGCCGAACTGACCCCTGCAACCAAGCTCTACACCCTGACCGTCAAGAACGCTGATGTTACCATTAAGAATGGTGACGAAGAGATCAAGGCTGAGAAGAACGACAAGGGCGAGCTGATCGCCAAAGTGCCCGAAAAGGCTGACGTGACCGTGACCTACACCAGCCAGAGCGATGCCGTTGCATTTGACCAGTGGACGATTACCACCGATGAAACGCTGGATGTGGATGTCAAGAACAACCCCCTGAAGTTCCAGATGCCTGCCGGTGGCGTGACCATCGAAGCCATGACAAAGGATGCCTCCATTGAGGAGGACGAGCCCAATATTCTGGGCACCGCCGCCGTGGTCGGCACTGCCGCTGCTGGCACCGCCATTCTGGCATGGCAGGGCTACCAGCTGGGCACGGAGCTGTACCTGAAAACCGCTCTGCCCGCTGGTACTGCCATCCCCACAAACCGTGCCGAGCTGGCCCTGCTGGTGTGGAACCATGCCGGTAAGCCCGCACCCGCCGCAGTTCTGCCCGCCGATGCCACCGATACCCAGAAGGCCATTGCCTGGGCTGTGGAAAACGATCTGCTCAAGGCCGCAAAGGACAACGGCGAGACCTATGTGGATACCGATTCCGTGAGCCGTGTTGAAGTGATCCGCGTGTGGAATAAGGCACAGGAAAAGTAAACCCCACCGTCATCCCTTCGGGATGCCACCGCCCCTAATAGGGGCGGCCTTGGCAAAAAGGTGAAACTATCCGCTATGCCAAGGGCCCCCCTATTAGCGGGGGCTGTCGCTGAAAGCGACTGGGGGGTTGCCCCCACAACCGAGCCATTCTCTATTCCCAAATAACCTGTGGAAGCGCCCTGCCGGGGAACCGGTGGGGCGCTTCTGCATAGGGGCGGGAGCCGAAACCGCCGCTTTTTCCGCTCTAGCGCCGTGGTTTTTATTGACAAGCTCCCGGCTTGCTATTATAATAGAACAGTCATAATAGCATTCGTGCGCGGCTTTGCGGCTGCGTCAATCCAATAGACAAGGAGAAGATCCAAAATGGCACAAGAAATCAAGATGTCCGCTTCCGGCCTGAAGGCGATGCAGGACGAACTGGAATACCTCAAGACGGTCCGCCGCAAGGAGCTGGCCGAGGAGATCAAGGAAGCCCGCAGCCACGGCGACCTTTCTGAGAACAGCGAGTACGATGAAGCCAAGAACACCCAGGGTCTGGTGGAGAACCGCATCACCGAGCTGGAGCAGATGGTCAAGAACGCTGTGATCATCGACGAGAGCGAGCTGAGCGTGGACAGCGTTGCTGTTGGCACCCACGTCTCCATCAAGATGATCGGCGATGATGAGGCCGAGGAGTACGACATCGTTGGCCGCACCGAGGCTGACCCCATCAACGGCAAGATCAGCGACGAGAGCCCCGTGGGTCACGCTCTGCTGGGCAAGGCCGTGGGCGAGAAGGCTGAGGTCCTGCTGCCCTCCGGCCAGACCGTCGAGTACGAAGTGCTGGCCATCACCCACGCCGCAAACTGAGCCTGAACGGGAGGAAACCATGGAAGAGCAAAAGAGAAACCCCGCTCAGGGCCTGTCTGAGAGCGAGCAGGTGCAGGTGCGCCGCCAGAAGCTGGCCGACCTGCAGGCTGCCGGAAACGACCCCTTCACCCTGACCAAGTTCCCGCAGGACGCATACTCTGCCGACCTGAAGGAAGAGTTCAAGGAGCTGCCCAACGAGACCGACAGCGGCAAGCAGGTCGCGCTGGCCGGCCGTATGATGTCCAAGCGCGTGATGGGCAAGGCAAGCTTTGCTCACCTGCGCGATGACAAGGGCGATATCCAGCTGTATGTCCGCCGCGACGAGCTGGGCGAGGAGGCCTACGCCGCCTTCAAGAAGCTGGACGTGGGCGATATCATCGGTGTCAAGGGCGAGGTGTTCCGCACCAAGACCGGCGAGCTGAGCGTTCGTGCCACCGAGCTGACCCTGCTGGCCAAGAGCCTGCGCCCCCTGCCCGAGAAGTTCCACGGCCTGACCGATACCGAGATGCGTTACCGTCAGCGCTATGTGGACCTGATCGCCAACCCGGAGGTGAAGGATACCTTCGTCAAGCGCAGCCAGATCCTGAAGGAGATCCGCGCCTATCTGGACGAGAAGGGCTTTTTGGAGGTGGATACCCCCATCCTGACCCCCTTTGAGATCGGTGCCTCCGCCCGTCCCTTCTACACCCACCACAACAGCCTGAACATGGACATGGTGCTGCGCATTGAGACTGAGCTGTACCTCAAGCGCCTGATCGTGGGCGGCATGGACCGCGTGTACGAGGTTGGCCGCATCTTCCGCAACGAGGGCATGGACCCCAAGCACAACCCCGAGTTCACCAGCATCGAGCTGTATCAGGCCTTTACCGATTTCCACGGCATGATGGACCTGGTGGAGGAGCTGTACAAGCGCCTGGCCCTCAAGATCTGCGGCAGCATGGTCATTCCCTATCAGGGCAAGCAGATCGATATGAGCCACTGGGAGCGCCTGACCATGGTGGAGGCCGTGAAGAAGTATTCCGGCGTGGACTTCAACGATTGGAAGTCCGACGAGGATGCCATTGCCTCTGCCAAGGAGCATCATGTGGAGCTGCCCGAGGTCCCCACCAAGGGTGCCATTCTGGCCGAGTTCTTCGATGCCTTTGTTGAGGACAAGCTGATCCAGCCCACCTTTATCTATGATTATCCTGTCGAGATCAGCCCGCTGGCCAAGCGCAAGCCGGACGATCCCGCCTTTACCGAGCGCTTTGAGTACTTCATCGACTGCACCGAGTACGGCAACGCCTTCAGCGAGCTGAACGACCCCATCGACCAGAAGGGCCGCTTTGAGCGTCAGGTCGCCGAGCGCAAGGCCATTGAGCCCGACTGCAAGGCTCAGGTGGATTACGACTACGTCAACGCTCTGGAGTACGGTCTGCCCCCCACGGGCGGCCTGGGCTTCGGCGTGGACCGCCTGGTCATGCTGCTCACCGACAGCGCCTCCATCCGCGATGTTCTGCTGTTCCCCACGATGAAGCCGATTGAGCAGTAAAATGCAAAATTAAAACGCAGATACGATGAAATTATGAACAGATTTCAAGCGACATCTGCGGTACTACACCACAACTACACCAATTTTGGGACGTTTTCCCGAAAAAGAGCCTTACAAAGCGGTGTGGTGTAAGAAGTGAATAGACGGATTGGTGTAGTAGGTACACCGAACTCCCAAAACGAAGATACGGCAGCTATGTTGCGAAAAACAACGTAGCTGCCGCTTTTTGTTTCATATAAGGATTTTATGCTACCAATCGGCGTTCCCTGCGGTTAAATCAGCTCGTCGCTGGTGATTATAAAATGCACCTTGATTCAGCATACGCCAAAATTTACGCCAATGATTCATAGCACACGTTCCACCCAACGCAGTGCAGCGTTAAGACGCTCACTTTGCCGGTCATGATGGCCGTAGTCATCCAGCACAGTTTTAGCTCCACATGTCGCTTGCAGGGCAGTGTGGACTCGTTGGGCGTAGCTATAGGCATCACACAGACGGTTGTTGTGGCCTTCGCCCTCCCGGATACCATTTTGCAGATAAACCTGTGCGGAGTAGTTTTTGGGGACATGTTCCTCTATGAAATCGGCAACACCCGGATACCAGAACGACCCACAGAGGGAAAATACTGCAGCAAAGGCATCTGTTTCCCAGAGACTCATGGTTGCAGCCAGACCGCCCAGCGAATAGCCGCCATACGCCAGTTTTTCCGTGTCAAGGGCGTATTCGTCTATAAGCGCCGGGAGAATTTCGTTGTTCAGTTCTCGATGATATTGTCCTAGCTGCCCGCCAAAATCCGGTGTGCCCGGTCGAAAAGCCGGTTCTGGCCACGGGGTATACTCTGAAAGTCTGTTATTGGGGTATACCCCCACCAACACTGCTCGTTCCGTGCGCAGATTCAACTGCTCAATCAGTTCCCCATCGTTGAGTAGGATTGCAGGATTTTTGCCTTTGCGCAGTCCCTTTTCCGGGAACCGGGCTCCAATTCGATGTGAACCGAGGTTTAGAATATCCATCCATAACCACCCTTTTTTGTCAATTATTACGCAGTGTGGGGTGCTCCCCACATAGACAAACGGTAGCATTTTGTGCTATATTAGCATTAACTAACCGCTTTTGCACAAAGGAGCTCCCAATGAATCAAATATCCGCGCTTCCTAATCCGCTGGAAATTTTATTTCAGGAATACAATCAGGGCCGAATCGAGTCTGTCGGCTTCCGCAGCTTTACCCTGCACGCTGGTGAGAGTAATAGCTACCGCACCCTGAAAAGTGCACTGATTGTTCCGGTGTCGGGTCGGGCCATCTTCTCATTTGAGCACGAACCCTTCATTGCCAAGCGAGGACTATTCCTGCACGGATGTCCCGACAAGACCCTGACCATTTCGGCCTTGGGCGAGCAGGATTTCCACTACATCAATATGTACTACGAAAACGACCGGCCTTTGCTGTTCTCCCACAAGCTCAAAAATCCGGAACAGACCTTTTCCATTCTGGAGCAGATCCTAAAGCTCCACCCGGACGCTGACATCCGCAGCCAGTACCAGCAAGAAAAGCTGACAGAAGAGTTCTTCGCCCAGATTTTTGCAGATTTTCAGCCCGAGGAAACTTACAATGAAAGCCAAATCATGAGCATCCTGCTGGATTTCATCGCAGAGCACTATGCAGAGCCGCTGACGCTGGACGCACTGGCCGAGCAGGTCAATGAGAAAGCTGGACATGTCAGCTATCTCTTTTATAAGTACAAAAACATCCGCCCCATCGATTACCTCATCAATTATCGTGTCCGAATAGCCACTGAGCTTTTGCGTTCCGGCGACTACACTGTGACACAGGCCGCTCATGAGGTCGGCTACCGAGATGCCTGTTATTTCAGCCGCATTTACAAAAAACGGATGGGCTTTCCGCCCACCCGTATTCTGCCATAACCGAAATTTTTGATTTCAGGTTCCGTTAAGATGCACTGTACATGAAGTTGTACAGGGTCTCAGCAGAATCGATGACCCGTGCACCGTAGTCCATTACGTCATCATAATCCATCTCGATGACCTTCTGGTTGGCGATGGCGGGAACCTCCTGCACGACGGCGTTGGAGGTCAGCTGCTCCACCGCGTCGGCATCGGTGGAACCAAAGCGGTCTGCGCGGACGTAGACGATGATATCCGGGTTCATGGAGACCAGATTCTCCAGCGTCAGGCCGTTGCCGCCCTTGTCCAGAACATTTTCAGCGTTCAGGGCATTCAGCATACAACTGCTCATCTTGGAATTGAAGGCCACGAAGGTGCCATCGGCGTAGCCAGCCATGAACAGAACCTTCAGGGGCTCTCCACTCTGGCCGCTGACCTTGTCCATCAGCGCGTCGATTCTCTCCTGCAGCTCGTCAGCGTAAGCGTTTGCAGTCTCCTGCACGTTGAAAATCTCGCCAATGTTCCGCACATCTTCTACGATGTTGTCCAGAGCCTGGTCAGTGGAAGCACTGGCCAACTCGGTATAGACGGGAATGCCCAGTTCCTGATAGGATTGGACGGTGCCAATGCTGCTTTCGGTGAACATCAGAGGACCCTTGCCAAGGATCAGATCCGGCTCGGTGGCAAGGATAGTCTCCTTGGAAACAGACTTCTTATCGCCAAGGCTGTTCAGCGAAGCAACTTCATCGGCGATGTCGCCTTTCAGGGCGTTGTCATTATCGAACACACCGACAATTTTGTCCTTGAGCCCCAGCTTAATGAGCAGCTCGGTCATGGACAACTGGGTGGACAGCACCTTTTCGGGGGCATGATCGTAGGTCATATCCACAGCATTGCCATCAGCGTCATAAATCTGCAGGGTCAGGGGGTAAGAGGTCTCTTCGGCGGAGACGGTGCTCTCGGCAACAGACGAAGCAATCTCAGAGGAGGCGGCAGCAGACGATGCCACAGAAGATGCGGTCTGACCACAGCCAGTGGTCAGCATGACGGCTGCCAGTGCCGCGGCAGCAACACTCAGGGTTTTCTTTTTCATAAAGGTTCCTCTTTCTGCGGGGTACTCCCGCGTTTTTGTTATAGATATTGAATCATCAGTTTTCCGTTGATCGGGCTGGGGTACACACAGGCTTCTACATCAAAGATTCGGCGCAGATTTTCGGGGGTTATCACCGCTTGAGGCTGGCCCTGCGTTACAATTTCGCCTTGTTTCATCAGATAGAGGTGGTCGCAGAATTGTGCTGCAAGGCTCAGATCGTGCAGCGCTGCCAGGACCGTGATCTGCAAATCTTTGATGATTGAAAGGATTTCTAACCGATAACGGATATCCAGATGATTTGTCGGTTCGTCTAGGATCAGGATCTTGGGCGACTGGGTCAGCGCGCGGGCCAGAACCACTCGCTGCTTTTCGCCGCCCGAGAGAGACTGAAAGTTACGGTCACGGTAGTTTTTCATACCAACCTTGTCCAGTGCTTCCAAAGCTATCTCGTAGTCCCTCTCCCGTTCTTGCTCCAGCAAGGAATGGAAGGGATACCGTCCCATCAGGGCGATGTCCAGCACGGTATAGTCAAAATTGATCTGGTTGAATTGTCCCATCACCGCCATGTTCCGCGCCAGCTTTTTGCCGGGAAAGTGTGTGATGTCCTCGTCATCCAGACGAACGATGCCGCTGTCCATCTTTTGTGTGCGGTAGATGGAGCGGAGTAGAGTGGTCTTGCCGCTGCCGTTGGCACCCAGCAAGGCCGAGAATTTCCGGTCCGGCACCTCAATGGAGAGATGCTGTACAATTGGTTTGCCGGAAATCGAAATGTTTACGTCTTTCGCATCCAGTCTCATTCAATTGCCTCCAAATCCATATTTTTTACGCACCATCACATAGACGAAGAACGGCGCACCCATCAAGGCGGTGAAGATGCCCACAGGCAGCTCGGTGTTGGGAATCAGACTGCGGGCGATGGCATCTACCCAAAGCATGAACAGTCCGCCGGATAATGCCGCAATCGGCAGTAGTTTTCGGTGGGCTGTGCCGGCAATGGCGCGGGAAACATGCGGGATGATGAGCCCCACAAATCCGATAGTGCCGCAAACCGATACAAGTGCACCGGTCAGCACCGAGAGCACCAGCAGGTAAACCAACCGACACCGGAAGGTGTTGATGCCGATGGTGGAAGCTGCTTCCTCGCCCAACATCAGGCCATCCAGCGTCTGCGCCTGCGTCCGGAAAAAGACTGCTGCCGCCAGTACGATCAGTGTGATAAGGCCGATGTTTTTCCATCCGGCGCGGGTCAGGGAGCCCATCGTCCAGAACTTGATGGACATCATACCGTCCGAATCGCCTGCTACCGCAATGATAAAGTTGGAAAATGCTGTCAGCAGTGCATTGACAATCATGCCGGAGAGAATCAGTTTGACCGAGGTGGTTTTACCGTCCGCCGAGGAGAGGGCCAATACGAGAAAGCAGGCACCGCCTGCTCCTACAAAGGCCCAAAAGCCGGAGATCACGCCCAGCCCTAAAAAGAGTGAACCAGTGGCTCCCAGCGTTGCGCCTGCCGACACACCAAGAATATATGGGTCTGCCATTGGGTTTTGGACAACTGCCTGCATCACGCAGCCACAGAGCGCCAGCCCGCTTCCGGCCAGAAAGCCCAGAATAATTCGGGGCATTCGGATCTGCCAGACGATCTGTTCAAATGCCACAGATACCGAGGTGCCTGTGTCTGTCCCGAACAGGTGCCGAAGCAGGATCGATAGTGTATCTTGTACCGGAATGCGGACTGCTCCCATGCAAAGCGTAATAATTGCAGAAACAAGCGTTAGAATCATCAATAGAATGATCGTCAGTCGTGTCTTTTTCATATAGAAATTACCTTCTCAAGTGGTTCGAGGTTAGCTTTGACTACCTGCAAAGTATTTTACAGGCTGCTTGCAGATTTGTCTATGGACAATTCTTTAAAGAATGGACGATTCTTAAAAACCGGATAGCCAGATTACTTTTTGTCAAGAGGGTAGGCGTCGTCCAGCCCTCTCTCTTTTTGCCAAAGTTTTCCTCGCCTTTTCTTGCAAGCTGCCGAAAGTGACGCGTTCTCAAAAGTTCGCGTTTGCGTAGCGCAGCAGAGCAATGAAAGCCCCAGTGGGGCTTTTAAGCGGCAGAACGGTCTTGCGCAGCAAGATGGAGGGGCCTTGCCCCGACAAGTTCACGTTGACACGGCTCGATTTTTGTGGTAATCTATCCCAACAATTTAATATAACATATTTATCTTAGAGTTCCAGCTCGGCTCCCGAAGGAGTCGGCGCAAGTTTTTGACTTTCTTATCGCTACATAACGAACCCGAACCAAGGCCATCCCGGAAGGGATGGTTAGGTTCAGGTTGTTGTGTGGCGATTTTTTATTGCCAGATCCAGCACCGCACCTTGAAAACCGCATGACCGTCTGCATGGGATACCCGGCGATGACCCCGCAAGGGAGAGCCTGGAAACGCCGCCGAGAGGGGGCAGGAAATCCATGCAGGGAGAACGGCAGAATGGTGGACACCATGCCCCTGCGGTGTGAGATCTTCGAGATGATGCGTGAATATGTCGGAGCGAACCTTGCCAAGAAGGTCACCAATGTGGTAGATGTGCTGAAACTGGCGGCACAGGTGGAGGACGGCCATGAGGGCCTCCACCTGTTGATGGTGGATCCCCACATCCCTGCCGGCGCAAAGCTGTACGAAGCTGCCGGAATTGTTTCCGGAATGCCCGGAACGGATAAGATTAACTCAAAAAGAGCCGCTGCACCTGTGTGAGGTGCGGCGGCTCTTTATTTCTGCCTGTTTCCGGTGAAAGCAGCGGCGCGGGAGCGGCGGTTCAGCGTGCCTTCTTTGATCCGCTTTCGTCCGGGGCGGAGTCGGGGGCGCTGTTGCCGCCGGAATTCAGGATCGCGGCAAACTGCTGCAGCTGTTTGAGGGAGCTGACCCCCAGCTTTTCGTAGATGTTCTTGTTGTGGAAGCGCAGGGTGCTGTCCTTGATGTCCAGCTGCTCCACGATCTCCCGGGAGCGCAGCCCGGCAACATAGCCGTCAAAGATGCGGCGCTCGGTCTTTGTCAGGTTGGGGATGCCCTCCAGAAAGGTCTGGAAGGCATCGGGGACGGATTCGTTGCGGCACACGTCCGCCAGCCGGGAAAGCTCTGTCTGCATCTGCTGGCGCTCCATCTGCAGCTCGTCCATCCGCCGCCGGGACTCCCGCCGGTCCTCCTCAAACTGCCGGAACGCAGGCGAGAGGATGTGCTGGTGGAAGTACATGCAGCAGAACACCACAAAAAAGAGGATAAACAGGCCGATCAGCAGCATTTGCAGGTTGCCGGAAAAGATCAGCCTGCGGTAGTCCGTCATGGGGATGCAGACGGCCAGCCGGTAGGACTGGTTCTCGCTCAGGCGGCAAAGCTCCGAGATGCCTGCATAGGCGCTGTCGGAGCCGATCAATTGGGTCAGGCTGCCGCCCATGCTGCGCAGCACCAGCATGTCCCGGGGGGCGTGGAAGTAGCCGCCGGTGGTGCCGCTGCTGAGGGCGGCGCTGGCGTTCAGCCCGCTGTCTGCCGGGGCAAGCAGGCAGATCAGGTGGTCAAAGCCGGTGGGCTGGGCAAAGTTCTGCTTGAAAAAGCTCTGGCTGATCTCAAAGCCGCACAGCCCGTACATGGTGCCGTCGCGGCCCCGCAGGGGCAGCAAAAACAGCTGTACCTCCTCCGAGGTGCCGGGGAGGCTGAACCGCTCCGTCAGCGTATAAGCCTGGTACAGCGGGGTGCTGCCGGGGGTCATCCAGCGGTCGTAGTCCGGGAACTGGTCGGTCTGGAATTCCATGCGCCATTTGCGGTGGGGCATCACGCTGTGGGTCTTGCCCACATCGGCGCTGCCGCGGTAGAGCAGCAGGGGCACGGTGGGGGTGTCGGCACCGCCTTTCTGCACATAGAGCCCGGCGCGGGAGTACCCGGCCCCCTCCATGCGGGTATTGACGGTGGCATCCAGCAGCACAAAGGCACCGGAGCAGCTGGTCCGGCGCAGGCTGCGGCAGAGCGGCTCGATCATCTCCTCCTCCAGCGCGTTCAGCACCTCGGGGGAGTCGTTCAGCTGGTCAAAGGTCATCTCCCGGCTGGCAAGCTGCCGGTCCACCAGAGCGCCCATATCCTCAGAGAGGTTCACGCCCATGACCGCCAGCTGGTCAAAATAGCGCTCCATATCGTTCTGGAACACCGAAAACTGGATCTGCAGACTGCGGCTGATGTCCTTTTTGGTGTTGTGCAGGCTGGCAAACAGGAACAGCGCCGCGCCAAAGGTCAGCAGCAGCAGCGCAGCCAGCAGCAGGCAGGGCCACAGCAGCCGGGAACTCATGGAGCTCTGGCGGATATTCTCACGGTGCCGGGCAAAAAAGTGCATCAAAGTTCCCCCTTTTTGGCTGTGCTGCGGGTTCAGGCATTGTCACACAGCAGCTGCCAGGTCTCCTCGGTCAGGGCTTCCAGCGTTTCGCCGTTGGCAAGCCGCTGGGGGTAGTCCTTCTGGCGCAGGCTGTCGTACAAGGCTTTTGCCTTGGCGTGGTACCCCACGATGCCCGGCTCGGACAGGGGGGTGTTCTGGAGACGCATCTCGTTGTAAACATCGTACAGCCGCTGGTAGCTCTGCTGCTCGAACGGATAGTCCGCAATGGCATCAAAGGCGGCGCTGGATACCGGCATATATCCGGTGTCGGCGGCAAATTCCAGATTGCGCTGCTGCTCGGTGAACCAGCGCAGGAACACAGCGGCGGCTTCGGCCTTCTGGTCGGTGGTCTTAAAGGCGCACAGGCCCACACCGGCCTGCGGCATCAGGGGCGTGGTGGTCCCGGCGGCGTGGGGCAGGGGAGCCAGCAGCAGGTCGGTGGGCTCGGTGGTGTTGTCCGGGTAGGTGACGAAAT
>OLOX01002243.1_pt1 | contig 16373 bp, 24 predicted proteins | sample 1672091 | NCBI WGS metagenome assembly OLOX01 (sample SAMEA3136644, study PRJEB25190) | human gut metagenome | reverse complement strand
GGTACATCTCCGCGCCCACGCAAAAGGAACTGTCCGCCAAGCTGCGGCAGCTCACCGAAGCCTATAAAGGCGTAGACCTGACTGAAGAAAGCAATATGGCCCTCTCCGTCTGGCTGGACAAATGGCTGGACGAGTACATGGCCGCTACGCTTCGTCCCACCACCCTGAACGGCTATCGCCGCTCTCTGGAACTCCATGTCAAACCCTATCTCGGAAACAAAACTCTCTCAAAAATCACTGCCGTCGACCTGCGGTCGCTCTACCGCTCCTTACAGGAAACCGGGCGGGTACATCCCAGAGATGGACAATCCCCCGGCCTTTCCGCCAGAACGGTCCACGGCATCCACACCACCCTGCACCACGCCCTGAAAACGGCTATGGAGCAGAACCTGATCCCCAACAATCCCGCGGCAGAAGTTGACCCGCCCAAGTTTGACGGCGCACCCATGAAGATCCTCACCGAAGCACAACTGGATGCTTTTATGAGAGTCATTGAAAAGGATGCGTTCTGGCATGATTTCTTCTACACCGCGGTGACCACCGGTCTGCGCCGCGGCGAGATCTGCGCACTGCGGTGGGAGGATTTCGATACGAAACAGGAAACGCTCCATGTGCGGCGTACCCTCCACAAGGAAAAAGGCAAGCCGCTCACCACAGGCGATACCAAGACTTATGCGGGAACACGGAAAATTGTCCTGCCGCCCAGCACGGCACAACTCCTGCGGGAGCGAAAGAAAACAGCGCCGACCGAATGGATATTCCCTAATCCCTTTGATCCAGAGCACCCTATCGCCCCCGGCACAGCATACAACCGCCTGAAAGTACTACTGAAAGAAGCTGGACTGCCGGACATCCGCTTCCACGATCTGCGGCACACCTTCGCCACGCATGCCCTGTCCTCCGGTGTGGATGCCAAGACACTGGCTGGCATTCTGGGCCACACAAAGGCCAGCTTCACGCTGGACACCTACACGCACACCACCGGAGATATGCAGAAGCGGGCCGCTGAGATCGTGGGCGGTTTCCTGACCGACTACCTTGGAGAGGAGATGAATCCTTGGCAAAGCAGAGAAAACATGGCAGCGGCACCGTCCGTCTGAGAAGCGATGGCCGCTGGGAGGGCCGCGTTGTCATCGGCTACGATGACAGCGGACTGCCCAAAACTAAAAATGTGCTGGCAAAAACAAAGGCCGAATGTGAGAAAAAACTCAAAAGTTTGATTGCCGCACAAAAAGGATCTGAGCCGCAACCACCCCGGCAGACCATGACAGTCGCCCAATGGCTGGACTTCTGGTACCAGACCTACAAAAAGCCAAATCTTCGCCCCAACACCCAGATGTCCTATGAACGGCGGATCTATCAGCACATCATCCCAAACTTGGGCCCCACTCCACTGAACAAACTTACCACCGGAGATATCCAGCAGTTCTATACCGGGCTTAAACAAAATGGCCGTCTGCTCCGGCAGGAACAGTATGGCGAAGGACTTTCCGACCAAACTGTCCGCGGCATCCACACCACCTTCCACGCGGCGCTGGACAAGGCAGTCTCTGAGAAGATCATCCCCAAAAATCCCTCCGACTTCTGCCGTCTCCCCTCTGCCAAGGCCAGAGAGATGCAGGTTCTCTCCCCAGAGGAAATCCAACGGCTGCTTATCCAGGCCAAAGAGGACGGCTGTTTCGAACTGCTCCTGCTGGAACTGTCCACCGGCCTGCGTCGTGGTGAGATCTGCGCCCTCCAATGGGATGACCTAAACTTCAACACCGGAGAACTTCAGGTAAAGCGGCAGGTACACCGGGTCAAGGGAGAATTGGCAGTGTCCGAGCCGAAAACAAAGGCGTCCAACCGGAGCGTCATCCTCCCGCCCCCTGTTCTGATGGTACTGAGCAACTACAAAACCGAAATAAACTCTGTATGGCTGTTCCCCTCCCCGCTGAACAATGACTCGCCCAGAGATCCCGCTGCTGTCCGCAAGCGGCTGACCGCCATACTGGAGCGAGCCGGCTGCAAGCGTGTCCGCTTCCATGACCTTCGCCACACCTTCGCAACACTGGCGCTGGAAAACGGCATGGACGTGAAAACCCTCTCCACCATTATCGGTCACGTCTCCACCGCAACAACTCTGAATGTTTACGCTCATGTCACAGATGAGATGCGCAAAACCGCAGCGGCAAAAATCGACCGAGGGATCGCCAAATCAGAAATCAGCCAGGATATAGACACAGCGCCAAGGAAACCGGCTCCATCCACCTTCCGGCCCTACAAAGGTCAGCGCCGTAAACCCGGCACCGGCTGCGTCAGCCAGATCAACGAAAACCTGTGGGAAGGACGGTACTCCCCTCGGCTCCCCAATGGATGCCGCCTCGCACGAAATGTCTACGCCCACAGCGAGAAAGAATGCGAACAGAAACTGGCAGAACTGATCGTCCAAATGAAAGCAGAAATTGCCGCCCAGCGGCAGCAGCCCCAAGCCCCGGCATGAATCACGCAAAGAAGAAACGCGGAGTTCCCGATGCCATGTCGGGAACTCCGCTTCGTTCTGTCTGTGGTATTTTATGTGGTCAACGAAAATTTGCAAAACCGTATTCGTTCAAAAAGTTGCAAAAAGCAAAAGAAAACACCTGAAACCGTTGGATTTCAGGTGTTGTTCTGGAGCTGCTGGGCGGATTCGAACCGCCGACCTCATCCTTACCAATTACAAAAAAGCTGTTGTGGCTTGTCATTGGTTATTGTGCCTTTTCGCCCGCATCCCTTTATTTCCAATGGTTGCGGGATTTTTCTTGTTGTGTCTTGTTGCTTTCTATTATAGCCTAAAAGTTCTTGGTTTTTGATGCTCGTGTCGGTTTTGCTGCGGTTTCTGAAAACTGCAACCTCGTAGACCTCATCTCTTTTTCCTGCCATTTCGGAACATGGGCGGCGCGGTGACTCCTCTCCCGTACCCTTTTCTCATATATACTCCCATACATGATGAAGTACATAGGATGATATGATAGAGAAGTATACTGAACCACGCGCGCAAATAACGCGCGCACGCGAGGGAGCATCCGGGTACCGGTTCTGACGTTTGCGCAACCGATTGGCCAACGATGGTGTAAAAATAGAACTACAGGAATTCCGTTGCGATATTATTTTCCGCAGACGCCTTGCGCCTTGCGTTCTTCTATGCTACTATGAGTTAAGGGAGTGTTCTGTGTGTTCTTTGATGGCCTTTCTGAAAAAGACGCAGTCTTTTGCGCGACGGACTCTGAAAATGCAAGGAACGATATACACCCACTCGTAATGAGGAAACGCCCCAATACACCGGCCAAGATGTCCTTGAGGAGTTGCGCCGGCGCGGGTTGGAAAAGGGTAGCTAATCAGCAAGGAGGTACCACTATGGACTTTTTTGAAAGTATGGCTATGTCTAGCGGTAATTTTGCCATCGCAGCTGGTATGCACACCGCTGCCAATTCATCTCCCGAACGCCCCACGCCTGCCGGCCGCCGCGGTCCTCCGCCTCCCGGTGTGACCATCCCTCCCAACGCTTATGCCATCTACTCCCGTTCCGGGAAGTATCTAGGATGGGCTTACCGCGAGGAATGACACAAGATCGCTTACTGTACCCTTCCCCGGCGAGAGCTGACAGCTCCGCCGGGTCTTTCTTCTTTATACGGATCAGTCCCATACCGGAAGGCATGCAGAGGACATTCCGACTCCTGACAGGCGTCCACACGGTGCGGCTTGCCCAAACAACATTCCGCCAGACAGTAGGCGGAGATCGCCCGCAGGGGCGTTTCGAGCCGCCGCATTACTGTACCCCCCAGCGTTCCAGTTGCTTTTCCAACTCGCTGCGCTGGTTCTGGAGGGAGCAATACCGGGTGGTACGCTGTGAGTCGCTCAGCGCATTGACTGCCACGCCGTGTCGTTTGCGGCGCGCAGCTTCTTCCTCCGCGTCCGCCTTTGCCCGGCAGAACTCCGATTCGTTGGGACAAAGCACATTGATCCATATCCTCGTGCCGTATCCGGGGATCTCCTCCACGAGAAAGGCGGGATTGCCGGAAAAGGAATACCCTACACCGCCAAAGAAAGCGAGTCCTCCGTAGATGTTTTTTCCTTTAATCGCTCCCAACTTGGCGCGCTCCGCCTCCGCTTTCCACGCTTCCCATGCGGAGAAGATGCGGGCATCTACATATACCCGTATCACGGGACAGTAATCCAAGCCACGGCGCTGCACATCCTCTTCAAAGTACGGCTCGTTTCCATCTTCTCCGCCGGCATCTCGCCACGCCTGAAGTGAATAGCTTTTGATAGAGCTGCGATAGTCGTCACCGCGATTCTGACCCAAGAAATAATCTGTTCTCATATTCTCTTGCTCCTTTCAGCCCTGACGGGGCATTTTTGTTTCTCAACGGGTTTTCTCAGCCTCTCGCTTTTCCATCTCGGTCATCTCGGCATATCGCCGTGCCCAAAAATCAATGTTGGCCTGCCGTTTTCGCTCCCGTACCTCGGGGCGCTGGGAGTACTTCCGCATATACGCTCTCTGCGCGGCCTTTGCCTGCTCCTCGCGGGTCAGCTCTGCCATTACTGCACGCTCCTTTCCTGTAAAAATAAAACCGGCTGACGGACATAAAAAAGCGCACGAAATCCATGCGCACGCTCCGCTGGGTAATGCAGCTTCCGCCTTCTTCCCCGTTTGGAACTTACGGCCACCCTTTTATGGCCATGCGCTGTCGGTTTTCGCACGTTTCCGCTTCCTGTCCGTCAGCCGGTATTCAATTTCCGCCTATTTATATCCCGCCGGCGGTCGCGGGTAGGAGTGGCTCACAAACAAGAGTTTGGAGCACGGGGGACGATGCAGTTATCCCCATGCGTAGTATATCAGAGACAAAGGCAAAATACAAGATATAGGCTAATCTCGTGCAGCAAAACATTATGTTGTGGTTTTTGATATTTTTTGCATACTTTGCCGAAGAAAGGGAGGGGGCATTTGCCCTCTCCCTTTGCGTGATCATCGGTTGTCTAATGGAACTACCGCCAGCGTTTTCCCCAGCGGGGCCAGTACCTTCAGGATCGTGTCGATCTGCGGGCTGGTGACGCCAGCCTCCATCCTTGCGATCACCGGCTGCTTGACGCCGCTCAATTCCTCCAGACGCTTCTGGCTGATGCCCTGTTCCTGCCGCGCTTTGATAAGTTCGCCAATCAAGGCAACACGCAGATTGCTTTCGGCGATCTCCTCCGGTGTGTAAAGCTCCGTCCGTACATCCTCCCAGCTTCTTCCAATGGCCGGATTACTCATAATCAGCACCCCTTTCTATCAGGTCTGCAAGTTCTCGTTTTGCCTTCTCGATCTCTCGTGCCGGAGTTTTCTGCGTTTTCTTGATGAAGTGATGCAGAAGCACATATCCGTCGCCTGTCCATGCAACGAACAAAATGCGGTTTCGCAGCGGGCGCAGCTCCCATATCTCACCATCCAGATGCTTGATATACGGTTCTCCGGCCTGTGTGCCGTACACGCGCAGAATTTCAATATAATCGTTGATCTTATTGGCGTTGATACGGCTGTTTTTATCTGTTTTTGAAGTCAATTCTTTCAGATACTCGAAGACAGGTTCGTTACCGCTGCGGTCACGGTAAAAGAATATCTTGTGCATAGGTATCCTGCCTCCTTTCACTTACAGTATACGTAAAAGTTATTGCAGTGTCAAGTACTTTTGAGTTATTGCCTTGTGAGAGCTTGAAGCAATAGGGCTGCCGTAGTCCTTGCACCCTCTCTGAATCGGAACATCCGTCCGACGGGGAGAGTTTCGAGGAGGGGGACTTACTTTTTTCATCTCCGCATTGTAAACCACCCCCTCTCTTTCTCTGCGTACACCCTGCATACTACAGAAACGCTGGTATGGCTGGCCGCGTTCGCCTGGTGTGAGATTAGTCTATGTCGTACAAGCCGCGCATAATGGCATGATAAAGGGTCGGACTTCAAGTCCGACCCACGCTTATGCCCCTTTCACTGCTCGGATTTCAAATCAAAGCAGTGGGGTGAGGGTAAGTGTTGCAGTGGCCTTGCGTGTCATTTTCCGCGCAGTGTGCCGTGTGTTTTCCGTGCTATGTGGCCCTTTGCTGAGAGAGTGAGCATACTTGCTTGTGGGCAGAAGAAAGAGAGTACCCGCCGCATGGCAGGTACTCTCTCTGTGTGCATCGCGTGCGGTGGGTTACTCTGCTCGGCTGCTGACCCTGTCCTTGACCTCGGCGGTGAACTCTTCCAAAGCCTGCATAATGTCCTTATCACGCATAGCCATAATCTCGTTGTTCAGTCGCCCAAGAAAGGCGTCGCGCTCTGCTGTGGAGAGTGTGCGGGACTGACATATCATCTTCCGCACCGTGTCGATGCAATCATCGATGCGGCGGGACTTCTCTACGCGCTGGGCCTCCTCCAGATAAGCGCCACAGGGATCGCGGTCACCTTCAAACTCGCTGCAGGTCATCAGATGGTAAGACTCCAGTGCATCTCCCAACACATTCGTGATAGTCAGGAGCAGATCGCCGATGGCCTCTGCGTCGTTCTGTACCCACTCCTGATAGTCCGTGGGGTGCTCGCCCCAGTACTGCATCCAGAGGTGCAGCAGCATACGCCAGGGACGCTCGAAGTCAGCCATGGTCTCGTAAAGACCTTCGCGGATAGTGTGCCGCTCAGCAGCGGTGAGAGGGTATACAACAGGCATAATTTCCTCCTTGTTTTATCGGTGGGAGGCTGGTACAATGACTGTACCGGCTGCCCTGTGGCGGTTGGTGTTCAAGCTCCTCTGTGTCGTGCTTTGGTCGGCGTAGGCACAGAGGGCTTTTCTATGGCATCCAGCAGAGCCAGCATCCAGCGGGTAAGCTGGAACGCTCCGGCGATTGTGACAAGGTGCAGCATCGGCAGCATCTCCGCAGTCACATTTTTCGCCAGGGTCGAGGTTGGCTCCGCATCGACGGCAAACGCGGTAGTAGCTCACGACACACCGCCTGTTCTCTTGAGAGACTCCGCACGCTTGGCGCTGCAGATGGGGCAGTAGATGGCCGTTCCATACAGATCGCTCTGTCCGTCGCTGAAAACCTCGCTGATATCCACACGATGTTCCTTTCCGCAGACCGGGCAGGTGGTGTAAACGTTGTCATCCTCGATGTAGAACCTGAAACCGAATTTTTTGAGATAAAACACTTTAATTTCCTTTCCGCGGCCACGCAAGGCCGCTTTCCTGTTTTTCGCTTTGTAGACGGAGGCTTTTTCGCGCCCTGTATGGTGGGGGGGTATATACTTACCCTCGGTTGGGTTTGCACAGTCTTGAAACACTGCACACAGAGGCGTTACACGGAGGTATTGGCCTTTTCCCGTGCTCTTGCGAGTGCCGCTTTCTGCGCGTCGCTCATCGCACGCGGCGGTTTGACCCGCAGCCATGCCTTTGGCACGATGTACTCGGCGGCCTTGCCGTCATGGGACTTTCGGACAAGTCGGCAATCCGTGGGCCTGTCCAGCGCCCATATTTCCAGCTTTTGACGCAGCGACTTGTTGTGCGTGTAGACGCCGGCGGTCGGCTCAGCTTCGTTGAAGTTGATGACCGTTTCCTGTTCATGGCGTGATAGCACCATAGCTTTTCACCTCCTTCCAAATTTTTCAGACCGTGCGGCTCAGGCAACACTGAACCGCCGGACGGTGCTCGTCTCGGTAAACTGTGCCGCCAGATCGGGCAGCGCCTTTTTCAAGGCGCTGGTGTCAATGCGGCTGGTAGTGACGGGCTTCCATACGGCTTTCCAGTCGCTGCCGGTCAGAACGTCCACGCCGGCGGCGGTCATTTCGGCCTTGATGGCATCCTGAATGGTGTCGATCGCGGCGGTCAGTTCGTCGGCCATGCGGCGCAGCTCCCGCAGCTCATGGATCTGGGAATCAAGATTTTTGGCAAGCATAGTGTGTACCTCCGTTCATTTTGTTGGGGTCGGGCAGCGTCGGAAATGTATTGCGCCCACTGTTTCAGGGCTTTTCGCCCGTATGTCTGCCGCCCGCTTATGGCTTGTTTAAGGCCGCCCCTGTTGCCTTTCGGTGATTAAAATATACACCATATTTCTGTGTATGTCCATTGGCAATATGCACAAGATTTAAGTGCTTACTTCGCACAAATTATACACTTGACGTCTGTGCATATTTGGTGATAGAATAAGGGGTGATAAGGGAGGTGGACAAATGCCTGTCCGTTTTAAAATCGATGTATTGGCTGAGTTGAAAAAGAAAGGTTTTTCCAGCTACAAAATGCGGCAAGAAAAGCTCATGGGCGAGGCCACAATTCAACAGTTACGCAAAGGTGAACTTGTCTCTTGGGAAAACATAGGCCGCATTTGTGCTATGCTGTCCTGTCAACCAGGGGACATTTTGGAATACGCTGAAAGCTGAATGCTTGCCCCGCCCTTGACCCCAGCGGTCAGGGGCGGCTTTTCATCCTCTCCAGCAGAAGGGCATTTTGCCGCGCCTGACGCGCACGGGTCTCCGACAAGGCCGCCGACTCGGCCTGAGCCGCAGCATGACGCAGCTCCTCGCAGCGCACACCACGAACGAAGGTCACGGCCCTGACGTGGGATTCCACAAGGGTGGAGAGCCACTGGCGAGAGCCTTGCTGCCACTCACGGCTTTCATCGCCGGTGCGAGGGCCGAATGAGCCCTTGGGCGCGGTATTCCCAAACAGCGGGGCGGTGTCGGGGACATTTTTCGGGCGGATGCCGCTGGCCAGGTAGAGCTGCACGGCGGACTGGGCAAGGTCTGAAAACGCCACCCGCCGGACTTCGCCGGCATGACCATCCCAGACGATGATCGCATTGTCCGACCAGTGCAGGTCAGCCGGCGTCAGGCACAGCAGCTCGGCGCTGCGGAGTTCGGTGGTAAGCAGGAAAATGACGATGGCGTAGTTGCGTGGGTAAGTGGCGGTTTTGGCGTTTTGGGGACGCTCAAACGTGTAAAGCCGCCGGAGTTGCCAGTCGTGGAGCGTGACATATTCCGCCGGCGGCAGGTCGCTCACCGTTGGGATCAGGCGCTTCAAGACTGGATTTGCCTGATACCAGCCATGCTCGCACGCCCAGTCGAAGAAGGCGCGGAGCTGACGCAGGTACTGAGCGATTGTCCGCTCCCTGCAGCCGCGGGATTCAAGATTGCCCCGCCAAAGGAGCACCTCAGCGTAAGACGGAATATCAGACTTGTCCTCATCCGCGCCAAAGAAGCTGGTAAAGTCTGCCAGTGTGCTGGCGTATGCCTCGACGGTGCGAGATAATCGCCCCTGCTCCTCCAGATCGCGCAGCCACGCGGCGTTGGCCGCCTCCAGTCGTTCAACGGATGTGGCGTATGTAGAGTCGGTCACAAATTTCACCCTCTATCAGATACATCGGCCAGAATTCTGTTGAAATACCGCTTGAAATCATAGGCGGACTGCACCTGTCGCTGCCAATAGTCGTGATCCAGCGATCGGTACATGACCTCTTCCATCACATCCCAGGCCACCCCGTTCTGAGTATGCAGTTCGTCCAACGCCACCGCCTGCTTTTGCAGTTCCACCTCCGTAGGCTGTGCCCTGCATGGATTGTCCCCGGCCTTTTCATCGGCCAGATACTTTGCAATCTGATAGGCATTGCTGTCATGCTCGTACATGCGCTGGTCGCCTGAATAATTTTTTGACGCGGGGGCGAGGGCGTCTTCTCCACTCTCCCTTCTTTTTCTTTCATTTCTTTCTTGTTCTTCCTCTGTATCGCTCGGTAACAAGTCGTTACCAGTTGTACGAGTCGTATCATCTGGTAAGTTCTTGCCCCATCGTTTTTTCACATTTTCCGCGTTTCGCTTACTCTTGGCTTCAAAGTCCGCAAGGGTTTCGTCTACGCTTTCACGGAAGGAGCAGAAAAGCGCATGTGCGGCGCCGTCAAGAGTTTGAACCTCTCCTGTGGAAAAGTAGTGCAAGGCAGCTTTCAGTGCTTGTCCTACTACCGCGTCGTCCGAACCATCGATAAATGCCTTTTGACCAAGATAAATCCGAAACCACGTCGCGTGGCCTGTTTTTCCCACGCCTCATCACCCGCCGATCTGCCCGGTAGCCTCGCGGCGCAGCTTTTCCAGTAGTGCCGGGACGTCCACAAGGTATACCGTCCCCAATCGAATATGCGGGACAGTGCCGTCCTTGCAGCCGCGGCGCAAATAGTACTGGCTCAGTCCGATGCTGCGGCAGGCATCAGGAATCTTCTGATAGGGTGTGGATGCGCTCACTTTTGCTCACTCCTTTCGCTGCGGTGCTCCTTCATCCGCTCAATGGTTCGGAAAATATGTTCCTTCTGCTCACTGGGTAGCTCCCGTCGGAGCTTGCGGGACAGATTTCCCTCATAGATGCCCAGCGCCTCGGCCAGTTCCCAGTGCTTGAAACCGGCCTCAACCAATGCCTGACGAATATCTTGGTTATCCATCTGTCAATCCTCCTTTCAAATTCGACTTGACAGCGGCCTGCCTGTGCTGTACTATATTGTTGTAGACGTTGTTGCTGTTGTCTACAATTTTATCATACATTTTTGAGAAAGACCTAGTTACCACAAGTCGGAGATTTATTTGAATCCGATTGCTAAAAATCTACAGGAGTTTGAATTGCGATGACATTACGTGAGTTGGCTGATAGATACATTGCGCTGCGCGAAGATGCTGGATATAAAACCCAGAGGAGTTTTGCGGCTGCCATTGGGATAAACTACAAGACCATTGATTCCCATGAAAATGGCCGACGCCCAATGTCACATGAAACTTTGATTAAATATGCGGATTTTTTCGGTGTTTCTACAGATTTTCTTTTGGGTAGAACGAATGTTAAAAGTCCAAACGCAAAGATACGGGGCATATGCAATAGGCTCGGCTTGTCCGAGGAAGCTGTTCTGGCGATCTGTAGAATCGAAAAAAAAGAATCTGAAAACTCCAAGCAGTCAACACATGATCCGCGATGGGCGCTGGATCGGTTTCTGTGCTCAGAGTACTTTGTTGATTTTATCCGAGCCCTCGGCGACTGCCTGAGATGGAGTTTTTATCCTACGGATTTTGAGAGACTCATTGAACTTGAAAGGCTGAACGCTGGTAAAAAGGGCGTGGCTTGTTTTTGGCACCGCGATGTAGAAAACGAGCTTAAAGCTGCACAGCAGACAAGTCACGATATAGCAATATTCAATGCTCAACGATATGCGACAAAAATTGCTGAGGATTTTGCTGCATTGTCCGCCGATGCATATAAAGTTGATCAACAAAATGCGGCTGAGGTTGCGGCGCAGATACGCGCCATTAAGGAAAGAAAAGTGCAAAAGGCCGCCAGCTCCAACACTGACACCGACCCGCAATAACGCGATACAAAAAAACAAAGCCCCATGCCGAAGCATGAAGCAGGACAGAGGTGAATATATGTTTTTCTTTTACTATTTTGATGATGAAATGAAAATGGAGAAATCGCTGCATACAGCGAGCAAACTTTTGAGGATATTAAGCACTATACGGAAGATGGTGAAGAATTTTGGTATGCGCGTGATTTGCAACGCGTTCTGGGATACACCGAGTGGCGAAACTTCACGAGCGTAATTGAAAAGGCAAAAGTTGCCTGTCAAAATAGTGGAATAGACCCTGCCGGCGATTTTGTTGACGTCAACAAAATCGTAGAGGCTGGTGCAGCGCATAAAGATATCGGTGATATTATGCTTTCTCGGTATGCCTGCTATCTGATTGTGCAGAATGGAGACCCGCGAAAGGAAATTATTGCACTTGGCCAAACCTATTTTGCAGTAAAGACAAGGCAGCAAGAGTTGCTCGAAGGATACGATCAGCTCTCTGAGGATCAGAAACGCCTTGCGATCCGCAATGAGATGATTCAGCATAATAAATCTCTTGCGGAGGCTGCCCAGATGGCCGGCGTTGTTGATTCTCGGGATTATGCCATCTTCCAAAACAAGGGCTTTCAGGGATTATATGGCGGGTTAGGGGCGAAAGAAATTCATGCGCGGAAGGGTCTGAAACCCAATCAGAAAATCCTCGACCATATGGGGAGTACTGAACTCGCGGCTAATCTCTTCCGTGCCACGCAGACTGACGAAAAACTTCGGAGAGAGAATATTCGAGGGAAAGAAGCTGCAAACAGGACGCATTATGAGGTTGGTAAAAAGGTGCGGCAAACCATTGCGGAACTTGGCGGCACGATGCCCGAGAATCTTCCAACACCACAAAAGAGTATTAAAGAAATCGAAAGCGAGCAGAAAAAGCTAAAAGGCAATTAAGCACAGGAGGTGCAGCTATGCCGTCTACCCGGAAAATGACAACCAAATCCGGCAAGGTATTCTATGAGATCAGCGTCAGCCGTGGCCGCGGTAAGTCCCGTCTTACCCGCCGATGGTATGTGCCGGAGGGCTGGAGCAAAAAAGGCCATCGAACGCGAGCTTGCCGCTGTGTCGGCAGAGTTTGAGCGCCAGTGTGATGCAGGCGAGGCCATAAGCCGCGCGGAGCAGCATGAGAAGGACGCACGGGAAGCCGCAGAAGCCGCGGCAAAGGCCGCTCAACAGGCGGCGGAAGCGGCCAAGATACTGACCCTGCGTCAGTATGGGGAGCGGGTGTTCATGCCTGCGAAGGCCGTCACAATGAGCGAAAACGGACGCTCCGGCTACCAGAATTGCCTTGACCGGCGAATCTACCCCGCCCTGGGTGATATGAAAATGCCAGAAATCACACCGGCGCAAATCACTGCGCTGCTGTTGGATATTCAGGCGCAGGGCAAGGCGCACGCTACTGTCATCAAAACATACACTATTCTGCACACGCTGTTCAAGATGGCCTATCTCGGGGATATGATCGACCGGAATCCCATGGATAAAGTGGAACGCCCGAAACCTCGCAAGGATGAAGTGAAGGCATCAGAGCCGGCGGCATACACAGCAGAGGAAGTAAAACGGCTACTGGCCACGCTAAAGGATGAACCCTTGAAGTGGCAGGCGTTAATACGACTTCTGATTGATACCGGCATCCGCCGGGGTGAGTGCTGCGCGCTCAAATGGCAAAATGTAAATTTCAAAACGGGCGGGATTCGGATTGCCGGAAACCTTTGCTATACAGCGGCGAAAGGTGTCTATCTTGACACGCCCAAAAGCGGACGTATTCGCGTTGTCTATGCAAGCGATGACACGATGGCTCTCCTACGTCAGCTCCGCATAGAGCAGGCAAAGAAAGCGGTGAGCGCTTTTGTGTTTACGAAGGAGGGCAGCCCGGAGCCGATGCACCCGCAAAGCCCCACGCGCTACCTGAAAAAGCTCTCCGAGCGCAGCGATATACCCGATCTGCATCCGCACAAGCTGCGCCATACCTTCGCCAGTATTGCCATTACCAACGGTGCTGATGTAGCAAGTGTTTCGGAGGTACTGGGACACAGCGATAAGGCGGTCACGCTGAGAATGTATACACACGCAGCTCAAGAAAGCATGAAACGGGCTGCCGCAATTACACAGGAAGCAATCAAAAAAGCCGGACAGGGATAACCTCTGTTCGGCTTAGTTTTGTATGTCGGTGTCGGTTTTGTGTCGGTTTTTCTAAAAAATCCGCCTTTCGCCAATTTTGTAAAATGCTACAAAAAGTTGCAAAAGCAAAACAAAAACCGCTCGAATCTTACGACTCAAGCGGTAAATGTTGGAGCTGCTGGGCGGATTCGAACCGCCGACCTCATCCTTACCAAGTGATAAAAAGCCCTCCGGCCGTTGGTATATAAGGCTTTGCGGGCGTTTTTACCGCAAAAAGGATGAGGCCGGAAACTCTTTGCTCCATGTGTTCCGTCCGCTCGTTTCCCCGTGTGGGTCACGGTGTGGGTCAGCACCGCAGGCAGCGCCGGTGTGGGTCAATTTTTGCTGGCAGGGGAATGGTCACATTTTGCGCTGCTGGAAACAATAAAAGGGTATCAAAACGAAGACATAGAGCCACCGGGCGGAGCGCAATGCTCCCGCCGGGCGGCTCTGTAGCGTCTCAGTGTGTTTCCCGTATGGGTCAAAATGTGGGTCAGAGCTTTTTCAACTCATCAAGAAAAGACGGCAACACATCGTAGATGACCGCACATATGACAGTCCAGTTGGTATCCTCGTAATGATGCACTAACCTGTGCCGCAAACCCGCAATTTTCACCCACGGAATATCAGGATGCTGCGACTTAAAGTCCTCTGTCAGGTTGGCGGCATGTTCACCAATGTTATAAAGCGGCGTTGTGACGGTCCATTGAATGGTCTCCTCCGCGAAGATCCTATCCGGCGTGATGTTTTCTTCTGACACATAACGCAGGAGCTTTTCCACAGTCTCTCGCATTTTTGCGACTCTCTGCTGGTCACTGTACCTCATGCGATCTGCACCCCCTCCGCCATGACCGTGTTATAAAAAGCAGAGTTGGCATCAAGCTCCCGCAGTTCGTACACGTCCACGGGTTTTCCCAAGGCGCGATGCAGTTCCTCTGCTATGCAGAAAACGTCGGTAGGGTCGAATCTGCTTCCGCCAACCACGATGAGGTCAATGTCGGAAGAGGCATCCGCTTCCTGCCGCGCATAAGAGCCGAACAAAATTGCACGCTCGGCATGGTATTTTTTCAGCAGCCGACGCACGGCGGCAAAAATTTCGTCCTGCGCATAGACATGGTCAGACATTTGCTTCGCACCTCCCTCGTTAAACATTTCTTATTATGCAGTATACCACAGATACGAGCATTTCACAAGTATTTACGATACTCACATTTTGCGCCGATATATCTCCGTGCTCGTATTCCCAGCATAAAACTCCGCCATATCATCCAGCCGGAGACAGGTCAAACGGCGTTGCGCTGTTTTTTGATGACCGCAGCCGCAATCGATGTCAATGATGCCGGCACCTCCTGTAAATCGTATTGCTGACAAGTATACTCGACATAGTGGTGATCGCAAGTGGGTTCGCGGCTCAAAACCGGTGGCACAGTAAGCAAAGAATAGGATGGGGGGTAATAAAGCTGAACGCGTTCGTTATCATAACGAGGTCACAACGGTACAAAAGAGGATCGCCCTCTGTCGAGGACGATCCTCTTTTGCATCTACATGATATCCTGTTGGGTGTTCTTTTTCTGTCTGGTGCCTGCTGCGGAATATCGCTCATCCTCGGAGTAGCGGTCAATGGCTTCCAGGCGTTGTGCTGCGTCAGGGATCCTCTCCGCAATCAGAGTCAGCAGATATTCGCAAACAGCGAAGATCCCTACCATGGAGTTGAAATAGCTGGTACCGTCTGTGCGGGCAAGCAGAATGTGATCCGCGTATTTCGTGACCGGAGACGGTGCCATATTGGTAATCAGGCACAACCGCATGCCGGCGGCCTTTGCAGCCTCGCAGATATGGACATCGGTTTTGTAGAAGCGGGAGATGCACAGATAGACCAGCATGTCCTGGCTTCCGGCGCCATAGAGTGCCGGATATACATCGTTGGTGTGCCGGAGAAAGATCACACTGTCCTTTACATAGCGGAGTCCCCGCGCAAAATGTTCCGCTGCAGAGCGCGCGGCGCGGTTTCCGAAGATGTAAACATTCCGGCTGGCGGTCAGTGAGGAGGCAATGTGCGCATAGGTGTCACCGGAAGTCGTGGACAGAGACCGCTCTACATTTTCCAGAGAGACGCGGAGGAAATCCTGAAAGGCATTCTCGCCATGTGCCGTCCCGCTGCGCAGCCGCGAGCTGAGATCCAGAGAGCTGTGGCCCATGTTGGCACCTGCCTGTTCCGCCAGATACGCATACAGCGCAGCCTTAAAATCATTATATCCCTCAAACCCGATGGCGCGCGTAAAGCGAAGTACGGATGCATCGCTGACACCGGCCTCTTTCGAGATATCCATCAAAGAACGCTGGCAGATGGTATACTGATTCTCCATCATATACCGGGCGATCCGCTCCTGTCCCTTCGTCAGCGGGATGCCTTTGATCCGATCAATAAAGAAATTGTCCATGACTTCCCCCATGTAGCTGGTTTTCTTGTATTCTACCACACAAAAGGAAAGTTGTAAACACTTCTTTTGAAACTTTATGGATTTGCATTTTAGAAGCAAATACAACATAATGCACAAATTTGAAGTGCCACTTTCTATGGAATGCACCATTGACTTATGGCCTGTTATCTGCTAATCTAACATTAGCAAACACAACATCAGCATCGCAAAAAAGCAGTAAACACAACATGGAGGTAGAAATGGTCGTATACTTAAGTGAATATATCTATCCAAAGGCGGCTGAACTTCTGCGGCAGCAGGCCACCGTCGTATTCGTCACGGTAGGCGTACCCGTAATAAAGCACGAGGAAGTCGGAACCGAAAAGTGTCGTGTCGGCCTTCTCGAAGCGT
>OLOX01002242.1_pt1 | contig 16378 bp, 10 predicted proteins | sample 1672091 | NCBI WGS metagenome assembly OLOX01 (sample SAMEA3136644, study PRJEB25190) | human gut metagenome | reverse complement strand
GAAAAGCTCATGGATACCTTGCTCTTCTGGAGCTGCATCCGGCTGTAAGCGGCGAGGTAAGCGGGGGCGGCGGGGCCGATATAGTCCAGCCAGTCCTGACGGTCGATGCCGTCCATCTTGGCCTCTTTGCCGAAGGCGTCCTCAAAAAACTCCTTCTCCGGGTCAGCGGAAGTGCCGAACTGACGGTACATCTGGGAGTAGTCGAAAGTCTCTTCATCGCTGCCGCGGGAAGAAGGAGGCTCCTGCCCCTCGGGGGGCAGCACAGCACCGCAGCAGCGGCATGTTTCCTCATCCCGCAGGGTGCGCTCGCCGCAGGACGGACAGGTGCGGAGCTGGCTCTCCTCGTAGGGGAACTTCCACTCGTAACCGGCGGCATGGGCGGGGCGGTGGATGCACTGGCCCAGCTTCTCGTAGCAGGTGCGGTGATAGGGCGCGCCGCAGTCGGGGCAGACCACGATGTCATCCTGAAGTGTGAGGGGCTTGCCGCAGCCCTCACACGGACAGCCATAGTATTTTGGCATAACATCCTCCAATGATTATGGTAGTTATCAGTATTATACACTCAAAAGAGAGAAAAGAAAAGCCAGAAATCTTCAAATTTCCAGCACGATGGCATTTTTTCCTCTTTACTTTATCATGGATTCTGGGTATACTAATGAAGTATCTGTGTATAAACTGTATCTTTTGAGGGATTCTTAAAATATGATTACTACTGACGAACTGAAAGTGCAGCTGGCCGATTACGGCACCGCTGTAAAGGACCTGGAGGAAGCGCTGGCCATCGACGCTTCCCGCAAGCGCGTGCAGGAGCTGGAGCACACCATGAGCCGCCCCGGCTTTTACGATGACGCTGAGCTGAGCAAGAAGGTCTTTGATGAAGTGGGCGACCTGAAGGGCAAGCTGAACCGCTTTGAAAAGCTGCAGGGCCTGTACGATGATGCCGAGACCATGCTGGTGATGCTGGACGAGGAGTACGACCCCGATATGGTGCCCGAGGCAGAGGAAGCCGTGAACGCCGTGGGCAAGGCTGTGGACGAGCTGCAGCTGATGACCATGCTGAACGGTGAGTACGACCACAGCAACGCGATCCTGACCTTCCACGCCGGTACCGGCGGCACCGAGGCACAGGACTGGGCCGAGATGCTCTACCGCATGTACAACAAGTGGGCACAGGCACACGGCATGACCGTGGAGGTGCTGGACTATCAGGACGGCGACGAAGCCGGCATGAAGAGCGCTTCCATGATGGTCAAGGGCCCCAACGCCTACGGCCTGCTCAAAAGCGAGAACGGCGTGCACCGTCTGGTCCGCGTATCCCCCTTTGATGCCAACGCCCGCCGCCAGACCAGCTTTGCCTCTCTGGAAGTGATGCCTGAGCTGGACAACACCATTCAGGTGGACATCCGCCCCGAGGATATCGAGATGCAGGTGTTCCGCTCCTCCGGTGCCGGCGGCCAGCACATCAACAAGACCTCTTCCGCTGTCCGTCTGATCCACAAGCCCACCGGCGTCGTGGTCAGCTGCCAGACCCAGCGCAGCCAGTTCCAGAACCGTGACTACGCCATGGAAATGCTGAAGGCAAAGCTGTATCAGATCGCAAAGCAGCAGCACATGGACAAGATCGATGACATCAAGGGCGTGCAGAACGAGATCGCGTGGGGCCACCAGATCCGCAGCTATGTGTTCATGCCCTACACCATGGTCAAGGATCACCGCACCAACTACGAGACCGGCAATGTCGATGCTGTGATGGATGGTGATCTGGACGGCTTCATCTTTGCCTACCTCAAGGCCGCCAGCCGCGGGGAACTGCAGGATACCTAAAGTTTATCATAAAATGTCAGAGGGACCTCGCCATTGGGCGGGGTCCCTCTTTTGATTACAGGTGCAGATATTTTCCGGTGATGCTGGCGGGATCGGCGGCCACCTGCTCCGGTGTGCCGCAGGCCACGATGCGTCCGCCGCTCTCGCCGCCGCCGGGGCCGAGGTCCACGAGATAGTCGGCGTTGCGGATCACATCCAGATCGTGCTCAATGACCACCACAGTGGCCCCGCTGTCAATGAGACGCTGGAACACGCCCAGCAGGGTGCGCACATCCAGCGGGTGCAGGCCGATGGTGGGCTCGTCGAATACAAACACGGTGTCAGCCTGCCCTTTGCCCATCTCGCTGGCGAGCTTGAGCCGCTGGGCCTCCCCGCCCGAAAGGCTGGGCGTGGCCTCGCCCAAAGTCAGGTAGCCCAGCCCCAGGCTGGAAAGGGTCTGCAGCCGGCTGGCCACCAGCTTGAGGTCGGAACAGGCGGCAAGGGCTTCGTCCACGCTCATCTCCATCAGGCGGGGCAGGCTCTCGGCCTGGGTGCCGTCCTTCCGGGTGCGGTAGAGGGTGGCGGCATCCTTTTGGTAGCGGGAGCCGCCGCAATCCGGGCAGGTGATCTCCACATCCGGCAGGAACTGGATGTCCAGGCTGATGGTGCCGGTGCCGTCGCAGCCGGGGCAGCGCAGGCGGCCCGTGTTGTAGGAAAAATCGCCCGCCTTGTAGCCCTTCTCCTTGGCAAGGGGAGAGCGGGCGTAGATCTTGCGCAGTTCATCGTGGACATTGGCATAGGTGGCCACCGTGGACCGCACGTTGATGCCGATGGGTGTTGCGTCAATGAGCTTGACCTGCGCAATGCCCGGTGCCGTGATGCTTTCCACATGGGCGGGCAGAGCTTCGCCCTTGGCGGCGGCCTCCAGCGCGGGGATCAGGCTTTCCAACACCAGCGTGGTCTTGCCGGAACCGGACACGCCGGTCACCGCGATGAGCCGCCCCTTGGGCAGCCGGACTTCCAATGGCTTGACGGTGTGGATGGCCCGGGTGCGCAGGGTGATGGTGCCCAGCGCAAAGAGCTCCGCCTCCGGGGTGCGGGTGCGGGCCGAGAGGGTGTGCAGGTCGGCAAGGAAGGGCCCGATGCGGGAGGCCGGGCTTTTGGTTACCTGCTCCACAGTGCCCTGTGTCAGGATGGTGCCGCCGTTTTCACCGGCACCGGGGCCCATCTCAATGAGCCAGTCGGCATCCCGCAGGATCTCAGTGTCGTGATCCACCAGCACGATGGAGTTGCCGTCCGCGATCAGATCGTGCATCACGCCCCGCAGGCCCTCGATGTTGGAGGGGTGCAGGCCGATGGAGGGCTCGTCCAGCACATAGAGCACGCCGGTGGTGCGGTTGCGCACCGAGCGGGCCAGCTGCACCCGCTGGCGCTCCCCTGTGGAAAGGGTGGCGGCCTCCCGGTCAAGGGAGAGGTAGCCCAGCCCCAGATCCAGCAGGCGGGCGGCGGTGGCCTGAAAGGACTCGCAGATGCTCTCAGCCATGGGGCGCATCTCCACGGGCAGGGAGGCGGGCACCCCCTCCACCCACTGTACCAGCGTGTCCAGCGTCATGCGGCAGGCATCGGCCAGCCCGATGCCCCGCAGCCGGGGAGCCCGGGCCGCGGCGTTCAGGCGGGAGCCGCCGCACGCGGGGCAGGGACCCTGCTTCAGGAACCGCTCCACCCGCTTCATGCCCTTTTCATCCGTCACCTTGGCAAGGGCGTTCTCCACGGTATAAACGGCGTTGAAGTAGGTGAAATCCATTTCGCCCGCCGCGCCGGTCTTGCTGTTCTGGTAGAGCAGGTGCACCTTTTTGGCGGGGCCGTGGAACACCATGTCGCGCTCTTCCGGGGTCAGTTCCCGGAAGGGGACGTTGGTGCGCACGCCCATCTTTTCGGCGATCTCCTTCATCAGCGACCACATCAGGGTCTGCCAGGGCAGCACCGCGCCCTCGTTGATGGAAAGGCTCTCGTCCGGCACCAGAGTGGATTCGTCCACCACCCGCACGATGCCGGTGCCCTCGCAGTCTGGGCAGGCCCCGGTGCTGTTAAAGGCGAACTGCTCCGCGCCCAGCACCGGCACCTGCGCGCCGCACCGGGGGCAGTAGAGCGGGATCTCGGCCGCAATGTTCAGGCTGGGCGGCACCATGCAGCCGCAGCTGGGGCAGGGGTAGTGGGAGAGCCGGGAGAACATCAGGCGCAGGCTGTTCAAAAGCTCGGTCATGGTGCCAAAGGTGGAACGCATTCCGGGCACGCCGGGCCGCTGGTGGAGGGCCAGTGCGGCGGGAACATAGCGGATCTCGTCCACCTGCGCCTTTTCGGCCTGGGTCATCCGGCGGCGGGTGTAGGTGGAAAGGGCCTCCAGATAGCGGCGGGAACCCTCGGCGTAGAGGACACCCAGCGCCAGCGAGGACTTGCCGGAACCGGACACGCCCGCAATGCCGACGATCTTGTGGAGCGGCACATCTACGTCGATGTTCTTCAGGTTGTGCACCCGCGCGCCCCGCACCCGGATGGCGGCGGGGAGAGCGGAACTGGATTCGTGGTTCATCGTGTCTCCTTTCTCTGAATGGGGTCACAAAAGGCTCCCCCACAGGGGAGCCGGAAAGATCATAAACCGAGAGGATTGAATCGCTGGTGTTCGAGCTGGTCGATCACCGCCTGCGCTGCCGGTGCAATGGGGGCGGGCACTGCGGCGGGGCGGCTGAGGTAGTAGCCCTGCAGCAGGTCCACGCCCAGACCGATGACGGTGCGCAGCTGGGCCTCGGTCTCAATGCCCTCGGCGATGAGCTGCATACTGCGGGCGTGGGCGTAAGCCACAATGTTGGAGACGATCTGCTGCTTGTCGCGGTCGGTGTCGATCCCGCGCACAATGGAAATGTCGATCTTGATATACCGGGGCGAAAGCTCCAGCAGGTTCAGCTCGTTGCTGTAGCCGCTGCCGTAGTCATCCAGCGCAAAGGAGCCGGAGAAGCCCGGAACGTTCCGCTTCCGTTCCAGACATGCGCGGTCCAGATCTTCCTGTTCGGTGATCTCCACCACCAGCCGCTTGAGCAGCTCGGGGTAGCGCTGAGCATATTCCTCCACATCCTCAACCGTCAGGCTGACATTGGCGATGGAGTTGATGAAGAGCAGGGCATCGCTCTGGAGCAGGCCCTGTGCCTGCAGGCGCTGGAAGATCTCGCTGGAATGGAACACAGTGATCCGTTCGATCTCATACAGGCGGCCTGTCTCATGGGCCAGCTGCATGACCTGAGCGGGGGAGTGCAGGGTGGGCAGATCGACCCGCATGAGGGCCTCGTAGGCTGCGACCCGGCCGCTGCGGGCAGAGTAGATGGGCTGGAAGTGGTAGGACACCAGCTCCTCCTGCAGCAGGCGCTCAAAGTCCTGCTGGGTCTGGGCGGCGTATGCCTCCTGATGGTAGCTGCCGATATCAAAATCACACATGCGGCCCTTGTGGGAATGCTTGACCTGATACATAGCAAAGTCGGCATATTTTTTCAGGGTGAGCAGGTCGTGGCCGTCCGTGGGGTACCAGGCAATGCCGCCCGAGATGCTGATGTGCAGCTGCTTGCCGTTGGGCAGGATGGACACGCTGCGCTGCAGGGCGGCACTCAGCAGCTCCAGCTGGGCGCGGAGCTGTGCCTGATCCTGGTAGCCATAGAAGAAGATCAGGAATTCATCGCCCGAAAGGCGGGAGCAGATGGTGTTGGCGGGCGTATTGGCCGCAAAGCACTGGCCGGTCTGGCGGATGTACTGGTCGCCCCAGTCGTGGCCGTAGGTGTCGTTGATCTGCTTGAGGTTGTCCAGATCCATCATCAGCAGGGCGGCACAGCCCAGCTTTTCGGGCTGCTGGAACAGCGCTTCACAGGCGCGGTCAAAGGCACGGCGGCGGTACAGGCCGGTCAGGGTATCGTAATCGCGCTCGTGCTCAATGCGCTGCTGCTCCAGCACCGTGGTGGTCATATCCTCAGCCAGACCCACCTCGGAGGCGCTTTCGCCCAGGATATGGGTGATGCGCAGGGTGATGTAGTGGGTGCTGCCGTCGGGCTGGGGGATGGCAAAGACCTTGTTGTTGGCCGGGGACAGGCGGTAGAACCACCGCTGTTCCAGTGTGCCCATCAGGGCGCGGAAAGCCTTTGGCGTGAGCGGATCGGGCTGCTCCTGCGCAAGGCCCAGCATGGAGAAGAAGTTATCGGTCACATAAACGCTGTCATCGCGCAGCTCATAGCCGCCCAGCTCCGCACTGGCCAATTTCATAATGCGTAAAAAGCGGGTGGAGGAGTCCAGCATGTCCTTGCTCAGCTGGGTAAAGGCAGAGGAGAACTGATCCAGCTCCCGGATGCCGGTGGCGGACAGATGCGGGATGGCGGAGGAATCCGCTTCGGCAGCGGCTACCTCGGCCGAGAGCTTGGCAACGGGCCGGGCCAGCCGCCTGCTGATCAGCCAGCTGCAAACAATGCCAACGGCCAGCGTGATCAGCATGATGAAGGAGAACAGCTGCTGCAGCCGCTGGGCGAAAGCAAAGAGCTGCACCGCGGGAACGGAGCCCACGAGAAGCCAGTGCTTGCCCGAGAAAGGGGCGTTCCGGTTATAGAGGTTCAAGGGGGAGACCGAAGCAATGTAGAGGGCATTGCTGAAGAGGTAGCGGCGGGTATGGGCACTGTGGAGGCGCAGCGTAAGGCTTTCGTCCGCAGAACCCGGCTGCCCGTCGAAGTGGGAACGGAGCACCGGACGCAGCTGCAGTTCGGAGGCAGAGAGCTCCTCCGTATCGGTCACGGCAAGGAAATAGGTGCCGTTGTTCTGCAGCTCAGAGCAGGGCAGGTTCTCCCACAGGTAGTCGGCCAGCAGTTCCACGCCGATCACGCCGTAAACGGTGCCGTCCGGCAGAATCAGGGGCTGGCTGTAGGCAATGGCCTCGTGGGTGTCCCCGGGCACCAGATAGGATTGTGAGGTCCAGTGGCCATAATCGGAGGCGGCAAGGCTGGCTCCGTCTTTATAGGCAGCCTGAAAAGGGGGATAAAGGAAGCCACGGTTTCCCAGTGCCCGGTAGCGGATGGTGGGGGACCAGCTGTTGTCCGTGGCAATGGAGAGGGACTGCACCAGCTGGGCCGGTGCCCGCACAAAGGTCAGGTCGGCGTTGCGCTGGGAGGGAGCGGCATCCGGGTCAAGATCCCGCAGGTAGATGGCGGGCATGAGGCTGTCCTGCTTCCGCTTATCCAGATCATGGGTGTTCAGGATAAGGAACACGCCGGTCACCGACTTGATGCGCAGGGTGCTGATGAGCTCCGGCGCGGCGGCTTCCAGCAGGGGATAGGCCGCGTCGCTGCTGCTGTCCAGCGTGCTCAGGCTGATCTCTCCCTCGTCCAGAAGCTGCTGGGTCAGGCCATTGATGGCATCGGAAAGGCTGGTCAGCTCCTGTGCATCGTGGAAGATGGACTGAAGATACCGGCTGCGGTTGTCCACCTGCATGGCAAGGATATCCTCGGCGTTCTGGTTCAGCTGGGGGCCAAGCCGGGTGACGTGGACGGCAAAGGTCAGCAGCAGGAACTCCACCGCCAGCACAGCCAGCAGGGAGAAAAGGATGGTGCCGAAGATAGAATGGCCCGTCTGAGGGTCCTTCTGGCTGTGCGGCTTGCGGTTCTGCATCTGAGAGTCTCTCCTTTTGTGGTTGTTCCAAGGGCATCTCAGCCCGCAAAGGCGCTGAGAGCGGCCAGAGTCTGGTCGTACCAGGCATCAAAATAGGCATCGGTCAGGAACTCGGCTTCGGCTTCCTCGGGGGTCTGCCCGGCAGCCAGCCGCTCCAGCACCGTGGCACGGTCGGCAGTGACACGATCCTCCAGCGCGTACTGCAGGGTATTGCGGGCGCGCAGGGCATCCGGGAAGGCATGGGTGGTGTAGAGCTTGCTGCGATCGACGTATCAATGGACAGGCTCAGCACCTTGCGGATACTCTCGGAGACCGTCAGGCCGCTGTTCTCAAGGGCAGATATGCTGTTGGCGGCATAGGTCACGGGCATATAGCCGGACTGCACCGAGAACTGCAGGTTGTTTTCCGGCTGGGTGAACCATTTCAGGAAGGCAACGCAGGCGCTGATCTCGTCCTCGGTGCCCGGGATGACTACCATGCCGGCCCCCTGCTGGACGGCCACCGGCTCACAGCCTGCAAAGCTGGGGCAGGGCAGCGCGGCCATCTCGATGCCGTGGCTCTCGGTGTCGCTGGTCAGCACCTGGGTGGGGAAGAAGGAAGCGCTGGAGGAGGAACCGACATAGGCCAGCAGGCTGCCGATCTTGATATCGTCGCTGCGGAACTTGCCGCTGGCACTGCACCAGCCCTTGATGTAGGGGACATAGTAGTTATCCCACAGCTTGCGGAGGGTCGGCTTGTCAAAGCGCAAGGTCATCACGCCGTTCTCGGCATCAAAGATGGTCGTACCCAGTTCCTGTGCGCCGCAGAGCAGGTAATTGGTCAGCGCGTCGCGGCCATACAGGGCCTTGCCGTCGTTGGGCGCAGCCGTCTGGGCATCGGTCCAGTCGTAGTATTTGTGTGCGGCCTCGTTCAGCCCCTCCACAGTGGAAAGATCCGCATAGGTCACGCCCGTGGCCTCGGCAAAGGGGACAAAGTCGGTGACGTTCAGGTAGAGCAGCTCGGTGGACTTTGCTATGGGAAAGACCTTGAGCTCCCCGTTGTTCATCAGGTCACCCTCTTCGAGAAACCCGGCGATATAGGCGGACTTCTCTTTTTCGGTCAGGTAGGGGCTCAGGTCAACGGCAAGGCCCATCTGATCCAGCGTAAAGGCGGTGTCTGCGTAGGAGGAGACGATGTTGGGCAGCTTCTCGGCACCCACCTTGCCCTCGGCGGCGGCCAGCACGCTGGTCTCCAGGTCGTTCACGCTGCCCTGACTGGAGCTTTCGACCCGGATGTTCTTCTCTTTGCCCACGGTGGAGTTGAACTGCTCCACCAGCTGGTTGAAGCATTCCAGCTGATCGCCGTTGTAGTAGGTCCAGATCGTGATGGTGGTGGGCAGCTTGCTTCGGCCGCAGGCAGTGCCGCCCAGCGCCACGGCGGCGCACAGCAGCAGACTGACGGCTGAACGAAGGATTCGTTTCATTGACTTATCTCTCCCATTCCGACAAAACGGCTCACGGAAAAACGGCGCGTCCTGTCGTTTCTGAAATGATACCAGACGAAAACATTGTAACACTTTTTCGGGGCGGGGGCTACTGATTTTTGAAAAAACACCCGAAAGCAGACGAAAAAAGAAAGAATCTCTGGCCTGCGCTTCCATTTTTCGTAAAGTCCGGATATAATACAAGCATAAAATACAACAAAAAGAATGGGAGAGCTTATGGCACAGAAGAAGGACGAAGGCCTGAATGGCAACGAGAAGATCGAACAGGCGGTCTGCCAGTTACAGCAGGAGCCCACACAGGAGCAGCTGGCGCATACCCTGACCGTGATCCGGCGGAGGATGCGGGAAAACGGACAGGTCGTGGTGGCGGTGGAGCCGAACCCGGCCGGTGAGCAGATGCAGCTGCGGGCCCTCCGCACGGCCGATGGGGCCAGCTGGTGGTATGCCTTTACCAGCTTTGAAGAGGAGATGAAGGGCGCGGAAGCGGTGCAGTCCACCTTTCTGGTGGAGCTTGAAAAGCTGTTGGATGCCGCACTGCAGGTGCCGGAGATCCAGGGCATTATCCTGAACCCCTGGAACCGCACCATCCAGCTGGACAAGACCCTGCTCCGGATCATCAAGGGATAAGCACGAAAGGGCCCGCCTGCCGCATTTTGGTGCGCGCAGACGGGCCCTTTTTATATGGTAAAGGAAGAAGGAGAATGGCAGATCAGGCTGCGTCGGTGCGGTCCTTCTTGAGCAGGCTCAGGATCACGGCACCCACCATGCTGCCAGCGGCCAGAGCCACGCAGTAGAGCAGGGCATGATCGACCACGGGGAACACGAAGATGCCGCCGTGGGGAGCGCGCAGGGCGCAGCCGAAGGTCATGGAGAGGGCACCGGCCAGCGCGGCACCGGCCACACAGCTGGGCAGGACGCGCAGCGGGTCGGCGGCGGCGTAGGGGATGGCACCCTCGGTGACGAAGCACAGGCCCATGACGTAGTTCACGATGCCGTTGCGGCGCTCGTCAGGGGTCCACTTCTTGGGGCAGAAGGTGGTGGAGAGAGCAATCGCGATGGGAGGAACCATGCCGCCCACCATGACAGCAGCCATGACCTCGTAGTTGCCGGAGGCCAGTGCGGCAGTGCCAAAGACGTAGGCAGCCTTGTTGAAGGGGCCGCCCATGTCAATGCTCATCATACCGGCAACGATGGCACCCAGCAGGACCTTGGAGGTGCCGCCCATGGCGTTGAGGCAGTTGGTCATGGCGGTGTTGATCATGCCCATGACCGGGTTGATGCCGCACATCACGGCACCGATGATGAGGATGCCGCCCAGCGGGTAGATCAGCATGGGGCGGATGCCGTTCAGGCTGGCGGGGAGCTTTTCGGTGATCTTCTTCAGGAACTCGACCACATAACCGGCCACGAAACCGGCCAGCAGAGCGGCCAGGAAGCCGCCGGAGATGCCGGTGGTCTCACCATTGGCAAGGCCTGCAAAGTTGGTGCCGTTCATGGCCAGCACGCCGCCCGCAAAGCCCACGGCCAGGCCGGGACGGTCGGCGATGGACATGGCGATGAAGCCTGCCAGAATGGGAAGCATGTAGCCAAAGGCGGCGCTGCCCACCGTCTTGAAGAAGGCGGCGATGGGGGTGTTCATGCCAAAGTTGGAGGGGTCGATGGTGTAATCGTCCAGCAGGAAGGCCAGCGCGATCATAATGCCGCCGCCCACCACAAAGGGCAGCATGTGAGACACGCCGTTCATCAGGTCCTTGTACACCTTGCGGCCAAAGCTGTCGCCGGAGGTCTCCTCCTCGGCAGCGGCGGCACCGCCCTTGGCGTGGTAAACAGGAACTTCGCCGTGAGCCACCTTTTTCAGCAGCTCCTCGGGCTTGTGGATGCCGTCATCCACCCGGGCAAACAGCACGGGCTTGCCGTCAAAGCGGGCGGTCTCCACATTTTTGTCTGCAGCCACGATGATGCCGTCACAGGCTGCGATCTCGGCGCGGGTCAGCATGTTCTTGGTACCATCGGAGCCGTTGGTCTCCACCTTGGTGGGCAGGCCCAGCTTGTCACCGGCCTTGGCCAGCGCCTCGGCGGCCATGTAGGTGTGGGCAATGCCGTTGGGGCAGGCGGTCACGGCTAGAATGCGGTAGCCGCTCTGGGGGATAGCCTGCTGGGTGAAGCTCTCCTCACCGAACTGGGTCTCCTCCTGTGCGTCGATGAGGGCAAGGAATTCGGCGGGGGTCTTGGCGGCCTTCAGTTTTTCCACAAAGTCCTCGTTCATCAGCATCTGCATCATGCGGGCCAGCATATCCACATGCAGGCTGCCGTTTTCGGGGGCCGCAATGGCAAAGAGCAGGTCGGTCTTGCCGTCATCCTCGGCGTTGTACTGCACCGGGGTGCTCAGACGCAGGGCGGCCAGGCTGGGCCGGGTGACCACATTCGTCTTGGCGTGGGGAACGGTGATGCCGTTGTCCACGTAGGTGGAAGCCTCATCCTCCCGGGCGTAGAGAGCCTTCTTGTAGGCTTCTGTGTCGGTGATGTTGCCGTGGGTGGCCTGCAGTTCTACCAGCCGGGAGAGGATCTCGTCCCGGTTGGAGGCCGCAGAATCCAGCTCGATGGACTTTGCGGTGAATAATTCCGTAATGCGCATAAGGGTTTTCCTCTTTTATGATTTGGCAGGCTTGCCCTCTCAGTCAAAGCCTGATGGCTTTGACAGCTCCCCCAAAGGGGGAGCCAACGCATCTCCAAGGTCAGCAGAAGTTGAATCTGGGAGAGCAATTGCCTCTCCCTTTGGGAGAGGTGGCATTGCGTTAGCAATGACGGAGAGGGTGAGCTGCCTTAAATTTGACCAAACAATTCTTCGATCTTTTCTTTCGTTGCCAGCCCAAGGCTGAATGCGGTGGCACTGCCGCAGGCGGTGCCCAGCCTGAGGGCCTGCTCATAACTGCCGCTTTGCAGATAACCTGCCACAAAACCGGCCACCATGCTGTCGCCTGCGCCTACGCTGTTCACGACCTTGCCCTTGGGGCAGCCGATGCGGTGCACCTCGCCGTGCTCATCCACCAGCAGAGCGCCGTTTCCGGCCATGCTCACCAGCACGTTCCGGGCACCCTTTTCCTGCAGGGCGCGGGCGGCGGCGGTGATCTCTTCGTCCGTTTTCAGCTCCCGGCCCACGATCTCGCCCAGCTCGTGATTGTTGGGCTTGATCAGGAAGGGGTGATAGGGGAGGACGTTGACCAGCAGATCCTGGGTGGCATCCACCACGGCCCGCACGCCGTGGCCCTCCAGCCCTGCCAGCAGCCGCTCGTAGGTGCTCTGGGAAAGGCTTTTGGGGATGCTGCCCGCCAGAATGAGGATGTCGTCAGGCTGCAGGGTGTCCAGCTGGGCTTCCAGCTGCTGCATGGCGCTTTCCGGGATGCTGGGGCCTGCGCCGTTCAGCTCCGTCTCGGTGCCTGCCTTGATCTTGACGTTGATGCGGGTCATGCCCTCGGCCAGATGGATAAAATCGGTCCGGAGCCCCTGCGCGGCCAGACCACGCTCCAGCCAGGCACCGGTCTCACCGGCCACAAAGCCCAGAGCCACGCTCTCACAGCCCAGCTCCCGGAGCACGCCGGAAACATTGATGCCTTTGCCACCCAGCACGCAGTCCTCCCCGGCGGCGCGGTTCACCTCGCCCACCTCAAGGGGCCTGTCGAGACGGACGACATAATCAATGGCAGGATTGAACGTTACAGTGTAGATCATACCTCGGTCTCCTTTATCAGAGTGTATTGCCGGTATTTGGGGTTGGGGCACCGGTTCGTCAGGATGGCACCGCTGTGCAGATCACAGATGACGGCGGGGTAGACCTGCGCGAATTTGGTGTCGTCCACCAGGAACCACGCCTCTCGCGCCCGGTGGAGAGCCGCAGCCTTGACGGCTGCCTCCTCGGGGTCTGGGGTGGTGAAGCCGGAACCCAGCGCCACGCCGTTGGCCCCCATGAAGGCTTTGGTGAAATTGTACTGCTGGATGGCAGTCAGCGCAGCCGCCCCGATGATGGCCTCGGTCTGGGGCCGCAGCAGCCCGCCGGGCAGGAACACCCGGCAGCCTTTCTGGGCCAGCAGGCGGGCGTGGGCCACGCCGTTGGTCACATAGCTGGCGTTCAGGGCCGGGCCGCTCAACGCCCGTGCCAGAGCCAGCGTGCTGGAGCCTGCATCCAGATAGATGAAATCTTCCGGCAGGATCAGTTTTGCCGCCGCCTGAGCGATGCTCTGCTTCTGACTGACGGCCAGCTCTTCCTTGGCGGCCATGGTGGGCTCGTCGGTGCGGAAGGGGCTGTCCGGCAGGGTGGCCCCGCCGTGCACCTTGTTCAGTTTGCCCTGCTTGCCCAGCTCGTTCAGGTCGCGCCGGATGGTGGATTCGCTTGCGTTCAACGCCTCGCACAGTTCCTGTACGGTGGCAGTGCGCTGCCGCGCCAGCAGATCCAAAATCAGGCTGAATCGTTCTTCTGCCAGCATCGGGAACATTCCCCCTTGTTCGATTTATATGATTGATTTTGATTGACGTTGGCGGGTTATGACCGCCTTACCCCCTTATTATAGCAAAATCTCAGTCAAAATCAATCAGATTCCGCCAAGCTTGAGTGACAAAATATTGCTCTGTTTTTTGGGCAGAATGCATAAGAAGTGGGATACAACAACAAAAAAGCCGACACTCCGCAACGGAATGTCGGCTGAATCTCTCACCGCTTCGGTCTGGCTGTGCCAGCGCCTTGCGGAGCTCTCCTAATAGGGGAGCCAGGAAGCACGGTTACTTATTCTGGATGTACTCGTCCATGGCCTTGGCGGCTGCCTTACCGGCACCCATGGCCTTGATGACGGTGGCGGCACCGGTCACGGCATCGCCGCCGGCGTACACGCCCTCACGGCTGGTCTTGCCCTCGTCGCCCTCGGTGACGATGCAGCCGTGCTTGTTGGTCTCCAGACCGGGGGTGGTGGAGCGGATTAGGGGGTTGGGGCTGGTGCCCAGGCTCATGATCACGGTATCCACATCCAGCTCAAACTCGCTGCCCTTCTTTTCAATGGGACGGCGGCGGCCGGAAGCATCGGGCTCACCCAGCTCCATCTCAATGCAGGTGATGGACTTGACGAAGCCCTCGTCGTTGGCGTGGATCTCCACGGGGTTGCACAGGGTCTTGAAGATGATGCCCTCTTCCTCGGCGTGCTCCACCTCTTCCTTACGGGCGGGCAGCTCAGCCATGCCGCGGCGGTAGACGATGTACACGGTCTCGGCACCCAGACGCAGGGCGCTGCGGGCAGCGTCCATGGCCACGTTGCCGCCGCCCACGACGGCAACCTTCTTGCCGGTGCGGATGGGGGTCTTGCTGGTGGGCAGGTAAGCCTTCATCAGGTTGGAGCGGGTCAGGAACTCGTTGGCGGAGTACACGCCCTTCAGGCTCTCGCCGGGGATGCCCATGAAGCGGGGCAGACCGGCACCGGAGCCTACGAACACGGCCTCGTAGCCGTACTCGTCCATCAGCTCGTCGATGGTGAGCACCTTGCCAATGACCATATTGCACTCAAAATCAACGCCCATCTTCTTCAGGCCGTCGATCTCCTGCTGCACGATGGCCTTGGGCAGACGGAACTCGGGGATGCCATACATCAGCACGCCGCCGGCTACATGCAGGGCCTCGTAGACGGTGACCTTATAACCCAGCTTGGCCAGGTCGCCTGCGGCGGTCAGACCGGCAGGGCCAGCGCCGATGATGGCGACCTTGTGGCCGTTCCATGCGGGCACGATGGGGGCGGTGTGGACATTTTCACGGTGCCAGTCGGCCACAAAGCGCTCCAGACGGCCGATGCCCACGGGCTCGTTCTTGATGCCGCGGGTGCACTTGCCCTCGCACTGGCTCTCCTGGGGGCAGACACGGCCGCAGACGGCGGGCAGGGAAGAAGAGCGGGCAATGACCTGATAGGCGGCTTCAAAGTCGCCCTCGGCCACATGACCGATGAACTCGGGGATATCGATGCCCACGGGGCAGCCGGTCTGGCAGGGCTTGTTCTTGCAGTGGATGCAGCGCTTTGCCTCGTTCACGGCCATCTCTTCGGTATAGCCCAGTGCAACTTCCTCAAAGTTCTTGTTGCGGACGTTGGGGTCCTGGGTGGGCATGGGGCACTTTTTGGGATCCATATTGAAAGCCATCTTACTTTGCCTCCTCAGTCTTGAACAGATTGCAGGCCTTCTCGCGGGCCTTTGCCTCAAAGGGGCGGTACATGGTGCCGCGGGCCATGGCCTCGTCGAAATCGACGAGGTCACCGTCAAAGTCGGGGCCGTCCACGCAGGCAAACTTGGTCTCGCCGCCCACGGTCAGGCGGCAGCCGCCGCACATGCCGGTGCCGTCGATCATAATGGGGTTCATGGAGACGATGCTCTTCAGCCCGTGCTTCTGGCAGGTCTTGACGACGAATTTCATCATGATCAGCGGGCCGATGGTGATGACCAGATCATACTGGTTGCCGGCGGCTACCAGCTCGTCCAGAGCGGCGGTGACCACACCCTTGGTGCCGTAGCTGCCGTCATCGGTCATAATGCGCAGCTCGTCACTGCAGGCGTTGAACTCGTCCTCGAGGATGAGCAGATCCTTATTGCGGAAGCCGATGACGCTGTGGACGGTGCAGCCCTGGTCGTGCAGCTCCTTGGCAATGGGCAGGGCGATGGCGCAGCCCACGCCGCCGCCGACAACACAGACCTTTTTCAGGCCCTCGGTCTCGGTGGCGCGGCCCAAGGGGCCCACAAAGTCATGGACGCTATCGCCTGCGTTCAGGCTGTTCAGCTCCATGGTGGTGCCGCCCACGATCTGGAAGATGATATCCACAGTGCCCTTTTCACGGTCGTAACCGGCCACGGTCAGGGGGATGCGCTCGCTGTCCTCAAACGGGCGCACAATGATAAACTGGCCCGGCTTTGCCTTTTTGGCAATGAGCGGGGCTTCAATGACCATCTTTGTCACGGTGGGGTTCAGCGCGACCTTTTCAGTGATCTTGTACATTGCGGTTGCTCCTTTTTCTGGCAAAATCTCGGCACAAAAACACGTCTGCCCGCCCGCGCGGCACAGCAGACGTGTTTTTGTGCAACTTTTTGACAAGTTTATTATAACCTCTTTAAGAAGGGAACGCAACCGAATTTTCTTTGTGTCTGCCGCCGCAAAGCTGAAACATTTCGGTTTCATTCCGGTTTCGGCTTTGTTTTTGAAAAACAGGCGCAGACAGGCGTGTTTTGCAAAAAGTCTGATTTTTTGGAAATTTGTTGTTGACAAAGCCTGCGTTTTACGCTATAATAGCCAACGTCGCCGGGAGCGAAACCCCGGCAGACCACATGAAATGTGCGGCCGTAGCTCATCTGGTAGAGCGCCACCTTGCCAAGGTGGAGGTAGCGAGT
>OLOX01002241.1_pt1 | contig 16387 bp, 17 predicted proteins | sample 1672091 | NCBI WGS metagenome assembly OLOX01 (sample SAMEA3136644, study PRJEB25190) | human gut metagenome | reverse complement strand
CTCTTGGGGGATCTAAAGGGGGCCATTCTCTCACGTGAGAGAATGGCCCCCTTTGTCCGCACCCTGCGGGTGCGCAGGGAATAGGAAAACGGCGCTTGCGCCGCATTGCAAAATGCGTATTGACAAAATATGACATTCTCCATATAATGTCATAAGTTGAAAAAAGGGAGGCCACCTGCTATGCTGCTGAAAAAACGCAACAAATGTCATTTCGCTTCCCTTTTTGTTTTTCATATTTAGTATATGGACCATCTGTCGATTCCTCGACAGGTGGTCTTTTTTTAGGAGGAGAGAGTGATGATCGAAAATTGGAAAGACGTTCAGATCGTGCCGGAGTTCTGCGATCAGGGCGTGGACTGCTACCGTTTGGAGGGAGGGCACTTCCTCAACGAGTATTACATTGTCTCGGAGGCCGAGACGCGAAAGCTGATGAACCATCCGGAGGTGGTGGGCTACGAGGTGTACGCCTCGCTCGTGACGGCGACCTCGCAGATGATGTACTACCTGAAGGAGAAAAAGAAGATCACGTCGGCGAATATCCTCTCGATCCTGCGGGGAGCCTTGAACTACCCGCTGGAGGAGAGCTGCTACAAAGAGCACATCCGCGTCCACGACATCAGCTTTATGTCGAGCGAGCGCGTTTTTGAAAACGGCGAGATGACGGGCCTTGAGATCAAATACTGCAAGCTTGCCACCGTGCCGAACAGCACGCTGCTGATCGGCGACATCATCGCCTCCGGCGAGACGCTTGTGAACTGCCTGCGCTATGTGATCGACTATTACCGCAAGCAGGGGACCAAGCTGCGCAATATCGTCCTCTTCACGATCGGCGGCACGCAGGGCGTTGAGATCCTGGAAAAGCTGACGCAGGAGATCCGTGTGTACTGGCCGGGCTTCGAGGGCTTTGTCACGGTGTATTACGAGGGCATTTTCAGCTGCTATGAAGAGGGAAACAGGGGCGTTTCCGGCATCAACCGCGCGCTGATCGACTTCTACTGGAAAGGCGGCATCATTGCCCCCGCTTTCCGTCGCGAGACGCTCTCGATGCAGAATCCCCTTTTTGAAAAGTGCACGATCTACGACGGCGGCGCCCGCCGCTACGAGATCCACGAGCATATTGAAGAGGTGCTCGAATTCTGGAACGGCATCTTAGAGCGCGCCGACAGCATCGACAAGCAAGCGCTGCTCGAGGAAAAGCTCGGGCATCCGCTGCCGATCTCCTACGAGGACTGGCTGAAGGACTGCCACTATGAAAAACTGGACAAAAAGACGACGCGCTGGCTCTATCAGCAGGAGCGCGGCTTTGTGGAGGGCATGCGCGATGTCTCGCTGAAGGAGATCGCGCGCCAGCGGATCGACGAGTTCACCACGACCCTGAGAAAGTATATCCTTTAAAAAATTTATAGATCAGAGAGGACAGAACGCATGAAGAATGAAAAGACGGTAGTGGATATTGACTACGCAGAGGCGATCGTGCCGAAAAGCGCCCGACGCGGCATCGTGACCATGTTTATGATCATGCTGGGCTTCACCTTTTTCTCCGCGAGCATGTGGGTGGGCCAGCAGTTGGCGGACGGCCTGGATTTTCAGGGCTTCGTCGTGTCGATGATCGTCGGCGGCGTGATCTTGAGCCTGTATACGGGACTTTTGGGTTATGTGGGCGCGGAGACGGGCATGAGCCTCGACCTTCTGGCCCGCAAGGCCTTTGGCGTCAAGGGTTCGTATCTGCCTTCGGCCATGATCTCGTTCACGCAGATCGGCTGGTTCGGCGTGGGCATCGCCATGTTTGCCATCCCGGTCGCGAATGAGCTGCTGGGCGGCAGCAAGACGGCGGAGTGGGCGCTGGTGATCGTTGCCGGTATCTGCATGACGGCCTCGGCCTACTTTGGCATCAAGTCGCTCACGATCGTCAGCTATATCGCCGTCCCGATGGTGGCGGTACTGGGTACGGTCGCGATGATCCTCGCCGTCATGCGCGGCGACGGCACGATCGTCGATCAGTTTGCCAAGTCCAGCGGCACGCTGACGGTGATCGGCGGCGCGGGACTGGTCGTTGGCTCGTTCGTCTCCGGCGGCACGGCGACGCCGAACTTCTCCCGCTTTGCCAAAAGCGGCAAGGTGGGCGCCATCACAACGGTGATCGCGTTCTTCATCGGCAACTCTCTGATGTTCTTCTTCGGCGGTGTCTCGTCGGTCTATGTGGGCGGCAACGACATCTTCGAGGTGATGATCAACCTTGGCCTGTTCTACCTCGCCATCTTGGTCCTGGGCCTGAACATCTGGACGACGAACGACAACGCGCTCTATTCCGCGGGCCTCGGCCTTGCCAACATCTTCGGCCAGAAAAAGAAGCCCATGGTGCTTGTCTCCGGCATCATCGGCACGGTGCTCGCCGTCTGGCTGTACTGGAACTTCTGCGGCTGGCTGAACATCCTGAACTGCACGCTGCCGCCAGTGGGTATCATTCTGGTGCTGGGCTATTTCCTGAACAAGGAAAAGTATCAGGACGTGGAGGTCAGCGAGACGGTCAACTGGTTCGCAGTGCTCGGCGTGGTGCTCGGCGCGGTGGTAGCGAATCTGGTGCATTGGGGCATCGCCTCGATCAATGGCATGGTGGTCGCCGCGGTGTGCTACCTGATCGGCCGCGCGGTGGAGAAGAAGTAAAAAGGTGTAACTTCCGCCAAGAAAATTGCAGAACAAAAGCCCATCAGCTCGTCGAGCTGATGGGCTTTTTCCTTTGCATGAAGTGCAGAAGATCACTTCGTGCTCGCCGCGTAGAGCATGATTGCCGTCAGCGCGATATAGACCGCGCAGGCCGCGGCGATCACAGCGCAGAGTGCGATGCAGGCGACGCGAAGCGGCTTATTATGCCTCAGCTTTCGCGCTGAGAGCACGGCGCCCGCAACGGACAGAAGGAACAGCAGTATCGCGACCCAAAGCTGCATACGACCGCTCCTTTCTTCACTCCGCCGCAGGGCGGAAGACGTCGATCATGTCGGTGCACCACTTGAGCTCGCGGGTGAAGCGGCGGCGCAGCGCGTCGGGCGGCTCCTTGCCCTTGCCGACATCGAAAAAGCCGCGGCCGCTGTGTACGGCGATGTATAGCGTCCCATCGGCGTGCAGGCTGACGGAAAAATCGCCGAAGGCGCTGTTGGTGAGCGCAAGAATGCGCTCCATGCGGCTGGGACTCAAAAAGCGCAGCGCCCAGTCGGCATCATCGCAGCTCAGGTTGAAGTGCTTGTTGAAGTCTTCGTAATCCGTCTTGATGGTTTTTGCGCGGAAGAGCTTGTCGAGCTTGCCGCGCGGCCAGAACATGAGCTCTGCGGGATATGTTTTGCCGAGCTCACAAGCCATCCACTGACCCGTGTAGACCACGCGCTCGGCGGACTCCATCATGTCGTTGTTCTCGTTGCGGTATTCGTCCACATCCGTCAGCGTGACGGTGCAGAGCTCGGACGTAAGGCCGCGGTAGGTGAAGTCGATGCGGCCGCTGGCGCTGTCGTAGACGTATGACGGCAGCGGAATGTTTGAACCCTTGATATCCACAAGGTTTTGCTTTCCGATGGTCTGCACATCTTCAAAATTCGCGTTCATGATCTCCGGCACGAGGGACTCAAAGACCGCTTTTCCGGCGGCCTTCTGGTGCTTGTTCAGAACGCCCTGCCCCAGCAATGCGACGACGATGCCGATGACCGTCAGCGCCGTGACCGAGGTGAAAATACCGATCGCCGTCGCGGCGCAGCCAATCACCGTGAGGAGCTTGCCGCGGCCGCCGCCGCGCTTGCCGTTTTGCAGCTCGCGCGCGAGCTGTTCGTCTGTCATTGTTTGATTTTTTTCCATCGTATCATCCTTTCTCAGTCCCGCGCCGCAAAAAGAGCGGTGTTTTTCAGCAGAAGATCCAGCGTTTCCTCCATTGCGTGCAGCGACGCGCAATAGCTGCGGCGCAGGGCGTCAAGGTCGCGCAGGTCTACATTACTGGCAACGGCGGCAAAGCCGTAGTCTGTTTCCACCGCCAGCGAGAGCACCCGGCCCTCCCAGCGGAAGCCCAAAAGCTGTCCTTCGACGTGCTGGCTGAACTCGTTCATCAGCTCCATAAACTGCGGGGCAAGAAGGGAGAGGGCATCCTGCTCCGGCTCTGCTGTGACGCAGAAGCATCGGTCAAACAGCGCATCGCCCGTCGCTGCGCCGCGCGGACTGTCCTCCGTCCTTGCGTTGACGAGGACGGGGGAGGGGGCGGGCGTCTGCGTTTCGCAGCGCAGCACGAGGCCTTTGAAGACCATCTCGTGGCAGGTCTCATAGCCTTCGTGACCGCACCCTCGCTCATACACATGGTCCAGCCGCACATTGGCGGCGGAAAAATGCACGCCGCGATAATCGCCCTCATGGAAATTCTCAACCGTACATTCCTCCCACTGACCGTCCAGCAGGTGGAACGTCCGGAGAAACGGCTCGTCAACGCACATTTCCGGTGTGTGCATATCCGGGCCGAAGGCCTTTTCCCATTCCGCACGGAAAAAGTCTCCAAACTGCTCCTGTATCAGGGCCTGGAGCTTCTTTTGCGCGCTGCCGCCCAAAAAGACCGCGCAGCAGACGCCGCCGAAGAACAGCACCCCCGTCAGGATGGCCTTGAGCGCGGTGTCCTGCACGGCAAAGTACGAGACCGTGCCGCTCAACGCGCCAAAAAGGCCCACCAGGATCCAGACGCGCGACATTTTCTGATAATGCCCGAGCTTTTTCGAAAGCTCGGCGTCGCAGAGTTTTTCTCTTCCTGTCATTTCACATTTATCCTTTATCATGGCGTTTTCAAATATCCCAGTTGTCCATCCAGTTTTCGCCCCAGTCGTCAGCGGGATCATACGGCGCTTCGGGGATCCAGCCCGCGGGATAGACGAGACCGTCTTCGTCGTGGTAGGCAAGGCCGTCGTCGCCGATGGTATAATCGTTGCCCAGAAGGTAACGGTTCACACCGTCGTAGTACCAGATATAGAAGGAGGAGTATTCGTCTTCGTAAAACTCCGCGTTTTCCATGTCCGTGTAGGTGTAGAAGTCGGCGTTGCGGTAGAAGACACCGTCAAAGTGCTGATCGTCCCCGTAGCGGCCAAAGCGTTCGGCGGAGAGGGTGAAGCTATTGCCGTCGTCGCTGGGGCAGAGGTAGGCGCGCGTTCCGTTGTCGTAGAGGTAGAGGCCCATGCCCTCGCCCTCGTCGTTCATCGTGCCGCTCATGGAATAGTCCGGTGAGCAGGCGATGTACTGCATGAGGGACGAGTCGATGACGATGGTCTCGCCCAGGGCGTTCTGCCACATGCCGTCCCAGTTGCTTTTATCCCACTCGACGATCTCCGCCTCGTCGTCGCGGAGGAAGGTGTGGCGGTGGATGGTGAGCCCGCTGCCCTCGCCGTTCTGGTTCGGTAGCAGCACGCCGTCGTCGCGCAGGAGAAAATTGTAGAGAAAGCCGTTGAAAAAGATCATCGGCCGGCCGCTCGCCTCGGACAATTCAAATTCTCCGCGCCCGCCGAGACCCCAGCCGGTGCGGTAGGCATAGAAGCCCTCCTCACTGTCAAAGTACAGCCTCGAGGTGCCGTCGATGCTCCACATCCCGTCGAGAAATTCCATGTCCATGACGGTCTCATAGCCGCTTTGCGGATCATCAGAGCTGCTGTCGCCGCAGGCGGTCAGGCTCAGCAGGAGCAGCAGCGCGAGCACGAGCGGCAGAAGATACGTTCGGTGCGTCATGCTGTTCACCGCCTTTTTAGTAGCAAATGCTGAAAAACAGCGTGTTGTAGGGGTCGACAAGGTCAATGTCCATGATGCTCGCCTCGGGCGCGATGCTATCGAGCTGCATCCGTCTGGCGCAGTCCTTATAGTTGTCGAGCTGCGGCATGGCGGCGAAGACCAGCCCGTCGTAATCGTCGGGCAGGTAGACCATGTAGCTCTTGGTCAGCACCATCGCCCAATCGCTGACGTTGTACTGCCAGTCGGTCGAGTAGGCGAATTCGATGAGGTATTCGTTGCCGTTATAATTGACGGTATGAACATAGTAGTTGTCGCCGCGCTGGCTGTTGCCGTAGGCGGTGGCGGCGGTGAACCACATGCCAGTGTAGTAGTCGTAGAGCTCGCTGTCGGTGTTGGTGATGTACTGCTCGGTGAAGTACGGGATGGAGCTCTCGGGAATGTAGCAGATGGCGTCGAACTGAATCTCGCGGATGCCGTCGTGCGACTGGTCGCTGTGCTTGATGACCTCCCAGTAGCAGTCGTTTCTCTCATAGCCGTCGCCAAGGCCAGAGTAGCAGGCAACACCGTTTTCCAGAAGATAAGTGCCCGTGTTGACCGCAGCGTTGATCTGTAAGCCGTTGTCAGAGAAATAGGGCGTGTCGGTCAGGTCGGTCTGCACGCCGTTTTCGTGGAAGTAGGAGTAATCCGGCTCGAAGACATAGCGCTTGTCGGCATCCCAGAACCAGACCATCTGCGTTGTGCTCATGTCGGCGTGCTGGAACGTCACGACGACGTCGCTCTCGCCGTCGCCGGTGATGTCGTCGAACGAAATGTCAAAGCCCGTGCCGTCGTCGTTCGCGTCCTCGACCGTCACGGGAAAGGACACGCTGTCGAAGAGCTCCTGCTCTGGCTCGTCGCGGTAGAAGGCTGCGCTCTCAGGTCCTACGGTGACGAGCACCTTGACGCTGCCCTCGCCCTCGTGCGTGATGGTGCCCTCGGCGGCGACCACGCCGCTCACGCGCCAGTCGTCGCCCGTGACGTCATCGCTGCTGTCGCCGCAGGCGGTCAGGCTCAGGCAGAGCAGAACCGCAAGCAGCACCGCAAGGAAATGATGGAAAGTTTTCATCTTCTTTTCTCCCTTCTTCACGTTTCAAAACGGCTTACTCAAGACGCTCGTAGTAGTCGTTCTCGCCGCCCCACACGATGGAATCGGTGTCAAAAAGCGTGAATTCATAGGTGACGTCCTGATACGTCGTGGAAACGGCATAGTACACGTCGTCCACATCGGTCGGGGCCGAGATAAAGCCGCCGTCGACCTCGGTCGTCTCCGCGCCGGGCGCGCGCTCGTAGAGACCCCAGAGACCGCCGCTGCTGTCGATGTAGATGTAGCTGTCGGCGTCGAGATCACCGTCAAGATACCAGATGCCCGCAAGGTAAGAGAGATCGACCGAACTGTCGCTGCTGTTGTAGTCTTCGGCCTGCGCGTCGAACTCGTCGAGGCTCATTTCATAGGTGAACGAGCCGAGCGAATAGATGTTCACGCTGCTGCCGTCGGCGGAGAACTGATAGGCGACGCCGTCGTGCTCGTTGTAGGCGTAGATGCAGTCATAGTCCGCGTCGTACTGCAAATAGCCGCTGGCGGCGAGGTCGTCGTTGTTGCCGATGCGCCAGCGCGAACCGTTGGTGTCGATGATGAGATAGTCGAAGTCCGTGCCGCTGTCGGGCAGATAGTAACCTTCGAAAGCGCTGTAATCATAGCTGTCGTAGCTTTCCTTGACAAAGCCGTCGATCGTCGACGGCACAGTGGAGTCGTTGCCGTAGTCCGCGGAGTCGCCGGAGTTGTCGCTGCCGCAGGCGGCGAGGGCAAGGCAAAGGATCAGCGTCAGGGTGCAAAGGGCAAGGTGTTTACAAGCGTTTTTCATGGTATTCTCCTCTCAATTTTGAAAAATCGGCGCTCAGTGCGCCCGTTCCGCCATGGACAGAATTTCGTCATGGCTCAGCTCCACATTGTCGAAGCGGACAAAGATGCCGTTCGTCATGGCGCTGTTCCACACCGCGGGATCGGCAAGCGGGCGGAAGCGGAGCTTGTCGAGATACGGCTTCATATCGAGCAGCAGGCGGCTGCCGGAGACAAAGTCCACCCGGAGAATGTAGTCCGGGAGCGGTGTGACGGCTGAGATGTATTTTCGGTACAAAGGCATTCCTCCCCTCCGGAAAATAAAAGATCCACCGTACAGCCATTGTACGGTGGATCGGAAAGAGTTGGTATTAACCAAAGGTTAGATAATTTCTTAGGAATATCAATGCAAAATAGGCGTGCTGCGTCCTTGCTGTGCCTTAGCTCTTCGGCGCGGCGAGCTCGGCGAGCCGTTTGCGCTTGGTGCGCACGTCGCCTGTGATGAGAAGCTTAGAATAGATCTGATTGATGTACTGCTTCACGCTTCCCTCGGACAAAAAGAGCTGCTCGGCGATCTCGCGGTTGCTCAGGCGCTTGGCGACGAGCGCGGCGATGGCGCTTTCGCGCTCGGTGAGGCCCGCGAGGGCGGCGGGACGGGAGCCTTCCGCACGCTTTTCGCCGCAGCGGCGCACAAAGTCCTCGCCAAGCGGTGTGACCGTCCGGACAAACGCGGCAAATTTCGCACCCGCGCCGCGCGTGAGCGCCGTCTTGAGATAGCGGTAATTTTCGACAAACGGCAGATAGAGCGCGTCCGGCTCCGCCGCGGCGAGGGCAGAGATCAAAAGTTCGTCTGCCGTCTCGCGCTTGCCGAGCATTTCGTAGGCCGCGGCGGTCTGAAGGCGGATGTGCAGCGCGACGAGCGCATAGTGCATCGCCTCGCACATACCGAGCAGCGCTTCGCTGCGGCCGATGACCTTGGCGTACTCGCCCTGAGCAAGGTAGACTTGATTTTCGATGAGCTCCATCATCGGCTTTCCGGGCGCGAGAAAGTGGATGGAGGCGAGTTGATGCTCGCGGAAGACCGCGGGAATTTTTTCGGGCAGTCCCAGCAGCGCATAGTAATAGGCGCAGGAGCTTTGCAGAATGTTGAGCCACGTGACGCTATGCAGCCCCAGCAGCGCCTCGCGCCGCTGCTCGAAGGACTCTCGCGGCGTGAAAGAAGTGCAGAGCGAGAGCCGCCAGGCGAGAAAGTCGCAGCACAGGGCCATGTTTTCCTGCCCGTTGCCATCAATCTGCGCATAGGCGCGCTCGAGCATGATCTGCGCGTCGGCAAAGCAGGCGTGCATGAAGTCGGCCTCCGCGCGCATGATGGTCTCAGCGCCCTGCCCGTGGCCGTTTGTGATCTTATAGTAGTGCGGCATGCACTCGTCCATCTCGGTGAGCTCGCTCTGGAGTTCGCCGGACGCGCGGTAAAACATCATCAGCACCGACGGCGAGCCGAACGTCCAGCCCCCGCTTTTCTGGATGCTGATGGCGGGGCGCGACATCTGCGCGCTCGCGCTGCGGTGCAGGCGGCTCATCGCGGAGATGTCGTTGTACATCAAAAAGCTCATGATGAGGTCGCACTCGCCGAGAAGGTCGCCGCGCTCGCTCTCCGGCCAGTCGGGGTGTTCGGTGATCGCGGCGAGCAGCAGCTCCTTGAGCTCGAGCATCTTTGGGATCTGCCGCCAGTTGAACATGCTGCGCATCAGAACGAGGAGCGAAAGCGGGTGCTCCTTGAGCGTTTCGACCGGGCAGTGGGCGATGAAGTCGAGCACCTGCTGCGCGCCAAGCGACGTGAGCAGGATGCCCGCGTCGCGCTGGATGACGCGCAGCGCCGCGTCGTAGTTTTTGGCAAGACAGTAGAATTTGAGCGCATGCAGATATTGCCCATGCGTTTTGTACCACTCACCATATCTATTATGGTAAACTGCCTGCCGCCGCGGCTCCATCGTGTGGAACGTGCGCTCGGCGCAGTCCTTCATCATGTGGTGGAAGCGGAACGTCACGCCGTCCGGCAGGCGATTGACAAAGGCGTTCTGCTCGGTCAACGTCTGTAAGATCGCAGCGGTGTTTTTGCTGCCGGTGACGGCTTCGGCCATCTCGACGGTGAATTCGTCCGCAAGGCCCATGACGGCCAAAAATTCGCGCCGCTTTGACGGCAGCGGGTCGATCATCGCGGCGGAGAACATCGCGTAGATATCCGAGCTGCGGCTCGGCAGCTCGCCGCGCTCGTGCAGCGTGCGGAGATTTAAGTAAATGGCCGAGAACCACCCCTCGCTCGAATAGAGCAGCGATTCGATCTGCGCGTCCGAGAGCTCCGTGCCGCAGCGGTGGGCGTAGATCGAGAGCTCCGTGTGGTTGAGGCGCAGCTGCTCGGCGCCCACGGTGTAGAGCCTGCCGCCAAGGCGCAGGATCTCCTCCGCGGGCAGGAAGCGGTCGCGGCTTGCGACGATCAGGTGAACGTTTTCGGGCAGGCGGTTCGTCAGCGTGCAGAGAAAGGCGGGCACGCGGTTATCGGTCAAGAGGTGAAAGTCGTCGATGAAAATATAGCAGGGCCGCTTGCCCGCGAGCGCGTGGCAGAGATCGTCCGTCAGGAGGCTTCCGCCCGCGGCGTCGTCGGGGCAGGGGTAGGCGCGCAGAAAGTCGAACCCCGCGTGGGAAAAGGCCTCCTGCACGCTCTTCCAGAAGATGGCCAGATTGTCCGAATACACGCTGATACGCACAACGGCGGCTTCGTCGAGCTTGGCGCGCTCTAAAAGATACCAGTTCACCGCCGTCGTCTTGCCGTAGCCCATCGGCGCGACCACGGTGGTGAGCGCGCAGCGCGAGATCGGGCGCAGGCACTCCTGCAGGCGCTCGGATATGTAGACGGTGTTCAAATTCCAGCTTCGCTTCGGCATGGCGTACCTCCAAGACAGTTTTGACCGGGGGCTTTTCTTTCAAGATATCATACGCCGCGTTTTTTGGCAACTATGAGAAAAAAGCGGCTGAATGAATGCGGCATCTGATAAAAAAGTGCCCTGAACGGTTCGTTCAGGGTACTTTTATTGAAATAAGCTCTTATTTTCCGACGCAGAAGCGCTCGAAGATGCGCGCGACCATGTCCTCGCGCGCGGTGTGGCCCGTGAGTTCGCCGAGGGCGTTTTCCGCCTGCTCTACTTCCGTGAGTACAACGTCGGGCGTCATGCCGCTTTGGAGCGCGTCCTTCGCCGCACGGACGCTATCAAGCGCGCGGCGGATGGCGTCGGCCTGACGGGCGTTTGTCACGAGGGACGTATCGCCTTTCGGCGCGGGGTAAAGCGTGCGGATCGCCGCTTCCAGCGCTTCGAACCCCTCGTGCGTCACGCTTGAGAGCGAAATAATCGCCTCCGGCGTGCGCCAGTCCTTGTCGGGGACAATGCCTGCCCCGCCGCCGAGGTCGGATTTTGTCAGCAGCAGCAGCCACGGCTTGCCGCTTTTCGCGGCAAGTTCCAGCGGAGCAAGCATTTCTGCTGCCCGCGCCTCGGATGCCGGCAGTCCCGTGCTGCCGTCCAACAGCGCGAGGATCAGATCAGCGTCCTCGACCGCTTTTTTCGATCGCTCGACGCCGAGCTGTTCGACGAGATCGTCCGTCTCGTGTAGGCCCGCCGTGTCGATGAGGCGCAGCAGCACGCCGCCGACCGTCGCCTTTTCCTCCACCGTGTCGCGCGTCGTGCCCGCGATGTCTGTGACGATGGCACGGTCAAAGCCGACGAGCGCGTTCAAAAGTGAGCTCTTGCCTGCGTTCGGCGCGCCGATGATGGCGGTCGCGACGCCGTTTTTGAGCACTTTCCCGCGTGCGAACGTGCCGAGAAGATCAGAAAGCGTCTCTTCACAGCATAAAAGCGTGCGCTCGGTCTCCTCGCGCGAGAGGTCTTCAATGTCCTCGTCGGGGTAGTCGACGACGGCGTAGAAACGGCTCGAAACGTCGAGCAGCTTGTCATAAACACTTTCGATCGGGCGGCGCAGCGCGCCGGAGAGCTGGGCCGCGGCATTGCGCGCGCTCTCCGCCGTCTCGGCGTCGATGAGGTCGATGACTGCCTCAGCCTCGGTGAGGTCGAGCTTTCCGTTCAGGAACGCCCGCTGCGTGAATTCACCGGGCCGCGCCTGCCGTGCGCCCGCGGCAAATGCCGCTTGCAGCACCTCGCTCAGTACGACCGGCGAGCCATGGCAGTGGAGCTCGGCGCTCTCCTCGCCCGTGTAGCTGTGGGCGGCGGAAAAACAGACCGCCATGCCGCGGTCGAGCAGCGTGCCGTCCGCCGAGCGGATGTCGCCATAGGTCATGCGGCGGTACGGAAGCGCTTCGACCGCCATGCCGCTTGCGGGCGTGAACAGCGCGGCGAGCACGCGCCGCGTCTCCTCTCCGCTCAGGCGCACGATGCCGATGGCCGACGGGCTTTGCGCCGTGGCGATGGCTGCAATGGTTTCCATGACCGTTTCCTCGCTTTTTCCTTGATTTTGCCCAAAGTATACCACAAAGACGAAAAAATGAAAAGGGGCGCGGCTGCGCCCCTCACTGATTTGAAAATTACATCAAGTCAAAAGAAAATAAAGCTGGCTGAGCAGCACGACACTCTCGCATACGCAGATGATCTTAAAATTGCGCGTGCTCATGCTGCCCTTTTTATACTCATCAAGGCTGAAATATATCGTAAGTGCGGCCGCTATCATCGTTATGACATAAATGTACGTCGTTTGCCCCTCCTCAAAATCAAGATCCGACTTCCTCAAAGCCGAGCTTCGCCAAAACCTTGGCGACCCTGCGCGCAAAATCCTGATTGGCACCCAGACTGATGTTCATAAGTCCCTCGCTGCCTCCGGTGCCGATGATCGTCGCCTGCTGGGCTTCTCCGGAGTCGATGATCTGCACTGTGCTGACGGCCATGCTGCCGTTTCTCATATAGTACCGCTCCAGAATGAGCAGCAGCAGTTTGACGCCGTTCACCTCCGACATCTGCTCCAGAGACAGCTCGGCAACATCGCCCTTGAAATCATCGAGAATGCTTTTGGATACCTCCGCCAAGTCGGTCTCCGACCCGCGCTTCATTTTGATGATCGCAGAACTCATGCTGTTTCCTCACTTTCTCATTTTATCTCTCGTTTGGTTTTCGCCGCCCGCGTCCGCGATGCGCTCAACAGCGCCGCAGCCTGCCGGCGCAAAAAAGAGGCCATCACAAACAGAACGACAGATCTTTTCACTGCTTGGCTTTCGTTTCCTCCACCGTCCACGGCAGGAAGATCGGGAATATCTCGATCACAAAGTGCGGCTCCCGAATATCGTCGCCTGGGTGAGACTGTGCAAGGCGAACCTCGACGTCGTTGACATCTTTCACCGTTGCGGCGGCAAAACCATCTTTCTCACCAAAAACAAGGTACTGCGGCCCGATGTACGGCATGCGGCCGTTTTCATCCAACTCAAGCGGCATCGTCTCAAACGGCTTTGCAATGTCGACGCCGAGCGTTTGCAGATACGCCGTCACAGCAGGATAGGCCTTTTTAACCTCTTTTACATAGTTGCGGCAATAGGCGCAGCCGCACAGGTCAGACTGCTTAAGCTCGCGATAAAATTGTTTCGTTCGCTCGATATCCATCGGTGCCCCGCCTTTCGATAGTTTGTTTTCTTATTATACCATACGGAGATTTTGAACCGCAAGCGCAAAAAAGCAGCGCTGAAAGGCGCTGCTTTTTTGATGCGGGGGGGATGGACTTACAGTGGGAGGGATTCAGTTGACCGTCAGCAATTTGTGTCGGTCCAGCAGGTGGTTCCCATAGCGGAAGACCAGCTCACCGATGACGACGCCGAGCACCGCCGCGGCGAGGACATCGCTCGGAAAGTGGACGTACATGGTCTCACCTCGCTTACGTCCACCAGCCGATGTTGGCGGCAATTAGAACGGCATTGAAGAAGTCAATGAACATGCCGCCGACCATCGGGATGGCAAAGTACGCCACCGGCGAAGGACCGTATTTCTTCGTCACGACCTGCATGTTGGCCATGGCGTTCGAGGTTGCGCCCATGGCGAAGCCGATGAAGCCAGCGGTCATGACCGCCGCGTCGTAATTGCGGCCCATGACGTTGAAGACCACGAAGTAGGAGAAGAGGAACATCACAACACACTGGAGCACAAGGCAGATGACCATCGGCATTGCAAGGTCGATGAGCTCCCAGAGCTTGAGGCCCGCGAGCGCCATAGCGAGGAAGATCGAGAGGAACATATTGCCCATGGTGTCGATCTCTTCGGCAGGGTAGGAGACATGTACGCCGTCCATCACGTTGCGGACGACCACGGCGACGAGCATCGCGCCGATGTAAGCGGGGAAGGTGAGGCCGGTGAGCGCCGTGAGCCATACGCTGACCTGATTGCCGATGCCGACGGCGAGAAGCAGCAGCATGAAGCCTTTGACAAAGCGCGGGCTGTCGGAGATGAAGCGCTCGTCCTCGCTGGCAACGTCGGTCGCAAGGGCAGCAGACGGGGTGGTGCCGCCGGCGGTCACCGGAGCGGGACGCAGATCGTGCTTTTCGATGAGACGCTTGGCCGTCGGGCCGCCCATCAGCGAACCGGCCACGAGACCGAACGTTGCCGCCGCGATGGAAACGACGCTGCCGCCGACCACGCCCGCGGCTTCAAGGTCGGGCCGAATGCCGCCGCCGTGCCAGGGCCGCCGACCAGAGCGATGGAGCCGCAGCCGATACCGAGCAGCGGATCGCGCCCGAAGAGCGCCATCACGCCGCCGCCAAGGAAGTTTTGCAGCGGGATCATCACAATGGAGATGGCAAGGCACAGGATGACAGCTTTGCCGCCCTTGAGCAGCGCGGGGATACTGACCGTGAAGCCGACGGTGGTGAAGAACATGATCATAAAAACGGTTTGCAGCGTCGCGTCGAAGTTGATGGACGCGATGCCCATGGAATAGAGAATGCAGTTGAGGATGGAAAAGCACAGTCCGCCGACCAGCGGAGCGGGGATGCAGTAGCGGCTGAGCAGCGAGACCTTGTCGGTGATGACGCCGCCCAGCCAGAACAGGAAAGCGCCCAGAGCAACAGCGTGGTACATGTTGAGTTCGATCGTCAGCATAATGATTCCTCCTTTTATGTGTCCGGTTCGGCGCGCGGCAGCCACATACCACTCTGCCGCGTACCCTTTCAATCAGCAGTCTAATCCGGAATCGCGAAAAGGAGTTGTTAAATTCAGTCAAATGAGATAATTTTCACATTTCAACCGATAAAAATGTTATGAAAACGGATAATTTGACGGTTTAAAATACATAAATATCAATAAAAAGTTTAGAAAACGCTCCAAATGTGTGAAAGAGGAAAATAAAACCAAACGGGAAATTGATGCACTGTACCGGCATGAAACGCATCTGCGTTTATACGAATGAGGTTCACGGCAACAAAAAAGGAAATAAGGAGCACGGCTGCACAGCCGTTGGAAGCGGCTCGGGCGGAATTGACCGCCGTTTTCGAGATTCGATAGAATTTGCACGTGCCGTTTTCGAATCTTTATACAGTCCGCCATGAAATCGCGCTTGCAGAACCGCGGGGAACGCTGTAGAATAATAGACAATATCGGTCAATTATTGACAAGGAGTATTCATTATGCAGCAAAATGCAAAATTCATCCGTAAACTCCCCATCCCGATGGACATTAAAAAAGAGTTCCCCGTCACGGAAGAGGTCGCCAAGGTGCGTGAGGCGCGCGTGGAAGAGATGCGCGCGATCCTCGACGGGCGTGACAGCCGCCTGATGCTCATCATCGGCCCCTGCTCTGCCGACCGCGAGGACAGCGTGATGGACTATGTCTGCCGCCTCGTCCCCCTGCAGGAAAAGGTCAAGGATAAGATCCTGATCGTCCCGCGCATCTACACGAACAAGCCGCGCACCAACGGCTCGGGCTACAAGGGCATGCTCCACCAGCCCGACCCGAGCAAAAAGCCCGACATGCTCGAGGGCATCATCGCCATCCGCCGCCTCCACACCCGCGCGGTGCAGGAGACCGGCTTTGCCTGCGCCGACGAGATGCTCTATCCCGAAAACTACCGCTATCTCTCCGACATTCTGGGCTATGTCGCTGTCGGCGCGCGCTCGGTCGAGAATCAGCAGCACCGCCTCGTCGCGAGCGGTATTGATGTGCCCGTCGGCATGAAGAACCCCACGGGCGGCGACTTGAGCGTGATGATGAACTCCATCTATGCGGCGATGGGCGACCACACGTTCCTCTACCGCGGCTGGGAGGTCGAGACCGCGGGCAACCCCTATGCCCACGCCATCATGCGCGGCTATGTGAACGAAAAGGGCGACAGCCGCCCCAACTACCACTATGAAGACCTGGTGCAGCTGCACAAGCTGTACGCGGAAAAGGGCATCAAGAACCCCGCCTGCATCGTCGACTGCAACCACGCCAACTCCGGCAAGCAGTATTTGGAGCAGATCCGCATCGCGAAGGAGGTCCTGCACTCCAAGCGCCACTCGAATGACATCAACACGCTCGTCAAGGGCCTGATGATCGAGAGCTACATCGAGGACGGCAACCAGAAGATCAGCGAGGGCACCTACGGCAAGAGCATCACCGACGCCTGCCTCGGCTGGGAAAAGAGCGAAAAGCTCGTGCTGGAGCTGGCTGATTTGCTGTAAATCAGCGTACGATAAAATGGAAAAACCCCCACGGTTCCGGTATTATGAAGTGACCCCAAAAAGTTAGACAATATTCTGAAGTA
>OLOX01002240.1_pt1 | contig 16393 bp, 14 predicted proteins | sample 1672091 | NCBI WGS metagenome assembly OLOX01 (sample SAMEA3136644, study PRJEB25190) | human gut metagenome | reverse complement strand
GATGAGCGTGTCGCAGAATTGAAGCAAAAACTGCAGGACATGCATGTGCGCTGCTGCCAGATTGATTTCGCACGGAATATCAAACACATGGGACAGAACATGAAAGCGTTGTGGCAGGTGGAAGCACTGATGAAGCAGAATACCTATGAGTTTTGTCACTGTCACAGCCCGATCGGTGGTGTGGTCGCAAGGATTGCCGGACATCGGACCAGGACAAAAGTGATCTATACGGCACATGGGTTTCATTTCTATCAGGGGGCACCAGTTATGAACTGGCTGGTGTACTATCCGGTGGAGAAGGTGCTGAGCCGATGGACGGATGTGTTGATAACGATCAATCATGAGGACTATGCCAGAGCAAAAAAGAAATTTCATGCCGGAAAAACCTATTATCTGCCAGGAATCGGAATCAATCTGGAGCGATTCCATGCGGGAGATGCACAAACAATCCAGCAGAAACGGCAGGAACTTGGATTGCAGCCGGAAGAGGTGTTTTTGCTGTCTGTGGGAGAACTCAGTGATCGTAAAAACCATGTCGTTGTCATTGAGGCAATGAAACAGCTGGTTCAGAGACATTCGCAGCTGAGATATTTTATTTGCGGACAGGGAGAAAAAAAGCAGGAACTGCAGCAGTTGATCCGGAAATATCATTTGGAAGATCATGTGAAGTTGCTGGGGTTTCGGACAGACGTGGCAGAACTCTGTCAGGCAGCAGACGTGTTTGTGTTCCCGTCAAAACAGGAGGGACTTCCGGTAGCATTGATGGAAGCGATGGCTTGCGGGGTTCCGGTAGTGTGCAGCAGAATTCGGGGAAATACTGATCTGATACAGGAAGAAAAATGTCTGTTTGAACCAGATGATGTGGAACAGATAAAGGCATGTATAGAATGGATACTGAATAAAAAAGAAAAAAAGGCTACATATAATGAATTACAAAAATATGATTTGGATCATGTGGTGAATAAATATAAAGAAATCTATTATATGTGTAATATAAAATGTGATTGATTATTATTGGTGGAAGTGGATTATGCGAAAAAAAGTTATAATAATAAGTAATGCAGTAGAAGATCCTTCATCGTATTACAGATTGATTCAGTATATGGAACAAAAAGATAATGTGAAGATATTAAATAGATTTTCAAAAAAACAGTTTCGAAAGTATTTTTCGTCAAAATGTAGAGTTTTTACTAAAATGATGATAGCATGTAGTGTCATGTTAAAAACAATCAATTTTGTTTTATGGGATTACTTTATTTTTAAATCCGATGAAATAATTATAAATCGAAAAGTTTTTCCACATTATTGCCCACATTGTATAAGATTTCTTTTGAAAAAGTATTTAAGTGAACGTATTGTAATTTGGGATTTTGATGATAATATTATATATGGAAAAGAAATTCATACTGCGGAACTAAAAATCTATGAAGATACGGTAGATGAAGTTGTAGTAACTAATAAATTTTTGAAAAAAACATTAAATTGGCATCTACAGCAACGTACTTTGGTTTTACCCACTACAGATAAACGGTTTGAGAATTATGATTTGATTACATATAATAAACAAAGAATAAAAGAATTTTATTCCAAAGTTAATTTTATATGGATTGGAACTGGAGGAAATTTACAGTTCCTAAAACAAATAATCAAACAATTAGACAATATTGCAAAAAAGAATGAAAAACAAAAGATTATATTGTATAACATTTGTAATGAAAAATTGATTGAAAATACAAAATATTTGCAGATTAAAAATGTTGTATGGTCAAGAGAAAATGTTATGAGATATTTGAGAAAAGCTCATATTGGATTAATGCCTTTAGAGGATAATGAATTTACTAGAGGCAAAGGGGCTTTTAAGGCAATACAGTATATGGGGGCTGGAATTCCAGTGGTAGCATCACCAGTTGGATATAATAATTATGTCATAGAACAATCCGTAAATGGCTTTTTTATACAGAAAGATTGGGAAAAAAATATTGAAAAAGTGATGAGCGATGTGCTGATTTGGGAAAAGCTATCGTTTAATGCAAGAAAAACTTGGAAAGATAAATTTGATAGTAAATACAATCAGATTTTTTGGAATCATCGCGTATGAAATATAAATGAGGATAATTTTAATGAAAGATTTTTTGGAAAATTTAAGAGAAAATAAAAGGATTTTTATAAAATTACTAAATAATGATTTTAAAAGTAGATATTCAGGAGCCTATTTAGGGGCTGTTTGGGGAATTATTCAGCCAATTATTACGGTTTTAATTTATTGGTTTGTTTTCCAGGTAGGTTTAAAAAGCGGAGCACGACCGGATGGTACTCCATATATTGTATGGATGATGGCGGGAATTATTCCATGGTTTTTCTTTTCAGATGCTTTAGGGGCTGTCACCAACACATTTTTAGAATACTCTTATATGGTAAAAAAATTGAATTTTAGAATTAGTATTTTACCATTGATTAAAGTTGGATCATCTTTGATAATACATATTGTTTTTTTGATTTTTGTAACGGTAATACTAAATTTTAGCGGTTTTTATGCTGACTGGAGTTATTTAGAAATATTTTATTATATGTTTGCTACAGTATATTTGGTTTTAGGTGTTGGATTAATTACATCGACATTGGCAGTATATGTACGTGATGTGAGCCAATTAGTTGCGATTATTATTCAGATTGGATTTTGGGCTATTCCTATTGTTTGGGGACCAGAAGCATTAGGTGGAAAATTGATTTATTTATTCAAATTAAATCCAGTATACTATGTGGTTGAAGGATATAGAAAAGCGTTGATTTCCAAAGAGCCGTTTTGGATTGAACCGATTTATGCAATTTATTTTTGGGGCATTTCTACGGCAATTTTATTGTTGGGAATTTATATTTTTAGAAAATTGAAACCATATTTTGCGGATGTATTATAAATAAGAGATGGGGAAAAAATTATGGATGATATTGCTATTGAAGTGAAGAATATATCGAAGGCGTATAAATTGTATCCAAAACCTTCTTTAAGAGTGAGAGAATTATTTTCTATTAGCAAAAAGAAATATTATACAGAATATAAAGCATTAGATCATGTATCTTTTCAATTAAAAAAAGGCGAAACATTGGGTATTATTGGAAAAAATGGGGCCGGAAAATCGACACTTTTGAAAATAATAACAGGAGTAACGACGCCAACGGAAGGAACTATTAATGTAAATGGTGAAATTTCGGCATTACTCGAATTGGGAACTGGTTTTAATCCAGAATACACAGGATATGAGAATATTTTTTTGAATGGTTCAATGAGAGGATTCTCAGAAGACGAAATGGGAGAAAAATTACAATTTATAGTGGATTTCGCTGATATTGGAGAATATATGAATCAGCCTGTAAAAACATATTCGAGTGGTATGTTCGCACGATTGGCATTTGCAGTAATGATTAGTTTTAAACCAGATATTTTGATTGTCGATGAAGCTTTGTCGGTTGGGGATGTTTTTTTTCAACAAAAATGTAATACTTATATGAAAGAGGAAATGAAAGATGTTACAAAGATTTTAGTAACACATGATATGAATTCGGTAGCTAATATGGCCGATAGGGTTATATTATTGGATCACGGTACCGTTATACAAGAAGGACAACCATTGGAGGTAATTCAAAATTATTTGAAGATTATGCATACAGAAGTATTTGCAGACAAAGAAGTCGAGCCGGAAGACTTAAATATTTCTGAAACTGAAAATATATTGGAGGATAATGAGAGTAAAAAAATACTAAATTCAAATGGCTGGTTAGATGTTACAGCGGATGAAATTGGTGGGGCAGGAGAAATCCTTATTAAACGTTGCAGAGTAATGATTAATAATGAAAATGTTGAGGTCGCAAAACCTGGGGACAAGGTTAAGATAAGCTTGGAAATTTATTCAAAAATTGATGCAATCAATGTGATATGTGGGTATACATTTAAAGATAAATATGGAAATAGTATATTCGCTCAAAATACATTGGGAGAAAATATCCATGTAAAAAATGTAAAGAAAGATAAGAGTTACTTATTGGAATTGGAATTTACATGGCCTGAAATTAAAGAGGGAGATTATTTTTTGACTATGGGAATTGGAGAGGGAATGGATCAAATGGTTCATAAGATTCAATGTTGGGCTCATTCGATTTATCATGTTGAATGTATTGCGTTAAAACCTATGCATGGGATTATTAATCATACAATAGATAAATTTGACGTTATAGAAATTAAATGAAACTTAAGTATATTGAGAGGATAGATATATGGATAAATGGAAAATTACACATAATAGCTATTTAGCAGATAAAATTAATCCAAAGTTAAGATTGGCTTATTGGGAGGGGCATAGAGATTTTGCATATGATCTAGTGAATTTTGTAAAACCACGGAGAATTGTCGAGTTGGGGTCACAATACGGTTGCTCTTTATTTACTTTTTGTCAATCTGTTTTAGAAAATCATTTGGATACAGAAATTAATGCAGTAGATTTTTGGAGCGGTGATATAGAGGCAGAAGACAGTGGAGAAGATGTTTTTAAAATTGTAAAAAAAACAGTTGGTGAATATTTTAAAAATTTACATGTGTCGCTCTTTCAAATGTCATTTGACCAGGCTGTAGATAAGTTTGAGGATGAAAGTATAGATTTATTACATATAGATGGGTTTCATACATTTGATGCCGTGGATCATGATTTTAAAACGTGGTTACCAAAACTGAAAAAAGATGGGATAATATTATTCCATGATGTATATAGTCCAATAGATCAGGGGTCATGTGATCATTGGGCACATATTAAAGAAGAATATGATAAGTGGTTTGAGTTTAAACATAGTTGCGGTTTGGGGATACTTTTTCCAAAAGGAGATGCTTGGTATAATAAAATACAAAACACTGATTTTGAGGAGAGATGTCATGATTTATATTATTATCGTGCTTTGTATGAATATACGGATATTAGATTTAAAGAGTTGAGTGAAAATTATAAAAAAAGATATGAAGCTATTTGCAATCAGAGCAAGATGATAGATGAGAGAGATGCCACAATTAAGAGTCAAGCAAAATTAATTGATGATAAAGATAATGCAATCAAGAGCCAAACAGAATTGATAAATGAAAGGGATGCGACAATCGAGAGTCAGACAAAATTGATAAATGAAAGGGATGCGACAATCGAGAGTCAGACAAAATTGATTGATGATAAAGATGATGCAATCAGAAGTCAAACAGAACTGATAAATGAACGTGACACAACAATAAAAAATCAAACACAGATGATTGATGAAAGGGATGCCACCATTCAAGAACAGGATCGATTGATAAATCAAAAAAATGCGATAATAAAAAACTATACAGACGAAGAAGCTCATTGGAAACATCTTGGAAAAAGAGTAATGGTTAGAAAATGAATGGTTGGGGGAAAAGAAATGAAAAAAGCAGCATGGATTTTACCAGTATTTATTGAAGGATCTGGAGGGCATAGAACAATTTTTCAAAATGTTCAGTATCTGGCAGAACACGGATTTGAGTGCTCAGTTTATGTAGAAGATAAAGGTCAGGCAAAGAATTCAGAAGAATTGGAAAAATTAGTAAATAAGTATTTTGGCAAGCATACATGTAAATATTATTTAGGGTATGAGTTACAAGAAGAATATGACATTATTTTTGCTACTGCTTGGTATACTGCTAAAATCGTAAGAGATTATCCATCCAAAGCAAAGAAAGCATATTTTATTCAGGATTTTGAGGCATTATTTAATCCAATGGGAGATGGTTATTTGATGGCATGTAATTCTTATTGTTATGGATTACATCCAATTACAATAGGCAGATGGTTGTCAAATAAAATGGATACAGAATATCATACACCATCTCAATATTTTGATTTTTGCGCAGATAAAAAGATATATAGGAATTTAAAGATGGAAAGGGAGAAAGCCATTTGTTTTATTTATCAGCCAGATAAACCTCGTAGATGTAGCCAACTTGGAATAGAGGCTTTGGGAATTGTAAAACATTTACGACCAGATGTAAAGATATATTTATACGGATCTGATATAAAAGGACATGTGTGGTTTGAACATGAAAATCTAAAAATTATTCCGATAGATAAGTGCAATGAATTATATAATAGATGTTCTGTTGGATTGTGTATTAGTTCATCCAATCCATCACGAATTCCGTTTGAAATGATGGCGGCAGGATTACCTGTCGTAGATTTATATATGGATAATAATTTATATGATATGCCGGATGGAGGAGTGTGTCTTGCACATTACACGCCGGAATCAATTGCTCAGGCATTAATTGATATTTTGGATAACAAAGAAAAAGCTAAAAAAATGTCAGAATGTGGACAAAAATATATGGAGCATAAAAGTCTGGAATATGGATTTGAACAGTTTTATCAGGCAGTAGAAAAAATTTTGTCTAATATGGAACTTATGCATGATCCAATTGAAAAAGTGTATAATAAAGAACCAATTATGGCAGACAGCGTTGCAAAGATGTTGCCAAAGGGAGATTATAGTGAAGAAAATTATTCAATACAGGATGATTCATTTATTGGAAAATTAAAAAGAAATCGTTTTATTAGAAATAATAAATTGGTGAGAAAGATTTATTTTAAATTACGAGGTCTTTAAAAATGGAAAAAAGAAAATGCACGCTGTTGACATTAGATGTGTGGGACACTATTATTCGAAGAAAATGTTATCCAGATCAGATTAAAATAGAAACGGCTAAAAGATTTATTGAACAGTATGGTGAAAGATTTTATCATAAAATTTCTCCACAGCAATTAGCAAAAATTCGTATTGCATGTGAAAGAGAAATCGGTATTGAGACAAAAAAGCAAGGATTTGACGATGAATACGAAATCCATGCTGTTTTTCAACGTTGGGCTGATAAAATCATGAATGTTTCATCTGGTGAAAGAAAAAAAATTGCAGATGTGTTATATCAATTAGAATTAGATGAGGAATTAAAATATGCATATCTTGATCCGGAAATAGAAGCCTTGATTGATTCGATAGAGTATGAACAATTGGCAATAGTATCTGATTTTTATGCACCAAAAGAATTTATAATTAAAATTATAGAAAAATGCAATTTCAGTAAGAAAATAGATAAAGAATATATTTCTTGTGAAAGCAAATGGAATAAACGGTCTGGAAATTTATTCGAATATGTTCGGAAAAAAGAAAATGTTGATTATTCACAGTGGATTCATATTGGAGATAATGCATATAGTGATGTGGAAATTCCAACAAAGAAGGGGATAACTGCAATACATTATTTGCCGGAAAGGGAAACAGCATTAAGGAAAATAAGGGAAGAGGAATTTTCCTGGAAGGAAGAAAGTGTTGTATCGGCTGGAAATAAAAAGATGGAGACTTTTTTTTATGGCTTTATTACATGGATTGCTGAGGAAACAATGAATCAGCAGGTTGATACAATATATTTTTTTACTAGAGAGGGAGAATTTTATAAACAAATATATGATGAAATAAAGAAAAATAATCCGTATAATGCAAAAATGCCAAGGGCAGAAGTGCTGGAAGTCAGCCGTTTAGCAACATTTATGCCTTCTCTTCGCGATATAAGCACACAAGAATTAATGCGTATATGGAATCAGTATTCCGTGCAGTCTATGTCAGCATTGTTTAAATCTTTACATGTAAATGTAGATAGTGTTGAAAGTTATTTAAAAAAGTATGGAATTCCAAAAGATGAGGTGATTCAGTATCCGTGGCAGGATGAAAGAGTGCAAAAGTTATTTAATGATTTGGATTTCCTTCAATATATGGAAAGTGAAAGAAAACGGGATCGAGAACTTTTATTTACATATTTTGAAAGTAAAGGATGGAAAAAAGAATTAAAAAGAGTTGCAATCGTGGATATTGGATGGCGCGGAACTATACAGGATAATATTTGTTATTTATTTCCACAAACAGAAATTTATGGATATTATATTGGATTAATTCCATTCTTATCGGAGCAGCCTTTGAACGCACATAAAATGGGGTATATCAATCAATATAAATTATGCAAAAGTGTATTAGCAACAATGACTCCATTTGAGATGTTTTGTAATTCACCGAATGGAAGTACAGTAGGTTATAAAAGGGAGAATAATAAAATATATGCCATTCGAAAGAAAGAAAAGAGCGAAGACATTATTTTTTATACTTATATAAAAGATGAGCAGAAAAAAATAATTCATAAGATGAAAGATTACTGTTTTGAAATGAAAAAGAATGGCTATAGTTCAGAAAATTATAGGAATAACGCATATGAAGCTCTGCATAAGTATATAGCTTATCCAAGAAGAAAAATAGTGAAAGCATATTTTAATCTTAAACATAATGAAGAATTTGGGGTAGGGGCCTATGTTGATAAAACGACAAGATTTCGACCAAAACTTATGATAGAGGCAGTATTTAAAAGATCAAGAAGAAGAGAATTAATAGAGTTTCTCCGAGATACCACATGGGCGCAGGGATATTTAGTAAAATATTGGCTTTATCCTGCATTAAAGATTTATAATATCTTGTTAAGAAAATATGAAAAGGAGTGATTTTAAAATGAAGAAAATTTTTTGTACACTAGGTTGTTTCATGCTTTTAATGATTAGCATTGTTGGAGTATCAACAAAAGAGGTGTGGGCGGATACGAAAGATGATTCATATACAATTATGAAGGGCGATGATTATTATGGAACACTGTATGGTTCGGAGTATAGTGCAGATGATGCTTCAAAATGGGTTACATTGAAGATGGGGGGGAAAGGCTTTCGAATTGTAAACCAAGATGATAAAGAAATTATGGTTGTAGATAAAGAGGGTGGAGTTTATATTGATGGAGATAAGGTGAATCAGAAGGATGATCAAAGAGTGCCGTATGGTTTTTTGTATCTTTTGGTAGTGATTAGTTTGTTATTAAATATTTTAAATTATGTAAAGCATAGAAAATAGATTACTTATTGAGGTTGGTAAACGAATATGAAAAATAGTGTGATAAAAAAAAGAATATTTTTGATAAGTTGGATAATTTATTGTTATTTATTATTTGTTTCTTTTAAAGTGTTAAAAGAATTTTTTAACGACATATGGATTTGTCTTATTTTTGGAGTAATAATTGCTTGGATAGGATATGAAATTAAAAATAATAACTTAAAAAGAATTGGTATAAAAGGAAATTTATATTGTTCATTTTTTTCGATACTTATTGCCTTTTGCTTTACGGGTAATACATTATTTTATAGTAGTCAAACTGGTGTTTTTGATACAATGTATAAAAAGGTTTTAGGCTTTTTGGGGTTTTCTATATTTGTTTTTGTGGTTTTTAGATATATTATACAATTATTTGTTGAACACACACAGAGTAATGTGGTTTTTGAAAAAAGAGAATTAGAAATAAAGACTTTAATTATTGTTGGAATTTGGATATTCATAAGTATTATATATTTGATAGCCTATAATCCAGCTAATATGTTTCCAGATACATATAATCAATTACAACAAATTAATCATATAATAGAATATTCTGAACATCATCCAATAATGCATACTCTTATGTTGAAATTCTTACTAAATATATGCAATACGCCTATAATTGTTGTTCTTGTTCAGATTGCAGTAATGGCATATGTATTATTTTTGTGGATAAAAAAATTTTTAAAAATTGGTGTGAAATTTAAATGGTTAATTATATTTTCTGCTTTAAATATTTTTAATGTTCCTTATGGACTATTAATTACAAATATATGGAAAGATACTCTGTATAATATTTCACTTTTGGGAATTACATATTTTCTTTTAGAAATGTTCGAGAATAGAAATATTATTAAGGGAAAGTTTTTTTGGATTAATTATAGTGTATTTATGTTCATGATATATTCTTTTAGACATAATGGAGTTATTCCTTTTGTTTTAATAACTATTCCTTTTGTTTTTATTCTGAGTAAAATACAAAAGAATAAGATTAAAACATTGATAATTGTCACTGCCGTTATTATTATGAGCGGCATTGTGGCAAAAGGAACACTTATACACAATAATGATGATGCGGGCACAAAATATATTCCGTTTATAAATGATATTGCATCTATTTTGGTAACTGATCCTGAAAAATTAACTGCAAATACTAGGGATATGATGTTAAATATTATTCCTTTAGAAGATTGGCAACATGGATATAATTCTTGTGATTCCGACACTTATACATATCATACAGATAATTTCTTTCAAAATTTGAATAAGTTAGATATGGGTACATTTGTTAGAGCATATACGGAAACACTATTTCATCATCCGATTAGAATAATTTCTGCTAGGCTAATGGGATCTCAATTGCAGTGGAATGTTTTTAAAAGAGAAGGAACTAATGATTATATTTATGAAGTAGATAATACACCTGATATTGCAGCAGTATTTGGATATGAACGAGTAAATAATGGACTAAAAAATTTTATTGATTCAACTTATAATTGTTTTGAAAAATCAGTTATATTAAATACTATTTTGTATCGAAGTGGTATTTATTTTGTTATACTCTTATTTGTTATTTGCGTGATTATCTTTAAAAATATTAAATTGTTATATGCATTATTCCCAGTGATTGGAAATAGTTTATCTTTATTTATTGCTATGACTTGTCAGCACTTGCGATATACATGGTCTATAAATATAATATCCTTGTTTATGTTGATTTATGTTTGGCATAGTGGAAAAGTAAAAAAATGAAAACAGAAGAAAAAGGAGAAAAGTAAATGGATAAAATAGCTGTTTTAATTCCGTGTTTCAATGAGAGTGTCACAATAAAAAAGGTAATTCAAGATTGGAAAAAGGAATTGCCAGAAGCGGTAATTTATGTCTATGATAATAATTCCACAGATAAGACGGATGAAATTGCAAGAGAGGCTGGTGCGGTAGTAAGATATGAGTATCGACAAGGGAAAGGAAATGTTATAAGAAGAATGTTCCGTGAAATAGACGCAGAAGCATATATTATGGTAGATGGAGATGATACATATCCGGCTGAGTTCGGAAGAAAAATGGCAAATATGGTGATTGAGCGTCATGTGGATATGGTTGTTGGAGATAGGCTTTCTTCAACTTATTTTGAGGAAAATAAGAGACCTTTTCATAATTTTGGAAATTCACTTGTTAGAGGATGTATAAATACACTTTTTAAATCTGACATTAAAGATATTATGACAGGATACAGAGCGTTTAGTTATCAATTTGTTAAATCGTTTCCAGTACTTTCAAAAGGATTTGAAATTGAAACAGAAATGAGTATACATGCACTTGACAAAAATATGTATGTTGAGAATCTTGTTATAGAATATAGGGATCGTCCAAATGGAAGTGAATCGAAGTTAAATACATATTCAGATGGATTTAAAGTATTAAAGACAGTTGCTAAATTGTTTAAAAATTATAAACCATTAGCTTTTTTTGGAATTATTTCACTAATTCTTATTTTGATTGCATTTGGCTTTTTTGTACCTATTTTGATTACATTTATTAAGACAGGGTTGGTTCCATCATTTCCAACATTGATTGTTTGCGGATTTACCGTAATTGCAGCAATTCAAAGCTTTTTTTCAGGATTACAACTTCAGACAATTGTTCAGAAAAACAGGCAGGATTTTGAAATGGAATTAATTAGAAATCAAGATGAATTTTTAAGAAAAAATTTATAGGTGAAAATAAAAATATGAAAACAGATAAGGATATATTTGATAAGATCATGTCTAGTCAAATTTTTAAAATTTTTGAACCTTATTATAAAAAAAATAAAGAGATTTTATTATACCTGTTTTTTGGAGGACTTGCTTTTATTATTAGTGTTACATCTTACGGAATTTGTAATGTGTATTTGAATATTAATGAGTTGGTTGCAAACGGAGTATCTTGGATATTAGCGGTTTTATTTGCATTTGTTACAAATCGTACGTGGGTTTTTAAGGTAAGGATTAGCGGTGTAAATAATTTAATTAAACAAATGATAAGTTTTTTTGGAGGAAGAGTTGCAACACTTATAGTCGAAGAAATTATTTTGTTAGTATTTGTAACATGGCTGCAATATAATAGTATGGCTATAAAAATAATTGCACAAATTATTGTTATTATATTAAATTACATAATTAGCAAATTTTGGGTATTTAAATAACTAATGATTTGTTAAAAAGATTACTGATGACATATTTTAATAAAAGATGTTATAGAGAAAGAGTAGGGGGACTTTATGAAGAAAACAGCATTAGTGATTATGGCTGCTGGAATCGGATCAAGGTTCGGAGAAGGAATTAAGCAGTTGACCCCGGTGGATGATTATGGACATGTGATTATGGATTATTCGGTCTATGATGCAATCGAAGCGGGATTTAATGAGATTATTTTTATTATTCGAAAAGATATTGAAGAAGATTTTAAAGAAATAATTGGAGACAGAATTGAAAAAGTTTGTGCCTCTAAGGGTGTTGATGTAAAGTATTGTTTTCAGGTTATCAACAATATTCCGGGAGCGATGCCGGTTGGACGGACAAAACCATGGGGAACCGGACAGGCAGTGCTGGCAGCGGAGCCTTTGCTTGATTCTGCTTTTACTGTGATTAATGCAGATGATTATTATGGAAAAGAAGCGTTTGTAAAATTGCATGACTGGCTGATATATTCACACACACACAATGAATTAGCAATGGCTGGTTTTATCCTGAAAAATACTTTATCGGACAATGGTGGAGTTACCAGAGGAATTTGCCAGGTAAATGCACAGACGATGACATTATCGGAAATCGTTGAGACACACAATATTGTGAAATCTGGAAATGGCGCGGAGGCGGATGGAAAAGTATTGAATCCGGATTCCTATGTTTCTATGAATATGTGGGGATTTCCGACAGAAGATGAAACTTCAAAACCTGCATTTTTACAGGTCTTGAAAGATGGTTTTGTGAAATCCTTTGAGACAGATGTTTTGGATAATCCAATGAAAGCAGAATATCTTCTTCCTGTTCTGATTGGAGATTTATTGAAAGCCGGAACTCATACAGTTGAGGTATTGCCGACACAGGACAAGTGGTTTGGTGTGACTTATGCAGAGGACAAGCAGTCGGTTTATAAAAATTTTAAAGAATTGATTTCTCGTGGAGTATACGGAAAGAAATTGGCATAGGAGTATTAGGATATGAAGCATTACAGAGAAATTGATATTCTCAGAGGCATTGCAATCATAATGGTTTTTCTGGGACATGCTGTGATTGTATATCCGATCAATTTAGAAAATGTGGCATGGTGCAGAGGACTGGTAGCATTTATCAGTGCGGTGCACATGCCGCTTTTCTTTATTGTGGCGGGCTTTTGTTTTCACCGGAAAAGTACATATGTAGATATGGTTCACAAAAAAATAAAAAGATTGTTAGTGCCTTATGTCATATTTAATTTATTTGATATGTGCTGCCGCTTAGTGTTATCGAAATTCGTGAATCGACCATGCGGAATCCGGGAAAGTATGATCAAGATGTTATTTTATGGTGGAGAATACTGGTTTTTGTATGTTTTGTTTCTCATGTGTATCTTGTGGGGAGGAATTCTGCCATATGTGAAGAAACATGTATGGCTGCAGGTGATTGTTGGAATTGCCGCTGTTGTTCTCAATGTGTTACAGATTTCATTTGATGTTTATAAAGTGGATTCCCTGTGCAGGTTTTTTGTATTTTTTTATGCTGGTTTTTTGATTCAAATTCATTTCGATCATTTGGGTTGCATGAAGAAAGTGATAAAAAATATAGCCGTGCTTTTGACAGGGACGATTTTCTGGGGTGGAATTTTTGTACTATGGTATCGGAATGGATGGAATTTTATCCCGGAGTTTTTGATTAGTTTTGTTGGAATTTTTGTCTGTCTGGTGTTTGCTGCAAAGATCTGCAATACGAAGCTGGGATTGTGTTTGGCAGATGTGGGGAAATATTCGTTGCAATTATATCTTTTGGATGGTTATTTCCTTGGGGCTTCGCGGATGGTTCTGGTGCAATTACTGGCTTGTACAAGTCCGGCTGTGATCGTAGCCGGGAATACGGTTTTAGACTTGGGGGGAGCGTTTTGGGTGATTAAATATGTGTTGATGAAGGTGAAGGGAGTGCGGTTTTTGTGTGGTGAGAGGTAGTTTTTGTAAAGCGTGTAAAAGGTGGTATTACGGCATCCGGAGCAGATGCATTCTTGCTGCATGTTACCACTACGCCAAGTGTGGCATATGTAGTTCGTACAGAAAATTTCGACTGTGGCATCATGGTTTCTGCCAGTCACAATCCATATTATGACAATGGAATCAAGGTCATGGATGGAAATGGACACAAGATTTCGGCAGAGGTGGAAGCTGCACTGGAGAAATACATAGATGGTGAGATGGGAGAACTGCCTTTTGCATTGCGTGACAAGGTTGGTGTGGCGCGGGATTATGCGATCGGACGGAACCGTTACATCGGTTATCTGATTTCTATGGCTACAGCATGTATACCATTTCTTCCGATACGCTTTCCGTCTCCGTGATGAGCCTCGGTGCGACCGTCACAAGGCTTGCCTATCGGGGCCGCAATGTCGTGGTCAGCTTGAAGACTCCGGACGACTATCTGCAGGACACCAGCTATCTCGGTGCGATCGTCGGCCGCTATGCCAACCGCATTGCGGGCGGCCGCTTCCCGCTGAACGGCGAGACGGTGCAGGTCGAGCAGAACGAGGGCCGCAACCACCTGCACGGCGGCAGCGTCGGCTTCCACAAACGCATCTGGGCCGCTGAATGCCTTGGGGAGCAGGCCGTTCGCTTCACGCTGCACACGCCGGACGGCGACGCGGGCTATCCCGGCGCGCTGACGATGCACGTCACCTATCGCGTGGAGGGCAGCCGGCTGTTCCTCGATTTTGAGGGTGTCAGCACAAAGGACACCATCCTTGCGCCAACGACGCACATGTATTTCAACCTCGGCGGCACGGAGAGCATCCTCGGCACGACGCTGCAGATCAACGCCAGCCGCTGGATCCCCGTGGACGGCGAGCTCATTCCCACCGGAGAGCTGCGCCCGGCCGAGGGCCCGTTCGACTTCCGCACGCCGCACGCCATTGCGCAGAACTTTGACCACGGCTTCGTGCTCGGGCGGCGGGGTCAGGCCCATCATGTCCAGCTCTTCGGTGATGATGCGGAAGCTCGTCCGCTACACCTACGAAGATGAGCACGGCAAGAGCTGCGACAAATGGGAGAGCTTTCCCACAAAAGAGGAGGCAACGAACCGAAAAAAGCAAATCGAGCATGAACTGGCCGCTGGCACTTTCCTGATTCCGTCCTCGGTAACGGTGGCAGAGTTCCTGATGGACTGGCTGCCGAAACAGTGCAGCAAGCACAAGTGGGCACCCAAAACCTACGAATCCAACCTTTCCACCATCCAGAACCTTATTATCCCCTATATCGGCAGCATGGAGATGCAGAAGCTCAAGCCCTACCACATGGAGAACCTCTACACGACCCTGAGCAAAACGCCCTGCGGTTCGTATATTGAGGGAAAGAAGCAGGAACTGACCGAAAAGCAGAAGCAGCGGTTCCTTTCCGGCACGACGATCCACGAGGTTCATCGGCTGCTGGGTACAGCCTTCCAGTATGCCGTAGAGTGGGGCATCCTTGTCAAAAGCCCTGTTCCCGTGGACAGCCCCAAGAAGTCTACGCAGGAGCGCACCATCTGGACGGTAGAGGAAATGAGGGCGGCTCTGGACAGCATGGAGGACCCCATCCTGCATCTGGCAGTCCACCTCACACTGGTGGGCGCACTGCGAGAGGGCGAGATCGTAGGTCTGACCCCGGAAGATCTCGATTTTGACGCAGCAGATGGCATCGGAACCTTCCGTATCAACAAGTCCATGCAGCGGGTGCGGAAAGAAGCCCTAAATCAAGTGGACGATGGCTGCATCATCAAGATATTCCCGGACAAGCTGGAGCGCAGCACCACTTCCCTCATCCTGAAAAGCACCAAAACCGCATCCTCCTGCCGTACCATCTTCATGACCTCTGCACTGAAAGAGGAATTGAAGAAGTGGCTGAATCAGTTGGCGGCAGACGAGATGAAAGACCCGGCACGCTACCATGATAGCGGAATGCTGTTCCGTCTACCCAATGGTCTGGCAGTGGAGCCGGTGCTGATCCGCAAGAAGTTCCTCAAATGGCAGGATGCCCACCCGGAATTCCCCCGCATTGTGTTCCACGGTTTGCGGCATTCCAGTGCCACCTATCAACTGATGATCTCCGGCGGCGATGTGAAAGCCGTTCAGGGCACCACAGGGCACGCCACGGCGGATATGCTGGTGAACACCTACGCTCATATCCAGCAGTCCTCTC
>OLOX01002235.1_pt1 | contig 16416 bp, 23 predicted proteins | sample 1672091 | NCBI WGS metagenome assembly OLOX01 (sample SAMEA3136644, study PRJEB25190) | human gut metagenome | reverse complement strand
GAATGTAAAGAAAGAAGGGGTGAAATTATTTGATGCAGCCTAATGAAAAGGGAACACAGAAAGATTTGGTATTGTATCGTATTGAAACCTCTAAAAGTGACATCAAAGCAGCTGAAATCCTTTTAGCAGCCAAAGAGTTCCGTGGAGCGAATAACCGGGCATATTATGGGATTTACCATGCAATATCAGCGGTGCATGAAAAATAGTTGTAAAAGGTAGATCGCTGTTGTATTATTTTATATAAGCTTACAAAGGAGAAAAATATGAAACTTTTTGGTTGCGGTGAGAAAAAAAACACGTGTCCTTGTGAAGATTATACAGAATATGAGATGAAATTGAAGTGTATGAGGACAACATTACATAGTCGGTATATATCATGCATAGCAATTGGTATAGTTGTGTGGACTTTGGCAACAGGAAAGGCAAATTCAACGGAATTTTCAAGTTGGATTTCTTTTGCTAGTACGGTAACATCAATCATATTATCCGTTATTGCAATTATAATGAGTATTACAGGAGAAAGCAAAACGGATGCGATGAGGAATCAGATGGAGGAGACGGCTAAAAAATTAGAGATAACGGCTGATGCAATTGAAAAAGCGAACATGGTAAATGAGGAAAATATAAAAGATTTGAAAGACAATATTAAAATACTGGAGAGCAAAATTACATCGTTGCAGGGAAAAACAGAAGAAGTCTTGAATAGATATGAAAGTAGCAATAGTGAAAGTAATCCAGTTGTAGTGGAAAATATGTCAAGAGAGAACTTAGAATGGGCGGATTCGAAAAATGAGTAAAGTTTGGAATATTAATGTCTTGTTATGTGAAAAAGCAAATGATGATGTGTCTACAATTGAAAATATTTTTGATAAATTGGTTATAAATAAAAAAAATAGACGTGGAAATTTTACAATTGTTACAATTTTAAATTCTATTGAATCAGATGAGAATAAAATGGTATTATTTTATTTTTTGGAATACCTAGGAGAACCAGAAAACAAAATTTTGCATTTGTTTAATTCTTCAATTGTTAAGGCAAAAAATTATGGTGAAGAGGATATAAGCAGTTTACCTGGCGTATCTCAGAAAAATTCAAAAATGGAAATAGAGGATTGTTCTTTTCCTTGGGAAGGTTCCTATGAAATAAAAGTATATAAATATGATGAGATTGATGATTTGGAAAACGATAATGATACATCTACCAGAAAAATGATGCGATATATGGATAAAAGCCATTTAGTGTCGATATATCCATTTAAAGTTCAATTTGAATGAGGACAATAGAGTAGTCTTTTCGAGGACGACTTTTCACAATCTAGAATATCGAACATACAATAAAGCACTCAATGCCTATGGCTTGATGCCTCTTAAGCAGACAAGGTAAATGACCGGATCTACTTAAGGGGAATCAGGAGAGGTATTGGGTGCTATTTGTTGATAAAATATTATTTTAAAAACGTTTTTGTTCAGGAGATTCTTTTTGGTCTAAGGCATTAACTTCAAAAAAGGCAGCTGCTGGATTTAGGAATACGGCACGATTTTTTTCGCCATTTATAGATTGCATATAACCTTTCAAATCGTTTAACGAATAAATGATATCAGATAAGGTGTTCAAATTTGAGATTTTATTATATCCATGTTGCTCTTTTCCTATTAGTAGTGCATGATAGCAGTATTTTTTGCTAGTTGAATCACTTGAAGTTGCATATTGCCTTATTTGATCCAAAAGAAGATTCCCTTTTTCAGTAGTGATTAGATAGTCCAATATATATTTCCAATCAACGGCTATTTCCTTATGCATATTGTTGCTTTTTTCAGTTAAAAAAATATGCAATAAAGATAATTTGTCAAATGATTGCTGTGAAAGAGCATAAGTTCTATCAATATATGCTTTAAAATGCGTGTCTGTATTTATACGTCCTAACAAATAATCTATATCACATCCTAGAATAATAGATAAGTTGATTAAATCAATGGTTTTAGGTAATGTGTCTTGTTCCCAAGATCTATATGTTTTAACTGTCACACCAAGCATGCCAGCTAATTGTTCTTGTGTGTATTTCTTCTCCTTGCGTTTTGTTCTTAAATTTTCTGTAAAAATGTTTATTATATCTTCATGCTCAATAATAGGCATATTATTACTTGTTTTCATTCGATATTCCTCCGACAATGAGTAAAAAATAGGTAATTGTTTACCTATATCATATCAGATACAATTAGACTTGTAAATAGCAAACAGTTAATAAGACGAAGTGAACACGAGGTGAAAGCATGATAAAGACAAACGAACACAATGTATCATTTAATGATTTAACAGTCGATACCGCAGGGCTTCAGGCATTAACGCACGCAGGTATTAAAACAGCAACAGAAATTGGAGTGGCAGCAGGAGCAAAGATTTATGTAGGAAGACGCGTTTTATGGAATGTAGCAAAAATCAGAAAGTATCTGGATGAGATTTCTGAGTAAGGCGGTGATTCTATGGGAGTATATGAAAAACTACTGCCGGGTAAAGAAAATGCACTGACACCGGAGTACCTTACTGTGAAATGCCATTTTTCCAGTGTTCGAATGCTTCAAAAGCAGATTGAAGCGGAACGCAAGGCTGGCAAGGTCATATTATCAAGTACTACTCCGCCTGGAGGATATTATCTTCCGGCAGCAGGAGACGCAATGGAAATTCGGAAGTTTATTCGCACACTTGAGAATCGAGGAGAGAACACCTTGCGGGTTTTGGAGAGTGCAAGAGAACTTTTGGAAGAGTTGGAAGGTGATAAGAATTGACTTTTGAAAGGATTTTATCGCACTTTCAAGTTATGAAACGCGGGACAGGCAAGGCACAATGTATTTGTCCGGCACATGCAGATAGAGAGGCTAGTTTAACACTTACGGATGGTAATGATCGAGTATTGATTAAGTGCCATGCTGGATGTAGTACTGAGGAAGTTGTTATTGCAGCAGGATTAAAAATGTCAGACTTATTTTATGGAGATGGATTGGCAAAGGAACGATGGCGAGCGTACATAGAGAATCGTGAAAAAAGAAAAATCGAGGCTGTGTACAATTACGCTTCCATTAATGGTGATTATGCTTATACGAAGATCCGATTGGAAGGCAAGAAAATGCTTTTTGGAATCTTGAGTAATGAGCGTTTTGCTTATGGTTTAAACGGAAAGAATAAAAAAGCGTTTAATGCAAGGAGTGTTGTTGAGAATGAATCCGCACGAAAGCCGCTGAAGAGCGACAAAAAGGCGGCGAGAACAGGGAGTGCTTGAACTGTCGATTAACAGTCGATATATTTGATCGAGCAGGCGAGGAACAGGCGAGAAATTATTAAATTGATGGAAAAAGATGGTATTTTTGGATATAGCTAAAGAAAGGCGTGCAGTATGAACGAACTTGTGTATTTAAAGAACGATGAAGCAGTATGTGACAGCTTGCAGGTAGCTGAGAAGTTTGGAAAAGAACATAAAAATGTTTTGCAGAGTATTGATAATCTCATTGCTGAAAATTCAGCTGTGAAAATAATGTTTAAGATTTCTTCTTACAAATCTGGTAACGGGCAATCATATAGAAAATTTTATATGAATCGTGATGGCTTTTCTCTTTTAGCAATGGGGTTTACTGGAAAAGAGGTTCTTGAATGGAAATTGCAATATATCCGGGCATTCAACCAGATGGAAAATTTTATTCGTGAAAAATCTACTCAAATGTGGATTGAAACCCGAAAAGCAGGAAAGCTTACTCGAAAAGCAGAAACCGATACAATCCAGAAACTTGTTGAGTATGCAAAGGGACAGGGCAGCAGCCATGCAGAAATGCTTTATATGACTTATTCCAGACTGGCAAATAAAATGGCAGGAATCAATAAAAGGGACGAAGCTACGGTGATGCAGCTTAATAACCTGTCTTTAATGGAAAATATCATTTTGCATGAGGTTGATCTGGGAATTATGCAAGGGAAACATTATCAGGAGATATACAGGGATTGTAAGAAAAGACTTGAAGCGGTGAAAGATTTGGCATACCTCGAAGCGGTATAAGAAGAAAATGGGATAGTAAGAGATATGGGTGATTTGTAACGGGAAATTGACAAATTCCGGAAGCTGGCATATAATATACTTATCAAGACAGCCAGTAAGGGAAGTCAAGGTTCCCCGTCCTGGCAAATATGTTTAGCTAAGATTTAGCCGCCTATTCTTTACCAGAGAGCAGGGCGGCTATTTCTTATGTGTGTATGTAAGGATAGATACAATTAAGCTGGCTGTCGTCAGAATGATCATAAAAATCTCATAATCGCTCATAAGCATCCCCTCCTGTCAAGGCTCAGGACCAGGGAACCACAGCCGCTCTACTGGCTGCCTGGATAAATATACTATATTCAGTTTTAGCTTATTGAAATCCCATGTTTTATTGCTTGCTCTTTGAGTTTGAGAAAATTTTTTGTTTGAGCATTTTTCATTCTACTGTATGCGCTAAAAGATTTGGGAGCCAGTTCAGGTAATTCATAAAAAATATGATAGTATTCTTTACGCATCAAATTTTTCTTATGAAATGCCTCCTGCTGTTTTATGTATTCAGGATTATCTTTTATGTGATTGATCAATTGCTGATAGTTTGCATCATGATCAAGTACGGAATATATATATTTCTCAGCCTTGTCAGCTTCGTCAAACATTCCCATTTCTACGTGCCATTGTACTATCCGGTAAAAATGACTTTCCTCCCAAGACAAAGGATGGGCGAGCATTAATTCGGTGCATTTCCATAAACAGGCAGAACACATTATTTTATCTTTGCGATTATAAAAGCTTCCAGCTTTCATTCTTAAAACATAATCTAAACTTCCAGTAACGCCATATCCTTCCATTATATTTTGATGTGGCGGGAATTTTGGTACAGGAATGCGCTTTAAATCGTCCAGATTCTCCAGATCGTATTTTACTCCATCTGAAACCAGATATCTGGCATCGTACCAGCTTTCTTTATCGGTGGGATATACTTTGTACATCTCTCCATTTTTGAAATAGATGGTTTGAGCATCAGGGACATCATCAGATGATGAATTGAAAACATTTTTGATTTTGCTAAAAAGGCTCATATAATCCTCCTAATAAATGGAACAGTAAAATATCAGGTATTGTTTTATTTTTTTACGATGGAGAGACGATAGGTAACGTGATGATCTTCAGATGGTGGATTCTGAAAAACTTCTTCGTCAATCTCTAAATCTGTAAAGTCATCTGTGTAAATTATTCCGTCAAGTAGCTCCACCCGGATAAAATCAGGCAGATTCATAATATCATCATAGGTATATAAGCGTTTTGCCATGGTAGCACATCCTTTCGTATTATGCATTGTCGCGTTTCATTGTTTCATTGACTGCACGAACAATAAAGGCATTCATGCTTTCTCCATGATCGGAAGCATGTTTCTTTACTTCATCGCGCCGACCTTTGGGAAGAGTAACGACAACTCGATCATAATTGTTTTTTACATATTTCTGCACTGCCTTTTGTTGAGCCTTGCTTACTTTAGTTTCTTCGGACATATTGCACCTACTTTCTGTTCGATAATAAGTAGAGCGGCAAAATAAAAAAAGTTTCTTCTCCACCCTACTGAAAGTATAGCACAGATGTCTATAACTAGCAATAGATAATGTTTCACAAAAATAAATGATATATTGCTAGTAATATTTGGGAATAATGTCAATAGACTATTGCTAGCAATAGAGTTATACTATAATCAGTTCAAGGGAACAGACAACAGCCGGGAGAGCCGAAAGCCCCCAATACTTCAAGCCATATACCTGTGAGAATCGCAATAGGGCATTTCAATAGTCGGGAAGATGCTTGAAGGGCTGAGAGACCTTGAAAAGCAAAGGAGGACAGCAATATGAAGTACAATCTTAGTAAGATCATGCTGAAAGCGTGGAAGATCTACCGCAAGACAAAAGGTATCAGCTTCGGGGAATCCCTTCACAGAGCATGGTTATCTGCAAAGGCTGAGGAAATTAACGCAAAGAGAATCGAGACAGCGAAGCAGGCAGCAGGAATCACAGAGGAAATCAATACCTTTGCTAAGTGGAAAGATCTTGGTTATAAGGTAAAGCACGGAGCATCAGCATTATTCGGATGTTCTCTGATCTGGGGAAGCAGAGGAGACGGGGCAACATACAAAGCCAGTTTCTTTGGAAAGTCTCAGGTAGAAGCAATTTAATAAAAAAGCCCTTACCGGACTGGTACTCCGATAGGGGCAAAGTAACCCGACAAACGATCAAAATTGAGGGGCTGTGCGTATTATAACATACTCATTCCCCTCAGACAACAAAAGAAAGGAACGAAAGTATGATTTCAGTAATGGACGTTCTTGTAATTTTTTTGAGTGGATTTATATCTGCTAAAGTATGTGATTATGTACACGAATTAGAACGAGAGGAGAATGAAGCATGAGTAAAGAAAAAACATTAAGAACATTAGAAGAAACAGAAGTGATGCAGACAACAGGCATTCCGGCACAGGAGACAGAAGAAGTAAGCACAGCTCTTGCAACAGAGATTATCGCAGATCTTAGGAAACAGTTAAAAGAATCAAAAGAAGAGGCTGATAATCTGGAAAAAGACTGGGAGTTTTGTTCACAGCAGAGATTAATTCTTGCGATGCAGATAGATATTATCAATTTTACGCTGAAAATCTTTGATTACAAATGTCTCAGCATGGCTTTAAGTTATGTAAAGGCAGTATACAATCAGCAGCCGCCGGAAGAAGAGGAAGAACAGGAGGATGAAGAATAATGGAAAAATGTACATTAACTCAGATCCCTTGCAGGGAAGCAATCATGGAAGTTGTTCAGAGCAACAAGAACAGAAGATCATTGCAGCACACTTATGAACTGGCAGAACTTTTTCAGACAGCTTGTTCCAGTAATGAAGCATTTATGGAACTGTCAGAGGAAGACCAGGAACGTTTCTGGCTGATTACAGATGCTTTAATGATGAATGATCTGGAAGATCTTAGGAGAGTACATAACCTTGCAAATTATCTGATGGTAAAGCGGATTAAGGATAGCGCAAAAGTGGCGGAGGCGTAACATGGACTACAAAAAGAAACTCATAGAGATGTTAGAGAAAGCGGATCACGACCAAACATATACAATCTTCAGATTTGTTTGTAGTTTTCTTGGATTAAAATAGGACAATCATAGAGAGGGGCGGCAACTGCTGCCCTTTTACCATATATTGAGGTGGTTAGATAATGATAAAGAATTTGCTGAGATGATAGATCAGATCGCAGAAAGAAAGGTGATATAATGGCAGCTACAAGAAGAGATAACAGAGGTATCGTTCTGGAAAAAGGCGAAAGTCAGGATAAATCCGGTAAATACCGCTTCAGATACTATGATGATACTCAACAGGCACATGATGTATATTCCTGGAGATTAAGACCAGAGGATGAAATGCCGGAGGGAAAGAAGCCGGGGCCAAGTCTGAGGGAGATAGAGAAGAATATTCAAAAAGGGATCCTGGATGATCTTAAAGTCTGGGAGGGGAATGTGACAGTAAATAAGCTGGTAGAGGAGCATATCAGGATGCAAATGCCTTACTGGGAACCGGCAACCCTGAACAGCACAACCAGTGTTTACAGGGTCCATATAAAGAACAGCATCGGCAAAAAGAAAGCGAACAAGGTGACGGCCGACATGATAGAAACCTTTTACAACAATATGCTGAATGACAAGGAGAAGCCGGTAAAGATAGGCATGGTCGAGTCAGTCAATAAAATATTGAATGCGGCCTTTAATCTGGCAGTAAAGCGGCATCTGATCAGAAATAACCCTGTAACCGGATGTGTTGGAGCCGTGAAAAGGAAGAATGACATAGAGGAAACGATAAAACATTCCCTGGAAGACAGCCAACAGGGGAAATTACTGGAATTTATACGAAATACACCAAAATATGCCTGCTATTATCCATTCTTCTACATTCTGGCGTGGACCGGATGCAGAATAGGGGAGCTTTTGGGGCTTACCTGGTATGATCTGGACTTTGGCCAGGAGATTATCAGCATTAACCATAAGATTACATACACTAAGGCAGATGGATATTATCAGTTCGTGCTTGGTCAGACAAAGACCGTGAATGGAAACCGGGAGATTCCAATGCTTGCTGATGTAAAGGATATACTTCTGGAACTGAAACAGGCAGCAGGATGGGCCAAGATTTCCATGATCGGAAAACCGGAATTAAGTGTTAATGATACCCGCCCGTTTATTTTTACGAACAGTAAGGGGAAATTAATCCCACAGGTTACTATGGAACACCTGCTGCAACGGATTATAAGAGACTACAATAAACAGAATGCGGACAAGATCGAGAGAGCAACGCCGCACACATTCCGTCATTCCTTCTGTTGCTGGTTATGCGAGAATGTGGCAGGAGAGAACAGCATGGATGATATAAAGTATATCCAGTCCATCATGGGGCATAAGGATGCCAGTACAACGCTGAATATTTACTCAGAACTGAGAAAGAACAATGCAAAGGATAAGCACACAGCCTTGAAGCTAAAAGCCCGGAAAGCATGAAATAATCAAGAAGATTTGCAGAACGTCTTGTAGAGATACAGGGCGTTTTTCTTTTGGGGGAATCCCCCATTTTTACCCCGTTTTTTACCCCGGTAATATCAAAAATACCCCGATTTTTACCCCGATGCGGATAACATCAGATAACACAAGATAAAACGAAGAACATAGGAAACAAGCCATTTTCAGCACTTGATAACATCAGATAACACCAGATAAAATTTACGGTTGTTTTTTACTTTTGAAATTGTTATGATATAGTAGTCCGGGTATGGACGAAGGCATACCCGAATGCACGATTAGAAAGGAACACCATGAAAAAAAAGAAACATAAGATTTCCAAAGTTCTTCCTGGAAGCATCGGCGAGGAGCTGGAGCTGGAGCCGGGAGATGTGCTGGCAGAGATCAATCATCAGCCGGTGGAGGATGTTTTTGACTACCGTTATCTGATGAACGATGAATATATAGAACTTCTTATAGAGAAAGCCAACGGAGAGATCTGGGAGCTGGAAGTGGAGAAGGATTATGATGAGGATCTGGGAATAGAGTTTGAGAATGGCCTGATGGATGATTACCGTTCCTGCAGCAACCATTGCATGTTCTGCTTTATCGACCAGATGCCGCCGGGAATGAGGGAGACTCTCTATTTTAAGGATGATGATTCCAGGCTTTCCTTCCTGCAGGGAAATTATGTGACATTGACGAATATGAGCCAGGAGGATATTCAGAGGGTGATCAAATATCACCTGTCTCCGATCAATGTTTCTTTCCAGGCAATGAATCCGAAGCTTCGCTGCAAGATGCTCCACAACCGTTTCGCGGGAGATGCCCTCAAGAAAGTGGACCAGCTTTACGAGGCGGGGATCACCATGAACGGACAGATCGTTCTGTGTAAGGGAGTCAACGACGGTGAGGAACTGGAGTACAGCCTGGAGAAGCTTTCTGCATATGCGCCGGTCCTTCAGAGCGTGTCCGTGGTTCCGGTAGGTCTGACGAAATTCCGCGACGGACTTTATCCATTGGAGAGTTTTGAGCGGGAGGATGCGATCAAAGTCCTCGAGCAGATCCATCGCTGGCAGCGTAAGATGTACAAAGAACATGGAATCCATTTCATCCATGCTTCTGATGAGTGGTATATTCTTGCGGGACTGGAACTTCCGGAGGAGGAGCGTTATGATGGTTATCTTCAGCTTGAGAACGGTGTGGGAATGCTGAGACTTCTGGATACGGAAGTCAGACTGGCCGTCGAGAAACGCACGGGAGATGACAAACCGAGATCCATTACCGTTGCGACTGGCAAGCTGGCAGCACCTTATATCGAGAAATGTCTGGAACGGATTTCCACGAAATATCCGAATCTTGAGTATGAAGTGATCACGATCAGAAACAATTTCTTCGGCGAAAAGATCACAGTTTCCGGACTTATCACAGGAACCGATCTGAGGGAACAGCTTTCAGACCGCAAACTGGGTGAGAGGGTCCTGATCCCATGCAATATGCTCCGGAGCGGCGAGAATGTTTTTCTGGATGATCTGACTGTGGAGGATGTTTCAGAGGCAATTGGAAGAGAAATCGTAATCGTAGAGGAAGACGGGGAAGATCTGGTATCTTCTGTACTGGACCCCGTTCATAATAAAAAACAGATAAGGAGACAAATGTATGAGCAAACCAGTAGTGGCAATAGTGGGCAGGCCTAATGTCGGCAAATCCACTTTGTTTAACGCCCTGGCAGGCGAAATGATATCTATTGTAAAAGATACACCGGGTGTGACCCGTGACAGGATTTATGCAGATGTGACATGGCTGGACAAATCCTTTACCATGATCGATACCGGCGGAATCGAGCCGGACAGCGGCGACATCATTCTTTCTCAGATGAGAGAGCAGGCGCAGATCGCGATCGATACCGCTGATGTTATCGTATTTATCACTGATGTACAGCAGGGACTTGTGGATTCTGATGCGAAGGTTGCAGACATGCTGCGCCGCAGCCAGAAACCGGTCATTCTTGTTGTAAACAAAGTAGACAGCGTTCAGAAATATATGATGGACGTTTATGAATTCTACAATCTGGGAATCGGAGAACCAGTACCGATTTCAGCAGCCAACCGCACCGGACTTGGTGATATGCTGGATGAGATCGTCAAGGAATTTCCTGAGGATCTTGATACAGAGGAGGAAGATGATATCCCGAAGATCGCCGTTGTAGGTAAACCGAATGTCGGCAAGTCTTCTCTTATCAACCGGCTTCTCGGCGAGGATCGTGTGATCGTGTCCGATATCGCAGGAACCACAAGAGATGCTGTTGATGCCAAGGTCAAATGGCAGGGCAAGGAATACATCTTCATCGATACCGCCGGACTTCGCCGCAAAGGCAAGATCAAAGAAGAGATCGAGCGTTACAGCGTGATCCGTACTGTGACCGCAGTAGAGCGTGCACATGTTGTCGTGATCGTTATCGATGCGACAGAGGGTGTTACCGAACAGGATGCCAAGATCGCCGGAATTGCACATGAGCGCGGCAAGGGCGTTATCATTGCAGTGAATAAATGGGATGCCGTTGAGAAGGACGACAAGACTATCTACAAACACACAAACCGTATCAGAGAAGTGCTGGCATATATGCCGTACGCAGAACTTGTATTTATCTCTGCCAAGACAGGCCAGCGTCTGCCGAAGCTTTTTGAGACCATTGATGCTGTTATCGAGAATCAGACACTCCGCATCCAAACCGGTGTGCTCAATGAGATCCTCGCAGAGGCCGTTGCCATGCAGCAGCCGCCGTCTGACCGTGGTAAGCGTCTCAAGATCTTCTATATGACTCAGGTTGGAGTGCGTCCGCCGACATTCGTTATCTTTGTAAACGACAAAGAACTGATGCATTTCTCCTACACCCGTTATATTGAGAACAAGGTAAGGGATGCATTCGGTTTCCGCGGCACACCGCTGAAATTTATTATCCGTGAACGCGGGGAAAAGAGTTGAATGAAATGACTGAACGTTTGATATGCCTTCTGGTCGGTTATGTTTTTGGACTGTTTCAGACTTCTTATATTATTGGAAAGATGCATAAGACAGATATCCGTGAACATGGAAGCGGCAATGCAGGAACCACCAATGCCCTGCGTACCTTTGGCAAAAAAGCCGGCGCGATGACGCTTCTTGGCGACTGTTTCAAATGTGTGCTGGCGATCGTGGCCGTGCGATTGATCTTCCGTAACTCTGCCGCTGATGTCATGCCTCTGCTTGCGATCTATGCGGCAGCAGGTTGCGTCCTTGGACATAACTTTCCGATCAACCTTGGATTTCGCGGTGGAAAGGGGATCGCGGCATCTGTTGGATTCCTGATCGCTTTTGACTGGAGACTTTTTGTCCTCTGTGCGATCGTGTTCTTTGTGATCTTTTTCCTGACACATTATGTTTCACTGTGTTCTTTAAGCTGCTATATGGTTGCGCTGATCGCACTGATCGTGCGCGGCGAGCATGGTGCTTACGGGATGGACAGATCACACACCCTGGAGATGTACGGGGTGATGGTGTTCCTGACTTGCCTTGCGTTCTGGAGACACAGAGCCAATATCGTGAGACTGGCACATGGAGAAGAAAACAAAGTACTTGTCGGAAAATCAAAGAAAGGTTAAAAGGTAGCATATATGGCAAAAATCAGTGTATTGGGAGCAGGAAGCTGGGGAACTGCACTTTCAGTCCTTCTGAGCAATAATGGACATGAGGTTCGTCTCTGGTCCAGATTTCAGGAAGAAGTAGATGCTCTCAAAGAAACGAGAGAACTTACTTCCAAACTGCCGGGGGTACATATCCCGGAGAATATCGATCTTACTGCAGACGTGAAAAGCTGCGTGGAAACCGCAGAAGTGATCGTTCTGGCTGTGCCGTCCCCGTATGTCAGAAGCACATCGAGATTAATGGCACCTGATGTAAGGGAAGGACAGATCATTGTCAATGTTGCCAAGGGAATCGAAGAAAAGACCCTGATGACCATGACAGACATCATCAGCGAAGAAATCCCGGCAGCAGGTGTCTACGTGCTTTCCGGACCGAGCCATGCAGAGGAAGTAGGAAGAGGGCTTCCGACGACCTGCGTGATCAGCGGACCGAAGAGAGAGACAGCAGAGTACCTCCAGGGGATTTTTACAAGTCCTGTATTCCGCGTTTATACGACACCGGATACGCTCGGCGTAGAGCTTGGAGGTTCTCTCAAGAACGTGATCGCACTTGCGGCAGGAACCGCAGACGGACTTGGATATGGGGACAACACCAAGGCGGCTCTGATCACACGAGGGATTGCGGAGATCGCACGCCTTGGAACGAAGATGGGCGCCAGAGTGGAGACTTTTGGCGGGCTTTCCGGGATCGGAGATCTGATCGTAACCTGCGCGAGTGTCCACAGTCGTAACCGCAAGGCCGGCTATCTGATCGGTAAGGGATACACGATGCAGCAGGCAATGGATGAAGTTCAGATGGTCGTCGAGGGCGTTTATTCCGCCAAGGCAGCCAAGAGCCTTGCTGAGAAATACGAAGTAGAGATGCCGATCATCATGGAAGTCAACAAAGTCCTGTTCGAAGACAAACCGGCAGCCGACGCCGTAAGAGACCTGATGCTCCGCGACAAAAAAGTCGAAACACCAATGCTCCCATGGTAAAATCAGGCAAAAAAGACGATTTTTACCGGCAGATGTTCAAGCTTGCGATTCCGATCATCATCCAGAATCTGCTCAGCGCGGCAGTAAACTCATCGGATGTGATCATGCTGAATTATGTAGGACAATCTGCAATCTCGGCAGTATCACTGGCGGCAAATTATTCTAACATTCTGTTTATGGTATATTATGGACTGGGCACAGGAGCGTCCCTTCTGTGTGCGCAGTACTTTGGTAAGAAAAACATGCAGGCGATCCATGCCGTAGAGGGAATTGCCCTTCGGTTTTCGCTTGCGATCTCAGCACTTGTGGCACTGGCTGCATTTACCATACCGCAGAGGATGTTATTGTTATTCACTTCGGATCAGGAACTGATCGCGATCGGATCTTCCTACATACGGATCATGGGAATTACTTATCTCTGCTGGGGAGTGACAGAAATCTACCTTGCGATCCTTCGAAGCATCGGTCGCGTGACGATTAGTATGGCATTGAACATGCTGGCATTCGGACTGAATATTCTGCTGAATGCAGTGTTTATTTTCGGACTGTTTGGAGCGCCGAAACTTGGAGTGACCGGTGTGGCGATCGCAACGGCATCTTCCAGACTGATACAGCTCATTGCCTGCGTGATCGTATCTTTGTTGAGCAAAGATGTGAAACTGAATCCTATTTATATGTTTATCCGAAGCAAGACACTGCTGAATGATTTCATCCACCTTTCTCTTCCGGCACTTGGAAATGACCTTTCCTGGAGCGTGGCTTTTTCCATGTATTCCGTAATTCTGGGACATCTTGGAACAGAGGCGGTGGCAGCCAATTCACTGGTGACTGTTGTTCGAAACGTTGGATCTGTTTTCTGCTTTGCGATCGCGAGTGCAGGAACGATCCTTCTCGGCAGAGTGATGGGACAGGGAGAACTCGAGAAATCCAAATCCTATGCGTCCGGAATGCTGAAGATGACAGTTGTGGCAGGAGCAGTGGGAGGCGTGATCGTACTGGCGGTTACTCCGTTTGTACTGAGATTTGCATCTCTGAATGATACGGCAATGCATTATCTGAAATATATGCTCCTGATCAACAGCTACTATATCATGGGATCTGCGGTAAACACAGCGCTGATCGCCGGGGTTTTCCGCGCGGGAGGCGATACAAAATTCGGTCTGATCTGTGATACGATCGATATGTGGGTCTACGCAGTGCCGCTTGGATTCTTTGCAGCGTTCGTGGTGAAGCTTCCGGTGCTCTGGGTATATTTCCTTCTGTGCACCGATGAATTCGTAAAATGGCCGTGGGTCATCCATCATTACCGCAAGGGAGAATGGGCAAAAAATATCACAAGAGAAGATATCTTTGAATAACTGAATGTAAGGCTTAAAAAAGCCGGTCGATCATACACAAAAGGTGATCAACCGGCTTTTGACCGCGTATAATATGAAAATAATCAAAAAATAGTATCTCTCAGATCCTCCGGAACATGAGAACTGTGGTAATTCTGATTGAGTGTGTCGAGAAGATCCATATCCTCCTGCTCAATCTCAAAATCAAAAATACGTGCATTGGCAGCAATGCGCTCCGGGCGGGTGGATTTCGGAATTACGGAGATACCCTTCTGGACAGCCCAGCGAAGTCCGATCTGAGCAGGCGTATGTGCATATTTCGTACCAAGTACGCAGAGGATATCATTGTCCAGATAAGCACCTCGCGCCAGCGGAGCATAAGCCTGTACCTGGATCCCGTTTGCCTGGCAGTATTCAATGAGCTCCCGCGGATAGCAGAGAGGATGACATTCAATCTGGTTGACTGCAGGAACGATCCCGGATACCTTACGAAGTTCTTCAAGATGACGGATCTCAAAATTGCTGACACCGATAGAAAGAACCCGTCCGGATTCAAGAAATTTCTCCATTTCCTTCCAGGTATTGAGATAACATCCCGGAACCGGCCAGTGGATCAGATAAAGATCGATATAATCAAGACCAAGACGGTCAAGGCTTCTCTCAAAAGCCCCGTCCACATCTCCAAGACGCTGTGCATTATTCCAGATTTTGGTGGTGATAAAAAGATCCTTACGCGGAACTCCGCATCGTGCAATACCACGTCCGACACTCTCTTCGTTCTTGTATGCAGAAGCAGTATCGAACAGGCGATAGCCGTTCTTGGCTGCGGATATGATGGCATTCTCTGCCTCGTCGTCAGCGGTGGCTTTATATAGACCCAGTCCCAGAAGCGGCATGGTTCTGTCATTATTTAAGAATACAGAAGTAGTCAAAATGCTTCCTCCTTGCTTATCAATTTAAAAATTTTTATATATTATAACATAAAAATGTGAAAATTTCTACCCATTTTGCAAATTTTATATTTGCGAACGCAAATTAAACTTTGCGATCGAGAATATCTAATCTGTTTTTGCTTGAGCGGAGCAAAAAGGACTTGTGCCCGATTTGAGCACAAGTCCCTACTTGGTATATTCGATTATGAAAACACGCGATGTGCGTACAAAAAACATCCCCCGGGGGAGCTTCCGCATGGGCTTGTGGTCTGCTACAATACAGCCATCGGTTAATACGCTCAACCCAATCCAATCCTAAAACAAAAGCGCGGCGTTTCTTGGGGAAGAAAACGCCGTGTTTTTGTTTGGAACTGAACATTAGGAGGAAACGTCATGCATCTGGAACACGAACACGATTGCGGTCATACCCATGACCATCCGCACACCCATGAGCCGGAACACGCCCATGACCATTCGCACACAGCCGCGCCGCGCGATGAGCTGATTGCTCTGATGCGCTACATAGTCGGTCACAATGTTTCGCATACAAACGAACTCAAGGAGCTGGCACACAAGCTCGCCCATACCGGCGACAGCGAAGCCTGCGCGCAAATACTCGACGCAGTCCAGGATTACGAAACCGGCAATCAGAAACTCGCAGCAAGTCTGGATCAGCTTCAGAAATGAACGGCTTCCGCTAAAACTGTTGGTTTTGCCTACGTTGGATTATCCAATGTTGGAAAAACCTACGTTGGATAATCCAACGCAATAAAATAAAGATATATTAAGTAAAGATATATAAATTACTGATAGAATCGATTCGATTCAGAAGCGGCGTCAGCAAGAAAAATTTTCTGCGAAAGATTATTAACAAACATTTGTTCCGATGCTATCATGTGAAACATA
>OLOX01002234.1_pt1 | contig 16427 bp, 7 predicted proteins | sample 1672091 | NCBI WGS metagenome assembly OLOX01 (sample SAMEA3136644, study PRJEB25190) | human gut metagenome | reverse complement strand
ATGTTCGGCATCAACCGCTACCGCAGTGCCGAGGAGTTGGCTGATATGGCAATGAAGGACTTGCTTGACTCCAAGAATCCTATGAAGGACGAGAGCGGAATGAGAAAGCGAGGAGAGGTTGGCGAGACGCTTGCCACGTCAGGCACATATTTCAGCGGAGGCGGACTGCTTGAAGCAGGTCTGAAGGGCGTTATAGACCCAAAGGTTGCGGTTGAGTTCAGCGAGAAGATAGCAGGAGTGTATGCCGACAACCACGGCAACCACATTGTTGTGGCAGACGTGAGGGATGTTGACCCCAAGAAACTTGTAGGTGCGGTTGACGGAGGCGAGGTGCAGTACTTCCACGCATCTCCGGTGTGCAAGAACTTCTCCAAAGCCAAGCGTGAGGGAGGCGAGGTTGAACTTGACAAGGAGACAGCGTTGTCGACAGCCGAGTTTATAGCGAAGACAAGACCGAAGGTGGTGACCATAGAGAACGTAAAAGGGTACCGCAATAGCGAGGCGTTGAAAATCATCACTGACGAGCTTACCCGTCAAGGATATGACTGGGATGCCGATGTGTACAACGCGGCAGACTACGGAGGCTATACGAAGAGAGAACGGCTGATAGTGCGTGCCAAGAGAGACGGCAAACTTCCTCCCAAGCCGGAGAAACTTCCCGAAGAACTGAGGAAGAAGGGATGGTATAGCGCGGTGGAAGATTTGATTCCACACCTTGAAGAGAAAAAGACAGGTGTTCCGCAAGGCACTGACGAGCGGTTGAAGAACAGCGGAATAGACTACCGCACCATTGACAAGCCTTTGTATGTGTTCGGACGTGGCTATGCCAACAAGACCGTAGGGCACGCTTTTGCCGATGAGCTCCTGCCAACGCTTACCACCGGAGGCGGAGACATCATAATAATGCCTGACGGCAGGGTGCTTAAAGCGTCACCGAGAGTACTTGCGAGAGTCACGGGTCTGCCCGACACGTACAAGATGCCTGAGACAGACCAGTTGTCGCACACCATAGTCGGCAACGGCATCCCAACGCAGTTGACCGAAGGTGTCATCGCTCCTTTGCTTGACAATGCCATTCCGTCTGCCGAGCGAGCCACCAAGCGTGAGAGCGTGTTTGACGTGGCGGACAGAGTGTCGCAGAACCTTGAGGAGCGGACGAGGGCGATGGGCTCCAGGGTTGAGAAGCGTATGGCAGATGTGGCACAGAAACTTGAAGGCAAGGAATTGTCGATGGAACAGAAAGCTGTTGTTGATGTATTCAGCGGAGAGAAAGACAACCAAAAATTTTCTGTTGAAAGGAATGGCGTAAAACAACAGTTCTTATTGAAGCAAGGACAAGAGGATAAAGCTGGCGCCAAGCATAGCCTGTATAGGCATTATGGCACAAACACCGGTGTCATAACTGCTGATGATGTCCTTAAGATTCCGCAAGTGTTGGAACGTGGAGAAAGAATAGAAAAGGCTAAAGGTGGCAAGAAGATGGCTGTGTATACTATGGATGTTGATGGAGTTAAATATACTGTGCTTACCCGTGTTGGGAAAAACAATGAAATAGTTGATGACTTCTATTCAAACAAAAAAGGTTCTGAATCTTCCGTGTACCGCAATGTTGAAAACATTGACAACACTCCCGAAGGAGCACGCCGCAAAGATTCTGAACCGAGCGCAAAGGTAGAGGATAAATCCGAATCGCCAAAACTTTTTGGCGAAGAAATTATTGATGACGGCAAAAAGGGTTCAGATTCAATCGACCGCTCCGTCAGAGAGAATCCCAAAAACGAGGATAAGCCTCGCTACAGCAGAAAGCCGGGCGAGAGCATCTTCGACTATGCGTCACGTGTGTCGGAGGACGTGGATAGAAGCGTGAGAGAAAGAGTAAGCGCACGGGACGAGTATGAGAAGAAGGTCAAGAGCAAAGGCTTCCAAACGAAGGAGGCGTTGCAGAACAGTATGCTCGGACTACAGGAGTTTATGTCCGCAATAGACCACGCATCGGGCAACAAGCGGTACATAGAGGACATTCCCGACTTTGAGAATCCGATACTCGGAGAGAACCGCCTGTCGTCGGTGAACAAGGAGGAGATGCACCAAGTGGCCAAGACGCAATTCAAGCCGTTGATGTCGGCAGTGGCTAAACTGAGCGGCAACGGCAAGGAGAGCGGCGAATTGTACGACTATATGTTCGCCAAGCACGGACTTGAGCGTGATGCCGTGATGCGGCAGAGAGAGGCGCAGAAAGAGTTTGACAAGTACCAAAAGGCAAATTCCAAAGGAACTAAAACGATTGGAGATTTTGTCGCAAGCCTTGAAGGCAAAGACTATGCAGGACTTACGGCATTGACGGCAGAAGACGGCAGGGTGAAGTCGATACAATCGCAGATAGACGCCATAGACGAGCAGATGAAGGCTACAGACGACCAATTGTTGCTCCGTAAACTCGGTGGTCAGAAGAAGCGGTTGAAGGTGGATTTGCTCAACGCCGCAAGGGATGCCGCCGATGACATCCGCAAGACTTTTGAAAACAATCCGAGCCATGATAGGTCAGACATAAATGAATTGTGGAGTCGAGTAAACGAGGTGAACGGCAACACACTTAGGAAGTTGTATGAGAGCGGTATGCTCACGAAGGAGGCATACGACGACATCAGCAGCATGTATACGAATTATATCCCTATGAGGGGATTCGACCAAACGACAAGTGCGGACGCCTACGCTTATTTGACGCACGGCGACAGCGCATTCAACGCACCGATAAAGACAGCCAAAGGGCGCAGCTCCAAGGCTGACAATCCTATAGCATATATGCAGGCGATGGCGGAAAGTGCGATAATGCAGGGCAACCGCAACGTATTGGTGAAACAAAAGATGTTGAACTTTGTGCGCAACCATCCGAGCGACCTTGCGAGTGTCAGCGATGTCTGGTTGCAATATGACTCGGTTGCAGATGAGTGGAAGCCATTCTATGCTTTTGGGTGCGAATCGAAGGGGTGAAACGACAAGAACGTGGCGACATATTCGTTGAATATCAACGATGCAAAATGCACGGAACTTATTCGTTTTGGGGGAATCAGCCTAATTCATCGGATTTGATTCCCAGAGCCATCATTATCGGAAAAGCGACAATTTGAGTGGCGTATCCATTCCCTTTCGCAGATTTGTCCATGGTGAATCGTGTGGCTATTTTGCCGTTGCTCTCAGAAAGAATTTTATCGATTTCCTCGCCGCAACGCCCATCAAAGCCAATGACAGCGACTCGCTTTATCTCCTTTTCTGACATAAGATTGTGAAGAGAGTCAAGGAAAAAGTCGTTGGAGTCAACCATCCCTTCATTTGAATATGTGTAGAACGAAAATTCGCCGAGATGTCCGTTGAAAGCCATTCCGTTCAGTCCGGCAATGTCAGACGGGGTGCAGACGTCGAAATTGTCACAGCCGTTGTTGTATGTAATATAAACGTCAATTTGGTTTTCGCTGGGAGTGACACCCCAGTCCAAAGCAATGTATGTAAACAGCGAAGAGAGATCAATGGTGCTCAGCTCGCGGTTTAGAATGCGCTCAAAATTAGTTTTGAAATCCGATGTGATAAAATTAAGGAATGCCGCATCCACAATGATGGCATTTGGGGCTGGTGTGAAATCTTTAGTCATCTGCTTTTTTATGCAAAGATAACTTTCGATTGCGTATCGGCAAAATTTATGCTTCAGCATTTTTATGTTATTTGTAATATCGTTAACTTTGTGGATATGGAACTTTCAGCAGGAGTAATAAAATGGGTGCATTCCTTGTCGCAGAAAAAGAATCGTGACAAGGAGCGTTGTTTTGTTGCAGAAGGAACAAAATGCGTGGTTGACACACTCGATTATTTTAAGGTTAGATATTTGTTTGCCACGTCTGATTGGGCGGACAGCGTCGGCTGTAGATTGCGCTGCCCCGTGACGGTCGCAACCAAAGCTCAAATAGAGAGGATGTCGATGCTGAAAACGGCGACAGACGTCATCGCTGTTTATGAAATGCCAGATGTCCAGATTGAGAAAGGCTTGGAGAAGCGTCTTGCATTAGTGCTTGATGGAATCCAAGACCCAGGAAACTTCGGAACCATATTGAGGATTGCCGATTGGTTTGGAATCAAAGACGTGTTTTGTAGCAAAGATACCGTAGACGTCTACAATCCTAAGGCGGTGCAGGCTACGATGGGTGCTATTTCGCGTGTGAATGTCGTGTATTGCAATCTTCCGGAATTATTGGCTTCCCATAAGGATATGCCAGTTTACGGAACTTTGTTGGACGGAAACAATATTTACGAAACGCCATTGTCACAGTCGGGATTCATCGTCATGGGCAATGAAGGCAAGGGGATTTCGGAGGAGATAAGACGTCTTGTGACAGGAAAGTTGCTCATTCCGTCATATCCAATCGGCACTCCGACATCGGAATCGCTAAATGTGGGGATGGCGACAGCCATTGTTGTCGCAGAATTTAGAAGAAGAACAATGTAGTATGTGCTATGGCAAAGGATAAAATAGCATTTTTTTGTAGCGATTGCGGATATGAGTCGCCAAAATGGGTGGGGAAGTGTCCGAATTGCGGAGCCTGGAACACTTTCGTCGAAGAGCGCGTTGTGCAGACTCGAGGCGGGAAATCGCTCCTCCCGGAAACAAAATTGGACTCGAAGCCACTTCGCTTGTCTGAAATCGAAGCTGGGGAGGAGAAGCGCATACAGATGCCGAGCGGAGAGTTGAACCGTGTGCTTGGCGGAGGTTTGGTGCAGGGTTCTATAATATTAATAGGAGGAGAGCCTGGAATCGGAAAGTCGACCCTCGTTTTGCAGAACGTAATACGCATTAGAAGCAGAAAGGTGCTCTATGTGTCTGGAGAGGAAAGCGCGCAGCAATTGAAAATGCGGGCTGACCGACTTGGTGCAGACGGAGGAGAGTGCTATATTGTTTGTGAAACGTCGTTGGAGAAGATATTTCAACACATAAAAAACAGCAATCCAGGAATAGTGGTCATCGACTCCATCCAAACTATTGCTTCCGACAATCTTGAATCTGTGGCTGGAAGTGTGGGACAAGTGCGGGAATGCGCGGCGTCTCTTTTGAAATATGCCAAGGAGAGCGGAACACCAGTGGTGCTGATCGGGCATATCAACAAAGAGGGAAGTATAGCCGGGCCGAAGGTGCTTGAACACATTGTTGACGCCGTGCTGCAGTTTGAGGGCGACCGTCATTATATGTATCGGTTGTTGCGCTCGATAAAGAATAGATTCGGAAGCACGTCGGAAATGGGCATATATGAAATGACACAATCGGGATTGCGTGAAGTGGCAAATCCATCGGAATTGCTGCTGTCCGACAATGATTCTGACTTGTCGGGAGCCGCGATTGGTGTGACAGTGGAGGGGGCGCGTCCATTGCTCGTCGAATCGCAAGCGTTGGTAAGCACTGCTGCATACGGCACAGCGCAGAGGTCGGTGACTGGCTTTGATTCAAAAAGAATGAATATGTTGTTGGCTGTGCTTGAGAAACGGGTCGGTTTTAAATTGGCTTTGAAAGATGTGTTCCTCAATATTGCGGGGGGATTCAAGGTCAATGATCCGGCGCTTGACCTTGCTGTTATCAGCTCGATACTTTCTTCCAACGTCGATATGCCGATAGCAAAGACGGTTTGTTTGACAGGGGAAGTCGGATTGTCGGGGGAGATTCGCCCGGTCACCAGGATAGAACAGCGCATAATAGAGGCTAACAAATTAGGCTTTTCCACGATTTATGTGCCAAAGCACAATTTGAAAGGAGTGGATGTGTCTCAGTATAATGTGGAGGTTAAAGAAGTGGCGCGTGTAGAGGAAGTGTTCCGCTCGCTTTTCGGATAAATCTGAAATTAATATTCTCGAAATTTTTTTCTTCAGCCGTCTTTGATTAATTTTGTATGACATAAAAACGTATATAGACAACAAAAAAGAATAACAAGAGGATAAATATGAAAAATGAATTCAGAGATTTCGCAGTGAAACACATGGGATTCAACGGGCTCGCTGTTGACGACTATATGAACATCACCAGCAGCTATATCTCTCCGACTATTATTGAAGAACGTCAATTGAATGTGGCACAAATGGACGTGTTCTCACGATTGATGATGGATAGAATTATATTTTTGGGCACACAGATAGATGATTACACAGCAAATGTAATCCAAGCCCAGTTGCTTTATCTTGACTCTTCCGACCCGGGCAAGGATATCTCAATTTATATAAACTCTCCTGGTGGCTCTGTATATGCTGGACTTGGCATATATGACACTATGCAGTACATTTCGAGCGATGTCAAGACGATTTGCACAGGAATGGCGGCATCGATGGCTGCCGTGCTGCTTGTCGCTGGAGAAAAAGGCAAACGTTTTGCGCTTAACCATTCGCGTGTTATGATTCACCAACCGATGGGCGGTGCGCAAGGCCAGGCTTCCGACATCGAAATAACAGCGCGAGAGATTCAAAAATTGAAAAAAGAGCTGTATACAATCATATCAAATCATTCCGGAGTGCCATTCAAGAAGGTTGAAAAAGACAGCGACCGTGATTATTGGATGACATCGGCGGAGGCTAAGCAATATGGAATGATTGATGAAGTTTTGACAAGAGAGACCAAATAAAAACTAATGGCAAAAAAAGATTCTGGAACATCGACAATGCGGTGCAGTTTTTGTGGCCGCAGCCAAAGAGATGCGGCGCTGTTTATTCCAACAATTGACGGCAAGGGAGCTATCTGCGACAATTGTATCGAGCAGGCACATGCTATGATTTCGCAGTATATTGACACAAAGCCCATAAACGGCAAAAGCGGCAAATTCGACTTGGAAATGAAAAGTGTGCCGAAGCCAAAGGAGATTGTTGATTATTTGAATCAATATGTTATCGGTCAGGAACAGGCAAAAAAATACTTGTCGGTTGCTGTATACAATCACTATAAGCGTCTGCTTCAGCCTGTTGATGAAGGCGGGGTGGAGATTGAGAAAAGTAATGTGATAATTGTTGGTCCTACTGGAACCGGCAAAACGTTGTTGGCAAAAACAATAGCGAAATTGCTTAATGTGCCGTTTGCAATTGTCGATGCAACCGTACTCACGGAGGCTGGATATGTTGGCGAAGACATTGAGAGTCTTTTGGTGCGTTTGTTGCAGGCTTGCGATTATGACGTGGCACAGGCTGAACGAGGCATCGTATTCATTGACGAGATAGACAAAATAGCAAGAAAGGGCGACAACCCGTCAATCACAAGAGACGTGAGTGGAGAAGGAGTGCAGCAAGGGCTTTTGAAGTTGCTCGAAGGCTCTGTGGTCAACGTGCCACCACAAGGCGGAAGGAAGCATCCGGAGCAAAAGATGATTCCTGTCGACACAAAAAATATCCTGTTTATCTGTGGCGGTGCTTTTGAGGGAATTGAGCGTAAGATTGCCCAGCGCCTTAACACATATGTGGTTGGTTTCGGAACTGACAATGTGGAGCGCAAGCAGAAACGGGAAAATCTGATAAACTACGTAGCGCCACAAGACTTGCGGTCATTCGGACTAATTCCTGAGATTATAGGTCGATTGCCGATATTGACCAATCTTGAGCCATTGGACCGCAATGCGTTGCGGAGAATCCTCTCGGAACCGAAAAATGCCATAATAAAACAGTATCAGAAATTGTTTGAGATGGATGGCGTCAAGCTGGTTTTTGAGAAAGATGCTCTTGACCTTATTGTTGATAAATCAATAGAATATAAACTTGGCGCGCGCGGACTTCGCTCGCTGACGGAAACCATTGTGGTCGACGCAATGTATGAAAGTCCGTCGTCAAAGAAAAAAGAGTTTGTAGTTACCAGAGAATATGCATTGGAGAAGCTTAACAAGGCAAATTTAGATCTCCTTGTGTGAAAATATAGCGAAAACATTTTGCAAATTGTCGATAGGTCCTTAACTTTGTAAGTAAAGCAAACCTCTAATTATTATGGCAGTCAAAACTGATTTAAAAGCCGAACTGAAAAACTATTTCGGATTCGACAACTTTAAAGGCAATCAAGAAGCGATAATAGAAAATCTGATGGCCGGCAATGACACGTTTGTGCTTATGCCTACAGGCGGCGGCAAGTCGCTATGCTATCAATTGCCGTCATTGCTGATGGACGGCACTGCAATTGTCATATCGCCATTAATCGCCTTGATGAAAAATCAGGTAGACGCTATGCGCAATTTTGGAGAAGACGACGGAATAGCTCATTTCTTGAACTCTTCATTGAACCGTGCTGCAATAGAGAAAGTTAAGTCGGACATTGTGTCGGGCAAAACGAAATTGTTGTACGTCGCGCCTGAGTCGCTGACAAAAGAGGAGAACATAGAATTCTTGTCGACGGTGTCGATTTCATTCTACGCAGTCGACGAAGCGCATTGTATATCGGAATGGGGACACGATTTTCGGCCAGAGTACAGACGAATCAGACCGTTGATAAATCAGATAGGCAACCGTCCGGTCATTGCTTTGACAGCCACTGCTACGCCAAAGGTGCAGCATGACATACAGAAGAATTTGGGAATGCTGGATGCTAAAGTGTTTAAATCATCATTCAACAGGCCAAATCTATATTATGAAGTGCGTCCGAAGACCAAGAACGTTGACAAGGACATCATAAAATTCATAAAAAGTCATGAGGGCAAATCGGGCATAATATATTGCCTGAGCAGAAAAAAAGTGGAAGAGTTGACAGAGACATTGATTGTCAACAACATCAAAGCATTGCCATACCATGCTGGCATGGACAGCGCGCAACGCAGTGCCAACCAGGATGCCTTTCTGATGGAGACTGTCGATGTCATCGTGGCAACGATTGCTTTTGGTATGGGTATTGACAAACCGGATGTGCGTTTTGTAATACATTATGACATCCCCAAAAGTTTGGAGGGGTATTATCAAGAAACCGGACGCGCGGGACGTGACGGCGGCGAAGGTTTGTGTGTCGCATTCTATACCAACAAGGACTTGCAGAAACTGGAGAAGTTTATGCAGGGCAAGCCAATTGCAGAACAGGAAATTGGCAAGCAGTTGCTTTTGGAAACGGCGGCATATTGTGAATCATCTGTGTGCCGGCGAAAGTCGTTGCTTTATTATTTTGGAGAGGAATATCAAGAAGACAATTGCGGAAACTGTGACAACTGTTTAAATCCTAAGAAAAAAGTGGAAGCAAAAGATGAACTTTGTGCGGTAATTGAGACCGTCTTGGCATTGAAAGAAAAATTTAAATCAGACTATGTTATTAATGTCATGCTCGGAAAATCGACCGCCGAAATAAAATCATATTTACACGATCAATTGGAAGTGTTCGGCTGCATGGAGGCTGACACCGATAAATTTTTAGGCGCGGTGATTCATCAAGCAATCATTGCTGGATATCTTGACAAGGAAATTGAAAACTATGGGTTGCTGAAAGTGACAAAAGCTGGGCACTCGTTTTTGAAGAATCCAAAGTCGTTTAAGATTGTTGAAGACAAGGAATTCAACGAAGATGACGAAGATGTTACTATAAAATCGGGCGGAGTTTGCGCCGTCGACCCAGAATTGTACTCCATCCTTAAAGATCTTCGCAAAAAGATTGCCAAGAAGCTGGAGTTGCCGCCGTATGTAATCTTTCAAGACATCTCGTTGGAGGCTATGGCTACAACATATCCAATCACAATGGAAGAACTTCAAACTATACAAGGCGTTGGCGCCGGCAAGGCGAAACGCTATGGAGCGGACTTCTTGAAAGTTATAAAGGCCCATGTCGAGGAAAACGACATTGAACGTCCGGAAGACCTGCGGGTGAGGAGTGTTGCAAACAAAAGCAAGCTTAAAATATCAATCATTCAGGGTATTGACCGTAAGATTGCACTTGATGAGCTTGCGGAGTCTAAGGGGTTGGAATTCGATGAATTGTTGGATGAAGTGGAGGCAATTGTATACTCTGGGACAAAAATAAACATCGATTATTTCCTGGACGAGGTGATGGATGAAGATCACTTGGACGACATTTTTGAATATTTCAAAGAAAGCGAGAGTGATGATTTGGAATTGGCGATAAATGAACTTGGCGGAGACTATACTGAAGAAGAAATCCGGTTGGTTCGCATTAAGTTTATTTCTGAAATGGGCAACTAAGTCTATGGAGGTTGTTTATGAAGATAATCATTTGATAGTGGTGAATAAAGCCGCAGGTGAAATCGTGCAGGGCGATAAAACAGGCGACAAACCACTGTCTGAGATGGTTAAAGATTATCTGCGCGAAAAATATAACAAGCCAGGCAATGTGTTTTGTGGTGTGATTCACCGGCTTGACCGCCCGGTGAGCGGGCTTGTCGTATTCGCCAAAACAAGCAAAGCGTTAGCGCGGATGAACGAGATTTTTCAGAATCGGAAAGTGAAAAAAACATATTGGGCAATCTCAAGAAATTTGCCGCCAAGAGCGGAAGATACGTTGGTTGACTATCTGACACCTCGGGAGCGCAATAACAAAACGTATGTCAGCCGCACGCCTGCCGACGGGGCGCAGAAAGCTGTGCTTGACTACAAATTGTTGGCAAAAACTGATTATTACTGCCTGCTTGAAGTGAATCTTCACACGGGAAGGAAGCATCAGATACGCGCACAATTATCGGCTATGGGATGCCCGATCCGTGGAGATTTAAAATATGGTGACCGACGGAGCAATCCCGACGGTGGCATATCATTACAGTCGCATAGAATCGTATTCGAGCATCCTGTGTCAAAAAAAATAATCGATTTGGTTGCGCCAATACCAAACGACAACCTGTGGCGGGCGTTGGCTGCAAATCTATGATTGCTTTATGCGGATAGCCTCTGGGAATCAAACCCGGAAGGTTGCTTATTTATCCCAAATCTGGTCATTAGTACGGCTTTTTGATGTTGACTTCGTAACTGATTGACTATTAGTTTTTTGCTATTCACACGAGTTCGGGATAAGAGGTGTTTGAATAAATGGTGAAAAAAAGGAAATCGGCGACTGAGATAGTCGCCGATTTGTTTGGTGAATTCATTGATTTTTAGTAATTTAATGGTGTAAAAAGAAACAATTACAAATCATTATCACCAAGCGTAAAGTTACTGAAATTTTTGTATCGCCGATGATTTCTGCAAAGAATTTGATGCAGAGATGGCAAAAAACGCTGTTCAATCAACGCCTGATACCCCAAAACGCCGTCGCAAGCGTATGATGTCGGACGCCGAGGTCATCACAGTTCTTCATCTGTTTCCACTTCGACTTCAACTCCTACCGCAACTTTAAGCATTATTACCAGGCCTGTGTGTGCGCTTTTCGGACGGCTTTGAATTGAGGGGATACATGTGGTGACAGGGCTGCGCTCTAACATGAAGCAGCGACTGATGCCTCTTTATGACAAGATAATGCTGCGCAGAGGAGCATTATCGAGACCGTGAACGACATGCTTAAAAACGTGGCGCAGCTTGTGCACACACGGCACCGCAGCGTGCACAACTTTCTGATGAACCTGCTCGCGGCAATGGGGCGTGCTGCTTCTTCCTGCCCAAGCCAGCAGTCAACTTCGATTACGAGGTGCCGAACTCAGACGGTCAGCTCACCATTTGGCAATAACTCAAATCTCATTTTCTCAAAAGCGCATCAGGCGGCCACGTCCATGGTCGCCCGACACTATATCTGCATCTGAATCACGCCTTTTCAGTCCACGCTTATCCCGAACTCGCGTTGTTGGGTCGACCCTTTCGCATTGGTATTTTTTCGAGGCGCCGAGAAGAGGTTGAAGGCGGCAAAGGCACTGAAGGAGAAAGGCGAGACGCCGGAAGAATTGTTGCGGTCAATCAAGGAAAACGAGGCGGCAGTGGCGGAAGCACAGAGAGAGGTTGACGCTTGGAAAGCCATCGTAGTAGAGAAGTCACGCAGAGAGGAAGCCTCCAAAGCGGAAGCGGAGAGGATTGCCGCAGAAAAGGCGGAGGAAGAAGCTCGTGTTGAAGCTGAAAGAAAGGCTGAGGCTGAACGCAAAGCGGAGGAGGAACAACGTGCCGCAGAGGAGAAGCGTATTGCCGAGGAAAAAGCCGAAGCTGAGAGAAAAGCGCAGGAAGAGCGCGAACGTGCTGAGGAGGAACGTGACAGAATAGAGGCGGAACTCGACGCACAGAAAGCAGACGAGGAGGCGGTGGAGAAAGACGCGGAACTGAAAGAGGATAAGAAAAAACCGCAATTGAAGGATGTGGTTAAAGCAATTTATGAGAAGGGAAAGTCGGCCGCTTCCAGATTATACAAAATGGCATTCTTCGATGTCGCCAAGACACCGAACTTTATGAAGAAACTTGGGTTGACTGGAGACCGCTTCACAATCAAGTATGGGGTATTGTCGCGCCACGCAGGGAAAGATGATTCCCATTCGCTTACAGAGAAGCTGTGGGAGGAATTGCCTGATGCTTTGCAGAAGCCTTTTGCTATAACAAGATTCGGAGGAAAGGACAAAGGCTATCGTCTGTACACTACAATGAAGAACGAAAATGGCGAGACCATAGTCGTCGGTGTAGATGTGAAGAACGTAGGTCGTGATATGGAGGTGAATGCCATATCAACGATATTCGGAAGGCGAGGTGACGCTAAAAAGACACAGAAAGAGGATGTGCTATATACCGCTGAAAACATTACTCCCGAACAGCGGTCACTTCTCGGTCAGCCCAATTCTGACCAATATACCGGCGTTCGGGAGAGAAACGTTTCCACCGACAAAGGTAGTGAAAAGGCGGAGAAGAAGCAAGAGAAGCAGAGCGTTTTTGACAAGGCTAAGGAGATTGCCGACAAGGAGGAGAAGAAACGCAAGGCTGAGGCTGAGGATGACTCGGTTCTCGGTCAAGCGACAAGAGCCGTGGGCAAGAAAAAGAAGGTCAACCTGTTCAAATATACAGTTTCAGAAAAAAATAGCAATTCTGCGCTGAGAGGAGTGCATTATGCCAACGGCTATGCGTATGCTTCTGATGGATACATCCTCTTCAAGGAGAAAGCGGACTATCCCAAAGATTGGGAAGGCACGACAAGAGACAAGGACGGCAATCTGATTGATGGAAAATATCCGGACACGGAAAAGGCGATACATAGACCTGTTTACATCCCCGACAAGGAGGCTGTGTCGTTGCCGTCAAAGGAGGTGCTTGACTTCGCCATCGCTGCAAGCAAGAAGTTGAAAGGAGAGGCAATACCTGTCGCAATTGACGGAATGTTCTTTAATGCAGTCAATCTGAAGAAGTTTCTTGAAGCGGTTGCATCCAAAGGAATGGACAAGGTTGTATACAGACATCCTATGCTGTATGCCACCAACGGCAAGGATGAGATTGTAATGATGCCTACAGTGAATACATTGGAGGGCGCATTGGATATTGCCGACAGGATGGAAAGCGCAGGTTTGCCCAAAGAGCAGATTGATGCGTGGAAGGCACACATTGAAGCCGCTGATAAGAAAATGTCGTTTGATGATTTCAAAAAAGCCGTTGAAAACGCCAAGAAGGAAGGTGTCAGACCTACGGAGGCTGACAAGCAGGAGAGTAAGGCGGAGGCTGAGAAGCAGAAAGTTGACAAGCAGGGGAATCCAATTGACGCTGAAGGCAGACTGATAACTGAGAAAGTTGAAGACATCAGCGATTTGTCGGACGATGATTTCAACAATCCTACACGTTCTGTTGAGCTTCCGAAGATACCTAAGAATGTCGATGACGCACTCGGTGCGAACGGTAGACCGGTCATTATCAAGAAGAATATCTTTGAGAAGAATGGGAAAAGCCACGGATTCACACCGGAGCAAAGTAGGAAGATACTTGGCGACGCATTGTATAATCCCGACATCGTGGGTCAGTCGCAGCCTTCTACAAAGAAAACACATTGGGTTGCGATAAAGGTTGACGAGAAAAGTCCGATAACGATATTGGAAGTAAACGATGGAAAAGACAATGTGGAAGTCGTTGGCTGGTACACGTTGGATGCGCGCAACCTTGAAAGGATAAAAAGGCAAGCCGAGCGTGAGGGCGGCGAACTCCTCGTGTTGTCGCCAAAGGACAAGGTGGAAAGCCTTCCCACTCCTACATCTGGCTTGCCTACGGACAAAGGTAGCGAAGTCGGAGGAGAAAAGCAAGAGGCTGAGAAAAAAAGACCCGCTCCGATAGCGGAGCGGATAGAAGATGTCGGAGAGAAGATTGGCGATGCGAGGAAGGATGTCTGGAAGGAAATAATTGCCAGGATCAAGAATAAAAAACAAGGGATTGAAGAAGCGTTGAAGAAGAGCTCTGCGGGCAAGCTGTTCTCTTCGTTGTTTGACGAGAAGGAGTTGCTTGAAAGCGGTGTGTCGAATGAGGTTGTGACATTCATCTCAGCGGTAAAGGGCAGTCTTGGAACGAAACCGAGGTCTTTGTCCAAATTAAAGATGTGGATCAATAAAGTATTGCACCAATATGATATGTGCGAACAGGCATTGGAGAATTGGGAATCCGTCAAGAAGAAGATTGACGAATGGAAGTACTATAGCCAACCGTTCTATATGTACCGCGCGGCAATGGCAGTCGGAGGATATGAAAGTGGACGTGATGTAGGCAACGCCGAATTGTGGCAGATTGCTGACGGGTATAGTGATGGAAAGTCCGTAGCCGGGCAATGGTGTGTCCGTAAAGCTGGAGCCTATGATGGAATTTATAAGACTTACGAGGAAGCAGCCGAGGCTCTGAAGAAATTCGCAGGAGAGAACGCTGCGGTTGACGGCAAAGGGAAACGCAAGGAAGTGAAACTTGCGATATACAAAAGGCGGACAGACGGCACTATGTTCATAGCTCCAGAAGGAAAGCCGGATGTGATAATTCAGGACGGATTCAAGACTTTATACGAAGCATCTGCATATAAGAAGGAGCATTATGCAGAGATGCAGGAGCGTTATCGTACGTTGATGGATGGCATCAAACCGAAATTCAACGAGAACAGGGAGCGCAAAGGGCGCGACTGGCGCGGCGGCAAGGATGTGTCGGCGGAGGATTTCCGGGAAGCGTTTGACTTCCGAGGAGTGGAGTTCGGCAACTGGATGCAGCAGAAGGACAGACGCCAGGCGTTGAACGAATGCTACGACTCTCTTATGGACTTGGCGATGGTCTGCGGAGTGTCGCCGAAGGCGTTGTCGCTTGGAGGGAAGTTGGCAATGGCATTCGGTGCGAGAGGAGGTGGAAAATTCAACGCTCATTACGAGCCGGATAAGGTTGTGATAAACCTTACAAAGACCAAAGGTGCAGGAAGCCTTGCGCACGAATGGTTCCACGCCATTGACAATTATTTCAATATGCAAGGTTGGGACGAATTTGCCACAGAAAGCACGCGGAACGTTGAACGCAAGGAAATGGCTGAAGCGTGGAAGGATTTGGTGCGTGCGATAAACGGAAGTGATTATTTCAAGCGGTCAGACAAATACGCCCGTCTTAAAGGCTCCAGATATTGGATTGAACCGACTGAGCTTGGAGCGAGAGCGTTTGCGGTGTGGGTTGAGAACAGACTGTCGAAGTACGGCACGATAAACGACTATCTCGCCAACAATCCACGTCTAGTGGATGAGAAGGCAAGCGACGCAGAAAAGAAATATGCACCGTACCCATTCGACAAGGACGCTGACTGGATGGACGAGAAATTCGGCAGGTTGTTTGAGGTGATGCAGGAGCGTGTCGACGAGGAGACAGGTAAGCACATTCTGTACAGCAGAAATAAAGCTGCCGGGCACGAGAATACGGAGTTGACTGCGGAAGAGCGGGAACTGAGGGACAACCTTGTGGAGCGTATGCGCAAGGGTGGACTTGACGTGGTGACTGATTCGGAAGAGATGCAGAGAGTCATAGACAGACTGAACGGAAGAGGGCGGTTAAGCGGCAAACAAAAATCAGCACTTGAAACCGCGATGATAGCAGCCGAAGCCACTAATAATGCCACTGTCATTTCAAGTGCTGACGGAGCAAAGATACAAAACAATCTTGTAACACTTGCAACAAATTATGAGAAAATTGCAAACAAGACAAGAGGTTTTATAACAGACTTGTCACACGCACTCGGTTTAAAGCGACACGAATCAAGCCAATATGGGACTTTTGAGACACCCGATGGTAAACGGATAACCATTCGTGTAAGCAACCATAACGCACGAGTGTCCAACTTTGACAAAAATAATGAGAGCGATGGAATAAGCATTGTTATTTCAAGCCACAAAAACAAAGGCTTGCTCAATGACGGCAACGCCCATATCATAGAATATTTCTACCCAAAACGTGCGCTTGAAAATGCAGAAGGCAAGCCTTTGGCAGAGATGATCCGTTCGGTATCTGACGCATTGGCTGGTGAAGAGTTCAAAGACACGACAGGCTTGGCCGAGCGCGAG
>OLOX01002233.1_pt1 | contig 16428 bp, 16 predicted proteins | sample 1672091 | NCBI WGS metagenome assembly OLOX01 (sample SAMEA3136644, study PRJEB25190) | human gut metagenome | reverse complement strand
AGTTCGTAGGGGAATCGAACCCCTGTTTTCGCCGTGAGAGGGCGACGTCTTAGCCTCTTGACCAACGAACCGTACTCGCTTATAATACACGATGTCTGGAGAAAATGCAAGTGTTTTTTTGAAAAAAATTTAAAAAATTTCAAAAAGTAGCGAAATTCGCATTTTACTTGCATTTTTTGCCAGTTATGGTATGATAAAACAAACAAATGTTCTAAAAAAACAGAAATACGTTCTAAAAAGAAAGAAAAAAGATTGTATTTACATGCTAATATTTTAGAATTAAAAAATCCTATAACAGGAAAGATAGAAAAATATAGTTCTAAAATACCAGAACAATTTAATATTAAAATTAATGATAAATCACTTATAAAATAGGTGATTTTTTAATATCATATAGTATGAATGATAAACTTGATAGATTAAAAGATATAAAAATAGAAAATTTTATATGGATAATATATATTGGAATAATAATACTAAGTTGGTATGCCAATAGTAAAGAAAAAAATTTCATATTGTTTAATGATGAAAAGAGTAGACAAGAATATCAAAATTTAATAATTTTAATTTTTTCAATTTTAGTTATTATCTATTATTATTTTGCGAAAGATGGTTATGATGATGTAAAAAGTTTAAATGCTTTTGATAGTCAAAAAAAGAAAAATTTAACGTATGCTTCATTTATAGGATCAGCACTCGTTTTGGTAAGTGGTATTATCTTTTTGACAATAGCAATTTTAGATGAAGAAATAGATGTTGAATTAGCTTTTAATTAATATACATAAAAAGGAAAATAAGTGGAATAATATTTATGGTGATTATATGTACTATATCAATTGTTTTTTTCTATATTCCTTTTTAGGTTTTTTTATTGAAAATATTGTTCATCTTATAAATAAAGAGGACAGTGGTAGTGGAATATTACATGGGCCTTGGACACCAATTTATGGTGTTGGTAGTGTTTTAATATTAGTAATAGCAAAATTAGTTTTTAGAATTTTAACTTTAAAAAAATGGTTAGAAGTATTAATTGTAGCTATAATTATGATGATAATTTTGACATTAATAGAATGGATAGGTGGAGTATTAATAGAAAAGTTTTTTCACATAACTTTTTGGGATTATCGAAAATTAAAATTTCATATTGGTAAATATATTTCTTTAGAAATATCCTTTATATGGGCGATTGGATCAGTACTTGTAATTTATGTTATCCAACCATTATTTGATAAATTTATTTATCTGATTCCGAATTATATAACTTATTTGTTAATAATTGTAATGATAATTGATTATATAGTTATTATCTTCAAAAGAAAAACTCATAAATGATGTTTTTTTTTATTAAAAAATATATTATAATAATGATAAATATTTGAGGTGTTGTTATGAAATTTGAACGTTTGGAGTTATTAGTAGGAAATGAAAATTTAAATCTTATCCAAGATAAAATCGTTATGATAGTTGGTTTAGGTGGTGTAGGGGGATATGCAACTGAAAGTATAGTAAGATGTGGCATAAAAAAAATAGTAATAGTTGATTTTGATACAATTGATGAAAGTAATATAAATAGACAAATAATTGCAACCATTGACAGTGTTGATAAATATAAAGTTGATGCCTGGGAAGAACGTATTAAAAAAATAAATCCTGACTGTGAGGTAATTAAAGTAAAAGAATATATTGATGAGAATAATATTGATCATTTATTTGATTATAATTTAGATTATATTGTTGATGCTTGTGATAGTTTGAAAACAAAAATGGATTTAATAAGAAAAAGTATTAAATATAATGTTAAATTAATATCATCGATGGGAACGGGAAATAAATTAGATCCATCAAAACTAAAGATCATGGATATAAGAAAAACAAGTTATGATCCACTTGCTAAACACATAAGAAAAATGGTTAAAGATGAAAAAATAAATTCTAAAGTAATGGTTGTTTGTAGTGATGAAAAAGGAATTAAAAAAGTACAAGGAACAATTCCTTCTAATTCTTTTGTACCTGCAACAGCTGGTTTGTTATGTACAAGCTATATCATAAATGATATAATAAAAACAGGTGGTAACAATGAAAAAAATAAATAGTTATCTAAAGTCATATGTAAAAAATATAGATGGTAATTTACTTGGAATAGGAATAACTGAAGAAAATATTTTAAATCTAATAGAAAAGAATAACAAAATTGTAAATTGTGATTTATTAAATAGTAATGCTCTTAATAAAAAAGGAAAAGCTGGAAAAAAATTAAAATCAATCCCTATAAAAAAAATACGAAAGGTATTTGGTAGACGAAGATTTGACTATATTATTGCTAATGCTGACGAACTAAAAAAATATTTTAAAACCTTTGTTAGAGATAGTATGTACATAAATAAAAAAACAATATATATATACGTTGATGAAAATTATGACTTTAGTCATTTAGAAACAATGTATAAAAGATATAATGCAAAAATTGAAATAGAAAAATGTAGTGATGGATTTATTTTAATTATTGATACTAGTAATGCTAAAGACTATAAAATTAAAAATAAATTTTATTATATATTAGATTTCTTTTATGAAATTTTTGACAATATTGGCGATTTTTTAAGTAAGTATTAAAAGATAAGAAAAACTTATCTTTTTTTTGTTAAACTATTTACAAAATACCTATAAAATAGTAAAATAGTGGTATGAAGTGGTAGAATGTGGATAAAAGTGGGTGATTTTTTATGTTTATGGGGGAATATCATCAAAAAATAGATGATAAAGGAAGACTTACAATTCCATCAAAATTGAGATATGAACTTGGAGAGAGTTTTATTGTGACTCGTGGATTGGATAATTGCTTATTTATTTATCCAAAAGAAGAATGGAATCAAGTTATAAGTAAATATAAAGAATTGCCTAATACCAAAGATGCCCGTAATTTCATGCGTTTCTTTTTATCAGGAGCAACAGAAGTTAACTTTGATAAACAAGGACGTATTAATATACCAATGCCACTTATTAAATATTCTGATTTATTAAAAGATTGTATCGTTATAGGTGTTAACGAGAGATTAGAAATTTGGAGTAAAGAAAATTGGGACAGTTTCATTGAAAATAACGAAGAAAATTTGTCTGATATAGCTGATAAACTATTTTCGACAAATTTAAATATTTAGGGGGACTTATAATGCATAAGAGCGTATTACTAAACGAATGTATAAAATATTTAAATCTGAAAGATGATAGTATTATTGTTGATGCAACTTTGGGATATGCAGGACATAGTAGTAATATTTTAAAAAACATTCCAAATGGTTATCTTTATGCATTTGATCAAGATGAAGAAGCAATAAAAAACAGCTCTGAAAAATTAAAAAAAATAAGGAACAATTATGAAATTATAAGTAGTAATTTTGTTGAAATGAAAAAAGAATTAGAAAAAAGAAAAATAACAAAAGTAGATGGAATATTATTTGATTTAGGAGTATCTAGTCCACAATTAGACGAAAAAGAACGAGGATTTAGTTTTCATGAAGATGCAAGATTAGATATGCGTATGAATCAAAAACAAAAATTATCTGCTTATGAAGTTATTAATGAATATCAGTTAGAAGATTTGATTAGAATTTTCAGAGAATATGGTGAAGAAAAATATGCTACTAGTATTGCTAAAAGAATAGTAGATGTTCGAAAAAGTAAAAAAATTGAAACAACTTTAGAACTAGTTGATATTATTAAATCTTCCGTTCCTGAAAAATATAAACGTGAAAAACATCCAGCTCGAAAAGTATTTCAAGCAATTAGAATAGAAGTTAATAAAGAATTAGATGTTTTTTCGTCCGCTTTAAATCAAGCTTTAGAACTGTTAAAAGTAAATGGAAGAATTTGTGTTATAACATTTCATTCATTAGAAGATAAAATTTGTAAAGAAAGATTTAAAAAAGTTAGTGATATCAAAAGTGAATTAAAAAAATTGCCTGTCATACCAGATTCTTATTTACCACAATTTAAAATCATTAAAACAGTGTTACCAACAAAAGAAGAAATAGAAAATAACCCAAGAGCTAGAAGCGCTAAACTAAGGGTAATTGAAAGAGTAAAAGAGGGATAATATGAAAAAAAAGAAAAAAGTTAAAGCTCGTATAACAAAAGGCGAGAAAAAATTATATAGTTTAGCAATTTGTGCTTTTGTTTTTACAATGGTTTTGAAAATATTTTGTGGAGCAGGAATTGGACATCTGAATATGAGTATTGAACAACTTGAATATAAAATAAATAATCAAGAAAAAAAGAATGAAAGTTTAACTATGAAAGTTAATGAACTTACTTCTTTTGATAAAGTAAAAGAAGTTGTTTCGAATATGGGACTTGCTTATAATAATGATAATGTGGTTGTAATAAACGATTAACGAGGTGTAATAATGAATACAAAGAAAAAGAAAAATAAAACATGGAATTTACCTATTGTTATGTTTGCTTTCTTTTTAATTTGTATTTTTTTATTGTATTTACAATTTGCTTATTTAGCTTTATCTAATAAAGTTTATGGAAAGGATATGGATGAGTTTTCGGCTAAAAGAAATACAGTAAAGAAAGTTTTGCCAGCAACTCGCGGAACTATATATGATTCTGAAGATAATGTTTTAGCTTTAAATGTTAGTTCATATACAGTTATAGCTTATACTAATGAAAAAAGAAGTGAAAATTCTATTAAACCTTTACATGTTGTGGATGTTGACTCAACAGCCAACGCTTTAGCGCCTATTTTAGAAGTGGATGCATCATATCTTAAAGATATCTTAAACAAAGGAAAAGAAAAAAAAGTTTATCAAGTAGAACTTGGAAGTACTTCTAAAGGAATAACAGAATTAAAAAAAGAAGAGATAGAAAAACTTAATTTACCAGGAATTGATTTTATTGAAGATCAAAAAAGGTATTATCCTAATGGTGATTTTGCTTCTTATGTTGTTGGATATGCTAAGAAAAAAGAAGTTCAAAGTTATGATGATTATGATAAAAAAGTTACAAAAACAGAAATAGTTGGAGAACTTGGAATTGAATCAAAATATGATGATTTATTAAAAGGAACAGATGGATATTTAGAATATCAACAAGATAGATATGGATATAAAATAACAGGTGCGAAAGAAGTTTCAATTGATGCTTTAAATGGTTATGATATTCATTTAACGATTGATGCTAATATTCAAAGATTTTTAGAATCAACCGTAAAAAAAATAGATAGTGAATATTCTCCAGAATGGGTAACAATATCAGTTATGGATGCGAAAACGGGAGATATCTTAGGAACATCATCTACACCTTCTTTTGATCCAAATAAAAGAAATATAACAAATTATGAAAATCCATTGTTATCAATTGCCTATGAACCAGGATCAACGATGAAAACATACACCTATATGTGTGCTTTAGAAAAAGGAAATTATAATGGAAATGATACTTATACATCTGGAACATTTAAAATAGGTGATGATACGGTTACCGATTGGAATGATTATGGATGGGGAACAATTACTTTTGATAAAGGTTATGAGTATTCAAGTAATGTTGGTGTTGTTAACATTATGGATAGATATTTAGATAAAAAAGATTTAAGAGAATGTTTAAATAAATATGGATTTGGTAAAAAAACAAATATTGAATTATCTCGTGAAGTATCTGGTTCCATTAAATTTAATTATCCAATTGAAGTTGCAACGGCTTCTTTTGGACAAGGTATAACGGCAACTCCAATTCAACAATTACAAGCTTTAACTTTGATTTCTAATAATGGGAAAATGTTAACGCCTCATATCGTAAAGAAAATTGAAGATCCAAATACTAAAAAAACATATTATAAACGTAAAGTAGAAGAGAGTGAACAACTTGTTAAAACATCTACCGTTAATAAAATGAAAGATTTAATGTATAATGTTATTCAAGGAACAGATCCGGGATCGACAGGATATCCATATCGAATTGATGGTTTTGATGTTATAGGAAAAACAGGAACATCTCAAATATCAGAAAACGGAAAATATATAGAGGGAGATAATGCTTATATTTTCTCTTTTGCAGGTATGTATCCAAAGAATGATCCAGAAATAATTATTTATGCGGCTATGAAAAAACCAACTTGGGGAAAATCAAGTGGTTTATCAACTAATGTTAAAGATTTAATGAAAAGTATAGCTAAATATAAGAAAATGTTTACAGAAGTTACAAATAACAGTACTTTAAATAAAATTAAAGTAAAATCATATACAAGTAAAAAAGTTGAAAATGTTAAACAAGAATTAGAAGCAAATGGAATTAATGTCTTAGTTCTTGGAAATGGTGATAGAGTTGTTAGACAATCAGTAAAAAAAGGTACTTCAATTGTTTCAGGAGATAGAATAATTCTTATGACTAATGATGAAAAATATACAATGCCAGATATTACTGGATGGAGTAGAATGGATGCTATTTCCTTATGTGATATGTTAAAAATTAAGTATAATGTTGAAGGTTATGGTTATGTTGAAAGTCAAAGCTTAGGTGCTGGAAGTGAAATTAAAGATGATTCAAGTATTAATATAACTTTAAAAGAAAAATTTGATATTCAAGTGAATAAAGAAAATTAGGTTTACGTATTGTTTATAAAGTGTTAAAATAAAGGAAGGTGAGAGTATGAAAAAAGATGGATTCACACTAGTAGAGTTACTTGCTGTTGTTGTTATTATAGGAATTACATATTTGATAATTTTTCCATCAGTAACATCGTTTATTGATAAATCAAAAGAAAAATCATATAATATTCAAGTTGATTTAATTGAAAAAGCTTCTAAAAAATGGGTAGTTGATAATACGGATGAGTTATTAAAAAAAGATCCATATCATTTGAATAATATAAATTTAACCCTTACTACTTTGAAAAAAGATGGCTATTTACAAGATGAATTTATTGAAAATCCTAAAACTAAAAAAATAATGACAGGATGTGTTGTTGTTAGTTATCAAAGTAATAAAAATCAGTATGAATATACTTACGAAGATGGAAAAGATACTTATTCTAAAGATGATACTAAGGAAAATAAAAGGGCAGAAGAAATGGCTGGTTGTAATAATAAAAAAGGGTATATTTATACATATTTAACAAATAATAATACATTGGAAAAAACTGGCGGTAATAAAAATTCTGAAGGTGAAGATATTACATTAGATAAAATATTTACTGACACATTAATTTCAAAAAAGGATAGTGGATTAGTTAATTTAGGTAATGAATATTTCTTTCAAGGATTAAATCCAACAAACTATGTTAAAATAGATGGTTATGATACGATATGGAATGTACTTTCAATTAACACAAGTGATAAAACAATAAAACTTGTTGCATCAGCTAAAACAATGAATTCTACTTTTCTAGCTAGTAGTTCCTTTAATGCGAATTCATATGAATCGTCTTCTGATTTAAAAACTACTTTAGAATCAAAAATAAATGAATTATCTTCTAATATTATTAAGAACGATGTAAACTTTAATGTTGGTGGTATAACTGATATTTCTAAAGGATATGATATTATTTCATCAGAAGAAAGTAATAATATTTTCACAGGAAAAATTGGAATTATTACTGCTAGTGAATATTTAAAAACAAAAAATGAAAACGGTAATACTTATCTTTCACCTACTAATTCTGGTACAGTGTGGACAATGAATTTTTCAAATAATAATCACGTTATTATTAATACGGATGGTAATTTATCAACAGCACCAATTGATGCAAATTCAAGATTTGTTTATCCAACAATTGTTATAAATGCAAATGTTATTAAAAAAAGTGGAACAGGAACTTCAACTGATCCATATGTTATTTCTGATATGGGAGCATAAAAAAATACACAAATAAGTGTATTTTTCAGATTGTTGACAAACTACCTATTTTGAAAAAATTAATTTTTTAATAAAATCAAAGTGGACTAAAATGTCTAAAAAAGAGCAAATATTAGGTATTTAATCCCTAAAAAGCACTTTTTTTATACTTTAGTGGGAGAAATATAAAAGGCTTTGTCACAGCCTGGAACATAAATAAATATTTATGTTTTTTTAAATGCAAAAATATGATAAAATAATAATAGGTGATAAGATGAATATAGATGATTTAGAAGTAAAAAAAGATTTAAAGATAGTTTTTATGGGAACACCAGATTTTGCCGTTCCTATCTTAGAAGGATTGTTTGAAAATTATGAAGTAAAAGGAGTTGTAACGCAACCAGATAAAAAGGTTGGGCGTGAAGGTAAAATAACAGAACCACAGGTAAAGAAATGTGCTCTTGAACATATGACCTTAGTTCTACAACCAGAAAATATTAAGGAGCAATGGCAAGATGTTGTATCATTACATCCTAATTTGATCATAACGTGTGCTTATGGGCAAATTTTACCAAGAGAATTATTAGTTTATCCAGAATATGGTTGTATTAATGTTCATGCTTCATTACTTCCAAAATTAAGAGGTGGAGCACCAATTCATCATGCTATAATGGACGGATACAAAGAAACAGGTATGACCATTATGTATATGAGTCCTGAAATGGATGAAGGTGATATTATTTCACAGAAAAAAATTGCGATTGATGATGACGATACAGCAGAAAGCCTTCATGATAAACTTAGTATAATAGGACGTGATTTACTATTAGAAACAATACCATCAATTGTTGATAAAACAGCTACAAGAATTAAACAAAATGATGATGAAGCAACATATGCCTATAATATAACAAAAGAAGATGAAAGAATCGATTTTAGTGCAACTAGAAGACAAGTGTATAATAAAGTTAGAGGATTAAATTCTTGGCCTGGTGCTTATGCAATGTTAGATTCTAAACGAATTAAAATTTGGAAATGCTATATGTCAGATAATAATTTTACAGGTTTACTTGATGGTCAAATAACTAATATTTATAATGATGGAATAGGTGTTAAAGTATCAAATGGTGAAATTGTTATAACAGAACTTCAACCAGAAGGAAAAAAGAAAATGTCAGCTCAAAGTTATATTAATGGTCTTCAAAATAAAGAAGAATTAATTGGTAAAATAATGGAGTAAATTATGGAAAAAGGAAAATTTAAAGAAAATTATCAATTATTTAAAAAAGCATGGAAAGATCCAAAATATAAAGCTATTATGAAACTTAGTTTATATTTAATATTTATTTTTATATTGATTTTGATGGTTAAGTTTTGTAGTAATCCTAGAGTTACTACAACAAATACAAAACCACAAGAATTAAATAGTGTTCAAAAAATTGAAAACACAAATAATTATGAATATACTATAAACATTAACGAAAATCAAAATATTACAGATATTAAAGGTATTAAATATCAAACTGTAAATGATTTTGAAATAATAAATACTCATGAAAAATATACAATTAAAGATAATATTATTTATAAAAAAATAAATAATAAAGAGTTACTTAATTTAATTGAACAGGGTGATATTATCTATTTAAGTGATTATCATGACAATGATACTATCAGGAGTAATTTTGCTAAATTTATTTATAATGATACCAATAATAATATAACTATCGAAATACCTAATGATAGTCCTAAAACTATTCCAGCTGGTGCAATATATGGTTATGACTGGATGATAAGTAATGCCAAAGTTAAGATAAATTAAAAATTTATATAAAATAAAAACTTAAATAATAAGAATCTAAATAAGTTCTATTATTTAAGTTTTTTTTAACGCATAAATTGTTTCATCAAGAAAGTTAAACTAGCAACTATCGAAATAGCAACTAAAGCCGCAACAAAAGCATAATTTACCCAAAATGGCATTTTTTTGCCAGCATCTTTTTTTGCAATTTCCACCTTAATAACACTACTATTTTCCAAATCCGTATTATTAGCCTTATCATTACTAGTATCATTAACTACAAATGGTTTTATTTCATCATAAGAAACTTCATTATCTTTTTTAATCAAATTGTTTAAATTAACATTAGAAAGGGGAGCTTCATTATGATTAACATCTTCTAAATTAAGTCTTAAATCAACCAAAGTATTGTTAATAAGATCAAAATATTTAGCATCTTCCATTAAACAGCCATCATCACTATCTAAAGATGAGGTTTTATTATCAATATCTTTTGCCTTGCTATCTTTTCCATCATTAAAAACAAAAATATCTTCCAAAGCTACCATATCATTTTCATTAAACTTCTTATTATCAATAGCATCCTTTATTTCTTTAACACCATTATTATTAGTTACTTCTGGGGCACTACTTTCATTAAATATTTCATCATATAAAGTTTTTCTTTTATCTGTATCGTTCATAACTACTCCTTATATTCTTATATAAAAAATTATATCATAAATATTTAAAAATAACACTAATAATTTAATTTAAAGAACATAATAAAAGAATGAACTATTTTTTTAGTTCATTCTTTATAAATATCTTCTTAAGAAAGATGGCGTAGATTTAATTTGCTTTTTGTTCCATAACCAGTCTCATCATAATATTCATCACCATTAACAGCACTTTCTAAAGCTTTATAGCAATTATAATTAGGAACAGATAACATCTTTAGCTTTGGAAATTTCTCTAAGAGATTTTTTATAGTTGTTCTATTAACTCCACCAACAAAATAATCATTAAAACTTATTAACCAGTCTTCATCATTATCCTTTTCATTATATTGTAAATAAATATCATTTAGACTAATATCATAATGTTTACTTAAATACCTAAAGAATATGTCTTCAATTTGTTTAACACCTTGATATAATTCTCTATATAAATAATAATCAGTCGTTGTAAAATCATCACTATAATCTCTAAGAGTAGCACTTGTTACAATCTTATTTAAATAGAAATTATAAAGTATTAAATTTTCTTTTAAACTTAAATCGTTATTAGTTTCGTTATATAAAATTAAGTTTTTAATACTTAACTTTAAGATATCAACATACTCCATATTTCCTAAAGTATCAATAAATTTAAAATATTCTTCATCAGTAAATTCATCTGAAAAATTATATAACTGACTAATTTTTTGAAAATAATCATTACGACCATAAAAGGCATCAAAACTATACATAATTTTATTTATTAAAATTTTTTCTTCATCGTTACTAGCATTTAACATTGTATATATTTTATTTTTATCATTATTATAGATAGCATCATAAAATTCACTTATATCAGTATTACTATCAAAGGCATTAATACAAGCAATTAAATTTTCAAATTCACAGTAATTTCCATATAATTTAGCTTGCAAATAGGCTATATCATTACTATCATCATGATACCTATAAGCCGGGTTTTTATCTTTTAATTTTCCGTAGTAAAGGTCATTTTCAGCATTGGCTTCTAAAAATGTTGAAATAAAATCGCCGTTTCTAACATCAAATTTAATACTTTTACCATTTTCTATTTCGTCTTGACAAGCCCATTCTTTGGCATGATTCATTTCATGCATTACAACTAATTTAGCAGCATCATTTAAAAACGTTTTATAATTATAATCTTTATATTCATCATAAACACTTCTAATTGCATCAATTGATATTTCTACAAGATTATCAGTATTAGTATATAAACCAGTAGTAGTCGACAAATCATTTTTAAATAAAGAATTATTAAAAACAATTTTTAATGTTGAAAATTGATGAAGTTGGTGTTGATCGTTATTTTCAATAGCAGTCTGTATTTCAGATATTATTCCTTCTCGAATCCCTTGCATTATCTCTAAATTGTAATATCTTTCATCATCAGAACTTGCATAATTATCAACATAATAAAGATCAAAAACAGAGTGTACTTCAGGATGATCGAAGGCATACTGATTAGAATTTTCTTCAATTTTTGCAAACAATGTTTCAAAGTCCCATTTGGTCTTATCAGTACACTTGATAGCATCATCGGTATTAAGATAATTTTCTATTTCCTCATTACTAAATTCGATTTTATCCTCAATTCCTTTAACTTTACTAAGTTCATCTAAAAAAAATTGTAAAGTTTCCGTTATATCCTCTTCATCATCTTTATTTTCTAATACTTCATTTGTATTATCAAAAGAAGAGGCAACTACACTAGAACTTATCTCATTACCACCATTTTTAATTTGCATACAAGCTGTATTTTGAATACAAATTGTTAAAGCTAGCAAAATTGAAGCTATTTTCTTATTTTTCATAACCAAACCCTCTAAAGCATTCCTGCTTTTCTTGGCGCATATTTTAACATTAAAGAGTATATTTGTCAATTTAAAATTTACAATTTTTAAACTATATGAACGTACCTAAAAAAGAAACCTAATTGCTAGGTTCCTCATTATTATTATTATTATTATTATTTACTGTTTCTTCTGGGTTACTTACTTGATCCCAGATAGCATTAAATAAATTATTCTTTATATCTAAAAGCTCATCCTCAGTAATGTCATCAATTAAAACTGCATCCGTATAATCAAACTCATTACCTTTAATATCTCCAAAGACTAAATCCATTTTAATTTCTGCACTAACATCATTATTATTAGTATCTTTAAACCTAACAAGAAACTACCCTTATTATTATCAAATTTAGTAAGAACTACACTACCTTGATAATTATTTAGAATATTGCTAACTTGGAAATCTAAGTTAATTAAATCATTTTTATTTTTATTACTTTTTATATCAATTAACTTAATATCATCAACATAAATTAAGAACTTATCATTACTAAGATTAATACTTAATTTTTTCTTACCATAAATATTTAGAGTAGTATTACCATCTGTTAAATACTCTAAAATCTCTTTATCATCATTATAAATATTTAACCCTACAAATGTTTGTAAAATACCTTTAGTATAAATCTTTATTTTATAATTACCTTTAAAACTAACATTTGTATTAAATAAATCATTAACTGTAACTTCATCAAGTCCAATGTCTTTAGCTATAGATTTTAACAACTCACTATCATTTGCAATCGCATTTAAAATTTTTTGAATACTGTTATTAAAGTCATATTCTGAAAAATCTAGGGTTAAAACATTAAGCTTTTCTCCATTTAATTCTTCTTTACCTTTATTACTACTAGTATAGGTAATATTATTAGTTAAATAATTCTTAATAACTTCAATATTATTATTTAAATTACTATAATTAATACTTAAAGGATTAACTTTAATAGGATTATTAATCTGAATAGGAAAGTAGTATAGTGGGGTTGCAATATAAAGATTTTTATCTAAGTAACTATAAGTATTATTAATTGTTTTATCATCCTTTGAAAGTTTAATATTACCATAAAAATTATTATTCTTATTATAAAGACTAAAATCATAAGTAAAATCTTTTAAGGAAGCATACAAACTACTAGTAGTATCTAGAGTAGCCGTACCCGTAATACCCTTATTTAATTCTTCTTTAATAGTATTAAGTTCACTTAAAGAACTAGTAAGATTATTATTAATATTAGTAAGAGCACTATTTATAATAGCACTATCTTTAGTAAATAAAATAAAGTAAAGACCTAAGAAACATAAAATAAGTAAAATGATAATAATAAATGGTTCAAAAGAATTATACTTTCTTTCTTTAATTAACATTTCATCTATTTCGTTATTTAACTTTTCTTGATTATTTGCCTCTGTTTTAATAGCTTCTGTTATATCATCAGTATCCCATATAGCCTTAGCAAACTCTTTATTATTATTAATATCTTTTAATTCATTTTTATAATTTTTATTTTTTACTAAAGAATTATCATTAATAACTATTTTTTCATTAGGAATCTTTTTACTAGTTTCTTTTATAACATCTTTTATACTCTTAGGACTTTTAATTTTTTTATCATTAGTATTTAAAATAGTTACTTTTTCCATTTTAGAAACATCAGTTTTAGAAACAGTATTATCATTTTTATTTTCTAAACTTTCTTCTATTATATTTTCTTTTTCTATAGTTTTATCAATACTAATATTATTAACATTATCTTTTACTTCTTCTTTAATAGCTTTATTAATATTATTATCTTTATTTTCTTTTATTTCTTTATTTATTTTAGAACTTATCTCTTTTTTAGTATTATCTTTACTTTCTATTTTCTTCTTATTATTTTTCTTTACTGTATTTGTAGTTTTAGCACTACTAATTGTCTTGTTTTTAGTGGTAGTATTTTTTTTCTTAGCATCTGTATTAGTAGAAGAACTTTTTTTACTAGTAGATTTTGTTTTTTTACTTGGATTTTTAGTTTCCGTTTTTGTCTTTTTTTTACTATTTTTAACCAATTTGTCATCTTTTAATTTTGGTAATTCTTGCTTATTTTTTTTATCATTATCATTCATAAATTAAATTACTTAAATACTATTTTTATAGAAAGATATAGTATTTAATACTCCTTTTGTCTATATTTCTTTCTCTAGTTTTAATTGTAACATAAATCTAAATCTTTTAGGAGAAAAGTATAAAATAAGTTTTAAGTTTTTATTATTTTAAATTTTGCTTTTCATTAAAAATTGTTTATAGTAAAATAAAAATGTAGAAAGAAGGTAATATCATGAGCATATTAGATGGTAGACAAGTGAAAATTCAAATTTTAAAAGAATTAAAGGAAAAATTGCTAAAACTAAATGAATCAATTGGGCTAGTTGTAATACAAATAGGGGATGATGCGGCAAGCTCTGTATATGTTCGTCAAAAAAATAAAATGGCTACAGATTTAAATTATAAATTTCAACATATAAAATTACCTAGCAATATCAAAGAAGATGAGTTATTAAAAATTATAGAAAATCTAAATAACGATGATGTCGTAGATGGCATTTTAGTGCAAATGCCAATTCCAAAACATCTGGATGCTAACAAGGTTCAAAATAGTATTTTATCTTGTAAAGATGTTGATGGCTTAACAGATATTAATGCTGGTATGCTTGTACATAATAAAGATGAATTGATACCATGTACCCCAATGGGAATCATTGACTTATTAGATCATTATAATATTCCTATCGAAGGTAAAAACGTTGTTATTGTTGGTCGTAGTAACTTAGTTGGCAAACCATTAGCTAATTTAATGACTAATAAGAACGCAACTGTAACATTATGTCATTCTAAAACCAATAATTTACCATTCTATACAAATAATGCCGATATATTAGTAGCATCAGTTGGGATACCAAATTTCATTACGGAAGATATGGTAAAACCAGGAGCTATTGTTATAGATGTTGGCATTAACAGATTACCTGATGGTTCTTTATGTGGAGACGTTGATTTTACAAACGTTAAAGAAAAAGCTAGTTATATTACACCAGTTCCTGGAGGCATCGGACAAATGACTGTTGCCGAGTTAGCAGTAAATACTTATAAAGCTCATATTTTAAAAAAAGACTTAACTAAATGAGTAGGTAAAATAATTTGAATGATTAAAAGTCATTCTTTTTCTTTTAGTCTAACCATATTAAAGTAATAAACTTTATTTTCTTTCATAAATTTTAATAGAGGTAATTGTTATGAAAAAAATATGTTTTTTATTAGTTTTATTTCTTTGTCCCTTTTGTGTTTTCGCAATTGATTTAGCTAGCAATGCTAAAAGTGCTATTATTATTGAACCAACTACCGGTAAAATAATTTTTGAAAAGAATAGTAATGAACGTCTAGAACCTGCTTCAATGACCAAAATAATGACTCTTTTACTCACTTTTGAAGCTATTGATAATGGTCGCGTTTCCCTAGATGATATGGTAAATATTTCTAAAAGAGCAGAGGATATGGGTGGGTCGCAAATGTTTTTAGAAGCCGGTAGTAATATTCGCTTAGAAGAAATAATTAAAGGTGTAAGTATTGCCTCCGCCAACGACGGAGCTATCGCCCTTGCGGAATTTATTGGTGGAAGTGTTGAAAATTTTGTTGATATGATGAATAAAAAAGCCGAAGACTTAGGACTTTCTAATACTCATTTTGCCAATCCTCATGGTTTACATGCTGATAATCATTATAGCTCTGCTTATGATATGGCTATTATGGCTTCTAATCTAATAAGTCATGAAAAAGTTTTAAATTATACATCTATTTATGAAGATTATTTTAATAAACCAGATGGCTCTAGAACTTGGCTTGTTAATACCAACAAACTAGTACGTTTCTTAGAAGGCGTAGATGGACTAAAAACAGGTTATACTAGTGAAGCTGGCTACTGTTTAACTGCCACTGCTAAAAAAGGTAATGTTCGTTATATAACGGTTGTTATGGGCGAACCATCTAGTGATATTAGAAGTAGTGAAACAGCTAATATGTTAAATTATGCTTTTAACTCTTTTAAACTTAATACTATTTTAGATAAATCTCAAGAACTAGGAACCATTTATATTGATAAAAGTAAACAAAAGACCGCTAAAATTGTAGTTAAAAATCCCGTAACTGAGTTAATAAGTAAAGAAAAAG
>OLOX01002212.1_pt1 | contig 16512 bp, 14 predicted proteins | sample 1672091 | NCBI WGS metagenome assembly OLOX01 (sample SAMEA3136644, study PRJEB25190) | human gut metagenome | reverse complement strand
CGGATGAACTCGATGGTCTCCTCGACGCGCGTCAGGCGGCCGTAGAATTCGCCTTCGATGCAGGCGGAGGTGCGGGCGATCCTGCCCTGAAGCTCGTCATTTCTGTAGATCTCGAGCGTCTCGTCCAGCAGATCCCTGTCAACATTGGTCGTCAGGCAGAACGGGGGATACTGATCCTCGCTCGCCGAGCGGCAGCCGAGTCTGCTGCAGTCCGAGCAGCTGTGCGTGCATTTGATTTCTGACATGATATCCTTTCCTCCCTGTGTCCGTCAGGCTTTTCTGGTGGTGTCCGGCTTTTCGATCTTGCCGCCGCAGCAGTCGTTCTCCTCGGCCTCGGCCGCTTCGGTGAAGCTGACCGAGGAGGCAGAGGCGGACGGAGCGGCTGCGGTGGTGCCGGAGGAGGCCTCCGGCGCATCCGGCACATCGTCGAAGAAGATGTAAGCGTTGTCTGCGAATTTCTGTGCGTCGGTGCCTTCCTTGAGCACGCCGATTTTGCTCAGCTCCTCGGCGTTCAGCTTGAGCGCGTCATAGCCGCCCTGAACCGAAGGCTTGTAGTTGTAGGTCTTGAGGATCTGTGCGCAGAAATCGACATCGCCGGAGACATACTGCTTGTCAACGATGATCTTTGCGGTCTCGTCCGGGTTCTCCTGCACCCACTGAGAAGCCTTCTGCACCGCACGGGTGAACGCTGCGGCAGCCTTCGGGTTTTCGGCGGCGAGCTTGGAGGTGACGAACGCATTGCAGCAGTATTCATCCTTGTACTTGGGATCGGTTGCGGTGTCGATGAGGGCGGTCAGACCGTACTGCTCCTCCGCGATGGATGCGGTCGGGTCGCCGAGGGCGATCGCGTCGACCGCACCGTTCTCGAGCGCCTGCGGCAGGTCGTTGCGCGAGTAGACCGAGAACTCGACCTCCATGTTCTGCTCGGTCACGCCGATGCCGGCCGCGCTGAGCGAACGCTTGGAAACAACGGTTGCGGCGTCGGCCAGACCCGGCACGCCGATCTTTTTGCCCTTGAGGTCAGCGATGCTCTTGATGTCGCTGTCGCCCGGGACGAGCAGCTTGGTGCAGCCGGTGTGCAGGCCGGTGGTGAACTTGATGGGCAGGCCGTTTTCGATCGGCTGGAGCAGCTTGCCGATCAGACCCATGCCGACATCGACCTGATCCGCGCCGATGGCCTCGGAAACGTGCGCCGCATCGACCGTTACCTGTTCGATATCGAGGTTTTCCTCCTCGAAATAGCCGTTTTCGATCGCGATATACATCGGCGCCGCACACAGCGAGGGGGAGTAGATCAGGCGGAGATGGGTGGTCCCGCTGTCCGAAGCGCCGTCAGCGGAGGCGTCGGACGAGGCGGTACTGCTGCTGCCGCAGGCGGAGAGCGAGAGGGCGAGTGCGCCGGCGAGCACGCCGCTCAGCACACGGGAGAAAATCCGGTTCTTTTTCATGGATATCGTTCCTTTCGAGGAGTAGGGTGGGTGTTTTGCTTTAACAGAGGTAGGTGTTTGGTGGTGCAATAATTAACAGCGGAGGAAATCCCGCGCTTTCAGCGCGGCATTCAATCGGGCATCTTTGATGCCCGAAAAAAGCCGGGGCGTGGCCCAGGCCACCTTCTCTTGCCACTACGTGGCAATTCACCTTGTGTACCTGGCTTTTTTCACCCCGACCCAGCCGCCTTGGGCGTCGTCGTTGGGGTATCACAGAGTGGTTTCTTCGGAACCGCTCTGTGTATATAGGGGAATTTTGAATTCCCCTATAAAGCGAAGCGTCAGATGTAGTAGTTCGGCTCCTCAACCTTGCCGCCGTAGTGCAGGCGGCGCAGGATCTCGCCGCGGTACTGGAGAAAGTCCTCCGAGCTGCGCGCACGCGGGCGGGAGAGCTGGATATCGAGCGTGCCGGTGATGCGGCCGGGGCGCGGGGTCATGACGACGACCTTGTCCGAGAGATAAACGGCCTCGTCCACATCGTGCGTTACCATGATGGCGGTCATGCCGGTCTCCTTCCAGATGCGCAGGATCTCATCCTGCATATTCATTCGGGTGAAGGCGTCGAGTGCGCCGAGCGGCTCGTCGAGCAGCAGCACCTTGGGCCTGCCGACAAGGGCGCGTGCGAGAGAGGCGCGCTGGCACATGCCGCCCGAAAGCTGATGCGGATAGGAGTGCTCAAAGCCCTTGAGGCCGACCATTTCGATGAACTCATCGACGCGGTCCTTTTCCTGCTTGTAGATGCCGCGGGCGCGCAGGCCGAAGGCGATATTGTCGTAGATCGACAGCCACGGGAACAGCGTGTGTTCCTGGAACATGAAGCCGCGGTCGGCACCGGGAGCGGTGACGGGCACGCCGTCGAGCGTCAGCTCGCCCTCGTCCATCTGGATGAGGCCGGAGATCAGACGCAGGAGCGTAGATTTGCCGCAGCCGGACGGGCCGATGAGCGACACGAACGAGCCGGAGGGGATTTCGAGCGACACATTGTCGAGCGCGGTGATGCGTTCTCCGGTTGGGTTGATAAAGTGCTTGGAGACGCCCGAAATGGAGATATTTCCTACCATTTGATAACTCCTTTCTGCCATGCAAGGACATGATCGCGGAATTTGAAGAGCAGGGTGATGAGGATGAAGAACGTAACGGCGATGATGATCAGACCGGCGTAAACGTTCGCGTAAGCCATCATTTCCTTCTGCCAGTTGATGTACCAGCCGATGCCGTACTTCGCGCCGAGCATTTCGGCGGTCACGAGCGTGATGAACGACGAGCAGGTGCCGTTGAACAGGCCGAGGAACATATGGGGCATGGCGGCCGGGATGCCGACCTTCACGATGCGGTAAAGGCTGCCGGCGCCGAGCGTCGAGGAGACCTCAAAGTACGAGTTGGGGATGGAGGCGATGCCGCTGCTCGTAAGAACGGTGGTCGGGAACCATACGGCGAGCGCGATCAGGAATGCGCTGGCGGAGACGGCGGAGGGAAAGGCGATCAGCACGATCGGGATCCATGCCGTCGAGGGGATTGGGCCGAGCACGCGGACGAGCGGCTGGACCCAGTAGGAAAAGGTCTTGCTGAAGCCGATGGCGATGCCGGTCAGCATGCCGACGAGCGCGCCGCAGAACCAGCCGATGAGCAGCAGGCGTGCCGAGTAGGCGAGGCACTTGGCGAGGAACGTGCTGTCCTCGACCAGAACGCCGAACACGCGGTCGAGCGACGGAAAGTACAGCACCGGGAGAACGGCGAACTTCACGGTCAGCAGGTTAAGGATGTTGAAGAACAGCGCCGCGCCGGCGTAGAAGAGCGCCTTGTATTCGAGCTTTTCGCGCAGCGCCGGACGGGCGAAGGACGCGATATAAAATATGAGGTACAAGACGAGCGCCGCGATCAGCAGCCAGGTGAAATACGGGTGCTCGGCGGCGGGGTGCTGTAAATTGTCCGGCAGGAGCGCGTCGAGCGCGAGCGCCAGAACGATGGACAGGACCGGCAGGGCTTTGATAAATTGCTTCACGGTTGGGAAACTCCTTTCGACAAAAAAGCAGGAAGCACACGCCTCCTGCATACAGAATGATGCTTTTTCAGCACATTCGACATGTCACAAGGGAGCGCATACAACAGCAGCGGTGCATACACATACAGCAGGTCGGCATACAGTTCATTCGGCTCATGGTGCGTTCTCCTTTCAATGCATATAATTCCTATGTGAATTAGTATGATCGCAGTATACGCGCCATTATACTGTTTGTCAATAGGATTACTATGATTTCGTCGGACGAGACAAAAATATAAAAATCAGCCGCGCTTTTTTGGCGATAAGAGAGAAACGCCGCAGTGCCGCCGCTCAAGATCAGCCGCGCGAATGCTGCGGACAGACTGACCCTGAAAAAATAAAGCGGACTGACCCTTTTATACAAGCCAGAGAAAGAGTATCATCTATATAAAGAGAACAAACCCGTTGGAAATAAAGAAATTTCCACGGGTCTGACAAAAGAAAAGCAGGTGTATGACATGAAAAACGCAAGCCTTCGAAAGATTATCTTTGCGGCGCTCATGGCGGCACTGACTACGGTCGCGACCATGATCATCCGCATTCCGACCCCGACGCAGGGCTATATCCACCTCGGCGACGGCATGGTGCTGCTGTGCGGCGCGCTGCTCGGTCCGGGTCTCGGCGCGCTCGCGGCAGGCATCGGCTCGATGCTGAGCGACCTGTTCGCAGGCTACATGAGCTATGTTCCGGGTACGTTCGTCATCAAGGCGCTGACCGCGATGGTCGGCGGCTGGCTGTATCTCCGTCTGAGCGCAGGCGCAGACAGGCGCGCTGTTCCGGTCCGCGTTGTCCTGAGCGGAATCCCGGCAGAGGCCGTCATGGTCATCGGCTATTTCCTGTATGAGATGGGCATGGAGGTCGCAATGGGCAGCAATGCAGCCGCAGCCGCGACCGCTGTCGCCGTCGGCATCCCGATGAACATCGTACAGGGCGTCGCGGGCATTATCGTCTGCGCGGTCCTGCTTCCGGTGCTGAGCCTGCACAAGGGCATCGTCACCGCGAAGAACGGCTGATTTCTATCGAACCATTACCCCTTTTCATATTTCTTTCAACCCGCGCAAAGGAAAACCACCGCAGAACGTTAAAAATGCGTTCTGCGGTGGTTTTCACTTTCATTGTGCGGTGCTGCCTTTATTTGATGCGCAGCAGCATGCCGCTGTACGGCGGCAGGATGAGCGGAAGCTCGGTATTCAGCTCGCCTTCCTCGGTGTCGCCGCCGAACTCGATGAGATCGGTGTGCAGCAGCAGGGAGGGCGCATCACCGAGCGGGCCGTCATAGACCGCCGGGTCGCTGCCGAAATTGCACAGCGCGAGCAATGTCTCGCCGTGCCCCCGGCGCACCATGCCGATAAGCGAGGGTACGTCGGCGCGGCTGTCCGCCCAGGAAAAGCTGTCCGGCGCGTAGTCGCAGTGCAGCGCCGGATTATCCCGATAAGTTCTGCACAGGCTGTGGAAAAACAGATGGAACGGGCGCTCCGCGAGTGCGCCGTCGAGCGTGCCGGCCTCGTTCCATTCATAAAGCTGTCCCAGCTCATTGCCCATGAAATTGAGCTTTTTGCCGGGGTGGGCGAACATATAGAGGTACATCGTCCGAGCCTGCGCGTACTTGTCCTTTTCGTCCGCGCCCCACATCTTCTGCACGATGGCGGCCTTGCCGTGCACGACCTCGTCATGCGACAGCGGCAGAAGATAGTGCTCGTTCGCGAAATAGTGCATCGACCAGAGCAGCTTGCCGCGGTCACGCGGCCGCATATCCGGCTGTGTCTGGCAGTATTCGAGCGTGTCGTGCATCCAGCCGAGATCCCATTTGTAGTCGAAGCCGAGGCCGCCCTCGTCCACCGGACGGGTGACGCCGGGGTAGGCGGTCGAGTCCTCCGCAATCAGCAGGGCGGAGGGGTGGCGTGCCTTCAGGCCGTGGTTCATGTTCTTGAGAAAGTCGAGCGTGTCGCCGTTGACGCCGCGCTGCGGGTCGCCCTGCCAGTAGATGAGGCGGGAAACCGCGTCCATGCGCAGACCGTCGAAATGGAACTCTTCAAGCCAGTAATTCGCGGCGGACTGGAGGAAGCAGCGCACTTCACGGCGCGAATGGATGAAGTTGTAGCTGCCCCACTCGCTCTCGCCGACCGCGCTGTGCGGATATTCGTAAAGCGGCGTGCCGTCATACTTCGCGAGGCCGTAGGAGTCCACCGCGAAGTGCACGGGCACGAAATCCATGATTGCGCCGATTCCGGCGTGGTGCAGGCGGTCGATGAGGCCCTTGTCGACAAACTGGTTGAAGAATGCCATTTCCTCCGGCGCGTGCTCCAGCACGTAGGCGATGATGAACTTGATCATGTCCTCGGCGAGCTTCATGTCGTCGGTGAGATCAGCAAACGCGATCTCCGGCTCGATCATCCAGAACTCCGCCGCGTGGCGGGTCGTGTTGGAGTTTTCGGCGCGGAAGGTCGGGCCGAAGGTATAGATGTTGCGGAACGCCTGCGCAAACGTCTCGCCGTTGAGCTGGCCGGAGACGGTCAGGTTCGTCTCCTTGCCGAAGAAGTCCTTGCTGTAGTCGATCTGGCCGTCCTCCGTGCGCGGCAGATTGTCAAGATCGAGCGTTGTGACCTGGAACATTTCGCCTGCGCCCTCGCAGTCGGAGCCGGTGATGAGCGGGGTGTGGACATAGACGAAATCGCGTTCCTGGAAGAACTTGTGGATGGCGTAGGCGATGAGGCTGCGGACGCGGAACACGGCCTGGAACGTGTTCGTGCGCGGACGCAGATGCGTCACGGTGCGCAGATACTCCATCGAATGGCGCTTGGGCTGGATGGGATAATCCGGCGTGGACGGGCCTTCGACAAAGACCTCGCTGGCCTGCAGCTCGAACGGCTGCTTCGCGTCCGGCGTCAGGACGAGCGTACCGGTGACGATGACGGCCGCGCCGATGTTCAGCTTGGAGATCTCGTTGAAATTCGCAAGCTCGGAGCCGTAGACGACCTGCACCTGCGAGAAAAACGTGCCGTCGGACAGGTTGATGAAGCCGAAGTTTTTGCTGGCGCGCAGATTGCGTACCCAGCCGCCGACCTTGATCTGCTTGCCGGCGTAGGCGTCAGTCTCTTTGAAAAGAGAACGGACAGAAATAAGCTGTTCCATAGTGATCGATCCTCTTTCGTATTTATGATGTTGCAAAACTTACAGAAGCAGGATGCCCGCGTCGCGGCAGGCATCCGTCGTGGCCCTGTCCCAGATGCTCGACTGCACCTCGCCGATGTGGCAGGCGCCGATCATGAGCATACACAGGCGGCTCTGGCCGATGCCGCCGCCCATGGTCAGCGGCAGTTCCCCGCTTAAAAGCATTTTGTGGAACGGCAGGCTCCGCCGGTCGTCGCACCCGGCAAGCGTCAGCTGCCGGTCAAGCGATTTCTCGTCCACGCGGATGCCCATCGAGGAAATTTCAAACGCGCACTGCAGCACCGGGTTCCACATCAGGATATCGCCGTTGAGATCCCAGTCGTCATAGTCGGGCGCGCGGCCGTCATGCGGCTTGCCGGATTTTAACTTGCCGCCGATCTGCATGAGAAAGACCGTGTGGTGCTGGCGCAAAATTTCGTTCTCGCGCTCCTTGGGGGTCTTGTCCGGGTACATATCCTCCAATTCCTGCGTGGTGATGAAGAACACCTCGCGGTCAAGTTTTGTGTGCAGGCTCGGGAACGCGACGCCCAGCGCGTCGTTCGTCTCGCAGACGGCGCCGACGATATCGCGCACGGTGCGCTTTAAATAGTCGGTGTTCCGGTCCTCGCGGGCAATGACCTTTTCCCAGTCCCACTGGTCGACGTAGACGGAATGGAGGTTGTCGACCTCCTCGTCGCGGCGGATGGCGTTCATATCGGTAAACAGGCCCTTGCCGACGTTGAACTGGTAGCGCTTCAGCGCCAGCCGCTTCCACTTCGCAAGCGAATGGACGACCTGCGCCTCGGCGTGTACGTCGGGGATGTCAAAGCTGACCGGACGCTCGTAGCCGTTCAGGTTATCGTTCAGGCCGGAGGCCTCCTCCACGAACAGCGGCGCGGACACGCGGCGCAGATTGAGCGCGTTGGACAGATTCGTCTGGAAATTGCTCTTGATGAATTCGATCGCGCGCTGCAGCTCATAGACGGACAGTGGGGCGCGGTAGCCCTCAGGGATAAAGACCTTGCTCATGGGGAAGCCTCGCTTTCATATAGCGTTCAAAAATTTACAAAGTATTATACATCAAATTCCGTCTTCATGCAAGTGCAGCGCGGAAATATGCAAACTTTTTGCAGAAACAGAAAACATGGCGAAAATACAAAAAATGATTGACAAATCAAGGGGGTATCGGCTATAATACCACTTGTATGCTCCATGGGAGCAGCTAAATTCTTGACTCGCTGCGGCGGAGGCTGTACCGGCGTCCGCTGTTGAGCATATTTTTACAGGAGGTGTAGATTTCATGGCAACTGTTCGTACCTATCAGCCCAGAAAGCGTCACAGATCCAAGGTGCATGGCTTCAGAAAGAGAATGGCTACCGCCAACGGCCGCAAGGTCCTCGCCCGTCGCCGCGCCAAGGGCAGAGCAAAGCTCTCTGCGTAATCTGACGCGCCTACACCGCAGCACACATACAATTCGGGGTGAATGGAAGCAGTTCTGTTCGCCCCATCTGTTTATCAGCAGCTATTCAAAGGTGGGCGTTTATGCAGTTTTCTTCCTCGTTGAAGCTCAATCATATCTTCCGCCGTCTCTACCGCAAGGGAAGCAGCGCGGCCAACGGCTATCTCGTGCTCTACTGCCGGAAAAACGGTTCGCAGGCGAACCGCGTCGGTCTGACCGTCGGCGCGAAGCTGGCCCATGCCGTGCAGCGCAACCGGCTGCGCAGGCAGCTGCGTGAAATTTACCGGCTGCACGAGACTTCGTTTGCCCGTGGATATGATCTTGTCGTCGTCGCCCGGTCGCGCGCCATCGGCGCGGATTACGCGGCGCTGGAGCACGCCTATCTTTCGCTTGCCGCAAGGCTTGGCCTGCTGACGGAGAACACGCTGTGAAGCGCGTGCTCCTGCTTCTCATCCGCCTGTATCAGAAGCATATCTCCCCGGGCCTTCCGCGCCGGTGCCGGTTTTCACCGACCTGTTCGCAGTATGCGCTCGAGGCGATTACAAAATACGGGGCGCTCAAGGGCGGCTGGCTGGCGCTGAAGCGGCTGCTGCGGTGCAATCCCTTTTATAAGGGAGACTATTTTGACCCGGTGCCGTAGGGCAGCGTGGTTTTTCCCGTTGTCCGAACGCGTACCCCCATCACATTTGGAGGAACACAATGAAGAAAAAAGTCCTGATCTGGGTCCTTGCCGCCGTGCTTGTGCTGTCCATGGCCGGCTGCGCCGCCGGCGCTGTCAGCTCGAACGACAAATACGTGGGCATGGAGCCTACCGCAGCAGCTGAAGCTGCCGCCGCCGAGACGAAGGATACGACCAGCATTTCTGACCTGATCCGCGTCCCGTTCGGCTATCTGCTCGACTGGCTGTATACCTTCACCAACAGCTACGGTCTGGCGCTGATCCTGTTTTCGCTGATCGTCAAGCTGGTGCTGCTGCCGATGTCGGTCAAGAGCAAGAAGAGTATGCTCAAGATGTCCCGCCTGTCGCCGCAGGTCAAGGCCCTTGAGGCCAAATACGGCGACGACAAGCAGAAATACCAGCTGGCCGTCCAGCAGATGTACAAGGAAGAAGGCGTGTCCATGGGCGGCGGCTGCCTGTGGTCGTTCATTCCGCTCCTCATCCTGCTGCCGCTTTACAACGTCATCCGTGAGCCGATCACGTACATGATGCACAACTCCCGCTCCATCTCCGAGGCCATCGTCGCCTTCCTGCAGGCCAGCGGCGAAAATCTCGGCAAAAACGCGTACTATGCCCAGCTGGCCGCCGCCGGTCATATCGGCGATTATGCGGACAAGCTCCGCGAAGTGCTCCAGAGCATTATGGGCTCGGATGTGAAGATCAATCTGCAGGCCATGAACTTCCAGTTCCTTGGCATTGATCTGGCCGCTATCCCCACGTTCCGCTTCTGGGACTGCGAGGGCTGGAGCGAGATCGGTCTGTTCCTGATCCCGGTCGTTTCTGCCGGTCTGCAGGCTGTGTCCATGTGGATCAGCCAGAAGATGAACAACCAGGTCGCCACGAACGCCGACGGCGAGCAGGATGCGGACGCCGCCAAGACCGCCAACCAGACCAACGCGACCATGATGCTCATGATGCCGCTCATGTCCCTCTGGATCGGCTTCTCCATGCCCGCCGCGATCTCCATCTACTGGATCGCGCAGGCCGTGTTCGGCGCTGTGCAGGATTATTTTCTGACGAAGCACTACCGCAAGGTCTATGACGAGGAAGACGCCGTCAAGCAGGAGATCGCCGCCAAGCGCCGCGCCGAGGAGGCCGAAAAGGAGCGCCAGCGCGCCCTGCGCCGCGAGCAGAACCCCGACGGCATCACCGACAACGTCAGCAAAAAGAAGATCCGTCAGCAGGAAAAGGAAGCCGCTGAAAAGGCGGCCAAAGCATACGAGGCCAGGAAGAACCCTGTGCAGGAATCCGAGGAAAAGAAGCCGCTTTCCGGCGACCCGGAGCGCCCGTACAGCCGCGGCCGCGCCTACGATCCTGCTCACTACGGCAGAAAGCGTCCTGCCGGCTCTGACGCAGAACAGACAGAGGAGTAATTATGGAGAAATTTATTACCGCAACCGGCAAAACGATCGATCTGGCCATCGCAGCGGCTCTGGAAGAGCTGCATATGGACCGTGACAGCGTTTCCGTTGAAGTTCTGGAAAACCCGAGATCCGGCTTCCTTGGCATCGGCGCACAGCCCGCGCGCGTCAAGGTCACCTATGAAGCACCCGATGAAGCGCCCAAGCCCGCCCTGTCTTCCGCGTCGCGCAGCAAGCCGAAAAAGCCCGCTGAGTCCAAGCCCGCAGACGGCGCAAAGGTCATCGCGCCCGCCGCTCCAAAGGTCATCGCACCGGCTGCGCCCGAAGCGCCCCGCCCGCAGGATACGCGCGCTTCCGCACCCAAGGCTCCGCAGCAGCCGCGTCAGGAACGCGCGCCGAAGCAGCGCGGCCCCAGACCGGAACGCCGCGACCAGAAGCCGCGCCAGCCGCAGCAGGCCGAAAAGCCCGCTGTCCCGGCAGAGCCGAAGGTCTATGCCCCCGCAGAGCCGGGCTCCAGGGAGGAGCGCATTGAGATCTTCATCAAGGGCCTTCTCGAGCACATGGGCTCCGATGCCGTGCCGCACGCCGTCAAGACCGGCGATGATACCTATCTGGTCGACCTCGTGGGCGAGAACCTCGGCATCCTCATCGGCCGCCGGGGCGAGACGCTCGACGCGATCCAGCATCTGACCAACTATGCCGTCAACCGCGGCCAGAACAAGCGCGTGCGCATCAACGTTGACGCCGAGAGCTACCGCCTCAAGCGCGAGCAGGCGCTGCAGCGCCTGGCCCAGAAGGTCGCAGGCAAGGTCACCCGCTACCGCCGGAACATCACGCTCGAGCCGATGAACGCCTATGAGCGCCATGTGATCCATGCCGCGCTGCAGGATCATCCCGACGTGACCACCTTCTCCACCGGCACCGAGCCGAACCGCCGCATCGTCGTGGCCTACAGCCGCTACAAGTCGGCAGAGGCCGCCGTCAAGAAGGATTTCCCGGAAACGGAAGAGGAATAAGCAAAAGTCAGGGGCTGCAGCGAGTTTATTTCGCTGCAGCCCCTTTGTTGTTGATTTTGCTATTCCTCGTCCCGTTCGCGCAGACCTGCGACGGAGCTGACGGGCAGCGAGAAGCAGATCGCACCGGCCTTTGTGCCGGGGCCTGCATTTTCGTTGATCGCGCGCATGATCGCGGCCTTTTCGTCCGCGTAGGCGATGATGTAGACCATATCCTTTTCGTCGGCCAGACTCACGCCGAAGAATTTCTCTCCGCGCTTCGAGCCTGTGCCCTTGGCGTGCAGCACCGTGCCGCCGCCTGCGCCTGCGGCCCGTGCGGCGTCCATGACGAGATCGGCGTAGCCCTCGTTCAGGATCACGACGATCAGCTCATGATTGAATTCCATATGCGGCGTTCCTCCTGTTTTCAGATCGTTGGTCAGATAGGCGAGCGTTCTGCCGCCCGCCACGCTCTTGAGCGGAATGGCCATCATCACGCCGTTTCCGGGGATGTCGATAAAGAGCTTCCGCTTCGCCGCCCTGAAAATCTGCCGGGTCTGTTCTGCATCTGCCACGGTGCTGACGACCGCCTTTTCCGTCGCGTCCAGTCCATAAGACGAAAGCTGTTCGCCCGTTGCAGTGCCTCTTCCGAGCTTGGTCAGCACCATGCCGGTCCCCGCGGCATGATAGATCGCGGACAGCATCTCTGCCCGGTCGCGGTCTGAGATTGTAATCAGATAGTAAAGCTCCATCAAACCGCCTCCCAAAGCTCGATAATTTCGTTTTCGCCGAAGCTCGGCAGCACGGGTGCGTCCGTCTTTGTGCGCGACTTGAGGACATAAATGCCGCCCATGACCTGCACCGTGATCAGGGGCATCATCGCGACGAGCGCCACAAGCCCGAACGCATCGGTCATGACGTTTCCGCCCAGCGCCTGACATGCACCCATGGCGAACGGCAGCATGAACGTCGCCGTCAGCGGGCCGGAGGCTACGCCGCCGGAGTCGAACGCGATGGCCGTAAACGTGCGCGGCACGAAGAACGACAGGGCCAGCGCGATGAAGTACCCCGGCACGAGGAAGTACATGATCGAAACGCCCGTGATGACGCGCAGCATGGCAAGGCCGCCTGCGGCGGAGACGGCGATGGACAGGCTCATGCCCATCGCTCTTGCCGAGATCGCGCCCGCGCTTAAATCCTCGACCTGCCGGTTGAGGATATGGACGGCAGGCTCGGCGTTGATGATGAACCAGCCCATCAGCATGGCCAGCGGAATGAGCAGCCACAGCTTCCATCCCTCCGTCAGCGCCGCGCCCAGCGCGTAGCCGACCGGCGAAAAGCCGACGTTCACGCCCGTCAGGAACAGGACAAGACCGGCGTATGTATACAGAATGCCTACCATGACCCGCAGGAACGGCAGCCTCCGCAGCCGCAGCGAGACGACTTGGAAGATCAGGAAGAACACCACGATCGGCAGCAGCGCCAGCGTGACCTCCTTCAGATATTCCGGGAAGGCGTGCAGATAATCCCGGCCCAGCGCGACCGTATTGGTGATGGCGGCGGCAGTCTCGCTTTCCGCCTGTGCGGGCTGCGTCTTGTAGATCGCGCCCAGCAGCAGCACCGACGCGATCGGCCCGATGGAGCACAGCCCGACAAGGCCGAACGAGTCCGCTTTCGCATTTTCGTCGGAACGGATGGACGCAACGCCAACGCCGAGCGCCATGATGAACGGCACGGTCATCGGCCCGGTCGTCACGCCGCCGGAGTCAAACGCAACGGCGAGAATGCCCTGATCGGACAGGAACGCAGCCAAAAACACCAGCACATAAAACACGATCAGCAGCAGCCGCAGCGAAATGCCGAACAGAATGCGCACCATGCAGAGCATCAGGAAGATGCCCACGCCGACGGAGACGGTCAGAATGAGAACCGTTTTGTCAATCTCCGGCACGTTGGCTGCCAGTACCTGCAGATCCGGCTCGGCCACCGTAATGGCGACACCCAGCAGGAAGCTGACAATCAGAATCAGACCGAGCTTGCGCGATTTTGTCAGCTTCGCGCCCATGTAGTTGCCGATCTTGCTCATGGACATTTCCGCGCCGAGCGTGAACAGACCCATGCCCAGAATGAGCATGGCCGTCGCCAGCACGAATGAGAGCATCAGCCCCGTATCGACCGGCACGAGCACGAAGCAGATCGTCAGCACGATCAGGCTGATCGGCAGCACGGAGGCCGCGGCCTCTTTCAGTTTTTCCAGTAACACCTGTTTGCGGTACAAAGCCTCACTCCTATTTCAAGAATTGTTCTTATTTTATCAGAAAAATCCCGTTCTGAACAGAGCGGAAATGTAAAAAGGCTGTTAATTTTATGCACCGTGTATTTTTATGCAGTTTCACCAAAGAATCATCGATTTACTTGACGAAAGGACAGAAAGCCAATACAATAAGAAAGCTTATGCGCAGACTCCTGGCTGCATACGCGGCCGGGGGTGAGATTTTATGAAGAAGAGAGAGTATTTTATGGAGAAGAAACCCGCGCGCGCCATTGCCCTGCTGCCCATCGGGGTGTTCCTTGTTTTGTATCTGGGGCTGGGCTGCCTGTTTGAATACGGCCTGAAAATTAAAATGGGCTTTTACAACATTCCAATCGTCGTGGCGTTTCTGGCCGCGATCCTCGTCGCCTGCCTGCAGAACCGGGCGCTGTCGTTTGACGACAAGCTGGAGGTCATGGCAAAGGGCGTCGGCGATAAGAATATTATGACGATGATCCTGATCTTTCTGGCGGCCGGTGTGTTTGTCGGCGTCGTGGGCCGCAGCAGCGCAGAATCTGTCGCATATTTCATGCTTGCGCATATCCCGGCGCGGTTTGCCGTTGCAGTTCTGTTCGTTGTCTCGTGCTTCGTCTCGACGGCCATGGGCACGTCCTGCGGCACGATCACGCTGATCGTCCCCATCGCCGTCGCCGTGGCGAAGGCGTCGGGGTTCCATCTGGCGCTGTGCATCGGCTCCGTCATGGGCGGTGCGATGTTCGGCGACAATCTCTCGTTCATCTCCGATACGACCATCGCCGCCTGCAGCACGCAGGGCTGCGAAATGAAGGACAAATTCCGCACAAACTTCCGCATTGCGCTTCCGGCGGCGCTGGTGGCGCTGGCGCTGATCATTGTGTTCTCGCTGAAAAGCGACATTGGCGCGGTTGAAATTTCGGAATACCATCTGCTGCAGACCGTCCCGTATCTGCTGGTGCTTATCGGCGGCGTGGCGGGCGTCAATGTGTTCCTCGTGCTGCTGACTGGCATTTTCTCCGGGGCCATCATCATGCTCGCCACCGGTGCGGTGCACCCGACCGAGCTGCTGGGGAACATGGGCTCCGGCGCGTCCGGGATGTTTGAGACGATCATGGTCACGATCCTCGTGTCTGCCATGTGCGGCCTCATCCGCGAATACGGCGGCTTTGAAGCGCTGCTCGGATTTATTCGCCGCATTTTCCACGGCAACAAGGGCGGCCAACTCGGCATCGGATTGCTTGTCGGCGCGATGGACATCGCCACGGCCAATAATACCGTCGCCATCGTCATGGCCGGACCCATCGCAAAGCAGATGAGCGAGGAATACGGCATCACGGGCAAAAAGAGCGCGTCGCTGCTCGACACCTTCTCGTGCATCTTCCAGGGCATCATTCCCTACGGCGCGCAGATGCTTCTGGCGATCTCCGCCGTTTCAGAACTCGGTGAAACGCTCACCGCGTTCCAGATTATCCCGTTCCTGTTCTACCCCTACCTGCTGCTCATCAGCTCGCTGGTGTTTATCTTCCTTGTGCCGGAAAGAAAGTAAGTGGATCGAGCACAGGCAACCACAAAACTGAACGGCTTTCGGTGAATACGCTCCGCATCGCGTAGGGGCCGACGACTCTGTCGGCCCGCTGGAAGCAGTGCTTTTTTAGAAATCTTACGGCGAATTCGCAACTCCCCAGCGGGCCGATGCAGGCATCGGCCCCTACAGTCAAGTGGGTAAGTGTATACGAATTCGCCGAGAATTTTTGATGATTCGGTGCATTCTGCCGGGCGGACAGAGTCGTCCGCCCCTACGCGGTGTAGTACGTATTCGCCGAAAGGGTTTCAGTTGTTCGGTTGTTTGCCGCAACCCCTCAGTCGGCTCCGCCGCCAGCTGAGCCTTGAGCGGTGCGTCACTTCTTGATCTCGTCCCAGTAGCGCTTGGCGGCCTGTTCGGTTTTGTTGTCGCCGTAGGTGTAATAGACGCGGTCTTTGATCACGTCGGGGAGATACTGCTGCCGGACCCAGTGGTTCGGGAAATTGTGCGGGTAGAGATAGCCCTGGTCGCGCTCGAAGCCCGTGCCGTCGGCGTGGACATTTTGCAGCTCGCGCGGGACGGGGCCGGTTCTGCCTGCCTTCACATCGGCGATGGCCGCATCGATGGCCATGCAGCCAGAATTGGACTTTGGGGCCGTGGCAAGGAGAAGAACCGCGTCGGCCAGCGGCAGACGCGCCTCCGGCAGGCCCAGCTGCAAAGCGCTGTCGACGCAGGCCTTGACGATGGGGATGGCCTGCGGGTAGGCAAGGCCGATGTCCTCCGCGGCGGAGCACAGCAGGCGGCGGCAGCAGGCGGGCAGGTCGCCGACCTCGAGAAAGCGCGCCAGATAGTGGATGGCGGCGTCAGGGTCCGAGCCGCGGATGGACTTCATGAGGGCCGAAAGGCAGTCATAGTGATTGTCGCCCTCGCGGTCATAGCGCATGGCCGAGCGCTGCGTGACGGCCTTCGCATCCTCGAGACGGATATGCAGGCTCGTGTCGCCGGTCTTGGCGACGGTATAGCCGGTGGTCGTTTCCTGAATGGTGTAGAGCGCGCCAGCGGGAAGATTTGCGATCACGAGCGTTTCGCCGCCCTTGAGCTGGACCGTAGCCTTGCCGTCCGTGAAGGTCACGGAGGAGGCGGTGCCGTTTTGGGTTGCGTCATAGCTGCCGGACGCACCGGCGACCTCGATCAGGAAGTCGAATGTGGTGTCAGGGTCGATGCCTTCGCCGATTTCCTTGGTGAGGGAGAGCGAAGCGTGTTTCAGCTCCTCGGCCTTGTTTTCAAAGGCGTTGGTGAAGGTCAGGACGTTTCCGGCTTCGCTGTAGAGATATTCCGTTTCGTCGGCGGCATAGGAGACTGCTGCGGTCAGCTTGCCGTCCGCTTTCGTGACCACGAAGGTGACGGTATAGACTGTGGGATCGATATGAAGGCCGGACTGCTGCGGGTCGACCTCGGAGACGCGGTAGACGTAAGACCCTTCCGCGTCAAAGAC
>OLOX01002205.1_pt1 | contig 16566 bp, 18 predicted proteins | sample 1672091 | NCBI WGS metagenome assembly OLOX01 (sample SAMEA3136644, study PRJEB25190) | human gut metagenome | reverse complement strand
TGACATACGGAGGGTCTATCGAGGGAGTTCTATGAAACTGGAAGACGCGCCCGGAGTGGGCGCGTCTTCCGCTATTTCGCTCTATTTTTTCTGCTGCCATTCCTTCACGTCCTTCAGCTCGTCATACAGGCGGACGTAGCTGCGGTGGCGGCTGGCGGGGATGAGGCCGTCCTTCACGGCCTGGAGCACGCGGCAGCCCTTCTCCTTGGTGTGGGTGCAGCCGGTGAAGCGGCAGTCGGAAACGTAGGGCGCAAATTCTGGGAACGTCTCCGGCAGGTGCTGCTTCAGCGCCAGGTCCATCTCCGCCGTGTCGAAGGAGGAGAAGCCGGGTGTGTCGATGATATAGGTGTCCTCGCCCAGGGAGAACAGCTCCACGTGGCGGGTGGTATGGCGGCCACGGCCCAGCGCCTTGCTCACCTCCCCCACCGGCAGGGCAAGAGAGGGCAGCAGCGCGTTGAGCACGCTGGACTTGCCCACGCCGGAGTTGCCGGTGAAGGCACTGAGCTTGCCGCGGATGGCCTCGCGGAGCGCGTCCAGCCCCTGCCCGGTGACGGCGCTGACGCGGAGAACGGGGATGGCGGAGCGGCTGTAAATGTCGTACAGCTCGTCGGCGCTGTCCAGGTCGCACTTATTCAGGCACAGCAGCACCTGGCAGCCCTTCAGGGCGGCGATGGAGGCGATGCGGTCGATGAGGTACGGCTCGGTGACGGGGATGGCTGCCGAGGCCAGGATCACCAGCTGGTCGATATTGGCGGCGGCGGGGCGGGCAAACTGATTGCGGCGCGCCTCCACTGCCTCCACGAAGCCCTCGCCGTTTCCCAGCTCACGTACCTGCACCCAGTCACCCACCAGGGGACTGAGGCCCTCGCGGCGGAATTTGCCGCGGGCGCGGCACTGGAGCGTCTCGCCGCCGGTGTTCACGTAGTAGAAGCCGCTGAGGGCTTTTTCAATGCGACCCCGGCTCAAAAGTGTATCTCCTGGGCGGGGGAAACCACGGTGGTGTCGTCCTCCACGCTGGTGAAGTAGGCGCAGACGGTGGAGTCCGATCCGGCCACGCCGGAGAAGGTGTAGCTGATCGTGCCCATGGAGGCACTGAGATACTGGCTGTCCACCACAGCGCCGTCCTGCTCAAACTCCACCTTGATCATGCCCTCCATGTCGGTGGGCATGATGAACTCCACCACCTTGGTGTGCACGGCGGAGATCTCGTTCTCGCTGCCGCTGACGGTGAAGGTGATCCGCGTGCCGCCGGGAACATCGGTCTGCGGCGCGATGTCCTGCTGCACCACCGTGCCGGGTGCTTCGGGGTTGAACGGGTCGTAGAGCACCTCACCCACGGTCAGGCCCAGATCCTGGGCATCGTGGATGGCGTTGGCGATGGCCATGCCGGTAAAGGTGGGGACGGTGACGGTCTCCGGGCCGGTGCTGATGTGAAGCACCACGGTCTGACCCTTGGTCAGTGCCTCGTCGGACGCCGGCTCGGTGGACACCACCACATCGGTGGGATACTTGTCGGAGGTCTCATACACCGGCTTGAACACAAGGCCCAGGCCCATGTCGCCCAGCAGCAGCTTGGCCTGGCGGTACTCCATGCCCACCACGTCCTTCATATACTCCTTCTCCGGCTCTTCCGCCACGTAGACCTGGATGACCAGGTTGCTCTTGCGGGTCTTGCCGGCGGTGGGGTCCTGCTCCACGATCTGTCCCGGCTCGTACTGGTCGGACACCCGCGTGCCCACCACCTCGATGTAGAAGATGTCCTTCACCTCGTCCATGAGCTGGGCCTGTTCCACCGTTTTGCCCCGCACGTCGGGGACGGGATAGCTCTTGTTGCTGCTGGCAGGGCCGAAGTCGCCCAGGATCAGCTTGAACAGCAGCACCACCAGCACCAGCGCCGCGGCGAAGATGCCCGCGATGATGGCCAGAGACTTCTTGTCGCGCCGGGGCGGCTCGTCACGGTAGTCGTCGCGCCGCACCTCGGCGGTGCGCTTTTTCACGGCGGAGGCCACCTGGGCCGTGGGCAGGGGCATGGTGGGCTCGCTGTCGGCGGAGGGAGTGGCCAGTTCGCGGCGGATATAGTCCATATCCACGGAGGGATCTTTGCGGAATTTCTCCAGGTCGGCCAGCATGGCGTCCGCGGTTGGGTAACGCTTGTTGGGGTCGCTGTTCATGGCCTTCATGCAGATCAGCTCCAGCGGCTCGGGGATGCTGGGGTCGATGTCGCGGGGGGCCAGGGGCACGGAGCTGAGGTGCTGGATGGCCACGGAGACGGCGCTGTCGCCCTCGAAGGGCAGGCGGCCCGTGAGCATCTCGTAGAGCACCACGCCGGCGGAGTAGATGTCGGAGCGGGCGTCGATGCGGTCGCCCCGGGCCTGCTCGGGGGAGATATAGTGGACAGAGCCCAGTGCCTCCTGGGTCAGGGTCTGACCGGCGTTGGCCAAACAGGCGATGCCGAAATCGGCCACCTTGACGCTGCCGTCACGCAGCACCATGATGTTCTGCGGCTTGATGTCGCGGTGGATGATGCCGCGGCTGTGGGCGTGGCTGAGGCCGCGCATGATCTGGGTGATGAAGTGCAGGGACTCGCGCCAGTCCATGCGTCCGCGGCGCTCCATATACTGCTTGAGGGTGATGCCGTCGATGAGCTCCATGACGATATACTCGGTGTCCGAGTTGGTGGACACATCGTAGACGGAGACAATGTTGGCGTGGCTGAGCTGGGCCACGGCCTGGGACTCGTCATGGAAGCGGCGGCGGAAATCGGCATTCTCCGCCAGGTCGCTCTTGAGTATTTTAATGGCGACCAGACGGTTCAGCCGGTGACAGCGAGCCTTGTAGACGTTGGCCATACCGCCTGAGCCGATAATCTCCAGGATCTCATAGCGGTCGTCCAGCATTTTTCCGATGTACTGATCCACGGTCGTCAACTCCTTTCTTGGTCGTTCAGCAGCAGCACGGCGGTCACATTGTCCGGCGCGCCACGCTGGAGGGATATTTGCAGCAGATGCTCCAGGCAGCCGTCCACGTCGCCGTCATGCAGCACCTCGAACAGCATTTCCTGGTCGGACACGGTGTTCACCAGTCCGTCGGTGCAGAGGAGGATGTACTCCTCTGTGCGCCACGGCAGGGCAAAGGTGTCCGCCTTGGCGCTGATGTCCGGGCCAAGCGCCCGGGTGATGAGATTGCGGTTGGGATGACGGCGGGCCTCCTGGGGCGTGATGTCGCCCTTGGCCACCATGTTCTCCACCACCGAGTGATCGCGGGAGATTTGGCTGATGCCCTCGGAGGTGATGTGGTAGGCACGGCTGTCTCCGATGTTGGCGATGAGCGCCAGGTCAGGACGGGTCAGGGCGCAGACCAGCGTCGTGCCCATGTGGCGGTAGTCGGCGTTGCGCTCCGCCTCCTGACGGATGGCGTCGTTGGCGGCGGCGATGGATGCCAGCATCACGTGGCGGAGCTGGTCGGCGGTCATGTCGCCGCGCAGGTTGTCCTGTATCTCCTTTTGAAAGCGGGACACGGCAATGGCGCTGGCCACCCGCCCACCGTGGGTGCCGCCCATACCGTCGCACACCACGGCGACGGTGCAGCCGCCGGATTCAAAGGCGGCGTAGGCATCCTGGTTCTCGCTGCGGACGAGGCCCGTGTTGGTGATACCCCATAGCTTCACGCTAGTTCACTTCCTTTTGTAGTATGTCAAGCGGGTGGGCTTTACAGCTGGCCCGTTTCCTGCATTTGTTTCCTTCGGAGCTGGCCGCAGGAGGCATCGATGTCGCCGCCGAGGCTTCTGCGGACGGTGGCCGTCACACCCAGGCTCTCCAGCTTCTGCTGGAAGGCCGCGATGCGGCGGCTGGGCTTGTAGGGGCTCTCCACCACGTCGTTCAGGGGGATCAGGTTGACGTGGCCGGGCATGCCACGGAGCTTTTGGGCGATGCGCTCCGCCTGCCAGTCGTGGTCGTTGACACCGTCGATCATGGCGTATTCGAAGCTGATGCGGCGGCCTGTTTTTTGGAAGTAGCGGTGGCAGGCGGCGAACAGCTCCTCCACGTCGTAGGCGCGGTTCACGGGCATGATGCGGCTGCGGGTCTCGCTGTCCGGCGCGTGGAGGGAGACGGAGAGGGTGAGTTGGAGCTGCTTCTCCGCCAGAGCGTCGATGCCGGGCACGACACCGCAGGTGGACAGGCTGATGTGGCGCATACCGATGTGCAGGCCGTTGGGGCTGTTGACCAGCTCCAGGAAGCGCAGCACGTTGGCCATGTTGTCCAGCGGCTCGCCGATGCCCATGAGGACGATGTTGGAGATGGGCACGCCGCTGTCCATCTGGGTGAACAGCACCTGGTCCAGCAGCTCCGAGGGGCGCAGGTCGCGGACCTTGCCGGCGACGGTGCTGGCGCAGAAGGCGCAGCCCATGCGGCAGCCTACCTGGGACGAGATGCAGACGGTGTTGCCGTGGTGGTAGCGCATGAGGACGCTCTCGATGCAGTTACCGTCGGACAGCTCCCAGAGGTATTTGATGGTGCCGTCCAGGCGGGAGACCTGCTTGCGGGCCACGGTGGGGGCGGTGATGAAGCACTGCTCTGCCAGCTGGGCGCGGAGGGGCTTGGAGAGGTCGGTCATCTCGTCGAAGGACGTGACGCCACGGTGCAGCCAGGTGAATATCTGTTTGGCGCGGAAGGCGGGCTGACCCAGGGCTTTACAATAGGCGGTCAGCTCCGCTTCCGTCATGGATTTGATGTCGGTCATAGTGTTGCCTCGCTGCGGCGCATACGGCAGATGAAGAAGCCGTCCGTGCCGGTACGGTGGGGATAGAGGGTGACAGCGCCGTCACAGCCGCCGATGCCCGGCAGCGTGAAGGGCGTTTTTTCAAATTCGGGGTGGGAGGCCAGGAACGCGGCGATCTGATCCTCGTTCTCCTCCGGCAGGATGGTGCAGGTGGCATACACCAGCACGCCGCCGGGGCGGACGTAGCGGCAGACGTTGTCCAGAATGGCCTTTTGGATGGGCGGGAGCTGGGATAGCTCCGAGGGGTTTTTGTAGCGGATGTCCGGCTTTTTGCAGATGATGCCAAGGCCGGAGCAGGGCACGTCCGCCACCACCAGGTCGGCCTGACCCAGCCAGGCGGCGTGGGGCTCTCTGCCGTCGGCCAGGGCGGTGCGGATGGAACGAAGTCCCAGCCGCTGCGCGCCGCTTTCGATGAGCTTAATCTTGTGAGGGTGGACATCGCAGGAGAGAATGTCGCCGCCGTCGGCCATGTCCATGGCCAGGGCGAAGGATTTGCCGCCGGGGGCGGCGCAGACGTCCAGCACGCGGGCGTGCTGATCCGGGGCGGCGGCCAGGGACACCAGCCGCGCCGCCGCGTCCTGCACGGTGCAGCGACCCTCGGTAAAGGCGGGCAGCTTCTCCAAATCGCCTGTGCCGGTGACGGTGAAGCAGCCCTCCAGCCACGGGTGGGGCGTGACCTCCGCGCCCGCCGCCTCCAGTTCCTGACGGAGGGCGGCAGGGGTGGTCTTCAGGGGGTTGGTCTGGATGACGGTGGGCACGGGCTGGTTGTGCAGCGCCAGGAGCTGCTCCGTCTCCCCCCGGCCCAGCAGCTTTATAAGCCGCTCCACCAGCCAGCGGGGGTGGCTGTATTGCAGGGACAGCAGCGCCGCGTCATCCTTGCCCCGCAAGGGCGGTAAAGCATTTTCACTTGCCACGCATTTCCGCAGCACGGCGTTGACCATGCCGGCGGCGCGGGGTCTGCCCCAGCGCTTGATCTGCTCCACGGCCTCGTTTACCGCGGCGCGCTCCGGGATCTTGTCCATGAACAGGATCTGATAGACACCCAGGCGCAGGACATAGGCCACCACAGGCTCTAAGTGATTGGCACGCTGGGTACACCAGTGGTCGATATAGTAGTCCAGCAGGGCGCGGTTCTGCACCACACCGTAGACCAAACGGCTGCACAGCGCCGCATCGCGGCTGTCCAGTCCGGCTCGCTGCACGGTGCGCTTCAGGCTGCCGTCCAACCAGCCGCCCCGGTTGGTTTGCAGCAGCGTCTCCAGCGCCGCGTCACGGGCGTTCTGCACGGCGGTCATGCGTCCACCTGCACGGGGTGGCCGCAAAGGTAGTTGGCGGCGGTCATGCGCTTGCCGCCCTCGGCCTGCACTTCAAGGATACGCAGCACTTTGCCATCGCCGCAGGCCACATCGATGCCGCTCTTCCCTGCCGCGGTGATCCTGCCCGGCGCGGCGGCGGTGTCGCCGCCCACGGCGGTACGGTAGACCTTCACCGGCTTGCCGTCCAGCGTCATAACGGCGCAGGGCCAGGGGATCAGACCCCGCACCTGATCGTGAAGCTGCTGGGCGGGCTTATGGAAGTCCAGCGGCGACAGGCTGCGGTCCAGCATGGGCGCGTAGGTGAAGGCGGTGTGATCCTGGGGCGTGCGGGTGGCCGTGCCGTCCTTCAAACGGCGCACCGCCTCGCTGAGGGCCTCCGCGCCCAGCTCCGCCAGGCGGGCGGTCAGCGCCAGCGCGTCCTCCTCCGGGTCGATGGCCGTCTCGCGGCAGAGGATGATGTCCCCCGCGTCCAGCTCCTTGGCCATATACATGATGGTCACGCCGGTGGAGGTGTCGCCGTTGAGGATGGCCCAGTTGATGGGCGCGGCACCCCGGTACTTGGGCAGCACCGAGGAGTGGACGTTGACGGAGCCGTAGGGCGGCGTGTTCAGAATGTCCTCCGGCAGGATCTTGCCGTAGGCCGCCACCACGATGAGCTCCGGGGCAAGGGACTGCACGATGGACAGCGCCTCGCCGTCCCGCATTTTCAGCGGCTGGTACACCGGGATATTCTGTGTTAAGGCATACTCCTTGACAGGGGAGAATGCCATTTTATGGCCGCGGTTCTTGGGCTTGTCCGGCTGGGTGAACACGCCGCAGACATCGTGCCCGTCCTCCACCAGCCGCCGCAGCGACGCTACGGCGAAATCCGGCGTTCCCATAAACAAAATACGCATCAGGTATCCTCTTCTTCCGTTTTTTCGATCTCGTACTCGTCGGCGTGGTCGTCCAGCCACTTTTGCAGCTCCTCGCCCTCCAGCAGACGGTCGGTGTGCTCCACGAACAGGTGGCCGTCCAGATGCTCGATCTCGTGGCAGAAGCAGCGGGCGGTCAGCCCCTCGTCCTCCGCCTCGAACCAGTTGCCGTCACGGTCCTGGGCGCGGACGCGGACGATGTAGGGCCGCGTCACCTCGCCGTATTTCCCGGGGACGCTGAGGCAGCCCTCCAGGCCGGTCTGCTCCCCCTCGGTGTAGATGATCTCCGGGTTGATCAGCTCGATGAGCTGATCGTCCTCGTCCAGCACCACGCACACACGGCGCAGCACGCCCACCTGGGGCGCGGCCAGGCCCACGCCGCCGGAGTCCTCCAGCGTTTCCGCCATGTCGTCCAGCAGCGTGTGGAGGCGGCTGTTGAAGTCGGTCACGGGGCGGCAGACCTTGGTCAGGCAGTCCTCGCCCTGCAAAGCTATCTTTCGTAATGCCATATCGCTTACCTCTATTCTTACATTAAAATGGTATCAATCCATCAGGTCGCAGTCCACGCGGATGTGCAGCCGCCGGTTCTCCGGCCTTTGGGCAAAGGCACGCATGAAGGACGACAGCAGGCCGCGCACCTGGGCGTTGTTCTCGCCCAGCAGCAGCAAACGGTAGCGGTAGCTGCCGTTGATACGCACCACCGGGGCGGGCGCTGGGCCGATGACCTCCAGCCCCATATCCGCATAGGGCGGTTTTTTCACCGCGGCGCTCAGGCCATCCCGCAGCAGTCCCACGGCGCGGCGGACATCGTTCTCCTCCCCGCCGCTGACCGTGACGATGAACTGGTCGGCAAAGGGCGGGTCGCGGCGCAGGCGGCGCAGCTGTACCTCGCTGCGGTAAAACCGCTCATAGTCCTGGGCCGCGGCGGCACGGATCACATCGTTCTCCGGCGTGTAGGTCTGGATGACGGCGCGGCCCGCCTTCGCGCCCCGCCCGGCGCGGCCCACCACCTGGGTCAGCAGGTTGAAGGTGCGCTCGGCGGCGCGGTAGTGGTCCACATACAGCGACAGGTCGGCGCTGAGCACACCCACCAGTGTCACGTTCTCGAAGTCCAGCCCCTTGGCCACCATCTGTGTGCCCAGCAGAATGGGGACGCGACGCTCCTCGAACTGGCGGAGAAGGGCCTCGTGGCCTGCGGACACGGTGTCCGCGTCCATACGCAGCACCTCCGTGCCGGGGAACAGGTCGCGCAGCTCCTCCTCTACCCGCTGTGTGCCGAAGCCGATGTGCTTCAGCGCGCCGCCGCAGTCGGGGCAGCGCTCCGGGGCGGGCTGGGAGAAGCCGCAGTAGTGGCACATGAGCCGGTGGTTGGCGCTGTGGTACGTCAGGTACACGCTGCAGCGGGGACATTCCGGCACGTGGCCGCACTGGGGACACAGCAGCTGGCGGCTGCTGCCCCGGCGGTTCAGGAACAGGATGCTCTGCTCCCCCGCCGCCATGTTCTTTTGCAGCTCATCATACAGCGGCTGGCTGATGATGGTACTGCGGCCCTGCCGCAGCTCCTGGCGCAGGTCCGCCACGATGACATGGGGCAGCGCCTGTTGGTTGAAGCGGCGGCGCAGCTCCAGAAGGCCGTAGTCGCCCTGCTCCGCGTGCCAGGCCGTTTCCACCGTAGGGGTGGCGGAGCCCAGCAGCAGCCGTGCGCCCTCCTGGACGCAACGGTACTTGGCCACGTCACGGGCGTGGTAGCAGGGGGCGTTCTCGGACTCGTAGGAGCTCTCCTGCTCCTCGTCCATAACGATGAGGCCCAGGTCTACCAGCGGCGCGAACACCGCCGACCGCGTGCCCAGCACGATGCGGGCCTCGCCCCGGCGGATGCGCTTGTACTGGTCGTACCGCTCCGTCATACGCAGGCCGCTGTGTAAAAGCGCCACCTGCGCGCCGAAGTAGGCGGTGAAGCGGGCCATCATCTGAGGGGTCAGGGCGATCTCGGGGACGAGGATCATCACGGACTTGCCACGCGCCAGCAGCAGCTGGGCCAGGCGGATATACACCATGGTCTTGCCGCTGCCAGTGACGCCGCGCAGCAGCGTGACACCGGCCTCGCCCCGGTCGATCTGACGCAGCAGCGTGTCGCAGACCCGCTGCTGCTCGTCGTTGAGTGTAATGTCAGTCGCCTTTACAGCGTACTGTTTTTCGGAGATGCGGTACTCCTCCTGTTCGCACAGGGACACCGCGCCCAGCCTGCACAGGTCGTCCACCGTTCTTTTCGCCGCGCCGGTGAAATACCGCAGGTCGTGGAGGGCCGTCTCGCCGTTTTGGGCCAGGAACGACACCACGTCCTTACGCTTGGCGGAGCGGCCCGCCAAGGTCAGCGCCTGTTCGGCGGGGACAGAGAGGGAGACGAACGTCACCACCCGGTCGCGGACCTTCTGCTGCTGCTCCATGGTGTGGGTCAGAAGGCCGGCCTTCTCCATGCGGCGCAGCAGCGGCGGCAGATCGTCGCCCAGGGCCTGACAGAGCTTGTCCTCGGTCAGCGGGCCGTCCTGCAATAGTTGGGCCACCGCCTGTTCACGCTCCGGGGCATCCGGCAGCGGCGGCTGGCGCAGAGACCAGATCTCGCGGTAGCGATACCACACGGCGGCGGGCAGGATGGTGTGCAGCGCATCGTAGAACGTGCAGAAGTAGCGGCGGCTCATCCACAGCGCCAGGCGCAGCTCCTTCTCCGTGACCACCGGCTCGTCGTCCAGCAGGGAGCGGACGGCCTTCAGCGGCTTATCCGGCGCTGATTGGCTCAGGGAGAGGATCATGCCCTCGCTGAGGCGGTTGCCGCGTCCGAAAGGGACCAGCACGCGGCAGCCGACCCGGCCCGGCAGCTCGTCGGGCAGCAGGTAGTCATACGCCTTGTCGATGGCATAGGTCGCCGCCTGCACGGCCAGCTTGGCCACCGTGGGCATCTCAGACCTCGTCTTCCTCGATGACCGGGTTAGCCACGAACTTGCCCTCGGCCACCTCGTTGATAGCCTCGGTCACGGGCTTCTCCTCCAGATGCTCACCGTTGGCCTCGGCCTCGGCGGCGATCTGGCGGGCACGGCGGGCCACCACGTTCACCATCATATAGCGGTTGGGGATATACTGGGTCAGCTTGTTCATAGCGGGATAGAGCATAGACATAGTGTTCACATTTCCTTTCTGTTGATGATCATATTCATACGCTCGGCGGGCTTGCAGTGCTCGGCGCACAGTATGGCGCGCAGCTCCTCCACGGCCTGCTCCACCGTGTCGTTGATGACAAAGTAATCGTAGTCGCCGGCCATCTCCAGTTCCACCTGGGCGCGGATCAGGCGCTTCTGCACCTTCTCGGGCGTGTCCGTTCCGCGGGCGGTGAGGCGGCGCTCCAGCTCGGGCCAGCTGGGCGGGGCGATGAAAATACGCACCGTCTCCGGGCGCTTGGCGCACACCTGCACCGCGCCCTGACGCTCGATGTCCAAAATCACGTCCTTGCCGCGGGCCATGGCATCGTCCACGTACATCTTGGGCGTGCCGTAGAAGTTGCCCACGTACTCGGCGTACTCCAAAAACGCATCGGCGGCGATCATGTCGCGGAACTCGTCCGGCTGGATGAAATGGTAGTCCACGCCGTCCCGTTCCCCCTCGCGGGGTGGGCGGGTGGTGGCGGAGACGGAGAAATACAGGTCGTCACGGCCCTGGAACAGGGCGTGGAGCACGGTGCTCTTGCCTACGCCGGACGGGCCGGATACGATAAAGGTCTTTCCTTTTCTCTGCACGCTCATACGTCCTCCTCCGTCATATCCTTCACCGTCAGGCCCAGCCGGGGCGCTAAACGCTCCGCCGCCAGGGCCGACAAGACCACGTGGTCACTGTCCATCACCAGCACAGAGGCCGTCTTGCGGCCAAAGGTGGCATCGATGAGCATACCGCGGTCGCGGGCCTCCTGCACCAGCCGCTTCACCGGCGCGGAGTCCGGGCTGACCAGCGCGATGAGACGGTCGGCGGAGACGAGATTGCCGAAGCCGATGTTCACAAACTGCATTCCGGCCACCTCATTCCATGTTCTGAACCTGTTCGCGGATCTTCTCCACCTCGGCCTTCATGTTCACCACGTCCTGGGCGATGGTCAGGTCGCTGCACTTAGACCCGATGGTGTTGCACTCGCGGTTGACCTCCTGAATGAGGAAGTCCAGCTTGCGGCCCACCGGCTCATCGCTGGCCAGCATGGCCCGGAGCTGGGCGATGTGGCTGCGAAGGCGCACCGTCTCCTCGTCCACGGCGATCTTGTCGGCGAAGATGGCGGCCTCGGTGAGGATGCGGCTCTCGTCGATGGTGGTGGATTGCAGCACCTCCTGCATCTTGGTCTCCAGCCGCTGACGGTAGGCCGCCACGGTCTGGGGGGAGCGCTCCTCCACCCTGCCCACCACCGTTTCGATGGTGGTGACGCGGCCCGCCACGTCCGCCGCCAGCTTCTCACCCTCCACGGCGCGCATATCATTATACGCTTCCAGCGCATCGTCCAGCACGGCGCAGATGTCGGCGGCGATGGCCTCCACATCCTCCTCCGCCTTGGTGACGGCCAGCACGTCCGGGAACTTGGCCAACACCTCCGGCGTGACTTCGCCGGGCAGGGAGAACATGGTTTTCAGCCGGGTCAGCGCCTCGTAATACCCACGGGCCAGGGGCTCGTTCACCGCCACCACCGCCTCGTCGGCGGCGCTGGCATCGATGGTGACGAACACGTCCACCTTGCCCCGGGAAATGGCCTGCTGCACGCGGGCCTTCATGCGGTCCTCGGCAAAGATATAGGCGCGGGGCATCTTTACCGTGCAGTCCAAATAGCGGTTGTTGACGGAGCGTACCTCCACCGTGATGTCGCGTCCGTTACGCATCTCACGGGCACGCCCGTAGCCGGTCATACTCTTGACCACTGGATCATCTCCTTTATTGTAATGGAAAGGGACGTGCGTCCCTGTATTGTCTCGTTCAGCAGAAGCACACCGGCACGCCCAGCGCGTTGCAGCACAGCGTTGCGCCGCACAGGCGCAGGCAGTCCGCGTTGCCGCAGGAGGTGGTGGTCATGGTGCTGTATCCATTGGGACGGTAGCCGCCCCGGCCCTCCGCCATGTCCAGCGCCCGCTGGTACTCCGCGTTGTCCGGGTCCATCTGCACCGCCGTTTGGTAGTACTGCCGCGCCTCGTCCAGCCAGCCACGGCGATAGCACACCGCGCCCTTGAGGAAGTTCCACTCCGCATCGTGGTCGGACTGGGCGTTCAGCAGCTCCTCCGCCAGGTTCAAATCGCCCTGGCTGATGGCCATACGCACCCGCTGATAACGGGAGGCGTAGCCGCCCTGATAGCCGTAGCTTTGACCGTAGCTTTGGCCGTAGCTTTGGCCACCGGCGCTATAACCGCCGCTGCGGGCGGCCTTGCGCTGGGACTGCACCGTCTCGTAGGCCTCGTTGATCTCCTTCATCCGCTCCTGAGCCAGGTCGGCCAGGGGGTTGTCGTGATAATTGTCCGGGTGGTACTTCCGCGCCAGGTCGCGGTAAGCCTTTTTTACCTCTTCGTCCGTGGCGGTGCTGGGCACGCCCAGCACCTGATAGGGATCACGCATGATCGGTGTCCGCCTTTCGTATAGGTTCTTCTCTCTTGTGAAATGTACCCGCCAGCACAGACGCGCCCACGGCGTACAGTCCCTCGTACACCACTGACCGTATCACCGGCGTATACACGCCGCAGTCCGTCAGCTCAAAGGCCGCCGCCATGGCCCGCACCGAGCCGTCCAGCGTGGCGGCCAGGGTCTGTTCGTCCGCCGGGGACAGCTTGCCGTCCGCCGGGGTGAACCGCAGGGCCAGGGGGTTATAGCTGCCGCTTTTCAGGTCGTCAGCCAGGTCGTCCGCCGCGTCTATGAGGTACACCCAGCGGCCCAAATGGTACAGCAGCTGCTCTGTCACCCGGCGGCGGGGTTCGTCCGCCTCACCGGCGGCAGCGACAAGACCTCCGCGCTCCTCTCACGGTCGGAGCAGGTTCCTACCGAGCATTATACCGAGGGCGATATGATCCGCGTCTACGTTGTCGAGGTGCGCCGCAGCAACCGCGGCCCGCAGGTCATCGTCTCCCGGACGCATCCGGGCCTCGTCAAGCGCCTGTTCGAGCTGGAAGTGCCCGAGATCTTTGACGGCACTGTGGAGGTCAAGGCCATCAGCCGCGAGGCCGGTGCCCGCACCAAGATGGCTGTCTGGTCCAAGGACCCCAACGTCAACCCCGTTTCCGCCTGCATCGGCGAGCACGGCGCCCGCGTGGCCGCTGTTGTGGAAAAGCTGGGCGGCGAGAAGATCGATATCGTCAAGTGGAGCGAGGATATCTCTGAGTTCATCTCCGCAGCCCTGAGCCCCGCCAAGGTGGTCAAGGTGGAGCTGCTGCCCGGCGAGACCCGCTCCTGCCGCGTGACCGTGCCTGACCAGCAGCTGAGCCTTGCCATCGGCAACAAGGGCCAGAACGCCCGCCTGTGCGCCCGCCTGACCGACCAGCGCATCACCCTGGATGAGTACGAGCAGGCCGCACTGGACGAAACGCTGCAAACCGTGCGGGATGCACTGACCAAAAAAGAGCATCCTACCGTGGAAGTCTGCTATTTTGTGCCCGACACCCGCAAGGCAGGCGGTGCCTACTGCACCGTGACCGGCGTGGTAAAGAAGATGGCAGAGTTTGAGGGACTGCTGATTTTGGCTGACGGCACCGAGGTACCAATGGGGGAGATCGCGGTTTTGGAACTACACGGATAACGGAACGGAAGGGTCAAAAACAACACAGCTATTTCAAAAGCATCAAGAAAACAAGATCGACATGCTGAATGGGTCGATTCGGAACAAGCTGCCGCTGTTTGCACTGCCTGTGGCGGCTACCGCTGTGCTGGAGCAGCTGTTCAACGCGGCGGCCTGGCCATGGTGGGCATAGGTGTACATTGTCTTCCCCTGCAGCCGCACCTTCCAAACTATCATGCTGGTGTATCCGATCAGTTTGTTGTTTACCGTGCTTTTGATTTTGATTGCACTGGTGTGGTATAGACCGACCAGGAGATTTGCTTGATTTTTTGTTTCGGTGCTTCGGCCCTGCCTACTTTGCGACAGGGCTTTTTTATAAGAAAAGAGGGACCGCAAGGTGGTCCCTCTTTCGCACTGCATGCTATTATACTTTTTTCAGCAACCCATCAGCAGTTAAAACCGCCGTATCCCCTTCGTTAATATCCGCGGCGGTCAAAGCCGCATCGGGGTAGGGGAGTACCCGCTTCACCCCGTCGGGCGCAACCAGGGTCACATCGACCAAAACCTCCGCCCCCGGGGCGGGTTCCTCGCAGCCGTACATCTGTTCGTCTATGCGTTTTACTACGTAAGTCATGGCGGCACCTCACTCGCTGCGCAGGCGCTTGTGCAGCTTTTTCTGCTCGTACATGGCGGTGTCGGCCTGCTTTCGCACGCTGTCCAGCACCTGCAGGCCGGAGCAGCAACCCACCCTACCTATACTAAATATAGTGTAACACACCATTTCCCAAAAAACAAATATTCCGACAAAATTCTTTTTCGAGCGTAAAACCCGTGCAGTGCTAAGTTGTGCGGATTGCATAAAGGTTGGATTAATCCCTACAAACTGCAGGGTAATCTATCGTACTTCATAACTTTTTTCACCATGGGAAAAGAATGAGCGATACATCGTTTGTTAACAATTATTTCAAACTTTTTCTATTTTCTTAAAATATATTATTGCCATTTTGCATAAAATCTGCTATACTTAACACGATCTTTCAATCACATTGCGCTTACGCACCTTTGTAAGCGACTACCATGAGAAGGAGGAATTTTTTTATGGAATTTGTGATTGGCATTATCCTCGTCCTGACCTTTTTCGGCCTGGCCTACTACTGCGTAAAAGGTCACAACCTGATGATCGGCTTCCTGATCATCTCCATCGTCTGGACTGTCCTTTCTCTGCTGGGCACTCTGGTCGCATCTCCCACATTTATTGCAGAGAACCCCATCCTGCAGTTCGGTGGTGACTCCGGCACTACGCTGGTTTCGATCCTGAACAAGATCTACCAGTCCGCCCCTGAAGGCTGGGGCACCACGCTGGTCAACGTCTGCTGGGGCGCCTGGTTTGGCCGCGTCCTGATGGAAACCGGCATCGCCTCCACCCTGATCCGTAAGACTGTTGAGCTGGGCGGCGACCGTCCCATCATCACCATCGTTCTGCTGAACGTTGTGACCGCCTTCATCTTCACCGCCATGATGGGCGCCGGCCCCGTTATCGCCATCGGCGTTATCGTCCTGCCCATCCTGATGTCCCTGGGCATCCCCAAGGCAATCGCCATGTTCACCTTCATGGGTTCGGTCTCCGCTGGTATGTACCTGAACCCCGTCCTGCAGTTCTCTCAGCTGCGCGCCTTCATCTGCGCTTCTGATGAGATGCCTGAGTTCTCCTTCAGCTGGTACACCTCTCACTGGGGCATCTATGCGCTGATCATCAGCGTCGTGGTTGTCTCCGTGCTGACCGGTATCTACCTGAAGATCGGCAAGAAGAGCCACGCCTGGGCTGCCCAGGCTGCCCCGAAGAACACCCAGACCGAGGCCCCGCTGATCGCCCTGATCCTGCCCATCGTTCCCGTCGTTCTGAAGATCTGGCTCGACTTCTCCGTTATCGGCGGCTTCGTCATCGCTGGTTTCGCTGCCCTGTTCCTCTGCGGCAAGATGAACAAATCTTTCAAAGAGAACTGCCAGCTGGTCAACAAGCTGTACTATGACGGCGTGGTCGACACCGCTCCGCTGGTTGGCTTCCTGCTGACCCTGCCCATGTTCAACACCTGCGCTTCTTACGCTTCCCCGTACTTCAAGGAAGTTCTGGGCGGCATCATGCCCACCAATGAGTATGTGGTCTGCGCCCTGTTTGCAGCCCTGTCTATCCTGGGCTTCTTCCGTGGTCCCCTGACCCTGTACGGCTGCGGCGCTGCCACCCTGGGTGTGCTGTCCTCCGTTGGTCACTTCAGCGTGCCGTTCCTGTTCTGCGTGTTCACCATCCCGGCGACCACCGTCAATGTTGGTTCCTGCATCACCCAGAGCTGGATCGCCTGGGGCCTGGCTTACACCAAGGTCGAGTCTCGCGACTACCTGAAGCTGTCCATCCCGTTTGCTTACATCTGCTCCATTCTGCTGTACATCCTGACCGCCTTTACGGTCACCGGCCTTGGCCCCGAGTGGTTCCTTTCTTAAGGCCTGACGCAGCTTTGATTTAAGCAGCAAAAATTTGCCGCCCCAGTTAGTAGGCTGGGGCGGCTTTTTGTATATTTTTACTCTCGCATTTTGGCGGCGTTTGTGCTATAGTAATGGCTGAGAAAATTTGTACGGCGGCCCGCGCTGCCGCAAAAGGAGTTATTTTGTATGTATGATGAAGCTCTTTTAAAGGAACTAACCGAACTGGAAAACACCGTGCGGTTTGACAGCTTTGATTTTAACGATGCCTACGCCCTGGGCAGTGCCCTGCGTGCGGCGGGGG
>OLOX01002202.1_pt1 | contig 16575 bp, 17 predicted proteins | sample 1672091 | NCBI WGS metagenome assembly OLOX01 (sample SAMEA3136644, study PRJEB25190) | human gut metagenome | reverse complement strand
CGATTTTGAAGGAATCCTCTCTGCTCAGTGTCAGCATGACAGGTTTGCCGCATTTCAAACTTGCAGATGCAATTGCACCCTGGAACAGTAGACTGTCCTTGCCGCCAAAGGCGCCGCCAAGGGGGCTGGAATGAACTCGGATCTTCTCCAAAGGCATATTCAAAATATTGTTTTCTTAAATTAATTGTTTCGTTTTTCTTATTAACTTTTGAGGCAATATTATTACACGATACTGATAGACTTAATAGTAATATTTTATTATCTTGTATACCATTAACTTACTACTTATTTATTTCGGCTATTTATATTACTAATAGTGTGAAATTAAATTTCCAATTTGGTACTTATTCTAAATATTATTATTTAATACATCCTATGGTGATTTTTGTTATATCTTTGTTGTATAAAAATATAAATTATTATCCGTATTTAAACATTTTGATAGTACTACTGATTACACATATTACTTCAGCTTTAATAATTAAATTAAAGGAAAAAAACAAAAAGTTAATTATTTAATAAATTACAATTTAGTAATTAGTTAGAAAAATAGTAATTTGTAAAGGAGATGAACTTATGTCAGTAACTGCAAGAATAAAACAAAAATCCATTTTAAAAAAGAAGTTAAAAATAGATGAAATTATAAATTTAACAGGCTTATCTTATGGGGTCAGTGATGAAAATTTTAGATTGATAAGAGATGAAATTGCAAGTCATACACTTTTATATGATGAAACAAAACCTGCTCGTGGAATAGAACTATGGATGGACAATAATGATATTTTACTTTCTTTAAGTTTGCCTACATCACCATCAGAAATTAAAATGTATTATGATACAATAGCAAAAATTTGTAATACTTTAAAGATCAAAAAATATTTAAGAGATGATGAGCAAGTAAATATAGAAGATAATGATAAATTTATTAAATATGATGAAGAAGCCAGCATTGGAGCTTTAGAGGATATAAAAAACAAAACAGGAAATGCATATCAAAGATTTGAAATATTTGGTATATTTAATCCAATTTCAATAGGACAAATAGAACTAAAAAAAATAAATAATAATTTAAATGACTTTGAAAGATTTTTAAGTGAAATTCAAACATACGATGTTTATTATGCAGCTCCTAAGGTGTTTAGAAAGAAAGCTACAAATAAATCTATAGGAATTTATTCAGTTCCTAAAAATGTACCTTCTGTTGTTCCTATTAAACCATATGTAGTTCTTAATCAAATAAAAGATATTGACGAATGGTATGTAATGTTTGATAAAGAAAAAACAATTAAATATGATGATTTTATAAAAAGTTTTAAAGAAAAACAATATTACTATGATGCAAACCATGTTGTAGTATTATTGAATGAAGAAGAAGTAGAAACATTAGTAAGTAAATATTTTAGTGAAATATAAATTACAATTTAGTAATTAGTTAGAAAAATAGTAATTTGAAAGTGAGATAATTTATGAAGAAATATATATTAAATCCTATTTCATTATTTTTTATAGGTGCTATTTTAGGAATAATAAGCAAATTATTGGATATACTTTTTGTTGGCAATTTATTTATGATGACACTTGGATATATGTTTTCAGATTTACCAATATGGGTACTATTAGGAATATTGATTTCGATATATAGTGATACAAGGAAAAAAGCAATGATAAATATATTTCCATTTTGTATAGGAATGCTAATTTCATACTATGTAACTGCAGAATTAACAAATGCAGTATATAGCTGGAATTTTATCAAAGGTTGGACAATATTTTCTTGTTTATCGCCTTTATTTGCTTATTTTACTTGGAAAACAAAAGAAGAAGGATTATTTGCCAAATTTATATCAATAGGACTTATTTTAGTAACAATTATTGGAAATTATATACTAGTTAGAACATTTACTATACCAGATTTAATAATAATACCTATAATCGTTTACTTCCTATTTATTAAAAAAGTTAAAAGATAAATTACAATTTAGTAATTAGTTGGAAAAATAGTAATTTGTAATGGTAGAAATATAAACTCTCACTATATGTCCTGTTAATATTTAATTGAGTTATATACAATATTTTTTGAAGGGAGATAAAATTATGAATCAAGATAAAATAGGAAAATTTTTAGCTAGTTTAAGAAAAGAAAACAATTTGACTCAAGAAGATATTGCTGAAAAATTAAATGTTAATGTTAAAAGTGTTAGTAGATGGGAAAACGGTAGAAATTTACCAGATCCGTCTATTATGAAAGAAATATGTAAAATTTATAATGTATCAATCAATGAATTATTTAATGGAGAAAAAGTAAAAAAATCAAATAAAGTAAGACAAATATTTTTGTTCTATATCATAGTTAGTTTAACTGGAATATTTATCCTCCCAACATTGGGAATTATAGCACCAGCATTTATTATAAGTGCTATATTATGTCCTATATTTGGTTTAGTTAAATTAATTGGATATATATTCAAATTTGATGTACCATTTGTAATGTTTGAATTTGGAAGTTATTCTTTAAATCCTGTTTTAGGTTTTGTACTATCAATAATTGTTGGTGTAGTATTATTTATAATTGGTGTTGTTTCATGGAAATTATTAATTAAATATATACATTTTGTAACAAATAAGAGAAAAAAATTATATATAGAGTTATAGTTTATTAATCATACAAATTACAATTTGTAGAAAAGCAAAGAATCTTTGCTAAAAACAATAATATTGTAAAGAATCTTTGATAGATTATTTAAGCCTTTATTAATAAAATATTTTTGGAAGGAGGAAAATTATGGATCTGGGTAAAAAAATATTAGATATAAGAAAGGATAACAAAATGTCTCAAGAAGATTTTGCAGAGATTTTTAATGTAACTAGACAGACTATATCTAGTTGGGAAAACTCTAAAAGTTATCCAGATATTGAAACACTTATAAAGATGAGTGATAAATTTAATGTTTCTCTAGATATTTTGTTAAAAGGTGATAAAAAAATGATAAAGAACATTGATGAAAATGTTAAAAATAACAAGAGAAATAAGAAAATAATAATTATTTTAATAACAATTATTATTGCACTTGCAATTGCCTTTGGAATTGTTTATAAATTTAGTTTATTTGGTTTCAATAATACAAAGAGTGATGCTAAAGGAAGTTTATATGTAGCTTGTTCTTTAAAGGATAATAAATACTTTTATAATGTAAACTATGGAGATAATTATAGAATATTATCTGTTGATGGAGATGAATACATTATGAAGAATGTGGATACAGAAAAAGCAACAAATGCTAAAGAAGTGATAGATATAATCAAAGATTATTTTGAATTACATAATGGCAGTTGTGAATAAATTACAATTTATTAATAAGATCAGCTAAAATGGCTGGTCTTTTTATTTTATACAAAAGGAGGAATGTTATTGAATAAAATTGGAAAAATATTAAAGCAAGAAAGATTAAAAAACAATTTAACTTTGGAAACACTATCTAATATGACTAACATTTCTATATCTACTTTAAGTAATATAGAAAACGATAAAATAGAAAATATTAGTGGTGTTTTTTTATATAGGTTAAGTAAAGTATTTAATATAGATTATGATTATTTACTTAGGTTAAGGTGGGATATATTTCCTACCTTTTTATTTGAAAGGAAATCTTCTATTGGAAACAAATAAAATATTCAATGAAGATTGTCTATTAGGTATAAAAAAAATACCAGATAACTCTATTGATTTAGTAATTATCGATCCACCTTATGATATTTGCACCAAAGGTGGAAAAACTGGTGACTCAAGAGTTGCTAAAGATGTTAAAAGTTTAGAAAAAGAATTAATAGATAATAATTTAACTGATGGATTTGATATTTCCATTCTAGACGAGTTAATTAGAGTTATGAAAAATATAAATATTTATATATGGTGTAATGGTAGACAAATACCACTTTATATAAAATATTTTATTGAACAACTTGATTGTAAATTAGAAATTATTATTTGGGGTAAAACTAATCCTATGCCCCTTTATAGTAATAAGTATTTAGGCGATAAAGAATATTGCTTATATTTTAGAAAAAAAGGTTTTTGTCAGCCTAAAAACTATGAAGATGCTAAAACAATATATTTATCTACTCTTAATATAAAAGATAAGCAAAAATATGGTCATCCTACAATAAAACCACTTCCACTTATAAGGAAGTTAATAAGAAACAGTTCTAACGAAAATGATGTTGTTCTAGATTGCTTTATTGGAAGTGGTACAACAGCTGTTGCAAGTATTTTGGAAAACAGAAAATTTATAGGATTTGAAATTAATAAAAAGTATTATGATATTGCATTAAAAAGAATATCAGAAACAAATAAGGAGGATGATAATTAATGGAAAATAAATACAATGAAATAAAAGAAAAACATCAACAAAGAGTAAATAACTTTCCAATGATGTTTGCTTTTTCTCAAGAACAGTTATACGATGGCATGAAAAAACTAGGCTTAAAATCAACCGATACTGATAAAATTTATGATATGGGTATGGGTTGTTTTATAAAAAAGACAGATATCGATGACTATAATAAAATGTGGTCGGAAATAAGAAAAGAACATAATGATTTAATTAATGCTGATAAAACTGGTGATGGTTATATTAAGGATATGTTTGTAAGTGAACTTGAAAATCATGAGTATAGTTATACCTATGATTTAGATGAAACATTAAATGCCTTAGAACTAACTAGGGAGCAAGTTTTTAATAGTCCTACTTTAAGTCATGGATTAGAACTTGCTAAAAAAGAAGTCTTGCAAAAAGAATCAGAGGTTGATTATGAATATGAATAATATTGAAGAAAAATTTGATGATTTGCAAACAATTTTAAATTCATCTAAAGAATTTAATTTTAAGGATGATTCAATTTTAAAACTAAAACAATATTATGGTAATAAAGAAATTTATTTAGATTTATCTAAAATAGATATTAATATGTTTGAAGATTTATATTATGATCCAGAAAAAGAACTAGATGACATGGAGGATTATGATTTATAGAAGTAATTTAGTGAGGGATAGACTATGAGTTTATCCCTTATTATCTTACTTACTATACTAATAATTTTTATAATATGCTTTATTTATATAGAGCCTATTATTGCAAAGCATAAAATTAAAAATAATAATGAGTATAGTTCGGCTAGATTTTCTACATTTAATGAAATAAATAAGAATTTTACAAAAGAAAAAATTAGTAATATTAATGAAGTCGGTTTCCCAGTTTATTATGATAAAAATATATCTCATGTATGGTTTGATAAAGAAACTCCTCATTATGTTTATTTAGGATCAAGTGGTTCTGGTAAAAGTGTAACAGCAGTTATTCCTATGATTAGTTTTATTGCAAATGCTAAAGTTAAAAGAAGTATTTTTGTAACCGATCCTAAAGGAGAAATTTATCATACCACTTCTAAAATGTTGCATGATAAAGGTTATAAAGTTTTAACAATAGATTTTAGACATCCTGAACTTTCTAATCATATTAATATATTAGAACCTATTATATGTGAATATGAAAATTATATAAAGTATGACAAACTAGTTAATGAAACCGATAATGCTGAGTTAAAACTTGATAATCGAAATAAATCTATATCTAGTTATGCCGAAACTAATAGATTAATAACTTCTTTAGCATCAATGATTACCTATGATAAAACACAAGGCAAAGATCCTTTTTGGAATAATAGTGCTAAAAATTTATTAGAGGGATTAATTGGCTTTTTCTTAGAAGAATATAAAAATGGAAAAATTAAAAGAGAACAAATAACAATGACATCTATTCGTAAGTTTCAAAATTCTACTATGGAAGATAAAAATGCTAAAAAGTTTAAATTTTATATAGAACAAAAGCCTTATGGAAGTAAATCCAAAGATAGTTTAATACCAATATTATCATCTAGTGAAAATACATATAAATCAATTACTAGTGTTTTTAGTGAGAAAATGGCAATATTTGATGATGTTAATGTCGCTAATGTAACTAGTAAATCCGATTTTGATTTTGATATTTTAGGTAAAGAACAATCAGCTTTATTTGTCATAGTTCCAGATGAAGATAAAATTTACTACACTCTTGTAACTATCATTCTAGGACTTCTATATAAAGAACTAGTAAAACTTGCTAACTCCACTGAAAACAAAAAATGTCCTATTGAAATCGACTGGATATGTGATGAATTTTCTAATTGTCCACCACTAGTAGAGCCAAGTATAGAATCAATAATTTCTGTTGCTCGTTCAAGAGGACTTAGATACCATCTTTTTATTCAAAGTTTAAGTCAATTAGACAATGTTTATGGTAAAGAAGTTGCACAAATAATACTTGATAATTCTGGGATGGCTTACTTGAAAACAAACACTATGGAAACGGCTGAAGCAATAAGTAAACGCTTAGGTCGTATGACCTTAGAATCTTCTTCAATAAGTCAATCTGTAAGTTTAACTAATTATAATGGAAACAAATCAACATCCTTAATAGGTCGTGATTTATTAACACCAGATGAAGTTAAAAACTTGCACTATAAAACTATTATATTTCCAAATATAGGTTATCCAATATTTAGAGATACTGTTATATATAAAAAGTTATCTTGTTATTCAAGTGGCGAATTAAAAAGAAAAATAACTCCACTTGAGGATTTAAATTATACATATTTTACAGTTGAAAATATAGAAACTAAATATGATAGATTATATAGGAATAGAAATAACAAAGAGATAAATAAAGAAGAACTTTCATTTTATGACAAGTTTAAGACCGAAGAAATTAATAAGTTAAATAATATTGTTAATGTCGTTAATGATTTATTGAAAGATAAAATTAAATTATTTGAGTTTAAAGAAAATAATAATCGCACATTTGCTAGTTTTGAGTTAAAAGAACCATTAAGTACCAAAGAATCAATATTTCTAAAAGGAAAAATAAACAAAGAAGTTTATCATTTAGAAATTTATAACGGAGATAATACAAAATCAACTATTGAAATACATTTAAAGAATCCTTTAGAGAAAGATTTAACTTTAATGAAAGGAAATAAAAATGTCTAATTTTGTTTCTAATTCATTAAATAAAATTACCTTTCATACACTTCTACTAGTTGGAGGTGTTTTTTTGAAAAAAAATAAAAAAAATTACAAATATGCTCATAATGATTTGACAATCCTTTTCAAGAGAGCTACCATGCAATCAACAAAAAAATTAAATGATGATTTTTCTCTTATTTTTGGAGGCTTTTTCTATTGAAAACTCCAAGAATAACAATCCTTGAATATGAATTGATAATAAATAAAAAATTATATGATCAAGGTGTAATTACTGAACAACAATATGATGAAGTTTGTAAAATTATTTATGAGAAAATTAGTCGTTGTAGTAAAGAGGTAAAAAGTTGCTAAGGAGGTAGATTATGAGATTCTATAAAGTCAGAGAAGAAATCTTAAAAGGCAAAAACATTGCCGAACTACCTTTAAGGGTTACTTTTTATGCCCGTGTTTCTACTGAAACTGATGAACAATTAAATTCTTTAGATAATCAAATATCTTTTTTTGAAAATTTTATAAAGTCAAATAAAAATTGGACTTATGTTAATGGTTACATAGATGAAGGTATTAGTGGTAGCACTGTTAAAAAGAGAAAAAAATTTTTACAAATGATTGATGATGCAAAATCTGGTTATTTTGATTTAATAGTTACAAAAGAAGTTTCTAGATTTTCTAGAAATCTATCTGATAGTATTAAATATACTCAAGAATTACTTGCTAATGATGTTGGAGTGTATTTTCAGTCTAATGGGATAAATACTTATGATCCTAACTCTGAATTTATACTTAATATGATGGGAAGCGTTGCTCAAGAAGAAGTCAAAAGGCTTTCATCTCGTGTTAAATGGGGACATAAAGAAGCAATAAAAAAAGGTAGAGTTTTAGGCTCTAATACAATCACTGGCTATAAAAAAGATGATGCCAAATTAGTGATTGTAGAAGAAGAAGCCAAAAAAATAAGGAAAATTTTTGAATTATATGCTACTGGGAAGTATGGTTTTTATAAATTAGCAATGGAATTACATAGACAAGGCATAAATAATTATAAAGGAAATATTTATGATAAAGATACATTAAAAAGAATTATACAGAACCCTAAATATAAAGGCTTTTATCGTGGACATACTACTGAAACGATTGATTATAGAACTAAACAAAGAGTTTATATACCAGTAGAAGAACAAGTAATATATAAAGATGAAAGTATACCAGCCATAGTTAGTGAAGAATTATGGAATCGTGCAAATGAGATATTAGATAGTAGAAGTACACTAATGAAAGCAAGTAATGGCAATGCCAAAAAAACTGAAAGAAAATATTGTTATACAACAAAAATATTTTGTAGTGATCATAATGTTTCTTATCAAAGAATGACAAATAAAAGAAAACAGACAAAGCCAAGATGGGCTTGTGGTAATTATGTAAAATACAGATTGGATGCTTGTGAAAGTCCGATAATTGCAGAGATGGATTTGAATAATATATTTACAATTATAATGGAGCAAGTATTTGATAATAAAAATGAAATTATAAAAGAAATGTTAAGTTACTATTCTAATTTGAAAATAGATAATAATTATCAATTTGAAATTTCAAAATTAAAAAACGAGATCAAAACTATTGAAACAAAAAAAGAAAAGTTATTAGAATTAAATATTGATGGTAGTATTAATAACCTTGAATTTAAAGAAAGAAATGATAAGTACAACGAAGATATATCATCTTTAAATATAAGAATTGGCAAAATAGAACAAGAAAGAAAAATTATGTCAGATAGTTTTGGCAATATCAAAGTTATTGAAGATGCTATAAAAAAACAGGTTGATTCTAAAAAAAATGTTAGTGAATTTGTAGATAAGTTTTTAGAAGAAATTATAGTTTATAAAGAAGATAATGATAGACATAAATTAATGTTAAAAATTTATCTGAATTTATTGAAAAAACCAATTCCTACTGGAAAAGGTGCTAGACATATAGATGATGATAAATACTCACCAATATTTACTAAAGAAGTTGAAACTTTAGATTTAGGTAGAGCCGATTTTCAAAGAAATAATTTTAGAATAAATGTGTATTTAAGTTATGATATAGACTAGGTTATCGTATATAAATTATATATGGTAATCTAGTCTTTTTTTTGTTTTGTTTAGTTATCGTTTTCGGGGGTTACTTTCAAAATCACGACCCTTTCCGCTGCGATTAACGAAGGTGTAGTCAATTTATTTACTGATACTTTCTTTGATTCTGGTAGCATTAATGTTGATGGAGCTACTATCCACTGTTGGAAATCAGGTGGACATGGTGCTCAAACTTTCTTGAATGTTGTTGAAAACTCTTGCAACCCTGGGTTTGTTAATTTAGGCTTCCGTTTAGGAAAAGAAAAACTATTTAAATATATTAAAGATTTTGGTTTTGGTGAAAAAACAGGCATTGATTTAACCGGCGAAGCCAAAGGAATCTTATTCGACTTAGATAGAGTAGGTAATGTTGAATTAGCAACAACCGCTTTCGGACAAGGCATCTCTGTAACACCGATTCAACAAGTAAGAAGTGTATCAGCAGCCGTAAACGGTGGTACCCTTTACCAACCTTATATTGTTAAAAGAGTCGAAAATGCTACTACTAAAGAAACTATTAGTGAAGTAAATCCAACAGTAATTAGACAAGTTATTACCGAAGAATCATCTAAATTAGTGCGTTTTGCTTTAGAAAATGTTGTTGCTCATGGCTCCGGACGTAATGCTTATATTGAAAACTATCGTATTGGTGGCAAAACCGGAACCGCCCAAAAAGTAAACAATGGTCGTTATATGGTTGGTAATTATATCTTATCTTTTATTGGCTTCTTACCAGCAGACGACCCAGAAATTGTCTTATATGTTGCCGTAGATAATCCAAAAGGTGTAACCCAGTATGGTGGTGTAGTTGCTGCTCCGATTGCTAAAGCTATATTTTCATCTTATATTGAAATGAATAATGTTCCTAAAAGTAAAGATACCATTCCTAAAACCTATAACTGGCTAGATACCAAGTACAGTATATTACCAAATGTAATTGGCAAAACTATAAAAGAGGCAAATAATATATTAAAGGATTATAAAATCGAATATTCCGGCGAAGGAAACAAGGTAATTTATCAGTCTCCGGAACCAGAATACTATGTAAGTGACGGTTCTACTGTCAAATTAATGTTAGGCGATTGACAAGTAAAGTGTAAATAATTTATAATTATAAACTGAGTTTACGAGAAAATATAGTATAATAGTTTTAAGGACGTGAAAATTTATGTTAATATTAGCAAAAGCTGCAATGGCATTAATGCTAGGCTTTGTTTTATCGATAATAACAGGTGTTATTTTAATACCTCTTTTAAGAAAATTACATTTTGGTCAAAGTGTTAGTTTGACCCTAGGAGAAAGACATTTAAAGAAAAATGGTACTCCAACAATAGGTGGTTTAATCTTTATTATTCCAACAATTGTTAGTTTGTTACTTTTGTGGTTCCGTGGTAGTATTGAAATGACTTCTAACTTAACGATAGTTTTATTTGTGTTTATCAGTTATGCTCTTTTAGGACTTGCTGATGACTTACTTAAGATAGTATTTAAGAATAATAAAGGTTTAAGCATTATGTTTAAACTTTTAATGCAAACTATTATTGCCTTAGTCTTCTTTTATATATTTATTCGTAATGGTGGAGCTCCTGAGATTAGAATTTCAGCCATTAACCTTTATATTTATATGGGTTGGACTTATGGTTTATTTATTCTTTTTTTACTTGTTGGTTCATCCAATGCCGTTAATATTACAGACGGTTTAGACGGTTTAGCGGGTGGCTTATCTGCCATCGCCTTTCTAGCTTATGGTCTTATTGCCTGGAATACTACTTGGCTTGTAGGTTATCAAGAGATTGCTATTTTTTGCTTTGTTTTAATTGGTTCTCTTCTTGGTTTCTTAGTATTTAATACTCATCCTGCTAAAGTATTTATGGGCGATACTGGTTCTCTTGCTTTGGGTGGTTCACTAGCTGCTATTGCTATTTTAACTCGTCATGAGTTATCACTTGCTGTAGTTGGTGGTGTATTTGTAATTGAAACTTTATCAAGTTTAATTCAAATTATTTCTATTAGAAAATTCCATAAAAAAATATTTAAAATGGCTCCTTTACATCATCACTTTGAAAAATTAGGTTGGGAAGAAAATGATATCGTTAAGATGTTCTGGATAATCGGTTTAATCCTTGCCATGTTAATGATTACTTATAATGTATGGCTATAAAAGTACTAAGCATCGGTACTTTTTTTCTTAATTAAAAATAGTTTGAAATAATTATTACTAAATGATATAATGCTATTAAAGATAGAGGTGGTTGAAAAAATGAAAACTAAAAAAGGTTTTACTATTCCAGAACTTTTAGCGGTCATTGTTATTTTAGGAGTTTTAATAACTATTGCTATTGGTGCTTATAATGGAATAAGTAATCGAATGAAACAGAAAACTCTGGAAAATAAATTAAATTATTATAAAGAAGCTGCATACGAATATGCAACCGATGCCGAAATAGATAGTGAAACTGTTACAATCGGCTATTTAGGAGAACTTGGTTACTTTGATGTTGATCATCCTGATGCTGTTCGTAATGAAAGAATTGATAACCCAGTAACTGGAGAGTATCTAGATTGTCGTGTACTTAATATTACCAGAAATTTAGATGAATATGAAATAGAAGATACTGGCAAAGACAATTGCGTTTTATCTGAATCAGAAAATAAAAGTTCTGAAATAGCTACTAAAGCATTTGTTTATACTGATGGTTCTTACAGCAATTTAACTGATTTTAAAGTTAATGACAAAATAGATGAAACAATTGGTGCTAATACATCAACATCATTCTGGGAATCAATTTTTGGTGGCGCTTTTGGCGATGTTACTAATGGCTTTATTAATAAGGAATATGGCTCACTAGCTAAGTTCTTCGAATGGTTATTTCCTAAAGCTAATGCCAAGGGTGTAGATGATTACACCATATATCCATGGACTAATAAAGAAGTATATATTTTGTTTGACTTTAATAATACAACATATTCTTTAAATAAGAATGAAGTAACCTATGATGCAGGTGGCATTAAGACTACTCAAACTGGAAACATTTGTAATAATATAAACGAAGGAAACTGTGCTAATGTCTATAAAGTAGATACCTCATTTATCTTTAATGGTTTAGTATCAGCAACCGTTGATACAACTTATGGCAAAGTAACTAAAAAGGTTCGTGTACGTATAGATAAAGAAGCACCAACTCCTAAAGTTGATTATAATACTAGTATAACTAGAGATAATATTAAAATTGATTTAAGTGGTAGTGATGGTTACGGATCTGGAGTCCTTGGTTATTACTTTGGTACTAATCCTAATCCTACTATAGATAATTTTAGTAAACTAAATTTAAGCTATGTTAATAAAAATGGCACTTATTATTATGCCGTTGTCGATAGTGCAGGTAATATGTCTAAAGTCGAAAGCATTGAAATTACTTCAATTGATAAGGATGGACCTATTGGTTATGTAAAACAAAATTCTAGAACAACTTGGAGTAGTGAAGATTATCCTGTCCAATTTGGCTGCTCTGATGATACTAAAACTGGTTGTAAAAATAGAGTTATATATAGTTTAATAAACAATGATACCAATGAATTTATTGTTAAAAACCAAACTGTGGAGTCTAAAGATGTAGCAATAACAATTACAACTCCTAAAAATACTAAATTACAATCAGTTACCTTAACTTATAAAATATATGATAATGTTGGTAATGAAAGTACTAAAGCCGAAACTCTACAAACTTATATTGATAAAGTTGAAAAACAAACCAGCAGTTGTTCGGGATGCGGTTGTAGTCATAAATCAAACGGTGGCAACTCCGGTGGCGGCTCTGGTAGTAGTGAAAGACCATGTAAAGGTTGGGGTGGATTAGCTTGCGTTATTGAAGGTGCCTTAGTCGGTGGATTTGGTGGCCAGATAGTAGGAGCTGTTGCAACCCCAATTGGCTCAGCAGTAGGTGCCGTAGTAGGATTTATCGGTGGCGCTGTTACCGGTCTTCTTTGTTGGATATTCTGTTAGGAGGAGCAAGTATGACAAAAAAAACAACAACTAAAAATAACCCTAAAAAAAATATAAATAAAAAAATTATAACCTCTATTTTAGTCATTATTCTGCTTATCATTACTTCTATATTTGTTATATTCCGATTAACCGACAAATCTCGTTACTTTAAAGATATAATTTCTGAAGGTTATAATATAAGCACTAACTTATTTGAAAAATTAAATTTAAGTAACTATATTAAAGACGATACAACCTTAAAATTAGCTCTAAGTAATGATAATAGTACTGATAAAATAAATCTAGGTTTTCAAAATTATCAAGATAAAAACTTCTTTAATATTAATTTAAAATATAAAGATTATGATTTAAACTATTTTCATCAAAACGATAAATATTACTTAGAATCTACTAGCCTTTTAGATAATATATATGAATTAAATACTGATGATAGTATTAATAAAATTATTACTAATATTCTAAAATTATCCAATGATAATAACTATAATAGTGATATAACCCATTTATTTAAAGAATTAAAAGATGTCTTACAAAAATCTATAAATAAAAAATATATTACAGTAAAGAAAACTAAAACCATTATTAATAATAGCGAAGAAAAAGTAACTAGATATTCTTATCCCTTAAATAAAGAATCACTAAGTAAATGCGACAAGTATGAAATCAAAAATATTTCTATATCTAAAAATAAAGAATTAAAATCTTTAATAATAGCATCTTTAAATAACTATTATCAAGCTACTAAAATAGGTGAAGATAACTTTAATGATGCTCTAAATGAAATGATTATTAATGGAACATTTAATATTTATGTTCAAAATAACAAAGTTAAAAAAATTAGTATTTATGCCTTAAATGATGCTGAAATAGATTTATATTTAACTGATGATTATGTATTATTAAACTTAAAGAGTGAAAAAAATCATAACTTATTTACTTTTAATTACAATAGAAAGACTAAAGAATTAACAGTATATATTGTTAAAAATGCTAAAAAAGCTGGGGAGTTATTAATAAACTTAAGTGGTAACTTAAATATAGATTATACTATTTATAATAATGATACTAAAAGTAGTGGTTCTATTGCTAATACATATACTAGTGATGATAAAACATCAGGCATAATTAATTTTACTTTTAATGATAAAAAGATAAATATCGAATATAGTATAACTAATGATAATTCAATTAATAATTATGATGTAAGTAAGGCTACTAGTATTTCCGATCCAACTGATACTGAAAAAAATAAAATAGCTACTGCTTATAATGATATTAAAAATTCTGAATTTATTAATAGTCTTATTGATATATATAAAAAGCTAGAAGGAATAAACTTTTCTGCTTAAAAAATAAATACTTAAAGTATAGACAATTCTAAAAAAAGATTAGTTCTATACTTTTTTTTAAACTTTTAGTATAATTGTTCTAGAGGATATAATATGAAAAAGAAAATATTAATAATCTATGCATCGTATGGTAATGGTCATAAAGCTATAGGAAAATATATTGAAAGGTATTTTTTAGAACAAAATCCCCATTTAGAAATAAAATGTGTTGATTTAATGGATTATGCCATGCCATTAATTGGTAAAATTAGTCAAAAAGTTAACTCTTTCTTTATGCTTAAAACCCCAATTATTCATGATATGTTTTATAAAGGTAGTAATACTGTTGTAGGTGGTTATATAGTAGATCATATATCCACAGTTTTATTTAAAAATAAAAAAATGCGTAAAGTTTTACTAGATTTTAATCCTGATTTAACAATAGCTACCCATTTTTTTGGGAGTAGTTTAATTAGTCATTATAATAAGAAGGGGTTAATTAATTCTAAGTTAGTAACCGTTGTAACCGATTATGAATCTTGTGAACTATGGTTAAATGATTATAAATGTGATGATTACTTAATAGTAGGGGATAAAAGCGAAGTACCTTTTTTAGTTAAAAGAGGCATTGATAAAAAGAAAATTAAACCTTTAGGTATTCCTATTGCTCCCATTACAGATAATAATTTCAAAAAAGAGACTTTACTTAAAAAGTTAAATATTTCTGGTGATAGATTGATTTGTACTTTCTTTGGGGGTGGTGGTAATGGCTCCACAACTTCTATTCCATATATCAAAAGAATTATGAAAAATAATTTAAATTTAGATATTATTTATATTGCTGGCAATAATAAGAAAAGTAAAGAAATAGTAGATAATTATATTAAAGATAATAATATTACTAATGTGCATACCTTAGGTTTTGTTACTAACGTTCCAGAAATTTTACAGATAAGCGATTTTGTCATTTCTAAACCAGGTGGAGCTCAATCAACAGAATGCCTATATTTTCATAAGCCAATCTTAATGATAAATGCCAGTGGTGGTCAAGAAATAGCTAACTATAAATATTTTACTAAAAATGGTTATGGAAAAAGATTTCGTACTAGTTTTGGTTTAACAAATGAAGTTAAACATTTAGTTAATAATCCAAAGGTACTTAAAAATATGCAAAATAATATGGCTAAAAATGATAATCGTGATGCCATGGATAAATTATATATTTTATGTACAGATTTATTAAAATAATTATAAAAGATAAAAAATAAAAAGGATAAAGTGGGAATTATGAAAACTGATACAAAGAAAAATTTAAACTTTTTAAAAATACTTAGTGTTGATATGATTGATGCCGCTAAAGCAGGTTATCCTGGTATTTCATTAGGAGCTAGTAGCATCATTTATACCCTTTTTACTGAACATTTAAACATTATGCCCAGTAATCCAGATTGGTTAAATCATGATCGTTTAGTTTTATCTGCGGCTCATGCATCAGGACTTGTGTATGCAAATATGTACATGGCAGGCTTTGATATTACTTTAGATGATTTAAAAAACTTTGGTAAACCTAATAGTAAAACTCCTATCTTAAATGATATGTTAAAAACAAAAGGTATCGATATGACTACTGGACCTGCTGGTTATGGTTTTAGTGCTGCTATTGGAATGGCAATGGGAGAAAAATACTATAAAAGTCTATTAAGTAAGTACATTAAAGGACAAAAACTAGTTAATCATTATATATATTGTTTAATAAGTGATGGCGATATTGAATCAGGTCAATTTATGGAAGCTGCTTCCATAGCAGGTCTTTATAATCTTGGTAATCTAATTGTTTTATATGATTCTAATAATATGACTATGGACAATAGTTTAGAAAAATCTAGTCTAGATGACATATTAAAAAAGTTTTCTAGTATGGGTTGGCAAACTGATTATGTAGCCGAAGGTTCATCCGTTGATAAAATAGATAAAGCTATTAAAAGAGCTAAAAGAGTTACTAATAAACCTAGTTTAATTGAAATTAAACTAGGTTTATTAGTAACTCT
>OLOX01002201.1_pt1 | contig 16581 bp, 15 predicted proteins | sample 1672091 | NCBI WGS metagenome assembly OLOX01 (sample SAMEA3136644, study PRJEB25190) | human gut metagenome | reverse complement strand
CTGCACCTGACTGCGCTCCTCCTGACAGGCCACGACGATGCCGGACGGCTTGTGAATGAGCCGCACGGCGGAGGATGTCTTGTTGATGTGCTGTCCGCCCGCGCCGGACGAGCGGTAAACCTGCATCTCGATGTCCTCGGGCCGGATGTCAACCTCGGCCTCCTCCATCTCGGGCAGTACGGCGACCGTCGCCGTCGACGTATGGACGCGCCCGCCGGACTCGGTCTCCGGCACGCGCTGCACCCGGTGGACGCCGGACTCAAATTTCAGGCGCGAATACGCGCCCTCGCCCGAAATTTCAAAATCGGCCTCCTTGACGCCGCCAAGCTCCGTCTCATTATAATTGAGCAGACTGACCTGCCAGCCGCGGCGCTGCGCGTACATCGTGTACATGCGGTAGAGGCTGTGCGCGAACAGCGCCGATTCCTCGCCGCCGACGCCGCCGCGGATCTCCATGATGACGCTCTTGTCGTCGTTCGGGTCGCGCGGGAGCAGCAGAATTTTCAGCTCGTGTTCCAGCCGCTCGCAGTCCTGCTTTGCCGCGGAAAATTCCTCCTGGCAGAGCGCTTTCAGCTCCGGGTCGCCGGCGTCCATCAGCTCGCGCGCCTCGGCCATCGCCTGTTCGGCGGCCTTGTATGCGCGATAGGCCTTGATGATCGGCTCGAGCTGCTTCTGTTCTTTCAGCAGCTTGGTCGCGGCCTTGGGGTCAGCGTAAAAATCGGGCTGCGCGGCCCGTTCTTCCATTTCCATGTAGCGTTCTTCGACAAGACGCAGTTTTTCCAGCATAGAGATTCCTCACAGTTCAATATCATATCTATCATATCGCATTTTTCGGTGTACGTCAAATATTGCGCGGCTTTTTGCCCATACTATTGCAGAAGGAAGTGATGAGATGCGGCGAATCTGGTCGATATTGCTGGCGTTGTTGATTTTAGCCGCGCCGGTGCGGGCGGCGGAGGACGAAAAATGGGTGGCGCTGACGTTTGACGACGGGCCGAGCGGCGCCCTGACCGAGCGTCTGCTCGACGGTCTGGCGGCACGGGATGTCAAGGCGACGTTTTTTGTCTGCGGATACCGCGTGGCGGAGTATCCCGCGGCGCTGCGGCGGATCGCCGCGGAGGGCCACGAGATCGGTCTGCACAGCGAAAAACATGATTATATGCATAAAATGGACTACGAGGCGGTGCTGGACGATCTGACGCGCTGCCGTGCCGAGGTCGCGGAATGTTGCGGCACGCAGGCACGGCTGTTCCGCCCGCCCGGCGGACTTTACAGCGAGACAGTGCTACGCGCGAGCAGCAAATTGGACCTTTCGCTGATCCTCTGGTCGGTCGACCCGGAGGACTGGAAGTACCACAACGCCGATACCGTCTGCCGGAACATTCTGAACGGAAGCTATGACGGCGCAATCATTCTGGTGCACGATATCTACAAAACAAGCGTCGACGGTGCGCTTGCGGCCATCGATCAGCTGCTCGCGCAGGGCTACGAATTTGTCACCGTCCGGGACCTTCTTCTGCGCCGGGGGATCCGCCCGGAGGCGGGCGTCATGTACTACGACGCAAAAAATACGGGCGTGAATCTGGACATCGACGAGGCGGGCAGCGGTTATTATGACGAGAGTCAGATAGAGAGCCACTGGGCGTACGACGCGCTGACGTTCTGTCTGGATCATGGCTTTCTCAGCCGGGAAGCGGACGGGCGCGTCCGCCCGAACAAGCCCATCACGCGCGGCGAGTTTGTGACGAGCCTTGCAAAGTTCTGCGGGGTGGACGAAAGCTACCGGTATTACGCCGAGACCGGCTACCGCGACATTGCATCGGGCAGCGAGCTGGCGCCTTACGTCAAATGGGCGCGCGACGCGGGGCTGATGGACGGCTCCAACGGCGCGTTCCATCCGGACGATTACTTAACCCGCGAGCAGATGGCAACAGTCGTTGCGCGCTATCTGACGGCGCTGGGGCGCGCTCCCGGCGGCGCTGCGCAGACGGCATATAAAGACCAATCGCGCATTTCCGCCTGGGCGTTAGACGGCGTCGCGCTCTGCACGCGAGAGGGTATTCTGCAGGGCTCGAACGGCGCGTTTTTGCCCAAAGGAAAGCTTACCCGCGCGCAGACTGCCGCAATTGTGTACCGCCTGAGCGAGATGGAATGACGCACGGCAATTATGAGCCATAAAGCTGTAAAAATGCCCCGGACCTGCGCGCTTGCGGGTCCGGGGCATGCTTATTCCTCCCAGGTGAGGGTGAAGTGCTCGTTTTCTTGTGCGCTGTCGGACAATACGCGCTGAAAGCTCCGGCAGTAGGCGCCGAGCGCGTCCTCCAGCGCCTGCGCGTGCAGCACGGTCAGGTGGACCGGATCGGAAAGGTCCGTCAGGCAGTCGTGCAGCGCGTCGAGATTTTTGCCGTAGTACGCCGGAAACGCCAGCAGCGCAGAGAGGGCCTGATGCAGCGCCTCGCGGCTGTCCAGCGCCCGCCCGTCGAGATAGACCTCCATCACGATTCCTCCCCGTAGAGCAGCTCAAACGTCTCGTAATGGTCCTCGGTGTAATAGATCAAGCCGTCGTTGGAAAAGACGATGCGCTTTGCACCCCGCTTGTCGGCGCCCAGCGTGTCGATGTCACACTCGGTGTAGCTTCTGCCGTCCTTTTCGGGGAGAATGCCCTCATAGTTTCCGAAATGGCTGCCGCCGATGCATTTGCCCGGCGCGTAGGGCTCGAGCGACCCGCCCGGCCAGCCGAGGGCCTGGGCATCTTTCTTGGTGATGAAGTTGTCCGGTAAATGTCCGTAGGTGTGGATATAGAGCGCGACGTCGTCCTTGGTCGTGTAGGCACCGTCCTCGTCGATCTGAGGGGCGGATGCATCGTCGTCGCTTAGCGTATCGGCGTCTTCGGATGGTGCGTTCTGCGCATCCTGCTGCTCCTGCTGCGGCAGGCTGGAATCGTCCTGCACCGGCGCATCCGCGCCGCAGCCGACGAGCGAGAAGAGCATCACGAGCGCGAGCAGCCATGCGGTCAGTTGCTTCTTCATTGGGAATCCTCCTGTGGTGATTTTCTCCATCATAGCACGGCTGCGGGCAAAAATCCAGCACGCGCGGCGGTTGACTTTGCGCGCCGTTGTGCGTACGATAGGGGAAACGACCGGCAAGTCGGAATGGATCAAAAAGCAAAGGAGATAGAAACAATGACGATTGAAGAGCGCGCCGAGCTGGCGGTGGAAACATTTGCCGCGGGAAAGGGCAACTGCACCCAGTCGGTGCTGTGCGCATGGGAGGATAAAATTCCAGTCGACCACGATACGTTGATGAAGCTCGGCGCGGGTTACGGCGCGGGCATGGGCTGCATGCAGGCCACCTGCGGCGCGCTGATCGGCGCGGTGATGGCCGCGGGCAGCGTGACGGACGGCAAGGGCACGCCGCGCACGGCCCGCAGCATCCTTACGAGCTTTCAGGAAAAGAGCGGCGCGACGATCTGCAAGGACTTAAAGGGCGTGGAGACCGGCAAGGTCCTCTGTCCCTGCGCGCAGTGCGTTCGCAACGCCGTCCTCGCCGCAGGAGAGATGCTGGGGGAGTAAAGGGAGAAAAGCCCAGTTCGCTGAGAGCGCTGAGTAAAAAATAAAACCACCATCGAAAGATGGTGGTTTTATTTGGCGCAGCAGGAGAGATTCGAACTCTCGGTACGCTTTTGACGTACACACGATTTCCAGTCGTGCTCGTTATGACCGCTTCGATACTGCTGCGTATCGGTGCGCTCGACAGCAAAAATGATTATACCAAAAATCACAGCAAAGTCAAGCACAAATTCGAAAAATGCGCGATTTTCTGAACGACGCCTTCACTTGCAATTTTTGCCGCCATCTTTTATACTGACAAAAAGACCCTTTGGGGAGGGAGTATCATGAGCAGTAGCATCTATCGCGCCGTGAACACGACGCTCATTTATATCGAATGCGGCGGCGAATACCTGATGCTGCACCGCACGAAAAAGGAGAACGACTGCAATCGCGACAAGTGGATCGGCATCGGCGGCAAGTTTGAAGAGGGCGAGAGCCCGGAGGAGTGCGCTCTGCGCGAAACGAAGGAGGAGACCGGCCTCGCCCTGACCTCTTACCGCTATCGCGGCATCGTGACATTCGTGTCGGACAAGTGGGAGAGCGAGTACATGCACCTTTTCACTGCCGACGGCTTTGAGGGAACGCTCAAGGACTGCGATGAGGGCGAGCTTGCGTGGATCAAAAAGAAAGATCTGCTGGCGCTGCCCGCGTGGGAGGGCGACAAGATCTTTTTGCGCCTGCTCGACGAAAACGTACCGTTTTTCTCGCTCAAGCTGCGTTACGAGGGCGAAACGCTCGCGGAGGCGAAGCTCAACGGGAAAGCGTTGGAGGTGCGGCATGGATAAGCTGCTCGTGTCGGCCTGCCTTCTCGGCACGCCCTGCCGCTACGACGGAAAAAGTAAAGCGGACGCGCGCGTGCAGGCGTTGGTGGGAAAATATGAAATTGTTCCTGTCTGCCCCGAACAGCTCGGCGGTCTCCCGACGCCGCGTGTGCCCAGCGAACGGCGGGGCGAGCGTGTCGTCACAGCGGGTGGCCGCGATGTGACAGAGGCGTACCGCCGCGGTGCGGAGGCAGCTCTCGCGCTGTGCCAGCAAAACGGCTGCGAGGCTGCCGTGCTCAAGGAAAAGAGCCCGAGCTGCGGCTGCGGGCAGATTTACGACGGAACTTTTTCCCGCCGCCTGATCGCGGGCGACGGCGTGACAGCGGAGGCGCTCAAGGCACACGGTATCACCATATATGGCGAGAGCGACGCGGAAAAGCTGTGAGTGTTGACAATTTCTGCCCGTGATATTTTATGCAGTTTACCGACAAAATTTTAGTTGTCTTTGAAAAGTGCAGCCGTTATACTATATAACCAGCATTGGACAGATATCATACGTGTATTGAATATGACCGGCGGATGACCGGCGGTCATCATAATAAAAAAGGAGGAGCACAACATGAAATTTTCCAGCAAAGTTGAAAAATGCGGCCTGTCTCCGATGCGCAAGTTCCACCCGTACGCGGTGGCGGCGAAGGCACGCGGCGTCAACATCTATCACCTCAACATCGGCCAGCCCGACGTACAGACTCCTCCCGCGTTTTTCGAGGCAGTTCGCCATTTCGAGCAGCCGGTGCTGGCCTATGCGCCCTCGCCGGGCATCCCTGAGCTGATCGACGCGATCCAGAACTATTACGACAAGCTCGACATGCACTTCGACAAGAGCGAGATCTACGTCACCGCCGGCGGCAGCGAAGCGCTTCAGATCGCGCTGCAGTGCATTCTTGACGACGGCGACGAAATTTTGATTCCCGAGCCGTTCTACCCCAACTACAACACGATGACCCGCACCTGCGGTGCATCGATTCGCCCGATCCCGACCTGCCCGGAGGAGGGGTATCGCTACGCTGACCGCGAGAAGATTGAGTCACTCATCAACGAGCGCACGCGCGCCATCATGGTCACGAATCCCGGCAACCCGACCGGCGTTGTGCTGAGCCACGAGGAGATGGAGATGCTCGTCGATGTCGCACAGAAGCATGATCTGTTCCTCATCGGCGACGAGGCGTACCGCGAATTCGTCTACGGCGGGGAGAAGCTCCAGTCGTTTGGCGAGTTTGCCGACAGGGCGGGTGACAACATCATCGTCATCGACACGGTCTCCAAGCGCTTTTCCGCCTGCGGCGCGCGTATCGGCTGCCTGATCTCCAAGAATAAGGAGTTCATGAACCACGCGATGAAATACTGCCAAGCAAGACTTTCGGTCGCGACGCTCGACCAGATCGCGTCTGCCGCGCTCTACACCGTCGGCCCCGAGTATTTTGCCGCCGTGCGCGACGAGTATAAGAAGCGCCGCGACACGCTCTGCCGCAAGCTCGGCGAGATCCCCGGCGTCGTGTTCGATGTGCCGGGTGGTGCGTTCTACGTGATGGCCGCGCTGCCGGTCGACGATGCCGACAAGTTCCAGCAATGGCTGCTCGAGGAATTCAGCGACAACGGCGAGACCGTGATGATGGCCCCGGGAGGCTCGATGTACGCGACGCCCGGGAAGGGCAAAAACGAAGTCCGCATGGCCTACGTCCTCGAAAGCGACAAGCTCGAGCGCGCTATGGAAATTCTCAAGAAGACCATCGAGGTCTATAACGCCAGATAAAAAGGAGAAGATACCTATGATCCGTCATATCGTAATGTGGAAGTTCCGCGAGGGCACCGAGGAAAAGGCCAACGAGTTTCTGACGAAGCTCGCCGCGCTCGACGGCGTGATCCCGCAGCTCAAAAAGTGCGAAGTCGCAAAGAATATCGGCAAGGACAACTACGACGCCGTGCTCGTCTCCGAGTTTGAGACGATGGATGACCTGAACGCCTACAAGGTCGATCCCCGCCACGTTGCCGTGAGCGACATCTGCAAATCCATCCGCGCCGACCGCGTGGCCGTAGACTACGAATTTTAATCAAAAACAAAGAGCGCCGAAAGGCGCTCTTTGTTTTTGAAAAGGATCGCGCTCCGCGGCAGCGCACGCACCGTAGGCGCGCACGTTTGCGGAGCGAGAGGAGTTTTTTCTGACGCGCATGTCGTCAGAAAAACGATCACAATTTTTTCGCGCCCGCGGGCGCAAAATGGTTTTGATTATTTTTTGTCGCGACCTGCGCGTGACAAAAAATACTTTGCGCGAAGCGTGTGTCGCAGCCACCCTACGGGTGGCAAGGCACAAAGCGCAGCGAAACTTTTTCAAAAAAGAGGCCATTTATGGCCTCTTTTTTGAGCTGCAACCGCTGGTTGCTAACTTTTCAACCCCGCTTGGTGGACTTTTTGCGCGCCTTTTGATAAGCTGAACGCAGAAAATCTGCAAAGGAGAACCCCATCACATGACACTTGGAGAGAACATCGTGCGCCTGCGCACACAGAAAAGCTGGTCGCAGGGCGACCTTGCCGACGCGCTGGACATCTCGCGCCAGAGCGTATCCAAATGGGAGACCGACGCCTCCATCCCCGAGCTTGACAAGCTATTAAAGCTCTCCGAGCTCTTCGGTGTGACGCTTGACGAGCTGGTGCGCGGCGAGGACGCGCCGAAGGCGGAAACAGCCGCGCCCGCGGCACAGGCAGTACCCGCCTCTTTCACGCCGCAGACTTCGTCCGAGCAGGAAAAGCGTCACACCATTGCGGGTACGATTTTATTGTGTATCGGCGCGGTTCTTCTGCTCACCTGCCTGATACTCGCCGGCGATCTGCTGGCGGGGCTGATTTACGGACTGCCGTTTTTCCTCTGCGGCATCATCTGCTTTACGGTGAAGCATCGCACGGGCCTGTGGTGCGGCTGGGCGGCCTATCTCTGTATTGATCTCTACCTCCGCTTTGCGACCGGCCTTTCGTGGACGACCGTCTTTATGACGCACCTCTGGACGGCGCAGATGAACTATGCGCGCCTTGCCATCTCGTGGGTGCAGCTCCTCGGCATGCTTGTGATGATCGTCTGCACGGTGCGCTCCTACCGGACGCTCAGGCTGCCCGCGACAAAAAAGGAGGTCACATGGCTCATTGCCGGTTGGCTCGCGGCGCTCGTTGTGCTGCCGCTTCTGATGAGCTACGGCGTTATGCCGCTGCTGCTCGACGATCTCGGCAATTACAGCAACATTTCGCCGTACTTCCTTCTGAATGTCGTCTACAGCTACGCGCGCCTTGCGCTCATCAATGTTCTTCTGGTGCGTTCACTCGCCGTATGGCGCTTGAAGCGGGAAGAGAAGAAAGCGGAAAAGTGAATCGAAATGAGAAAAAGCGGACCGCACTGCGGTCCGCTTTTTTGATGCAGATATGCCTTACTTCTTGCTCTTCTCCAGCGCGGCAAGCTTGAGGCAGCAGCAGAAGACGGCCATCGCCTGCTCAAGCTCCTCGACCGGCGGCAGCGACGGGGCGACGCGGATGTTGCTGTCAAGAGGGTCGTGTCCATACGGATAGGTCGCGCCCGCGCTCGTCATCACGACGCCCGCCTCCTTGGCGAGCGCCAGCGTACGCTTGGCAAGGCCAGGGGCCGTGTTTACGGAGACGAAATAGCCGCCCTTGGGCGTGTGCCAGCTCGCAATGCCGAGCGGTGCGATCTCGCGCTCGAGCGTAGAGACCACCATCTCGAACTTCGGCTTTAAGATCTTGGCGTGCTCCTTCATTAGCGCGAGCGTGTGCTCCTTGTTTTGCAGGAACTTCACGTGGCGCAGCTGGTTCATCTTGTCGAAGCTGATGGCCTGAATGCCGATGAGCTTGGTCATGTACTCCATGTTGGCCTCGCTGCACGCAAAGCACGCAATGCCCGCGCCGGGGAGCGTCACCTTGCTCGTGGAAGCGAACTCGAAGACCATGTCGGCGTTGCCGTACTTCTCGCACTCGCTCAGAATATCCTTGAACGGGACGAACTCGCCGTCAAACTCGTGGATGCAGTAGGCGTTGTCCCACATCAGCAGGAAGTCGGGAGCCGCGGGCTTCATCTTCGCAATGCGCTCGATGGTCTCGTCGGAGTAGATGATGCCGTCGGGGTTCGAGTACTTCGGCACGTTCCACATGCCCTTGACGCTCGGGTCCTTGATGAGGTTTTCGACAATGTCCATGTCGGGGCCGTTTTCGGTCATGGGAATGGTGATGAGCTCAAAGCCGAAGCTCTCGGTCACCTTGAAGTGGCGGTCATAGCCCGGCGCGGGGCAGAGCCATTTGACGCTCTCTTCCTTGCACCACGGCTTTTCGCTGTGCAGCAGGCCGTGGGTGTAGGCCTTGGAGACCGTGTCGTACATGAGCTGGAGGCTCGAATTGCCGCCGGCGAAGACCTGAGAGGTCTTGCAGCCGAGGATATCGGCGAACAGCTTACGCGCGCTCTCAAGACCCTTGAGCTCGCCGTAGTTGCGGGCGTCCACGCCGCTGTCCACGCACTCCTCGGCGCTGGTCAGCGCGGTCAGGATGCCGCTGACAAGGTCGAGCTGCTGCTTGCTCGGCTTGCCGCGCGCCATGTTGAGCTTGAGGCCCTTGGCCTTCCAGCTCTCGTATTCGGCGGACACCTTGTCGTATTCCTGCTGCCACTCGGCAGCGGAAAGAGCCATATAATCCATGATGATTCTCCTTTACAGGTAATTTATCCGATTAAAGTAACTGCATTATAGCACAGGGAAAAATCAGGCGCAAGTGTCCACATGTAACAATCATTTGTTTTGCCTGCGGCAACAAGTTGACTCATTGAACAGATTGTACCGCCCCTCGCCGCAATAGAGAGGGGCGCTGCTTTTTGGCGAAAGCGGGAAAGAAAACGCGTCAGCACTAAACATAGTGCTGACAGTGCGTCCAAATCAGGCAAAAAGTAAGGCCGCGGAAAGCACATCGCTTCCCACGGCCTTGATCGTTTTTATAGAATTGGTCTTGTCACAGCTCGGTAAAGGTGCGAATTTCGTCGAGCTGGGCGTAACGCCGCGCGTGTGTTGTGCTCACCTTTCCGGCGCAGACGGGGCAGCCGCACTGCTGCGCGCCGGTGCGCGGATAGATGACGGATTTCCACACGTGTCCCATGGAGCACTGCCACCAGACCTTTTTGTTGCTGCCGGGCGTGACCATCTCCGGTGTCAGCGCGCCGTTGAGCGACGGATGCCACTGCGAAGCAATGTCGGGGCAGAGCGTCTTGAGATCATTGAAGCCCTTGAGCACCCTGCGTCCCGCGCAATAGGGACATCCGGTCTTGCGCTGCGTGCGCGACGAGACCGTGGCGCGGTAGGAATGCCCCAGCTCGCAGCGCCACCATGCGGGACGGTTAGAGCTGACGGCGACCTCGCTCGGCCTTAAGCGCCCGTTTTTACGCTTGTCCCACTGTGCGGCGATCTCGGGCTGGAGGTGGGCAAGGTCATTTTCGCCCGTGACGATCGTCTTGCCCGCGCACATGGGACATCCGTGCCCCCACGCCGTGCGCGAGGCGACGGGCGACTGCCACGAGTGCCCCTCCGGACAGCGCCACCAGATGCGGATCTTCGAGCCCGTGGAGACGTCGCGCGGCGAAAGTGGGCCGTTTTTCTCACGGTCCCACTGCGCGGCCACGTCGGGATAGAGCGTTTCCAAATCGTTGAAGCCGGGCAGGACCTTTCGCCCCGTGCAGTACGGACAGCCGCTCCCCTCGGAGCGCACATGCACCGTCGTCTGCCACGAATGGCCGTTTTCACACGTCCACCAGACTTTTTTCTTGCTGCCGTAGGAAACGGTGTCCGGCGTGAGCGGAAAATTGCGCGATTCGTCCCATTCTTTCAGTAAGTTTGTCCTTTCATGCAACATGCAGAACTCATAAAATGTTTGTCGCATGTTCATTCCCCCTCTTTTCGGCAAAAAAGGTTTCCCGCCTGTACCTTGCTTTCAGAGAGGGCCGGGCGGTGCAGGAAGGGCGCTGCCCTTCCGAATGATTTGCAACCGGCTGTCATAACCGCACACGGCGGCCTTAGACCCCTCTGGCTTTGCGTCCCTGCTTTTCAGCAGGTTTGCCAAACATTGCTTTGCTTGTTCAGATCAGTACAGGCGCTTTCACGCCGGAAACGGGGAAGAAAAAACTTCCGTTTTGACAGAATCAATGAAAAAAGATTTGCCAATCCTATCGTATCTGTATTCTATCACGAACTTTCCGTAAAAACAAGGCAGGTGACAAGACAGAATTCGGAAAAGTGATATAAAATTTGAAAAAATTCGAAAGAAATTAGCAGAAAGTTAGCATTTTCATACCGCTTCTCTATGTTTTCGACGTGATGGAGAGGACTGAAACCGCGCGCGGCGATGCGACCGCAACCGCGTTTTCTTGACATCTTCCGCCGTTTCGGTATGATAGAACCATCCCGTTTTTTGGAGGCAACTATGCATTCAGTGACAACTAAGAAGGCCGCGCTTGCGGCGCTTCTCGTTCTGGCGGCGCTCCTTTCCATCTTCGCGGTGGGGAAGAGAGCGTCCGACCCTGCGTACCATCAAGCGTCCATCGACGCGCTCGCGGAAAAGCAGGAGACGGTGCTCGAGCTGACAGCGGCGTCCACCGCCGCGAGCGCAGCCATCACGCTCCTGCCGGGCGACACCGCGACGCCCATCGCCGAAAAGCTCGCCGACCTGAGCGGCTATTTCCTCATCGTGCTCTGCGCCATCTTTTTGGAAAAGTATCTGCTGACGATCACATCCTACGTGTCGTTCACGATCCTGATCCCCGCAGCCTGCGCGCTTGGCATCGCTGCGCTCTTTTCCGAAAAGCTGCGCGCCGCGCTGGGGAAGCTCGCGTGGCATTTGCTGCTCTTCGCGCTTGCCATCGCGTTCGTCATCCCCGCGGGTGTTAAAGTCTCGAGCATGATTGAGGACACATACCGCGTTTCGATCGAAGAGACCATCGCAAACGCCGAGCAGACGACCGAGGACATCCAGTCCGCCACCTCGGGCGAGGCGGACGAGAGCGAAAAAAGCGGCCTTTCCGGCCTCTTTTCCAAGGTGACCGAGGGCATCAGCGGTGCGGTGAATGACGCGGTCGGGCAGCTCAAAACCGTCCTGAACCGCTTTATCGAGGCCCTCGCCGTCATGCTCGTCACGTCGTGTCTGATCCCAATTTTAGTGCTGCTGCTTTTTGCCTGGCTCGTCAAGCTGATGCTCGGCATCGACTTACCGCCGCTGCGCGCAAAGCTTGGTGACGGCAAGGTGCACAGCGCAAGCGGCGCGCCGCGGATATGACCACATGGCCATCGTAAAAAATATACGATAGCTTAAAAGTGCGGCGAGCGCAGCGATGCCGCTTTGGGGGGGCAGCAAGGTTGGCAAAATCTAGCGACGGCAGGGGATTCTACCAAGACTGCATTCAGATCAGGGAGCGACAGCGAAGATAGAAAAAAATCAAATCGTTTAGAACCATCACCCGGCAGGTACCCGATTCCGCAGGCTGAGCAGCTCTTCAAGCCTCAAAACCGCAATGTCGGGGGGCGAGAGGGTTCCCCCTCATCCTTCCCTTGGGATTCAAAAGGGGACATTCTCTTCGAGAAGAGAATGTCCCCTTTATTCGCTCTCCCCTGCGGGTTAGCAGGAGAAAACTCCGCAGCGCTGCGCGCGCTGCTGATTCACCTTACCTCCGCAAATCGCGTCGTCAGAACGACACGACTTCCTGCGCGGGCTTCGACGTGGTGGTGATGCGCTCGACGTACAGCACGGGGCCCTCGCCCTCATAGGCGTCGAGGTGCTCCTTTTTGACCGTGGCAGTGATATCGACCCAGTCGCGATTCTTGTAGGCCTTCAGGCTGTCGCCCTTGGCGACGATGCCGACGAACTGGATGTCGTTTTCGCAGCAGGTCATCACGAAGCGGCCGGGGCAGTGGATGCCCGGGAACTTCTTCGAGTGGCACATGATGAGCTTCATGTGGACCTTTTTGCCATCCCAGCGGTCGGGATGGTCCATCGCGTCGACGTACCACACGCCGTAGTCGTCGTCGGGAATGTCGATGAGGTCGGGCGTCATGTCGAACGGGCACTCGTCGCCGGTCAGGTAGTCCTCGCTGTTGCCGTCGTTGTCCTCAAGGTAGATGTCCGCGCGGCGGTTGACCATGCGCAGATTGCGCGCGCGCAGGCTCTCTTTGAGCTTGTCGTCGCAGCGGTTGAAGACGATCATGTCCGCGTTCGTGATCTTTTCCATCATGAGCTGACCCATGTTCTTGACGAACAGCTCGAACGTCGGCGCCTGCACGAACGTCATGATCTGATAGAGCACCCAGTTGGCAGGCAGCACCTCGCGATAGAGCTTTTCCATCTGCCACATGCCGTTGTACTCAATGAGCACCTGCTTGGGGCGGTGCTTCTTTTCAAGCTCCTTGCAGAAAGCGAGCGTCAGCTCCTCTTCGTCGTCTACCGTGACAACGGTGACGTTGTCGAGCGCCTTCTTCTCGTATTCTTCGTCGCCCTCTTCGCAGCAGATCAGAAGCGTCCTGTCCTCGCGGGCGAAGCCGTCCTCTAAAATGCCGTTGATAAAGCTCGTTTTGCCGGAATCGAGGAATCCGGCGACCAGATAAACAGGAATATCCATGCCTTACACTCCAAACAGTTCTGCAAGGCCGTCTTCCTTGAGCTCCGCGCCGATAACGCACAGACGGCCCGTGTAGTCGGGATGGCCCGCGCGGACCTCATGCTCTTCGGGCACGTAGTCGAATTCGAGCCAGCCGTCCTCGCCGTTCACGATGCCCTTGGCACGCAGGATGTGGCCGTAGTCGCCGCTGTCGAGCTTGTGGAGCATGTCCTCAAGAGCTTCCTTGCTGAACTTCTTCGGCGTCTCCTTGCCCCAGGAGGAGAAGACGTCGTCGGCGTGGTGATGATGGTGATGGTGGCACTCGCACTCGGGATCGTCGCACTCCTCACCGTCGTGGTGATGGTGGTGATGCTCGTGCTCGTCATGGTCATGATGATGCTCATGTTCATGCTCATGGTCGTGCTCGTCATGCTCATCGTGATCGTGATGATGGTGATGCTCATGCTCGTGCTCGGCCTCTTCGATCTCGTGCTCGCGGCGCATCTTTTCAAGGAGCTCGTCGCTCAACGACACCTTCTCGACGGCGGAGAGGATGGCCTTGCCGTCCAGCTCGTCCCACGGAGTCGTCAGGATGGCGGCGTCGGGGTTCTTTTCGCGCAGCATCGCGGCGGCAGCCTCGAGCTTTTCCTGCGAGAGCTTCTGCGTGCGGGAAAGAATGATCGTGCCGGCGGCCTCGATCTGGTTGTTGTAGAATTCGCCGAAGTTCTTCATATAGACCTTGACCTTGCTGGCGTCGGCCACGGTGACATAGCTGTTGAGCTTGAGCTCGCCCGGGCACTCGTCGACCGTGCGCTCGACGGCGACGATGACGTCGGAGAGCTTGCCGACGCCGCTCGGCTCAATGAGGATGCGGTCGGGGTGGAACTGCGCCACGACCTCTTTGAGCGCCTTGTTGAAGTCACCGACGAGGGAGCAGCAGATGCAGCCCGCGGACATCTCGGAGATCTCGATGCCGGACTCCTTGAGAAAGCCGCCGTCGATGTTGATCTCGCCGAATTCGTTCTCGATCAGCACGAGCTTTTCGCCGCTGTAGGCTTCCGCGATCAGCTTTTTGATGAGCGTGGTCTTGCCGGCGCCCAGAAAGCCGGAGAAAATGTCAATTTTCGTCATAAGAAATACGCTTCCTTCTTTTTTATTGATTTCCAAACCTGTATTATAAGCAGAATTTGTGAACGATTCAAGTCTTTTTCCACGCAGAATGCGCCTTTTTCCTGCTCATAGGCCTATGCCTGGCAGCGGCACGCGGTGAGGCAGGATCACATGCCCAAAGCAGATAAAGCGCTTTCCGCTCTCAGGGCCGCAGACGATGTCCGCGCCGCTGCGGTCCCGCCCCAGAGAGAAGAGGTACGAAACGCCGAGCGGGTCGCGGTAATACTGCTTGCAGAGCATGTCGCCCCCGACGCAGAAGATGCCTACGTCGCCCGCATGCAGCGGGTCGTGATTGAGGTAGGCGACGCTGCCGCTGTGCAGCACGGGTTCTAAACTGTCGTCGCGGATGCGCACGGCGAATTCCGCTCCCGGCGGCACATCGCCGTGGTCGACGATGTAGTCAAAATCCTCGCCTGGCACGGGGGCGGCGTAGCCCGCTGCCTCGATCGAGCGGTAGAGCGGGATGCGGCGCGGCGCGCTCGCTTCCTCCCGCCCTGTATGCATCGTGCACAGGGCGCTGACGAGGCTGCCTACCGTCTCGCGCTCGAGCGGCGAGAGCGAGCGGCACTTTTCGATCAAATCCTGCTCTGCGCGCGAGCAGACGAAGCTGCCTGAGCGGAACGAATCGCGGTAAAGGTAGTTCGGGTCGATCTCAAGCGCGTCGAACAGCCGGAGCAGCACCTCCTCCTTCGGTGAGCTGACGCCGTTTTCATAGTTGCTGATGGCAGAGGCCGAAACGCCAAGTTCCTCCGCCAGCGCCGCGCGCGAGAGATGAAGCTCCTCACGCCGCAGACGCATTTGTTTGCCAAAACTCATCAAGATTCCCCCAGAAAACGCAGGCTGCGACAAGATTTGACTGTATTCTATCGCAGAAGCTTGTATCTGTCAATCAATTATAACAAGCATCTTGTAAATTTATTCTTGACATAGCAAGAATCTTGTGATATCTTGATTTTGCTAACAAGTTCTTTGTACTTGATGGCGTGCCGCGGCGAGCGTTCTCCTCAGTTTGCCCGCGGCGCACGCCGCCGATACCGGTACGGCGGCTGATCCCCGCAGCAGAAAAAGAAAACGCGCCGCCCTGAAAAGGACGGACGCGAAAAAAATAGAGAGAAAGAAAATATCGAGCCAGCCTAAGGGCAGCTCGATATTTTTGCTTTTGTGGTAAAACGACGAAAGTGTGATCTCGACGCAGGCCGCAGAGCGGCTCTGATACGCCACTGGCGTATCGCTTACATTTTCCGAACCACTACAAAACAAAAAGAACGAGCTGACTTTCATCAACTCGTTCTTGGTGGGGGAAGGTGGATTCGAACCACCGAAGTCACTGACAACAGATTTACAGTCTGCCCCCTTTGGCCACTCGGGAATTCCCCCATATGAAATTGTTTGCTTGTCGGTGGAGCTGGTAGACGGATTCGAACCCCCGACCTGCTGATTACAAATCAGCTGCTCTACCGGCTGAGCTACACCAGCGTATCCGCTGCGACTATATTACTATACCATTCACCCGGGGCAAAGTCAAGCCCCAAAATACAGTTTTTTGCATGTCATTGTTGCTTGTACAGGAATCAGCACAAGCTAAAATTGGAACGGTACAAAAGATATTACCCTCGGAGCTTCATGTTGAAGGCAGATACATATATAATGCTGAAGGCGAAAAGGTTAGGCTTACCGGAGCGAATATTCCGGATTTGCAGTGGGCCACAGGCGGAGATAATGACCTTATGAAGAGAGTAGGACTTCTTTGTGACAGTTGGAATGCAAATTGTGTTCGTTTGTGCGTTCATTCTAAATTTTGGTTTGGACAAGAATGGTATCAGGGTAAGAGTTATGGTGATTACCGCAAAATGGTTGATAATGTAATTAATCAAATTACATCACGCGGAAAGTATGTAATACTTAATCTGCATGAATTTTATGCTATTACAGAACAGCAGAAGGATTTCTGGAATGATGCAGTAGAGGTTTATGGAAATAATCCGGGAGTTATATTTGGTTTGCTCAATGAACCTCATGATATTGACTGGGAAATGTGGCGTAACGGCGGTATGCTTGAAACTACCGATAGCTATGGAAAGAAAACACAGCGTGTATATGGCCATCAAGAAATTCTGGATATGATACGCAACAAGGGTGCAAAAAATATTGTAATTGCGGGCGGTCTTGATTGGTCATACTATTTTGACGGTCTGTGCGATGGATATAACGGCATGGAACATGGCTATAAATTAGAGGATAAAACGGGTAACGGTGTAATCTATGACACACACATTTATCCAATGAAGCCGGAATATAATCCGGTTGAAAAAGCCGTAGAGTGTCTTGTAGATGAAGCTCCTATACTTGTGGGTGAATATG
>OLOX01002198.1_pt1 | contig 16597 bp, 14 predicted proteins | sample 1672091 | NCBI WGS metagenome assembly OLOX01 (sample SAMEA3136644, study PRJEB25190) | human gut metagenome | reverse complement strand
ACATTCACTGGCTGGGCTTTGACTGGGGCGACCGGTTCTTCTATGGCTCCGACTACTTTGAGAAAGACTATGAATATGCTGTGGAGCTCATCAAAAAGGGCCTGGCCTATGTCTGTGAGCTGACTCCCGAGCAGTTCAAGGAATACCGGGGCGATCTGAATACCCCTGCCGTCTCCCCCTATCGGGACCGGCCCATCGAGGAGAGCCTGGACCTGTTTGCCCGGATGCGGGCCGGTGAATTTGAGGACAACAAGTATACCCTTCGTGCCAAAATTGACCTGGCCTCCGGCAACTTCAATATGCGTGACCCCGTGATCTACCGGATTCGCCATATGCACCATCACCGTCAGGGCGACAAGTGGTGCATCTACCCCATGTACGATTTTGCCCACCCCATCCAGGACGCCCTGGAAGGAATCACCCACTCTCTGTGCTCTCTGGAATTTGAGAACCACCGCCCCCTGTACAACTGGGTGGTAGAGCACGTCTCCGTTCCCAATCACCCCCGGCAGATCGAGTTTGCCCGGCTGGGCATTGATCACACGGTGCTCTCCAAACGGAAGCTCCGCGCCCTGGTGGAAAACGGCTATGTCTCCGGCTGGGACGATCCCCGTATGCCCACCCTCTGCGGCCTGCGCCGCCGGGGCTACACCCCCGCCTCCATCCGCAACTTCTGTGACCGGGTTGGCGTTGCCAAGTCCCCCAACACCATTGAGTTTGCGTTCCTGGAGCACTGCCTGCGGGAGGATCTGAATGAGACCGCCAAGCGGGTCATGACCGTTCTTGACCCCGTGAAGCTGACCATTACCAACTACCCCGAGGGCCAGAGCGAGACCTTCCAGGTGGAGAACAATCCCAACGATGCCGAGGCCGGTACCCGGGAAATCAGCTTCTCCCGTGACCTCTGGATCGAGCGGGACGACTTCCTGGCACAGCCCATTCCCAAGTACAAGCGTCTGTATCCGGACGGTCCCGAGTGCCGCCTGAAGGGCGCCTACGTCATCCAGTGCACCGGCTGCGTCACGGATGAAAGCGGCAAGGTTACCGAAGTTCTGGCAACCTACGATCCCAACAGCCGGGGCGGTGATCCCGCTGACGGCCGGAAGATCAAGGGCGCTACCATCCACTGGGTGGATGCCAACAACTGCGTGGACTGCGAGGTCCGCCAGTACAGCAACCTCTTCGACGACCCCGACCCCGATGCCGCCGGAAAGGATTTCCTGGCCTGCCTGAACCCCAACTCTCTGGAGGTGCTCACCCACTGCAAGGCAGAGGCTTCTCTGAAGAACGCCAAAGCCCCGGAATCCTACCAGTTCATGCGCCTGGGCTACTTCTGCCCGGACAGCAAGGATTCTACTCCGGACCACCTGGTCTTCAACCGCTCCGTCAGCCTGAAGGACAGCTTCAAGCCCGGAAAGTAATCCTGCAAAAAAGTTCTCCCGGATACCGCTCATTGTACGGTATCCGGGAGATTTTTCATTACTTTTTTTCTTCCTTGATGGCTGCCCGCAGGTGGACGGACAGGACGGCCAGAGAGGTGGCCATATTCTCGTTCTGCACCAAAATATTGTCCGGCACATCCAAATGGGTGGGAGCGAAATTCCAGATTGCCTTGACGCCGCCTGCAATGAGCATATTGGCAACCTCCTGGGCTGCGGAGGCAGGCACGGTGATGATGCCCATGAGCACCTTATGGAGCTTACAGTAGTGCTCCAGCTTGGTGATGGGATAGACGGGCTGTCCATCCTCGGTTTTCTCCATAGTGGGGGCCACATCGAAGGCCGCCTGGATGTTCAGGCCATAGGCCTCGAAGCCGCTGTAGGCCATCAGAGCCAGACCCAGCTTGCCCGCACCGATGAGCACCGCATCCGTGGTATTGTCATAACCCAGGAACTGCTCGATATCGTCAATCAGAGCTTCTCTCTGGTAGCCAACTTTGGGGCGGCCGCCATCGGAGACAATGGCCAGGTCCTTGCGCACCTGCACCTCGCCCATATCCAGAGCGTTGGCCAGCGCCGTTGCGGAAATATTGGCCGGAGCCGAATCCGGCAGACTTTTCAGATAGGCGAGATAACCGGGAAGCCGCTTCAAAACGGCCTTAGAGACTTTCACATTGCGTTCCATTTGATTCTTCGCTCCTCTTTTATCGATATATTTTTCTATCGATATCATTTTTATCGATTATACCACTCTATCCCAGGTTTTTCAAGAAGCACTCCCCATTATTTTTCGCAATTCTCCATTGTTTTTATCGATACAATTATAAGTATTTTTTAATGGCATTATGCGCAGCTCATCTGCCGCTGGAACTCCCTTCGCAGCTTTCCCAGGATCTTTTTTTCCAGTCTTGAAATGTAGGACTGGGATATTCCAAGCTTTTGGGCAATCTCCTTCTGGGTCAGTTCTTTTTGCCCGTCCAATCCATAGCGCATTCCAATAAGCTCCCGTTCCCGGCCCGGCAGCTCTCCCAGGGCCTGCCGAAGGGCTGTCAGGTCTGCCGCAGCCTCCAGGGGCGCAAAAATCTCGTCCTCACCCGTTCCCAGAATGTCCGAAAGCAGCAATTCATTCCCGTCCCCATCCTGGTTGATGGGCTCATCCAGCGAAACCTCTGCCTTCTGATTGGATATTTTCCGGATGTGCATCAAAATCTCGTTTTCAATGCATCGGGAAGCATAGGTTGCCAGCTTGATGTTCTTCTCCATGCGATAGGTTCCAATGGCCTTCATGAGCCCGATGGTGCCAATGGATATCAGGTCTTCCAGGCTTGTACCGGTGTTCTCGAAACGTCTGGCGATGTAAACCACGAGGCGAAGGTTATGCTCCACCAGTGTCTGCCGCGCTGCCTCCTCTCCCCTGCCCAGGCCTTCAATGGCCTGACGCTCCGCCTCACCCTTCAGCGGCGGGGGCAGGACATCGCTGCCGCCGATATAATAGACGTTCTGCTCTCCCTGCAGCCACTGACGAAACCGCTGCCACAAATTCATACGCTGCCTCCTATCAATGCCTGATACGCCGCTCCTCCTACTCGATTTGGCGCAAACGCCACCACACGGGCTCTGCGTTTGCCGCCCAGGATCACATCCGGGATCATTCTTGCCAACAGAAAGCCCTCGGCCTGCCCCACAGCGTGATACGGAATCAGCCGCAGTCCCGGCTCCGTCTGGCTGGTTATCGTCTCTATGGGAGTGCTCAGCTGCTGGGCCGTAAGCCCGGTAAGGGCGCAGCCTGCATCCCGGTCAACCACCAGCACCGGCTCCCCGGTTACGGGGTCACAGAGTGTATTGCCGGTATCCCGCAGGGCCGTCAGGCGGACCGTTGTCCCGTTTCCGGAGATTTCAAGGGGGATATACTGCCCCGGTCCCGCTCTGCCCCGCAGCAGAAGCGTGCAGGCAAGCCACAAAAGGCCAGCGCACAGCAGCAGCTTTCCCGGGTTCTCTCCGGCGGCCAGCTGCGCCATGCCGCCCAGGGAAAAGCTCAGCAGCAGAAACAGCCCCGCCTGCTGCCAGGTGCTCCGGCGCAGCCCATAGGCAAGCATCGCCATCAGCGCCAGAAAGACAATGCGCCAGGGCAGCGCCCCCAGGAATTCAAAGCCCGGAAGCAGGCAGCCCCCTGCATAGACGCCGCCCAAAGTCGCCGCCGCCAGCAGCCGCCAATGCACCGCATAGGTCCCGGACAGGCGGGCTGCGGCAAAAAGAAGAAGATAATCCACCAAAAAGTTCAGAAAAACAGTCAAGTCCCAGTACATACGCCGCCCCCTTCCGAACTGAGTATAGGCTCTCCCGCACAAGAATGCCGTCGCAGCCCGGCAGGACTATGGGCGCAAGTTCTGTCTCCGATTTCCAGCTTTCGGGATTTGAACCGATGCACCTTCACAATGCCCCCGCGAATATTCTCCCGCCGGTGAAGGGTGCCGGAGAAGAACGCGCAAAAAAGCCATTGCCGCCGACCCTGCAAGAGTCCCGGCAATGGCAATGGCTTATTCCGCTTCTTTTCGCTCCACAGAGCGGATGTTCTTCTCCGCCTTAAACCGGGGCGTCATCAGCTCGTGGCCGCAGCCCAGGCATTTCAGGCGAAAATCTGCACCTGTGCGCAGAACCTCCCAGCGCTTCTCCCCGCAGGGGTGGGCTTTTTTCATGGTGAGGATGTCCCCAACCCGTATGTCCATGGTCAGACCTCCTTTTTGACGGCGTCCCAATACTGCTTGGCCGCCTGCTCCAGCTTATTCGGGCCGTACTCGTAATAATGCGTCCCCACCAGCTCGTCCGGCAGATACTGCTGGGCAACCCAGTGGTTGGGGAAATCATGGGGGTAGAGATATCCCTGGCTGCGCTCCTGGGTGAAGGTATCGGCATGGACGTTTTGCAGATGTCTGGGGAACGGGCCTGCCTTTCCCTTCTGAACGTCGGCAATGGCAGCATCCAGGGCGATGTGTCCGGAATTGGACTTTGGAGAGGTTGCCATGAGGACTGCGGCATCTCCCAGGGGGATTCTGGCCTCCGGCATTCCAAGCATAAGGGCCATGTCCACGCAGGATTTGACAATGGGGATGATCATGGGATAGGCCAGGCCAACATCCTCCGCCGCAATGACCATCAGTCGGCGGCAGGCGGACTGCATCTGCCCTGCCTCCAGAAGCCGGGCAAGGTAGTGGCAGGCCGCATCCGGGTCAGAGCCGCGAATGGATTTTTGCAGCGCGGAAAGAAGGTCATAGTGGTTGTCCCCATCCCGGTCTGCCCGCATGGCGCTTTTCTGGGTCACGGCTATGGCATCGGTCATAGTCAGCGGCAGCGTATCCCCCTGGGGCACGGCTGCGGAGAACAGGACCTCAATGGCGTTCATGGATTTGCGCAGATCGCCGCCGCTGGCCCCTGCAATATAGTCAAGAACCCCATTCTCCGGCACGGCTTTCAGACCGGTGCGCTTTTCCATAAAGGCGACCGCCCGCTCCACCGCTTTCAGCGCCGCCTCCTTGGTGATCTGCTTGAACTCGAACACCGTAGACCGGCTCAAAATGGCGTTGAACACATAAAAATAGGGATTTTCCGTGGTGGAAGCAATGAGGGTAATCTTTCCGTTTTCGATGTATTCCAGAAGGGACTGCTGCTGCTTTTTATTAAAGGACTGAATCTCATCCAGATACAGCAGCACGCCGTTGGGAGCCATGAAGGTATCCAGCTGGGAGGTGATCTCCCGGATGTCTGCCGTAGAAGCAGTGGTGGCGTTGAGCTTGAAGAGCGTCCGGTTGGTCTGCTTGGCGATGATATTGGCAACGGTGGTCTTCCCGGTGCCGCTGGGACCGTAGAAAACCATATTGGGGATTTTCCCGGATTCAATCAGGCGGCGAAGTACCGCGCCCTTTCCCAGAATATGCTCCTGCCCCACCACATCGTCCAGGGTTTCGGGCCGCAGGAGATCGGCCAAAGGTTGGTACACAAGCACCCCCTCCTTTCTAAAAACAGTACAAAGGGGCGGCAAGGATGCCGCCCCAGGGAAATCTTAAAATGTTGCGACATCCGGGTCGGCGGGCTCCGCGCCGGTTTCCACGGAAATGGCAGTCAGTACAGGTCCCACATCGCCCTTATACAGGGGGTGCTTCTCTGCGCCGATCTTGGCGGTGACCCAGACCCAGGAACGGGATTCCAGGCTTCCTGCCCCGGCATAGCGGCAGGGAATGCCGCAGAACTGGATATCCTCCACACAGCAGGTCATGACGAACCGACCCGGGGCGAACATTCCGTTTTTGTCTCTGCGGAGCATGGCCACCTGGCCCTTGAAATGGACGGTCTTTCCGTCGTATTTCTGGGGCTCCTCGGATACATCCCGATACCACAGGGCATAGTCCTCATCCTTGATCTCAATGACGGGGGCATTGATGTCAAAGGGCAGCGGGTCTTCGATCTCATCGAACTTGGTTGTGCCGTCGGTGTAGTCATAGAGAATGTCGATGCGGCGGTTGGCAGCTCTGGCCAGCTTATGGAAGGGCATGACGTCCTGGCCCGGGGCCATCCGGTTGAAGACCACCATCTGGGCGCCCATCAGCTTGTCCATGACCAGATTGCGCATATTGGCATTATAGGTCATAAAGGTGGTGGCATCCGCAAACATAACCTCCTGGGCAATGGCCCAGGAATCCGGGAAGCGCATATAGAGGTCCCCAACCTGCTGCATACCGTTCAGCTCAGCAACCACGCGCTCGGCCTTGTACTTCTTCTGGAGGGCTTTCAGTTCCTCCGTGGTCACCGTCTGCTGGTCCAGAACCTCCAGGTAGACATTCTTCTTGGGATAGGTGGAGAGGTCATATTCCTCTTCTCCCTCCTCAAAGATCAGCACCAGCGTCCGCTCGCCGGCATTGAACCGGGGGTCTTCCAGAGTCTCCTGGATGAACTTGGTCTTGCCGGAATCCAGAAAGCCCGTAAAGGCATATACAGGAATCTGCTGCATGACCATGGCTTACACCCCAAACAGCTCGGCAATGCCCTTTTCATCCAGCTTGGAGCCGATGACGCAGAGCTTGCCGGTGACATCGGCGCTGCCGGTACGGACATTGTGCTCCTCAGGCACATAGTCGAAGTGAATCCAGGTGCCGTCCACGGCAGGCAGGATGCCCTTGGCCCGAAGAATTGCGCCGTAGTCCCCGGAATCCAGCGCCTTCAAAGCATTCTCAACGGTCTGCTTCTCGAACTTCCGGGCAGTTTCGGTGCCCCAGGAGGTGAAGACCTCATCGGCATGATGGTGATGATGGTGGTGGTCATGGCAGCCGCAGGTGCAGTTCTCGTCATGCTCGTCCTCATCATGGTGATGGTGGTGCTCGTGCTCCCCGTGATCGTGGCAGCAGCAGTGGCCGTCATGGTCATGATGATGCTCGTGCTCATCATCATCCTCATCGTGGTGATGATGGTGGTGATGGTGCTCGTGGGCATCCTCATCGTCGTCATCGTCGTCATCATGGTGATGATGGTGGTGCTCTTCCTCTTCTTCCTCTGCTTCCAGCCGCTCGGATTCCAGCTTGGCCAGCTCGGCAGCCAGGGAGGCCTTGCCCTCCATGGCGGAGATCAGCTGTTCTCCGGTGAGCTCGCTCCAGGGGGTGGTGATGACGGTAGCAACGGCGTTGTGCTCCCGCAGAATCTCTACGGCAGCATCCAGCTTGGCCTGGGGAATGGAATCGGTACGGGACAGGATGATGGTGGAGGCAGTCTCCACCTGGTTATTGTAGAATTCTCCGAAGTTCTTGGTATAGACCTTGACCTTGCCCGCATCCACAACGGCCACGGTGTAGCCCAGGGTCACATCAGGGCCGGTGACCTTGTTCACAGCACCGATCACATCGGACAGCTTGCCCACGCCGGAGGGCTCGATGATGATCCGATCGGGGTGGTACTCGTTGATCACCTTGGTCAGGGCCTTGCCGAAGTCACCCACCAGAGAGCAGCAGATGCAGCCGGAGTTCATCTCCGTAATATTGATGCCGGCATCCTGCAGGAAGCCGCCGTCAATGCCGATCTCACCGAACTCATTCTCAATCAGCACCAGCTTCTGGCCCTTGTAGCCCTCGGCAATCATCTTCTTGATCAGCGTAGTCTTGCCAGCGCCCAGGAAGCCGGAGTAAATATCAACCTTTGTCATAAATAACACCTTCCATTTTTATTCCGCCCAGCGGAAAATCCAACCGGGTAATATACATACTTTATAAGTATAGCACATTTGATTGAAAAAATCCATATCTTCCCAAATTTTTTACAATTGCAAAAGCAAAACCCCTTTCCGTGGCGAGATCAACACCATCCGGGGCAACGCGGACCGGATGCTGGCCCGGGAGGAAACCATGCTGTCCCCCTGCACGGCAGAGGATATGGACAAGGTGCTGCCCGTGATCTCCCGGAACGGCTCCGATTCGGCCATGCTGGACAGGAACTGCCTGCGCCCTGCCCGGTACTATATCACCAAAGACCGGCGGCTGATTGCCGCGGGGTTTGTGGGCTGGCAGAGCTATGTGGCAGAGGCCTTTGGTCTTCCTCGGGACAGCCGGGGCAATCTGGTCACCGAGAACTACATGACCCCCACGGAAGGCATTTTTGCCGCCGGTGACTGCTGCAGAGGCCAGAGCCTGGTGGTCTGGGGCATTGCCGAGGGCCGCGCCTGCGCCAGAGCGGTGGACCAATATCTGATGGGGTATACAAATATGCTTTAGCTGCAAAAAATGTCCTGCCGGGGTCACTTCATTCCGGCAGGACACGTTTTATGGCTTTTTCTTGGAAAGAGGGCCTTCGAACCGGTCCTTTTCCGTGTGGGTTGGAATCTCGGTGGGATACTCTCCACTGAAGCAGGCATGGCAAAAGTTATGGGAGCCAATCATCTGGGCTAAATCCTCCAGCTCCAGATATCCCAGGGAATCCGCCCCGATGATCCGGGCAATTTCCGGGACGGTATGTTGGCAGGCAATCAGGTGCTCCCTGGAATCAATATCCGTGCCATAGTAGCAGGGATTGCGGAAAGGAGGCGATGAGATCCGCATATGAATTTCGCTTGCCCCGGCTTCCCGCAGCAATCCTACGATCTTCCCGCTGGTGGTTCCGCGAACGATGGAATCGTCGATCAGCACAATGCGCTTGCCCCGGACCTCCTCACAGATGGGGCTCAGCTTGATCTTCACCTGGTCCAGGCGCTGCCCCTGACCCGGAGAAATGAAGGTCCGGCCGATGTACTTGTTCTTGAGAAAGCCCAAGGCAAAGGGAATGCCGGATTCCTCGGAATAGCCCAGAGCCGCATCCAGTCCGGAATCCGGAACGCCCACCACAATATCCGCATCCACCGGGTGCCGCCTTGCCAGCAGCCGCCCCGCATTCTTCCGCGCCCCATGGACGCTGATGCCATCCATCACCGAATCCGGGCGGGCAAAATAGATATACTCAAAAATGCAGGCGGTCTGGCTGCATCGGCCGCAATGGGAAGTATCGGAATGCACGCCGGTTTCATCGATGGTAATGATCTCACCGGGCAGGATATCCCGCTCCGGCTTGGCACCGACCGCGCTCAGTGCGCAGCTTTCCGAGGCCACAATGTAGGTCCCGTCAGCGGTTTTTCCGTAGCACAGCGGGCGGAAACCCCTGGGGTCACGGGCTGCGATCAGCTTGGCCGAGGACATCATAACCAGAGAGTAAGCCCCCTCCATCTGATACATGGCGCAGCTGACAGCCGCCTCAATGGATGGCGTTTTCAGCCGCTGCTGGGTGATGATATAGGCGATGATCTCCGTATCGCTGGTTCCGTGAAAAATCGCGCCGCCCATTTCCAGAGCGCTGCGCAGCTCGAAGGCATTGCTCAGATTGCCGTTGTGGGCCAGAGCCAGCTTGCCCTTCATATGGTTCACCACAATGGGCTGGCAGTTTGCCCGGTTGGTGGCACCGGTGGTTCCGTAACGCACATGGCCCACGGCCATGGTCCCGCAAGGGAACTGCTCCATCACGTCACGGGTGAACACATCCCCCACCTGCCCCAGATCCCGATGGGTGGTGAAAACGCCGTCCTCATTGACAACGATGCCGCAGCTCTCCTGGCCCCGGTGCTGCAAAGCATACAGCCCATAGTAGGCCAAATCCGCCAAGTTCTGCGGCTTTGGGGACCAGGCACCGAAGACGCCGCACTCCTCATGAATCTCCTGCATAGAATCCTCCTTTGGTCAAAAAAGAGACGCCTACCCGGGCAGAGCATAGCTCTGTCTGGATAAGCGTCCTTGCTTTTCTGCTTTATTTTACCACGTTGCCGATTTCAAGTCAAATACAGGATGCTTTCCCTGCAAAAATCTGTAAGAAACAGCCACTTCCTTCTCCGACTTTCCGGAACAATTGGGCGTTTCCGACAAACAGGGGCTACAGTTCCAGAAAATTCGGCTCCCTGCGGGAAAGCAGGCTCAGATCCTGCAATTGTGCCGCCTGAATGGGCTGCGCCCCCAGCTGCACCAAGGCCTGAGCGCCCTCGCTGCCGTCGTCCAGAACCCGGACGGGCGTCCATCGGTTCTGGAGATTCCTGGCAGTGCCATTCCAGGTTCCGCCCTGCCCTGCCCTGCTCTGAGCCACCAGCACCACCTGGCCAAGAGCATGGATCACCCGGTTGCGCCGCAGCGCCCGCAGGGTGGAAAAGGGCATATCATAGTCCTCTTCGCTGAGGTAGAGAACATTGGGCTGCTCCAGATGGCTGTGCAGAGCATCCGCCACAACGCTGATGACCTGGCCGCCGCTATCCAGGCAGCCGGCCTGGGCAGCCTGATCGGCTCCCGACGCATTGCCGGACACCAGCACAAAGCCTTGCCTGGCGGCCTGGCGGCCTGCCTCATAGGCAAAGTCCCGATTTTCCGGCCGCAATACACGGCAGCCCACGGCAGCCACCTTTGGCCGGTCCAGCAGCTCCAGCGCTCCCTTTGCCCAGAGGCAGCCGGGACTATCCAGCCCCAGCTTCTTCCGCACGGCGGCGGGATAGCGCAAATCCCGGCGCTGAATGGGCGTACACCGGCGTGCCTTCGCTTTCTGCAAGTACCGCTCCAGCAGAGCCTGATCCTCCAAAAGCGCCAGGATATGCTGGGCACCCTCCGGAGAAAAGCCCAGCTCCAGCAGCGTCTTCTCTGTCAGCTCACCCTCTGAAAAGGGGCCGCAGTCCATGACCCGCCGGGCAAGCAGCCGCAGCTGCGCCGTTGTCAGAGGCTTTCGGTCCGGATTGCCCAGATGGCTGCACAGCAGCAGAAAGCCGTAATTTTCCATCAGCGGAATCTCCGCTTGGGCGCAGGAGGAGCTTTGACCTCTTCCTTCGTCAAAACGCCATCCTCAGAAAGGGCCATGGGCTGGATGGTATAGTTGGAGAACTTGGCAATCTCGTCCAGCTTGGCCTTTTCCGGGAAATTGCCGATGATGCTCCAGGCAATGCCCTTGCGCTTGGCCCGGCCCGTACGGCCGATGCGGTGGACATAGTATTCGTTCTCCTCGGGAACGTCAAAGTTGATGACGCAGTCCACATCGTCTACGTCAATGCCACGGGAAGCCACGTCCGTGGCAATCAGCACAGGCAGCTTGCCGCTGCGGTAGCGCTGCATGGTCTTCTCCCGCTGCTGCTGGCGGATATCGCCATGGAGGCATTCGCAGTCCAGCCCGGCCCGCTGGAAGTCGTCGCACAGCCGCTGGCACATATGCTTGGTATTGCAGAAGACCATCACCCGTTCGTAGCCCTGGCTCTTGATGAGCCGCAGGGTGGTTTCCGCCTTTTCCAGGGGCGTGCAGGTCAGGCTGTACTGGTCGATATCCGGCCGGTCCTCCTGCTTGGGCTCCACGGTGATCTCCACCTCGTCCCGCTGGTACATCCAGGAAACCGTCATAACCTCCTGGGAGATGGTTGCGGAAAACAGGCCCAAGTTTTTCCGATTCTTGACCTTTTCGATGATCCGGGTCACATCCTTAAAAAAGCCCATATCCAGCATCCGGTCCGCCTCGTCCAGGACCACGGTCTGAATCTTATCCAGACGAATGGTCTTCCGGTTATAGTGGTCCATCAGTCGGCCGGGGGTTGCCACAACGATCTGGGGCTTCTTTTCCAGGGCCTTGATCTGCCCGCCGATGCCCGCGCCGCCATAGAGCACCGCCACACGGATATTGTGGAAATAGGTCAAAAGGCCTCTCAGCTCGTCGCCGATCTGGATGGCCAGCTCCCGGGTGGGGGCCAGAATCAGGCCCTGGACCTCTTCACTTTCCGCATCGATGTGCTCGATCATGGGGATGCCAAAGGCGAAGGTCTTTCCCGTGCCCGTAGGGGCCTTGGCGATTACATCCCGCCATTGCAGAAAATAGGGAATTGCTTCCGCCTGGATGGTTGTGGGGTAGCCATAGCCCTTCTTCTCCAGCGCTTTCAGCATGGCATCGGACAGGCCCAGGCTTGCAAAGGTAATATTGCTTTCTTCCATAATTTTTCAATCCTTTATATTTGCTCAATTGCAATCATTCTACCATTCTTTTCGGAAATTTGCAAGGCTTCCGCATTTCTTCTTTGCAATTTCGAAAGTTTGTGGTAGAATGGGCTTGATTTTGCGAAAAGGAGAATACCAATGCAGTCCATTGTAGAGATTCTTGCCCAGGAATTGGGGCAAAAGCAGCAGTATATTGAAAATGTGGTAAACCTCATTGACGAGGGCAATACCATTCCGTTTATCGCCCGTTACCGCAAGGAAATGCACGGGGCTATGGATGACACCACCCTGCGGAATCTGGAAACCCGCCTGACCTATCTGCGCAATTTGCAGCAGCGGCGGGACGAGGTAAAGAAATCCATTGAAAACCAGGGCAAGCTGACGGAGGAACTGTCCGCCGCCATTGACAACGCCTCTACCATGACCGAGGTGGAGGACCTGTACCGGCCCTACAAGCAGAAGCGGCGCACCCGTGGCTCCATTGCCCGGGAAAAGGGATTGGACCCTCTGGCACAGGCCATCTTTGCCCAGGACGGGCAGGATATTGAAAAGCTGGCCCAGGGCTTTCTGGATGAAGAAAAAGGCGTTGCAACGGTGGAAGAGGCCATTGCAGGTGCCAGCGACATCATTGCGGAAAACCTCTCCGATGACGCCGAGATCCGCAAGAATCTGCGCGCTCTGGTCATGCGCCGGGGCAGCCTGGTGAGCAAGGCCGACGATCCGGACACCGACACGGTGTATAAACTCTATTACGATTTCAACCAGAGCATCACCAGACTCATGGATCACCAGATTCTGGCCATCAACCGGGGTGAAAAAGAGGGCATTCTAAAGGTGAGCATCACCCTGCCCGGCAATGAAGGCCCGGCCCTGGTGTGCCGCGCCGCACTGAAGCCCACCATGCAGGTTTCTACGCTTGTCAAGACTGCCGCAGAGGACGCCTACGACCGTCTGATCTTCCCCTCCATCCAGCGGGAGGTCCGCAACGAGCTGACCGACCGGGCAAGCAAAGGGGCCATTGCCAACTTTGCCCTGAACCTGAAGCCCCTACTGATGCAGCCCCCTGTCAAAGGCTTCGTAACCATGGGGCTTGACCCCGGATACCGGAACGGCTGCAAGGTTGCGGTGGTGGACGCTACGGGCAAGGTGCTGGACACCGCCGTGGTGTATCCCACCTTCTCCGAGAAGAAAAAACAGGAAGCCATCGCCGCCCTGTCCCAGCTCATGCGCAGGCATGGCGTGAAGCACATTGCCATCGGCAACGGCACCGCCTCCCGGGAAACGGAGGCCATGGCCGTGGAGCTGCTGCGTTCCTTCCCGGATGCCAGCTATATGATCGTCAACGAAGCCGGTGCCTCCGTCTACTCTGCCTCTCCCCTGGCCGCCGAGGAATTCCCGGAATACGATGTCAATCTGCGCTCCGCAGTTTCCATTGCACGGCGGCTCCAAGACCCCCTGGCTGAGCTGGTCAAAATTGACCCCAAGGCCATCGGTGTGGGGCAGTATCAGCACGACTGCCCCCAGAAGGAGCTGGACGAGGCCCTGGGTGCCGTGGTGGAAGACTGCGTCAATGCCGTGGGTGTGGACGCCAATACCGCATCGAGAAGCCTTTTGCAGCAGGTGTCCGGCCTGACCGCTGCCACCGCCAAGAATATCGTTGCCTATCGGGAGGAGAACGGCCCCTTTACCGCCAGAAGCCAGCTGAAAAAGGTGCCCAAGTTGGGACCGAAGGCCTTTGAGCAGTGCGCGGGCTTCCTGCGCATTCCGGAAAGCAAGGAGGTTCTGGACAACACCGGCGTTCATCCGGAATCCTACGCCGCCGCAAAGGCTCTGCTGAAGCTGCTCCCCTGTGAGGACCGGGCAAAGCTTCCCAGGCTTTTGGAGGACTACGGCATCCAAAGAGCCGCCGAAAGCTGCGGCGTCGGCGAGCCAACCCTGCTGGACATCGCCAAAGAGCTGGCAAAGCCCGGCAGAGACCCCCGGGACGAGCTGCCGAAGCCCATCCTGCGCAAGGACGTTCTGGAAATGAAGGACCTGAAGCCCGGCATGGTTCTCACGGGTACGGTGCGCAACGTCATCGACTTTGGCGTGTTTGTGGACATCGGTGTCCATCAGGACGGCCTGGTGCACATTTCCGAAGTCTGCAATCGGCGGCTGAAGCACCCCAGCGAGGCGGTTCAGGTTGGCGACGTTGTGGATGTGGTGGTGCTCAGCGTGGACGAAAAGCGGCACCGCATCAGCCTGAGCATGAAGCAGGCGAAAAAGCAATAAAAAGGCGATTCTTTCCGGGAAAAGCGCGACAATTGCAATCGTCGTGGGGAGAATGTGGCATACTTGACATATTTTCAAAAATATTATATAATTGCCTGGAAGAATCCCGAAGATTGGAGCTTTTATTATGAAAAAGTTGATCCACTTTCTGGTGCCGCTGCTGCTGGTGATTCTGGTGATTGCCAGCATCGGCTGGTATCTGTTTGTATACGACCGGGCCTTCACCCGGGATATCCTGCTGCAGCAGGCGCGAAACAACGACCTGAAAGGCAACACCAGTCTGTCCTCCTGGTTCTACAACATGGCCTACAGCTTCTCCGGGCAGGATGAAAACGTGGCCATTGAGCTTGCCAACCAGTACAAGGCCTCCGGCAACTACACCAAGGCCGAGGTGACGCTCTCCAAGGCCATCCGGGACGGTGCAACCAAGGAGCTCTATACGGCACTGTGCAAAACCTACGTAGAGCAGGACAAGCTGCTGGACGCCGTCTCCATGCTGGCAAACATTCCGGACGCCTCCATCAAGGCGGAATTGGAGGCCATGCGGCCCACAGCCCCCGAGGCGGACTACCCCTCCGGCTACTACAGCCAGTATATCAGCGTGGCCCTCTCCTCTTCGGAGGGCACCCTCTACTATACCACAGACGGAGATTACCCCTCCATTGCCGATGCACCCTACAGTGCGCCCATTGAACTGCCCCTGGGTGAAACCCAGATTTACGCCATCAGCGTTGGGGACAATGGGCTTGTAAGCCCCGTAACCATTCTCGGCTATACCATTGGCGGCGTGATTGAACCCGCCTTCTTTATGGATACCTCCATGGAGCAGGCCATCCGCACTGCCCTCGGCTACGACGCGGACCATGTGCTCTACACCAACGACCTGTGGCAGATCACGGAGCTGGAGGTTCCCACGGAGGCAACCACTCTGGAGGACCTGAGCTATTTGACCTACCTGGAAAGCCTGACAGTCAGCGGCAGAAACATGAGCAACCTCCAGAATTTCGAGGGCCTGACCCATCTGAAAAAGCTGAATCTCTCCGGCTGCCGCTTTCCAGCGGAAAGCTTGGCCACCATTGCGGAGCTCCCCCAGCTGACAGAGCTGAATATCTCCAATTGCGGCCTCAGCACCCTGTCCGGTCTGGAAAAGGCCACTTCCCTGAAAATTCTGAACGCCGGCAACAATACAATCCGCAATCTGGAGCCCCTGTCCGGTATGGGCCAGTTGACGGAGCTGTATTTGCAGCACAATGCCGTCACGGATTTGACGGTAGTCGGTTCTCTCTCCAACCTCTCGGTTCTGGATGTATCCTACAACGCCCTGAATAGCATTGCGCCGCTGTCCGGCAGCATTCGCCTGACGAAGCTCAACGCCGCCAACAACCAGATCTCCGATGTGAGCACCGCCTCCTCCCTGCCCATTCTGGAGGAGCTTCAGCTGGACTACAACAGCCTGTCCGACATTTCCGGTCTGTCCGGCTGCACCAACCTGACGACGCTGACCGTCTCCAACAATCAGATTACCGACCTGAGCGCAATCGTCGGTCTCAGCAAGCTGCAAAAGCTGAACTTCTCCTACAACAGCGTCTCTACCCTGCCGGAATTCTCCGGTGACAGCGCCATGCAGGTGATTGACGGCTCCTACAACGCCCTGGAATCCATTGACAGCATCGCAAAGATGGCGGATATCTCCTACGTCTACATGGATTACAACAAGCTGACCAGTGTAGACGCTCTGGCGGACTGCTTCCATCTGGTCCAGGTCAATGTCTACGGAAATGCCATTCCCAGTGTTTCGGCACTGACGGAGCACGACATTCTCGTGAACTACGACCCCACCGTAGAGGAATAACCCCAATATAGCAGACAAGCCCCCGGCCATTTCCGGCCGGGGGCTCTTTACGTCCTTATTGACGGATCAGCTCGTAGGAAAAGTTCTCAAAGAGAACCTTGTCCCCGATTTCGGCATCTCCCAGTATGGCCAGGGCCACATGAGACTCTGTGCCGGTGACGTCATAGCGGACGACGGCATAATCGCCATCGATTTCAATGACTGTTCCAAGCATATTCTTTTTCCTTTCTGAAAAACCCGTCCCCGGAAACCGGGGACGGGCGATTTCATTTACGAGGGAGCGATGTACCGGGAATCAGTCCTTGTACATCTCAACCAGCTTCAGCAGGTGCTCGTAGCGCTCCTTAGCAGCGGCCTCGTTCTTGGGGAACAGCTCCTTGGCGCGCTCGGGGAACTCACGGGTCAGACGGCTGTAACGAGCCTCGTTCATCAGGAACTCCTGATAGCCATCCTTAGGAGCCTTGGAATCCAGAGTGAACTTGCCGGTCTCCTTGGAGGGATCGAAGCGGAACAGGTTCCAGTAGCCGCAC
>OLOX01002197.1_pt1 | contig 16604 bp, 12 predicted proteins | sample 1672091 | NCBI WGS metagenome assembly OLOX01 (sample SAMEA3136644, study PRJEB25190) | human gut metagenome | reverse complement strand
CACCACGCCCGCGACCGCGCCCTTGTAGTTGAAGCGCTTCCAGAAGAGGGAGAGCAGAATGGTGGGGCCGAAGGAGGAGCCGAAGGCGCCCCAGGCGTTCTCCACCATGTCCATGATGGCCTGCGCGCCGCTGCCCTTGGAGTTGGCGATGGCGTAGGCAATCAGGGACAGCACCAGCACCAAAATGCGGCCCACCATCAGCGTCTCTTTCTCCGAGGCGTTCTTGCGGAAGAAGGGCTTATACAGGTCGGCGGTGAAGGAACTGGACGCCACCAGCAGCTGGGAGTCGGCGGTGGAGATAGATGCCGCGATGATGGCCGCCAGCAGCAATCCGCAGATAGCGGCGGGGAAGAAGCGGCGGGACATGGCAATGAACACCAGCTTCTGGCTGCCGGTCTCCAGCAGTTCCGCGCCCATGATCATTCTGCCGAAATAGGCGATGAGCACGGCGGAGAGCAGGGAGATGACGACCCAAATGATGGCCACGATGGAGGATTTCTTGATCATGGAGGGCTTCTCGATGGACATGAAGCGCACCAAAATGTGGGGCATACCGAAATAGCCCAAGCCCCAGCCCAGGCCGCTGAGGATGTCCTGCCAGCTGGCGTCGAACAGGCCAACGCCGAACGCGCACTGCGTCACCGCGCCGGTGGCGGCATCGGTGTACTCATAGACAGTCGTCAGCGCGGAGGCATCCAGCAGGGAGCGATGGCCGAAGTAGACCACGATGGGCACGAGCATCAGGGCCAGCATCATCAGCATACCCTGGAAGAAGTCCGTCCAGCACACGGCGGTGAAGCCGCCGAAGAAGGTGTACGCCACGATGATGAGCAGGAACACGAACATGGCGATCTTGGGGGAGACATCCGGGAACAGGGTGGTGAACACGGACGTGCCGGCCACCAAGGCGGAGGCCACATAGATGGTGTAGGCGAACAGGAAGATCAGCGCGCACACCAGCTGCAGCGAACGGGAGTCCACCGCGAAGCGGTTGGTCAGGTACTGTGGCACGGTGATGGAGTCGTTGGCCGCCTTGGAGAAGGTACGCAGCCGCCGGGCGCACAAGATCCAGTTGGCGGCAGTGCCCAGCGCCAGGCCGATGCCGATCCACATCTGACCGAAGCCGAAGGCCAAAATCGAGCCGGGCAGACCCATCAGCAGCCACGCTGACATATCAGAGGCCTGTGCGGACAGCGCCGTGACCCACGGGCCCATGGAGCGGCCACCCAGGAAGAAGTCCTCGGAATTTTTGTTAGAGCCGTTGAAATAGAAGATCAGCGCCACGCCTAATAAGATGACAAAGTAGCCTAAAAATGTGATAATTTCCCAATTCATGATCTCTCAGTCCTTTTCACGTAGAATATTCGCACACAACAAGCTGCATTATACAACAAATTACGTGCTTTGTAAATCGCTCCGGGAAACTTTTTTGCTTTAATTTGATAATTTGGTAATTTGACGCATGATGCGCCTTTTTCGCCGCACTCCCTTGTCATTTGCCGGCATTTGTGGTATGCTGTACGCAAGAATAAGAGAGAGAGGGTACTTGCTATGGATGCCAGCTTTAAGACTTGCCTGTTCGGCGGCTTTGACCGGGAGGACGTGGTGAAGTTTATCGAAAAGACCGCCGCGGAGAACCAGGAGCAGCTGGAGACGCTGGAGGCGGAGCTTAACGCCCTGCGTGCCCAGCGGGATGAGGCGGCGGCGGAGAACGAGGCGCTGCGCGGCCTGACCGAGGAGGATGCCTGTCTGCGGGAGGAGAACGCCCGCCTGCGGGAGCAGCTGGCCCAGGCCCAGGCCTCGGCGGAGGCCCTGCGGCAGGAGGCGGAAGCCCTGCGCGGCCCTGCGGCGGAGTACCAGTCCCTGAAGGAGCACGTGGCGGACATTGAGATCAGCGCCCATCGCCGCACGGAGGAGTTCCGGGCCAAGGCCATGGAGCGGTTGGCCCAGTGCATTGCCCAGCAGCGTGCGTGGTGCAGCCAGCGGCGCAGCACCTATCTGAGCATGAACGTATCCCTGCTGGAGCAGCTGCGTCAGGCGGAGCAGGCAGTGGAAAACGCGGACTACACCGCCTTCGACAGCATGATCTCCGAATTGCAGCGCTTGGAGGACGAACTGAAGCAGCCGGACGCGCAGGCATAAGTATTTCCGACAGTATAAGGGAAAAGAACCGCCCTCGGGCGGTTCTTTTTTTGTGCTGTCTCGTTCAGGCGGCGGCGTGAGCCTTGCGGTTGTGGAGCAGCTCGTCGGTACGCTCCAGCAGCAGCGCACGGGTGGCGGAGACGGTGAACACGATGGCCCAGCCCAGGGTCAGGTAGTTGGCCAGGACGCGGATCTCAGCGTCGGCGGCGGTCATCAGGAAAGCGGAAGCAACGACCAGCACCAGGGAAACGATGGCGACAGCGATCTGAATAGAGATGTTCTTCATGATAATGTCCTCCTTAAAAAGATGTATGTGATATGTTTGTTTTTTCTTTGTTTTGGGGTCTTGTGCTCTTGTTGTCTGTATAGTAGAATAAATAACAGGAAAAGTAAAGCTGTACTTTGTTATAATGGATGTTAGTGAAGCTGATAACAAAACGGGGAGGACAAGACTATGGAAACGGCGCGGTGCAGGGCGTTTTTGGCGGCGGCGGAGACGGGGAGCTTTTCCCGTGCGGCGGAGGCGCTGCGGTACACGCCCTCCGGCGTGAACCAGCTGGTGTCGGCGCTGGAAAAGGAGATCGGATTCTCGCTGTTCAGCCGCAACACGAAGGGCGTGGCCCTGACGGCCAACGGGGAGCTGCTGCTGCCGGTGGTGCGGGAGTTTCTGCGGCAGGAGGACCGCATTTTCGAGCTGTCGGCGGAGATGAACGGGCTGCTCATCGGCAGCGTCAGCATCGCCGCCTATTCCAGCATCGCCACCCACTGGCTGCCGTCGGTGATACGGGAGTTCCAGCGGGATTACCCCAACGTGAAGATCAAGCTGATGGAGGGCATCTGGCAGGAGGTGTCCCAGTGGCTGGACGAGCGGGTGGCGGACATCGGATTTCTGAGCTATCAGGAGAATATGCCCTACGACTGGATACCGCTGGCGGAGGACCCCATGCTGGCGCTGCTGCCCAGGGATCACCCGCTGGCGGAGGCGGAGTCCTATCCGCTGGAGAACTGCGCCAAGGATCGGTTCATCATGCCGGCGCTGGGCTGTGACGATGACGTGGAGGCACTGTTTGTCCGCGGACACATCGAGCCGAACATCTGCTACACCACGCTGGAGAGCTTTTCCGCCATGTCCATGGTGGAGCAGGGATTGGGCATGAGCGTGATGAACCGGCTCATCACGAAAAAGCGGGTGTGTGACATCGCCATGATCCCCATCGACCCGCCGGCCAGCATCACGCTGGGCGTGGCGCTGCATTCCCGGACGGACACCTCGCCGGCGGTGAAGATGTTTTTGCGCTACGCGGTGCGGATGCTGACGAAAAAGGAAGATTGACGAAAAAAAAAGAACGCCCGGCGGGCGTTCTTTTTTTGCGCTTACAGGAAGAAGTCGAAGCGGGGATGATCCTTGGTGACTGTGCCGGTCTCGATCTCGATGCTGTCGCCGAAGTATTTGTGCAGCAGGGCCACCAGCTCATCGGCGGCGGCCTGTACCTCGACGGCGTTCACGTCGGAGAAGCCGTCGATGGGGAAGAGGATGGCCCTGGTCGCCTCGGTGATCTTGCCGCGCTCCGATTGACGCCACGTCCAGCGCCGGGTACGGATCTCGCTGCCGGAGGCGTAGACGGCCTCGCCCACGTCGGGGGTCTCCTCCTCGGTGCTGCCGAAGGGAATGAATGTGTCGCCCTCGCGGGCCAGCCGCACGTCAAGACCTTCGTCGATGGTGTCCAGGTCGTGAGCGCCCATGGGCAGGCGGTGTTTGATGGACACGGCGTTGCCAAGATCCACGGCGGCGTTGATGTGGGGGAAGCCCTTGCCCTTGGCGATGCGGGTCAGCAGGGCCTCGATGGAGCAAAGGAACTTGTTGGGGTTGATGCCAAGGGCGGTAAACGCCTGACGGTAGGGCAGGATGTCCTCCGTTTCCTTGGGCTTTTTGCCGGTGAAATAGCTCTCGCAGGCGGCGACATTCTCGGCCAGCATCTGCTCCAGCTCCGGGATGTCGTGGGTGTTGTCCAGCCCGCGGACGGCTACCGCGCCGAAGCAGGCATTGGGCAGCTTTTCGAAAAATTCTTTGGACACCTGATAGTACATGGCGTTTCCTCCTTGTTGAAATTTTTCGCTATTGTAACGCTTTCCACCGCGAAATGCAAGAGGGAAGTCCGTAACATAGAATGATTTTATATTCCTACAGATTCGCTCGATAATATGAAGCGGTAGGGCTTGCATTTTGAGGCGTTATCCCGTAAAATATAGAACGGAATTTTGGGAAAGGGGGCGTGTGCCTGTGAAACTGCAAAAAAACAGGCCCACAGGGCGGGTACTGGGTATGGCGGCAGCGCTGCTGGCGCTGCTTTTGCTCTCTTTCGTGTGGGGGCGGTACGATGTGCCGCTGTCGGAGGTGGTGCGTATTCTACTGTCTCAGCTGTTCCCGGTGGAGCAGACGTGGACGGACAACATGGCCATCGCCGTGTGGAACGTGCGTCTGCCCCGTATCCTGCTGGCCTGCTTGGTGGGGTGTGCGCTGTCGGCGGCGGGAGCGTCGTATCAGACGGTGTTTCAGAATCCCATGGCCGCGCCGGACATTTTAGGCGCGTCCTCTGGCGCGTGCTTCGGCGCGGCGCTGGCCATTCTGACGGGGCAGGGCAGCGTGACGGTCACGGTGTACGCCTTCTGTGCCAGTCTGCTGTCCGTGGCGCTGGTGTATCTTGTGGGGCGGCGTACCAGGGGAAACCGGGTGATGAACCTGCTGCTGGCGGGCATCATGGTGGGGTCACTGTTCACAGCCGGAACGTCCTACATCAAGCTGGTGGCCGACCCCAGCAACCAGCTGCCGCAGATCACCTACTGGCTCATGGGCAGTCTGTCGGGGACGCGGATGAAGACCGTGGCCTTTGCCGCCGCGTGCATGGCGGTGGGGCTGCTGCCGCTGCTGCTTCTGCGCTGGCGGATGAACCTTTTGACGTTGTCCGCCGACGAGGCACGGGCCATGGGCGTGCATACCGACCGGCTGCGGCTGACGGTGATCCTGTCTGCCACGGTGCTGACGGCGTCGGCGGTGTCCGTGTCCGGCATGATCGGCTGGGTGGGGCTGGTCATTCCCCATCTCAGCCGCCGCATCGCGGGCAACGACTGCCGCTGGCTGCTGCCCATGTCCATGCTGTTCGGCGCGGCGTTTCTGCTGCTGGTGGATAACCTGGCGCGGTGTCTCACGGCGGTGGAGATCCCCATCGGCATCCTGACCGCCTTCGTGGGCGCGCCCTTCTTTATCTACCTGATGGTGAAGGGGGGCGAACGGGCATGAAGCTGACGGTGAACGACCTGTCGTACAGCTATACCAAGGATGTGCCGGTGCTGAAGGGCGTGTCCTTCACGGCGGACAAAGGCGAGTTTCTGTCTGTGCTCGGGCCCAACGGCGCGGGAAAGAGCACGCTGTTTCGCTGCCTTTTGGGCGGCATCGACGGCTACTCCGGCGCGATCGAGCTGGATGGCCGGGAGGTGCGAGGCCTGTCCCGGCGGGAGCTGGCGGCTCGCATCGCCTATATCCCGCAGATACACCGGCCCACGTTCGGCTACTCGGTGCTGGACACGGCGCTGATGGGTCTGACCCGTGAGCTGTCGCCGTTCCGTTCCCCCACGGCGGAGCAGGAAAAGCGGGCCATGGAGGCGCTGGAGCAGATGGGCGTGGCCCGGCTGGCTGCGCGAAATTTCGCAACACTGTCCGGCGGAGAGCAGCAGCTGGTGCTCATCGCACGGGCGCTGTGCCAGCAGTCGGATATACTGCTAATGGACGAGCCCACGTCCTCGCTGGACTACGGCAACCAGCTGCGGGTCCTGCAGCGGGTGGCCGAGCTGGCGGCGCGGGGCTATACGGTGATCCTGTCCACCCACGACCCCCAGCACGCGCTGCGGTTCTCTCAGCGGGTGCTGGCCCTGCGGGACGGCCAGGTGGCCGCCTTCGGCGACACCCGCGAGGTGCTGACGGAGTCGCTGCTGGAGCGGCTGTACGGCGTGGACGCGGCGCTGCTGGACACGGAGCACGGCCCGGTGGTCGTGCCGAAGGGAGGCGGCCATGTTTGAGTGGACGCAGGAGCGCATCGCCTATATGGACGATGCCTGCCGCCGGACGGACTTCCACCAAAGGCTGGCGGCGGAGCTGTCACCCTATCTCCGGCGGACGAACCGCATCTGTGACGCGGGCTGCGGGCTGGGGTATCTGTCCCTGGCTCTCGCGCCGTATGTGGGCGCGGTGACGGCGGTGGAGCGGGACGGTCAGGCGCTGGCGGTGCTGAAGCGGGAGATCGAGACCCGGCACATCGCCAACGTGACGGCGGTGCGGGGCGACGTGCTGGCCTACCGGCCTGACGAGCCGTTTGACGCCATGGTGTTCTGCTTCTTCGGCAGCATGGAGGAGATACTGGCCACGGCGGCGCGGTGCTGCCGGGGCACGGTGCTGGCGGTGGTGCGGAACGATGAAAGCCACCGCTTTTCCGGCAAGCACCGCGAGCCGGGACGGCACAGCTATGAAACAGCCTGCCGTATCTTGGCTGAAAAGGGAATTTGCTTTACAGCAAGAACGGAGGCGTTTGACTTCGGCCAGCCCTTCCGCAGCCTGGAGGACGCCCGCCGGTTCTTTGAGCTGTACGGCGGAAACGAGGACTGGCGCTCCCGGTTGGTGGAGACAGGCGACCCGGAATTTCCCTGGCAGCTGCCCAGCCGCCGGGAGTTCGGCCTGATCACCTTTCAGATGGGTGATGAAGAGTAAACCGTGTATTCCGCGGCGTGAGCCGGGAAGATGATAAGGAGAAAACCATGAAAAACAACGTGAAAAGACTGCTGGCGCTAATTTTGGCGCTGGCCATGAGCCTGAGCCTGTTCGCCTGCGGGCAGGAGCAGGACGGCAAGCAGGATGACGTGCAGGCGGATACCACCCGTGTGTTCACCGACTCCTGCGGGCGCGAGGTCACTGTGCCCGCGGACGTGCAGAAGGTGGCCGTATCCGGCCCGCTGGCCCAGATGGTGGTGTTCGCCATCGCCCCGGACAAGATGGTGGGCGTGGCCAACGCTTGGGACGAGACGGCGCAGGCGTATTTTGACGAGAAATACCTGAGTCTGCCGCTGCTGGGCCAGCTGTACGGCGGCAAGGGCGAGCTGAACCTGGAGACGCTGCTGGCGGCTGCGCCGGATGTGGTCATCGATGTAGGCGAGCCCAAGGGCAACATCGCGGAGGACATGGACGCCTTACAGGAGCAGACCGGCATCCCATTTGTCCACATTGACGCCTATCTGGCCACCATGGATGAGACGTATGCCATGCTGGGCGACCTGCTGGCCATGCCCAACGAGGCACAGGGGCTGGCGGACTATTGCCGCGCCATGTATGATAGGGTGAAGGCCATCGCGGGCAGCGTGGATAAAGCGAATATACTTTACATCACAGGGGACGAGGGCTTGAACGTCATCGCCCAGGGCTCTTACCACGCCGAGGTCATTGACATGCTGGCCAACAACCTGGCCGTGGTGGACGAGCCGTCCAGCAAGGGCACGGGCAACGAGGTGGACATGGAGCAGATCCTGAACTGGAATCCCGATGTGATCCTGTTCGCCCCGGACAGCATCTATGACACCGTGGCGGACAACGAGAACTGGCAGACCATCACCGCCATCAAAGAGGGGAATTATTACGAAGTGCCCTTTGGCCCGTACAACTGGATGGGCTTCCCGCCCAGCGTCCAGCGGCTGCTGGGTATGCAGTGGATGGCCGCCGTGCTGTACCCCGATGCGGCGGACTATGACCTGTACGAGGCGGCCAGCGCGTATTTTGAGCTGTTCTACCACTGTGAGCTGACGGAGGCGCAGTTCGCGGCGCTGACGGCCCACTCTGTCATCAAGGCCGCGTGACACGATGAGATGAAAGGAGCGCCTGACGATGCACACCATATTTCAACAGATGGTCTACGCCCGGGAAAAGGGCAGGGATACGGTGCTGGCCACCATCATTTGGGATGACGGCTCTGCCCCTCGCGGCAGGGGCAGTCAGATGCTGGTGGACGGCGATGGGCTGCTGGCCGGGACGATCGGCGGCGGCGCGGTGGAGGGGCGCTCCATCGAGATCGCCCGGGAGATGCTGCGGGATGGCAAGAACGGCTATACCCACTTTTTCCGCCTGCAAAAGGATGGCGAGGTGGGCATGGTCTGCGGCGGCGATGTGACGGTGTATTTCTGCCGCGTTCCTGCCGGTGACGCGGCCTGGGGCGCGGTGGCCGCGGAGGTGCTGCGCCGGGTGAAGGACCGCGTGCCGGGGTATCTGACGCTGCCGCTGGACGGCAGTCCCGCCGCCGTTACGGACACGGACGAGAGCGACGGACAGGCCCGGTTTTCCATGGCGCTGCCGGTGGGGGAGCGGGCGCTGATCTTCGGTGCGGGGCATATCGCCAAGGCCCTCGTGCCGCTGCTGCACACGGTAGGCTTCCGCCCTGTGGTGTTTGACGACCGGCCTGAGCTGGCCACGAAGGAGAGCTTCCTCCAGGCGGACGAGGTGATCTGCGGCGACTTTGAGCGCATCGAGGACTATGTTACCATCCAGCCGGAGGACTACGTGGTCATCATGACCAACGGCCACGAGCACGATTTTCAGGCGGAGGTACAGGTGCTGCGCCGCGAGACCGCCTATGTGGGCGTTATCGGATCGCGGAAGAAAACGGCCTTCGTGAACCGGCGGCTGCGGGAGGCCGGCATCGGCGAGGCGGCCATCGCCTCGGTGCACACGCCCATCGGCACGGCCATCAAGGCTGTGACGCCGGAGGAGATCGCCGTGTCCATCACCGGCGAGATGATCATGGTACGGGCAACGGCCCGTGAGGCCAAGGGAGAGGTGCACCATGGCTGCCCCATGCACTGAGCACCTGTTCTTCACCGGGCGTAAGGGCGTGGGGAAGTCCACGCTGGTACGGACGGCCATCGAGGGCAAGCGCGCCGGCGGGTTCTTCACCCGGCGGGTGGAGGGCGTGCTGGAGCGGCCCTCCGTCCACCTGCTGCGGGCCGGAACGGTGGACGTGCCGTCGGCGGAGAACCTTTTGTTCTGTTGCGGCGGCGCGGATATGCAGCAGTTCGATAAGCTGGGCTGCGGGGCTTTGGCCGATGCGGCGGGCTGTGAGGTGCTGGTGATGGACGAACTTGGCCCGCACGAAGAACAGGCTGCCGCGTTCCGCCAGGCGGTGCTGCGGGCGCTGGAGGGAGATGTTCCCGTCGTCGGCGTTTTGCAGCAGGCGGAGAGCGCGTTTCTGCGTCAGGTGGCGTCTCACCCCAACGTCCGGGTGGTCACGGTGACGGAGGAGAACCGGGATGCGCTGCGCCTTTGGCTGGCGCAGAGGAAATAACGGGAAAAGGACACGCCTCGGCGTGTCCTTTTTTGCGTCCGGGGAGAGCGGAATATCCTTTGCAAGCGGCGTAAAGTGTTGTATAATACATCCAAGAACGAGAGAGGGGGATACGCCCGTGGAGCTGCATATTCTGATGGGCCGGGCCTGCGCGGGAAAGAGCCGCCGGGTGCTGGAGGAGATCACGGCGCGGCGAAGCCAGCGGGGGCAGGTGCTGCTCGTGCCGGAGCACGCCTCCCACGAGGCGGAGCTGGATCTGTGCCGCGCCTGCGGGCCGACGGCCAGCCGGGACGCGGAGGTGCTCAGCTTCCGCAGCCTGGCCACCCGTGTGCTGGGCCGCACCGGCGGACTGGCAGACGTGACGCTGGATGCCGGCGGCAAGCTGCTGACCATGCGCCGGGCGTTACAGGAGGTCAGCGGACGGCTGACGGTGTTTGCGCGGCCCTCCCAGCGGCCCGCGTTTCTGCGGCAGCTGGTGGCGCTGGCGGACGAGCTGTACGCCTACCGGGTGCAGCCGGAGACGCTGCTGCGGCAGGTGGAGGACATCCCCGGCGCGGCGGGAGATAAGCTGCGCTCGGCGGCGCTGGTGTTCGCCGCCTACGATGCCCGCCTCCACGGCGACGGGTTCGACGTGCGCTCCCGGGTGCAGAAGCTGTGCGACGCGCTGCCGGAGGACGACTACCTGACGGGCAAGGACGTGTACGTGGACGGGTTCTCCTACTTCAACCGGGTGGAGGAGGACATTTTGGCCACGGTGCTGCGCCAGGCCCACAGCCTGACGGTGACGCTGCTGGGGGATATGCACGAGGTGCAGCTGTTCCAAAACGCCATCGGCCAGCGTTACCGGCTGGAGCGGATGGCGGCGGAGAGCGGCGCAAAGTGTGAAGTAGAACACCTTGTCACCTGTGTCAGTACCCCGCTGGGCCATTTGGAACGCCACTGCTTCGGCGATACGAAGGAATGGCAGGGCGGCGACGTGCCCATCCGGCTGTACCAGGCCGACACGGCGTTTTCCGAGGTGGAGTACGTGTCGTCCCAGCTGCGCCGTTTGGCCCGGCAGGGCGTGCGCTGGCGTGATATGGGCGTGGCCGCCCGGAACATGGACGTGTACGGCCCGCTGTTGGAGGCGGTGTTCCGCCGGGACGGCATCCCGGCCTATATCAGCCGCCGCAGCGATATTCTGGACAAGCCCGTGTTGATACTGCTGCTGTCCGCCGTGGACGCGGTGACGGGCGGCTTTGAATACGAGGACGTATTCCGCTGCCTGAAGACCGGCATGACCAGCGTGACGGAGCAGGAGTGCGACCTGTTGGAGAACTACGCCGTCCGCTGGGAGATCCGGGGCAATATGTGGCTGCGTGACGTGGACTGGACGGCCTGCCCGGACGGCTACGGCCTGGAGATGACGCCCCGGCGGCAGGTGCAGCTGTCGGAGGTCAACCGGGTGCGGCGCAAGGTGCGGACGCTGTTTTGGCAGCTGAGTGAGGGACTGAAAGATAATAAAACCGCGAGGGGTAAGGCGGAAGTGCTTTACACATTTGCGGAGCTGGCGGGCACGCCGGATATTCTGAAGCGCCGGACGGAGGCGCTGCGAGAGAGCGGCGATATGCAGGCGGCGGAGGAGTACGCCCAGCTGTGGCATATCTTCTGCCAGGTGCTGGATCAGTTCGTGGAGCGGCTGGGCGACACGGAGGTGGACGGCGAGGAGTTTGCGCGGCTGCTGCGGCTGACGCTGAGTCAGTACGCCGTGGCCACCATCCCGGCCACGCTGGATCAGGTGAAGGTCAGCCCCCTGACCCGGAACGACCGCCACCCGGTGCGCCACCTGTTCCTGCTGGGCGCAAACGACAGCGTGCTGCCCACGGTGTCCGCCAACACCGGCCTGCTGGACGGGGCGGAGCGGGAGCTTCTGCAGCAGCAGGGCATCGCCCTGGCGGACGCGGATTTTGACGACCTGAGCAGCGAGCTGCAAAACATCTACGCCGCGCTGGCCCAGCCCACGGAGAGCCTGACGGTGACGTGGCCCGCCGGGGACGAGACGGGAGCGCGATTGCTGCCGTCCTTCGTGGTGGCGCGGATACGCCAGCTGTTCCCGGCGGTGCGGGAGGAGCGGGAGGACGGCGCATACCGCCGCGAGCTGCCCCTCCCGGCGCTGACGCTGGCGGGCCGCTGCCCGGAGGGCGCGCTGTGGCGCTATTTCCGGGAAAACGGGCAGGGCGCGGTGCTGAACCGTATGGCCGCAGCCCGTGCCATGGGCCGGGGACGGCTGTCGCCGGAGGCGGTACGCAGCCTGTACGGCGGCACGGTGGCCATGTCGGCCTCCCGGCTGGACCGGGTCAAGACCTGCCATTTCGGCTATTTCATGGAATACGGCCTGCGGGCCAGGGAGCGGAAAACCGCCAAATTTGAAGCGCCAGAGATCGGCACGTTCCTCCACTACCTGCTGGAAAACGTCCTGCGTGAGCTGGACGGCGGCGAGGGCATCGGTCAGGCGCAGCCGGAGCGTCTGCGGGCGCTGGTGAACAGGTTCACCGACCAGTACATTGCCGCCGTCATCGACGGCTATGGCGACAAGAGCGCCCGCTTCCGCTACCTGTTCTCCCGGCTGCGGGAGACGGCCTGCACCATCGTGGAGAACGCGGTGGAGGAGATGCGCCACTCGGATTTCCGGCCCATGGCCTTCGAGCTGGGCTTCGGCGGCAGGGACGGCCAGCTGCCCGCCATCACCGTCACCGCAGGGGACACCACCCTGTCCGTAACGGGAAAGGTGGACCGGGTGGACGGCTGGCTGAAGGACGGGCGGCTGTACCTGCGGGTGGTGGACTACAAGACGGGGAAAAAGTCCTTCGACCTGGCGGACGTGCGCTGCGGCCTGGGCATTCAGATGCTGCTGTACCTGTTTGCACTGCAAAGAAGCGGCGCGGCGTATTTCAACAGCCCCGTCGAACCGGCGGGCGTGCTGTATCTGCCCGCCCGCGATGTGATACTGCGGGCGGATCGGGTCGTCCCGCCGGAGAAGCTGCAAGCGTCCCTGCGGCGTGAGCTGCGGCGCAGCGGTATGATACTGGCCGAGCCGGACGTGCTGACGGCCATGGAGCACGAGGCGCTGGAGTCGCCCTGCTTCCTGCCCCTGGGCGTGGCGAAGGACGGCACGCTCACCGGGTCGCTGGCCAGCGCGGTGCAGCTTGGCAAGCTGGGCCGCTATGTGGACAAGCTGCTGCACCGGGTGGCCGAGGAGCTGGGCGCGGGGAACATCGACGCCGACCCCTGCGTCCGTGGGCCGCAGGAGAGCGCCTGCGACCACTGCGCGTTTGCCTCGGCCTGCTGGTTCGATGAGCGGCGGGACAAGGCACAGTATCTGCAAAAGACCACGCCGGAGGAATTTTGGGCGGCGGTGGACAGGGAGGTGTCCCATGGCTGAGATCAGATTGACGCAGCAGCAGCGCGCTGCGGTGGAGAACCGTGGCGGCAGTCTGCTGGTATCCGCCGCCGCCGGGTCGGGCAAGACCAAGGTGCTGGTGGAGCGGGTGTTCTCCTACCTGATGGAGGAGCACTGCCACGTGGACGATTTCCTCATCATCACCTACACCCGGGCCGCCGCGGCGGAGCTGCGGGGCAAGCTGGCCGCCGAGCTGGCGTCCCGTGTGGCGCAGAGCCCCGGCGACCGCCATCTGCGGGCGCAGATGTTCCGGGTGTATCAGGCGGACATCAAGACGGTGGACGGCTTCTGCGCCCAGCTGCTGCGGCAGCACGTGCATCTCCTGCCGCCGGTGGACGGGCGGTGTCTTACGCCGGACTTCCGGGTGCTGGACGAGAGCGAGGCGGCGCTGCTGCGGGAGCGTGCGCTGGAAGCGGCGCTGGAGGAGTTTTACCGTGCCATTGAGAGCGGAGATGAGGAGTACGCACAGTTGGCGGACACGCTGGGCGCGGGACGGGACGACCGGGCGCTGGCCCGGCTGATCCCGGAGCTGCACGGAAAGCTGCAAAGCCACCCCTACCCGGAGAAGTGGCTGGCCCGTGCGGCGGAGGGCTGGACGGACATCCCGGCCCATTTGGCGGACAGCGTATACGGACAGACGGTGATGGCGGACACGGTGCGCCGCGCCGAATTTTGGGCGTCCCAGCTGGAGCGGGCGGTGTCCGCCATGGCGGACTGCCCGCCGGTGCTGGAGGCCTACGGCGATCGCTTTATAGAGGTGGCCGGCCAGCTTCGGCGCTACCGTGAGGCGTCTCAAAGCGGCTGGGCGGCCATGGCGGCGGTGCAGCCGTCGTTTCGCCGTGTGGGCGTCGTAAGGGGCGAGGAGAACGAGCAGGCGAAAAAGGCCGCCCGGACGGTGATGGAGAAGTGCAAGGCGGAGCTGAAAAAGCTGGCCGCGCCCTACGAAACGCCGGAATCGGAGCACCTGGACGACCTGCGGGCCATCGCCCCGGCCATGCGGGGACTGCTTAGGCTGACGGCGTCCTTCGGCCAGCGGTATCAGGCCGAGAAGGTGCGGCGCAACGCGCTGGACTTCTCCGATCAGGAGCACTACGCCCTGACGCTGCTGGCTCACGAGGACGGCTCGCCCACGGAGCTGGGGGAGCAGGTGTCCCACCGCTACCGGGAGGTGATGGTGGACGAGTATCAGGACACCAACGAGGTGCAGAACTGCATCTTCCGTGCCGCGTCCGACGATGGGCAGCGGTTGTTCGCCGTGGGCGACGTGAAGCAGAGCATCTATCGCTTCCGACTGGCCGAGCCGGGGATATTCCTGGAGAAATACCGCACCTTCGCCGATGCGGACACGGCCTCGGAGGGCCAGCCCCGGCGCATGGTGCTGAGCCGCAACTTCCGCTCCCGGCGGGAGGTGCTGGACGTGACCAACTTCGTGTTCGGGGCGATCATGTCCACGGAGATGGGCGAGATGGACTACACCGACCAGGAGAAGCTCTATTTCGGCGCGGAATACTACCCGCCGGCCCGGCGGGACGTGGAGCTCCACCTGGTCAGCGTGGAGGATACGGAGGAGGAGCGGTTCGACCGCGTTCAGGCGGAGGCCCGGTTCGCAGCCCGGCGCATCCGAGCTCTGCTGGACGAGGGCTTCCCCGTACAGGGCGAGGACGGGCAGACGCGGCCCGTCACGCCGGAGGACATCGTCATCCTCATGCGTTCGCCCAGCTCGCGGCTGTCCGCGTTCTGCGCGGCGCTGGAGCGGGAGGGCATCCCCTGTGACGGCGGCGAGAGCGAGGACTTCTTCGCCGCCATGGAGGTGGCGGTGCTGCTGTCGCTGCTGGAGGTGGTGGACAACCCCCGGCAGGACGTGCCGCTGATCGCGGTGCTGCGTTCGCCGCTGGTGGGCATGACCCCCGACCGGCTGGCGCAGATACGCGCCCTCCAGCCCGATGGGGATTACTACGAGGCGCTGTGCCGGGATGACGCGCCGGACAGTGCGGCGTTCCTGTCGCTGCTGGCGGAGCTGCGGGCGGCCTCCCGTGAGATGGCGGCGGATCAGCTCCTGTGGTATATCTACGACCGCTGCCACGCATCGGCGGTGTTCGGCGCGATGGAGGACGGCGAGCTGCGCCTGGCCCGGCTTCACGCGCTGTACGACTACGCCCGCCGGACGGTGCAGAGCGGCAAAACGGGCCTGTTCGACTTCATCCTCTACCTCCGCAGTCTGCTGGAAAAGGGCGACGCGCCGCAGCTCAGTGCCGCGTCCTCCGCCTCCGGCGTGCGTATCATGAGCGTGCATCGCTCCAAGGGTCTGGAATTCCCGGTGGTGGTGCTGGCGGATCTGAACCGCACGTTCAGCCGTCAGGACATGAACCAGCCGGTGCTGGTGCATCCCCAGCTGGGCGCGGGGGCGGAGCGGGTGGACACGGCGCGGCACATCCGCTACGACACCCTCTCCAAAACGGCGCTGGCTCTGACGCTGGAGCGGGAGAGCAAGGCCGAGGAGATGCGTATCCTCTATGTGGCGCTGACCCGCGCCAAGGAGAAGCTCATTTTAGTGGACGCCATGAAACACGGGGAGAAGCACCTGCGGGAGCTGATCGCCCTCAGCGGCGTGCCGGTGCAGCCGGAGGCGGTATCCGGCGCGAAATGTCCCGGCGACTGGCTTTTGCTGCCGCTGCTGCACACCACGGCGGCGGGGGAGCTGCATCAGTTCGCCGAGCTGTGGCCGCAGGAGCTGGACGAAGGGCCGGAGGGCCTGACGGTGCAGCTGCACCACGTGGGCGGTGAGCAGGACGCGCAGCCGGCGGACGAACCGGCGGAGACGGCCCGCGGCGAGGACGTGCTGCCGGACGCGGCGGCGCTGTCGTTCCGCTATCCCCACCCGGCGGCCACGGTAACGCCCTCCAAGGTGACGGCCACCCAGCTGAAGGGCCGGGAGCTGGATCAGGAGATCGCGGAGGGCGCACCGCCCCACTGGCACGAGCTGACGCCGGAAAAGCCCCGGTTCATGCAGGAAGCCCAGGGTCTCAGCGCCGCGGAGCGGGGCACGGCCATGCACCTGGTGATGCAGTACCTCGACCTCAGCGCGTCGAGCGGCGACGATGTCCGATCGCAGGTGGCGGCGCTGGCGCAGCGCCGTCTGCTGACGGCGGAGCAGGCCGCATCGCTGGACATCCCGGCGCTGGTACGGTTTTTGTCCTCGCCGCTGGCGGAGCGCATCCGCCGTGCGCGGCAGGTGTGGCGGGAGTACCGCTTCGCTCTGCTGGTGGATGGCGGTATTTACGACCCGTCCGCCGCCGGGGAGGAGCTGCTGCTCCAGGGCGTGGCGGACTGCGTGTTCGAGACGGAGCGCGGCCTGACGGTGGTGGATTTCAAGACCGACCGCGTGACCGGCGAGGCGCTGACCCAGCGGGCGGAGACGTACCGTCCCCAGCTGGCGGCTTACGCCGCGGCGCTGGAAAAAATACTGGAAAAGCCGGTAGCGGAGCGGATATTGTATTTCTTCGCAGCCGGGACGGAAATTTCTTTGTAAAATTGCCGAAAAGTGCTTGCATTTGGCGTTGGAGTGTGCTATTATCACAGTTGCGTTTGCGGCGCAGCCGCGGCGACGAGTGAACCAGAAAGGGGTGAACAAGAGCAATGAAGGAAGGAAT
>OLOX01002186.1_pt1 | contig 16655 bp, 16 predicted proteins | sample 1672091 | NCBI WGS metagenome assembly OLOX01 (sample SAMEA3136644, study PRJEB25190) | human gut metagenome | reverse complement strand
TTCTATCATTTCCGCAGGAAATGATAGAAGTCATGTCATTTTCAAAGAGAGATCCGACTGCAGCTTCGGAATATCCACATAACGTGCCAGAAATTGCTCTGTGCTACAAAGATGCTGCAAAGCAACTTAACTGTGAGGCTTTCGAGAGCATACTGGAAGCCTATCTTTCTTTGATTCAGGAACGAGATCGTCTTCATCATCACATAGGTCTGTTGGAAGCTCGGCAGAGTGAAATTATTCAAGAGTATTATTTCAGTCAACATAGCTGGAACGAAGTCGCAAAAAACATGGGGATTTCCTTGCGGACCGCATACGCAGTTCGGCAACAGGCAGTTGATGCACTTGTAAAAATGTATGAGTTCACTGGTGCGGCTTATGGTAGCAAACGGAATCAAACAATTCCATAGCCAGCTGATATTCATTATAGCTGAAATAAATAGCAACACCAAACCCTCCCAATTCTGGCAATTCATCAGATATCATATAATAGCATTGTAGTCACGCCCGCCCCCAAATATTTTGCTTTATATAAGGAGAGTGTAAAATGAATACGCACGGAAGACCAACCGAAGACCAAAGAACTGTTTTTCATGTCAAAGATTTAGAATACCTACTAGGCGTAAGTCACAATACAGCATATCAACTTGTTCGTTCTGGGCAGATAAGAAGCATTAAAGTTGGACGCACCTATAAAATACCAAAATCCGCTCTTGAGGAGTTCTTGTGTAAAAGGTAGTTAAGAAAAAAACTTGTGCTTCTACAGCATGTGTGGTATTCTTCGATTGTACCCACTATGCGGCAGAGAAAGGAGTAATCATATGCCGCAGCATAAAACAACAAAACGAGCAGCCTCTGGGATGGGTTCAATTCGGAAAACGCAGCGAATTGTCAACGGAAAAATATATACCTACTATGAAGCTAGATACACAGTAGGTTTTCATCCTGGTACCGGAAAGCAAATACAGAAAAGTATAACTGGAAAAACACAAAAGGAGGTATCCCAGAAACTGAAGGCAATCGAGTCATCGCTTGACACAGGCAATTACATAGAGCCTTGCAAAATGTCAGTCTCAGAATGGCTTGACTCATGGGTCAGCGGGTATTTGCGAAATCTCAAACCTCTAACTGAAAAAACATACTCCGATCAGGTCACATTGCATCTAAAGCCAGGGCTCGGTGCAGTAAAATTGAAGGATTTGGACGCGCATACCATACAGACATTTTACAACTCCTTGTCCGCGAACGGGCTGGCACCGAAAACAGTAAAAAATATTCATGGAGTACTTCACAGTGCCTTACAACAAGCCGTTTCAAATGGTTACATTCAGCGAAATCCAGCCGCTGCGTGCAAGCTCCCAAAAGTTACTCGACCTGAAATCAAGCCACTAGAGCCTCTTGAACTCAAGCAACTATTATGCCAAGCTGGGCATGATGCATACAGCAATCTATTCATCGTTGCAATGTTCACCGGAATGCGTCAAGGAGAACTCCTCGGGCTGGCCTGGGATGCTGTAGACTTTAAAAATGGTACAATCACTATAAGGCAGCAGTTGCAATGCAAAGATGGCTCATACTTTCTCGAGAGTCCAAAGAACGGCAAAATGCGAACAGTACTTCCAGCGCAAATCGTAATGGACGCACTGGAGAAAGAAAAAGAGCAACAGCTGAGGGCGAAGGAAAATGCAGGGTCAGCATGGACAAACCCATACAATCTGGTTTTTACAGATCAGATTGGAAAGCACCTTGTACGGCGAACTGTAGTGAAGCATTTCAAAAAACTAATGTCACAGGCTAACCTATCCTCATCGACTCGCTTTCACGATTTAAGACACAGCTTTGCTGTAACTTCCCTCAGTTCGGGCGATGACATCAAAACCGTTCAAGCAAATCTCGGTCATGCAAGTGCGCAGTTTACTTTGGACGTGTACGGACATGTAACTAAAAAAATGCAAAAAGACAGTGCAGAAAGAATCCAGCTTTTCTATGAGCAATTGCAAATGCTAGACACGCCTGAAAAAACGCAATAAGGGAAAAAGAAAGGGAAAAATTTGTTGTGCCGTCAGAATCACAAACATTTATTGCACAAATCAGTCGGAAAAGCAAAAAAATAGCCAGTAATCAGAACAATTACTGGCTATTCGCTGGCAGGGGCACAAGGACTTGAACCCTGAGCCTACGGTTTTGGAGACCGCCGCTCTACCAATTGAGCTATACCCCTATGTCTTTTATTCAAAAAGGAATGAAACCTTGGCTTTGTGGTGGGCCTTCAGGGACTCGAACCCGGGACTATCCGGTTATGAGCCGGAGGCTCTGACCAACTGAGCTAAAGGCCCGTTCAGAAACGTGACGCTTGTCATCACGGGTGATATAATAGCATAAATTGGCTCATCTGTCAAGTGTTTTCTTTCAGGCTTCTGACAGATCCCCAGCGGCGGATGACTCCGCCGCTGGGAAGAAAACTTGCAATTACTGGTCTTCCTCGTCTTCGAAGGAGAATTCCAGGGTTTCACCACACTTGGGGCAGACAATGCTGCCGGATTCCAGCACTTCTTCGTCGAAGTCGATGACATTGCCGCAGGCACACTCTACCTCGTAGATGGTGGAATCCTCATCGCCGAAGTCAAAGCCCTCCTCGGGCTCCTCCTCGTCCTCAGAGTCGTCCTCTTCGGGGTCGTAGTAGTCCTCGTCGTCTTCGTAATCTTCGTAATCCTCGTCCCAGTCATCCTCGTCGTCTTCATCCAGGATGAAGTCCTCGATGGCGTCCAGGTCCTCTTCGATCTCGTCCAGCTCATCGGAGATGGCAATGGTGGTATCCTCAATGTCCACCATACGCTTGGACATATCGCCGAGCAAATCAACGATGGCAGCGATCATCTTTCCCTCGTTGGTCTCCGTGTCCAGCTTCAGGCCGTCCATGAGCCCCTTCAGGTAGGCGGATTTTTCAGAAATCGTCATATTCGTTCTCCTTTCAGCCAAGACAGCTGTGATTAAACCTTGGAACGGCCCAGGTACTCGCCGGTGCGGGTATCGATCTGGATCTTGTCGCCCTCGTTGATGAACAGGGGCACCTTCACGTCGGCGCCGGTCTCCAGAGTGGCGGGCTTCAGGACGTTGGTAGCGGTGTTGCCGGCGAAGCCGGGCTCGGTCTTGGTGACCACCAGGTCAGCAAAGTTGGGAGCTTCCACGCCGAAGACATTGCCCTTGTAGCTCATGATGGTGCAGACATCGTTCTCCTTGACAAACTTGAAGGAATCGTCCAGGACGCTGCCATCGATGGGGGTCAGCTCGTAGGTCTCGCCATCCATGAAGTAGTACAGGTTGCCGTCGTTGTAGGAGTACTCCATCTTCTTGCGCTCAATATATGCAGTGGGGTACTTGGCAGAGGGGTTGAAGCTGGTCTCAGTCACGCCGCCGGTGATGACGTTCTTCATCTTCACGCGGACGAAAGCAGCACCCTTGCCGGGCTTCACGTGCTGGAACTCGATGACCTGCATAACCTTGCCATCCATTTCAAAGGTTACGCCGTTTCTAAAATCACTTGCAGAAATCATTGGTTTATCCTCCTAATTTATGTTCCCTTGGGGGGATACAAGAATCTATATCCTTAACTATGTTAGTTTACCCCATGTGTCGTCATTTTGCAAGGGGTATTCTGAAAAAATTTAGATAATCAGCAAATCTTTGGGAATATTGGTGATATCTTCGCAGCCATTCTCGGTCACAATTGTTACATCCTCAATACGGACGCCGAATTTTCCGGGCAGATAGACGCCGGGCTCGGCAGAGGTAACGGCTCCGGCGGGGATGGGCTTTTCATTGCGGAAGCTCATATTGGGGCCCTCGTGGATTTCCAGGCCAACGCCATGGCCATAGCTGTGACCGAAGTAATCGCCATAGCCCGCATCAGAAATGACCTTCCGGGCAGCGCCGTCTACCTCAGCACCGGTGACACCGGCCTTGGTAACGGCAATACCGGCCAGCTGTGCCTGCAGAACCACATTGTAGACCTTCTTCATTTCCTCGGTGGCGTAGCCCACGGCAAAGGTACGGGTGGTATCCGAGCAGTAGCCCTGGTAGAGCACGCCGAAGTCCATGGTGATGAAATCGCCTTGCTGAATGACCCGCTCCCCTGCTACGCCATGGGGCATGCTGGTATTGGGTCCGGAGACAACGATGGGATCAAAGGACAGGCCCTGGGCACCGTTCTTATACATCTCATAAATCAGCTCCGCCTGGGCCTCCAGTTCGGTCATACCGGCATGGATTCTGGGCAGGGTATCTTTGAAGGCTTTATCGGCGATCTTCTGTGCCTTGCGCAGCAGGTCCAGCTCCCAGTCCTCTTTCACATCCCGGAAGCCATTGATCTTAGCATTGAAGGGCACCAGCTTGGCATTCAGGTTCTTTTCCAGGCCCATAAATTCGGCCACGGTCAGATAGTTTTCCTCATAGCCCAGAGCGGTGACGTCAAAGTCCGCAATGGCCTCATTGAGGCACTTGGCATAATTCCGGCCGGAATTCACATCCAGGACCTCAAAGCCCTTGATATTTGCCTGGGCGGACTCAATATAACGGCTGTCGGTGAAATAACGGCAGCCCTTCTTCGTTACGATTGCCATACCCTCGGCAATGTCGAATTCCGCGCCGTAATGGCGGCTGTAGCGAGAGGTCAGCAGCAGACCGTCGACCTCGCCATCCAGCAGGGACAGGAACTTTTCCAGATTTTTCATGTTTTTATTCTCCTTTTTCTCGCCGCAAAGACAAAAGGCAGCTCCAGAACGTGGCGTGCCTTCAGCCAGAAGGTGTGATTATCAATGGCCTTTACCAAAATGGGGGTGACCCCTGCCAGGTTTCCGGCCAGTGTATCCGTAAAAATCTGATCGCCCACAATGGCAGACTGCTCCTGGGCGAAGCCGAACCGGGCCATGCACTGCTGCAGCCCCCGGGGTCTCGGCTTATGGGCCCGCATGATATAGTCCAGATGATAGGTTTCGCAGAAGCGGATCAGGCGGTCATTCTTGCTGTTGGAAACGATGGCGATCTTCACAGGGGAAGCATTCATCTCTTCCAGCCAGGAGCGCATCCGCTCTGTAGGGACATCGGTGGTATAGGGGACGATGGTATTATCAAAATCCATCATCAGCAGACGGATCCCCTTCTCCAGCAAAAAATCCGGGGTCAGATCTGTCAGCTCCGGGGTCAAAAACCTGGGCAGAAGCGAAAAAGACATAGTTGCTCTCCTTCAAACATATGCTAACGGAGAAACACGCTTCGGCTGCTGATCCCCGATTCTTGGGTTATTATAGCACGGTGAGGAGGATTTGTCCATGGGAATCCCGCAATATCTGGCCATGACGGATGGTGAAATCGCTGCATGTGCCCGTCTCCCCCCAAGGCTTGCCCGAATGGGCTGCCATTTTTCCGATGACGGGCTTGTGGGACTTCCGCAGGGACTTCCGCGCGGCGCGCTGCTGGTAGTGGATGATCGGGTGCCCATGGCGGCTCAGGATCCGGAGCACATTCTTGCCCAGCTGGCAGAAGCTCTGGAGAAGTTCTCCTGCACCGGCCTTCTGCTGGACTTCCAGCAGAAGGAAAATGCACCGCAGCGGGAGCTGGTCCGGCTGCTTGCCCGGGAGCTGACCGTTCCCCTGGCTGCGCCTCCGGCCTATGCAGCAGAGGGCTGCCGTCTCTTTCTGCCCCCTGTGGCAGCAGATCAAACCATCGAGGAGGCGCTTTCTCCCTGGGCCGGGAAAAAGATCTGGCTGGACACCGCCCCGGCAGCCGTCCGGCTGGCGCTTACAAAGCAGGGCTGCACGCGCACCCCGCTGCCCCGAATGGCAGCTTCCGGAAAATTCCAAGATCCCGGGCTGTGCTGCCGCTATTCCATTGAGGCAGTGCCCGATGGCTTTCAGTTCACACTATACCGGGATCGCTGCTGCATAGAAGCCATACTGGAACAGGCTGCAGCGTTTGGAGCAGAGCTGGCCGTGGGGCTCAGCCAGGAATGGGAGACCTAAAAAAGCCGCCCCGGAAACTCCGGGGCGGCTAGCGCACAACTCAAGAGGGATATTAGTAGAACTTTCTCTTGTTCTTGCGGGCAGCTTCAGACTTCTGCTTACGCTTCAGGCTGGGGCTGACGTAATGCTCGCGCTTCTTAACTTCGGCGATAACGCCCTCCTTGGCACAGCTGCGCTTAAAACGACGCAGAGCGCTCTCCAGAGACTCGTTCTCCTTTACGCGAATTTCAGACATTGTTTTCCCTCCCTCCGATGCATCCGGCTCGATCCTGGATGCTTTCAGGGCCATACGGCTTGATTATTATATGGTGGATTCACCCAAATGTCAAGAAATAATTCGAGATTTTTCAAAAAAATTCAAAATTATTTCACGATCAGGTTGACCAGCTTGTTCTTGACCACAATGGTCTTCACCACACTGCCCCCCTGCTTCTCCAGGAAGCGGGCGATTTTCTCATCGGCCAGGGCATTTTTCACCACGGTGTCGTTGTCCAGGTCCGCGTCCATCAGGACGGTGCCCCGCATCTTGCCGTTGATCTGGACGGCAATGGTGACCTCGTGATCCTTGCACATGGCCTCGTCGTAGGTGGGCCAGGATTCAAAGGCAATGGTGTGGTCGTGGCCCAGCAGCTGCCAGAGCTCTTCGCCCACATGGGGGATGATGCAGGAGATCATCTTAATGAAGCCCTCGGCATACTCTCTGGGGCAGGTACCGTTCTTATAGACCTCATTGACGAAGACCATCATCTGGGCAATGGCGGTATTGAAGGCCAGGGCCTCAAAATCGGAGGAGACCTTCTTCACGGTCTGGTGGTAGATCTTGGTGAGCTTGCCGTCGTCGGTATCAGTGATGTTGGCGCTCTCGGAGAAGAAGTTCCACACACGGTTGATAAACTTCTTGGCACCGGCCACACCCTGGGAGCTCCAGGGCTTGGAAACCTCCAGAGGGCCCATGAACATCTCATACAGCCGCAGGGTATCTGCGCCGTAGTCCCGGACGATATCACTGGGGTTCACAACGTACTTGGGGAAGCGCTTGCCCATCTTGATGCCGTTCTCGCCCAGGATCATGCCCTGGTGCACCAGCTTCTTGAAGGGCTCCTTCACAGGGGACAGGCCCTTGTCGTACAGGAAACGATTCCAGATACGGGAGTACATCAGGTGGCCCACAGCGTGCTCCGGGCCGCCCACATACAGGTCCACAGGCATCCAGTGCTTCAGCAGCTCCTGATTGCAGAACTCCTTGTCGTTCTGGGGGTCGATATAGCGCATGTAATACCAAGAAGAACCGGCGGAGCCGGGCATGGTAGAGGTCTCCCGGGTGCCCTGAATGCCGTTGCGGTTGTACTGCTTCCACTCGGTGGCATTTTCCAGAGGTGCCTGACCGTTGCGGCCCTTATAGTCTTCCAGCTCGGGCAGGATGACAGGCAGCTCCTCATCGGGGACAAAATAGATCTTGCCGTCCTGGGTATAGACGCAGGGTACGGGCTCGCCCCAATAGCGCTGACGGGCAAAAATCCACTCCCGGAAATGGTAGTTGACCTTTCTTCTGGCAACGCCCATCTTTTCCAGCTTCTGGGTAATGGCCTCCTTGGCCTCCTCCACAGTCAGCCCCGTAAACTCCTCGGAATTCATCAGCTTACAGCCCTTGCCAAGGTAGTCCTGCTTTTCAAAGGCGCACTCGGAAACATCCCGGCCCTCAATGACCTGGATCATGGGAATGCTGTGGGCCACGGCGTACTCAAAGTCACGCTGGTCGTGGCTGGGCACAGCCATAACGGCACCGGTGCCGTAGCCGGCCAGAACAAAATCGCCGATGAACACAGGCACCTGCTTGCCATTGACAGGGTTGATGGCATACACGCCCTGGAGGCGGCAGCCGGTCTTGCCCTTGTTCAGCTCGGTGCGGTCCATGTCGCTCTTCTTGACGGTCTCGTTGATGTAGGCCTGGACCTCTTCCTTGTTCTCGATCCGGTCCATCAGATCCTGGACGACCTTACCGTCGGGAGCCAGGACCATGAAGGTAATGCCGTAAATGGTTTCGATACAGGTAGTATAGATGGAGAAATCACCGCCGCCCACCAGCTTGAAATCCACCTCTACGCCGGTAGACTTTCCGATCCAGTTGCGCTGGATCTCCTTGGTGGATTCAGGCCAGTCGATCTCATTCAGGCCCTCCAGCAGCTTCTCGGCAAAGGCAGGCTGGTCGATGACCCACTGCATCATGTTCTTCTTTACAACGGGATAGCCGCCCCGCTCGGACTTGCCGTCGATGACCTCGTCGTTGGAAAGCACAGTGCCCAGCTCTTCGCACCAGTTCACCGGCATCTCAATGCGCTTGGCATAGCCCGCCTCATAGAGCTGCTTGAAGATCCACTGGGTCCACTTGTAGAAGCTGGGGTCAGAGGTAGCGATCATCTTGGACCAGTCATAGTCAAAGCCCAACTCCTTGAGCTGCTTGGAGAAGGTTTCGATATTTTTCTTGGTAAAGCCCTCGGGATGGTTGCCGGTACTGATGGCGTACTGCTCAGCGGGCAGGCCAAAGGAATCATAGCCCATGGGGTGCAGCACATTGTAGCCCTGCATCCGCTTCATGCGGGACATGATATCCGTTGCCGTGTAGCCCTCGGGATGGCCTGCATGCAGGCCCACGCCGGAAGGATAGGGGAACATATCCAGAACATAATACTTGGGCTTGGAGAAATCCCACACATCCGTATGGAAGGTATCGTTTTCCTCCCAATATTTGTGCCACTTGGCCTCAATGGCGGCAAAATCGTAATTCATTGCTTTCCATCTCCTGTTAATTCGCGGGTTCTTCCACGATGATATCTTTCAGGTCTACACGCTCGGCATCCGCCCACAGGCGCTCCAGGGCGTAAAACTGCCGGGCCTCTTCCGTAAACACATGGACAACCAAGGTACCGAAGTCCAGCAGCTCCCAGGAATTGCCCCGGTGGCCCTCCCGGCCCAGCATAGGCTCGCCCAGCTGCTCCATGGTGTACTCGGCGTAGTCGCAGAGGGTCTTGACATGGGTATTGGAAGTGCCGGTACAAATCAGGAAATAGTCTGCCAGAGAGCTGACGCGGTCAATTTTCAGCAGCTGAATATCCATGCCCTTCTTGGAATCCAGGGCCTTGGTTACTTCATAAGCGATTTCTTTGGGTGTAAGCATTTATTTGTTCCTTTCTGGGAATGGTTTTGCCTCCCCTGAAAGAGGAGGTGGCCTGAAAGGCCAGTGGGGGGATTTCAAGCCCGAACTTCTCAGTCTCGGCTGACGCCGAGACAGCTCCCCTTTCAGGGGAGCCCTGTTTCTAAGTGTCCAGATACGCCAGAGCCTCCCGGGAGGCAGGGGATACTTCCCCGCCCTGCTCCGCCAGATGCTCCAGGGTCATTTCCAGGCCCAGCTTCAGCGCTGCGCGGATGTCGGAAAAGGCCAGCTCCCGCAGGCGCTCCACTCCGGGAAAATCCCGGTTGGGCTCCATATAGTCTGCCACATAGATGATGGTTTCCAGCAGGTTCATATTGGCCTTTCCCGTGGTATGGGATTCGATTGCGGAAACCACAGCCTCATTTTCCCCAAAAATCCGCTGCGCAACCAGGCTTCCTGTGAGCGCATGGAGGGTTTTGGGGTATTTTCTGGAAAAATCGTCTAACATTTTACCATACGCCTGGCACAATGTCAATTGCAGCGGCCCATCCAAAGCCTTGGTGATATCGTGCAGGATCCCCGCCCGGGCGGCATCCGTTTCGTCTGCTCCCCAGCGCTTTGCCAGGGCTACTGCCGTATCCCGGCAGCCGAGAACGTGCTTCACCCGGTTGGGATTCAGCAGCCGGATAACCACCGGCTCCAGCCGCTCCATGGGCAGATTCCGGAAATCTGCCGCCGTATCGTAGAGCTTCTCCCGCCGGATATACGCAAGGACCTCCGGATGCAGGAACTCAACCCCGGCCCGGAAAGCCAGGAGCCGCCGGACCTGGGTGGAGGAAATGGATACAACGGGATTTTCCAGAAGGATGACCTTTCCGCCCAGCGCCATCAGCTCCCGGGCCTCGCTTTCCAGCAGGGCCGCTTCCTTCTTCTCTCCCCGCCGCAGTGCAGCCAGGGTCACGCAGCGCAGCAGCTCCGATGCAAACCTCCACTGCCGGAATTTCAGGAACATATCCGCCCCCAGCAGCAAATAGATTTCTGCACCGGGATACTGCCCCTGAATCAAGCGCACCGTATCATAGGTGAAGCATTCTCTTCCGGCAGAAATTTCCAAATTGGAAACCTCCGCCTTTTCAATGCCCTGTGCTGCCAGGCGCAGCATCTCCAGGCGCTGCGCCGGGATCGCATCCGGGGCCGTCTTTCCGGGAGTCTGCCAGGTTGGCACGAGCAGCAGCCTCGTCAGCCCCAGACAGTCAGCCGCATATGCGGCGCTTTGAATGTGCCCGATATGGGGCGGATTGAAAGAACCTCCAAAAATGCCGATTTTTTCCATTTCTCTCTCCCCTTCCAAGAATCCCGCATATTTCTAAGGAAGCCGAAATCAGTCCCTTTCCTTCTGCCGCAGCTGCTTTTCCCGGTCCCGCTCAATGGCCCGCTCCACAGCCTTCTCCTTAAAGAAGGCATTGCGCTGCTCCCGCTGGAGCTTGGCCGCATGGCGGCGGGCACGAATGCCCTTGCGCACAGGGTCGGACTTGCTGACAGGGGTTTCCTTCCGCTTGGCCCGGCCGGTCATGTTCCGCTCAGCCTGCTTTTTCTCGCTGAAGCGGTAGATCACAAACTTGGAGCCCACGCAGGCAACACCCTCGGCACCGGTGGCCTCACAAATGGCATCGCTGACCTCTCGGGGGGACATCAGGGCCCCTTCCAGGACCTTCCCCTTGACCAATTCTCTTGCGGTGAGCTGGTTTTCCGCCTCCGCAATGACGGCTTCCGTGACGCCGCCCTTGCCCACCATGAGGGTGGTATCCAAATCGTTGGACTGAGCCCGCAGCTCAGCGCGCTGCTTACTGTTCAGCATAGCCTGCCTCCTTTAGTTTTGTATAGAAAATCTTCAACGCCTCTGCCCGGTGGGACACCCGGTTTTTCTCCTCCTGGGGAACCTGGGCCAAGGTCTTTCCGAATGGCGGATAATAGAAAATGGGATCGTAGCCAAAGCCGCCTTCCCCGGCGGGGGCATGGGTCACAAAGCCATGGACCTCGCCCCGGGCCTGGATGGACTTGCCGTCCGGGGTCACCAGGGTGATGACGCAGACGAATTTTGCCTGCCGCTTGTCATCCGGCACATCCTTCATATTTTTCAGCAGCAGCTGTACTCTGCCCGCATCGTCCAGGCTTTCGTCAAAGCCGTAGCGGGCGGAATAGATACCCGGCTCTCCGTTCAGAGCGTCCACCGCAATGCCGGAATCATCCGCCAGAGCGGGCAGTCCCGTGGCCTGCATGACGGCATTGGCCTTCAGGAAGGAATTCTCCTCGAAGGTGGAGCCCGTCTCCTCCACGTCGATATCCACGCCCAAGTCCGATTCCAGCACCAGCTGAATATCGAATTTTTCCGTGATCTGGCTGATTTCCACCAGCTTGTGCTTATTTTTGCTTGCCAATACTACCTTCATATACCGTTCCTCATTCAAACAGGGCATCCACAAAGTCCTTTGCCTGGAAGGGCATCAGGTCCTCTGCCTTTTCGCCAACGCCAATGAATTTCACCGGCAGGCCCAGGGTATCCGCCACGGCGATAACAATACCGCCCTTGGCCGTGCCATCCAGCTTGGTGACCGCCAGAGCCGTTACCCCGGCGATTTCCTTGAACTGCTTGGCCTGGATCAGACCGTTCTGGCCGGTAGTTCCGTCCAGCACCAGCAGCACCTCCCGGGATGCGTTGGGCAGCTCCCGCTCCACGATGCGGCTGATCTTGTTCAGCTCGTTCATCAGGTTCGTCTTGTTGTGCAGACGTCCTGCCGTATCGATGATGATCACATCCACGCCCTTGGTCTTGGCGGACTGAATGCCGTCATACACAACGGAAGCGGGGTCTGCGCCCTCGTGCTGGCGGACGATGTCTGCCCCGCTGCGTTCCGCCCAGATTTCCAGCTGGTCTGCGGCGGCAGCCCGGAAGGTATCTCCCGCCACCAGCAGGACCTTCTTTCCTTCATCGCACAGCTGTTTGGCGATTTTGCCAATGGTGGTGGTCTTGCCCACACCGTTGACGCCGATGACCAGCACCACGCTGGGCGTCGTGCTCAGATCCAGTTCCGCAGAGCCCACGCTGACCATGTCCGTCAGGATCTCCTTCAGCGCGCTTCTGGCTTCCTCTGTCTTGGTGATATGGCGCTCCCGGATGGTTTTCCGCAGAGCTGCCGTGGCCTTGGCAGCCGTCTCCACACCCAGGTCTGCCAGGATCAGGCTCTCCTCCAGCTCATCATAGAAATCATCATCGATTTCCGTACCGCCGGAAAACAGGCCGCTGAGGCTGTCGCTAAGGGCATCCCGGGTCTTGGTCAGGCCTGCCTTGATCTTGTCAAAAAATCCCATAGTATTCTCCTTTTTCCTTTATTCTCCAATTCCCAGGTATTCTTCCATCTGGTTCAGGTCCAGGCGCAGGAGCTTGGACACGCCCTGCTCCTGCATGGTCACGCCGTAGAGCACATCCGCAGCCTCCATGGTGCCGCGCCTGTGGGTGATGACGATGAACTGGGTTTTTTTCAGGTTGTGCAGGTACCCGGCAAACCGGTCCACGTTCCGGTCGTCCAGGGCTGCGTCGATCTCGTCCAGCAGACAGAAGGGCGTGGGCCGCACCTTCAAAATGGCGAAGTACAGCGCAGTGGCCACAAAGGCCTTTTCGCCGCCGGAGAGCAGCGTAATGGTCTTGACCTGCTTTCCGGGGGGCTGCACCCGAATCTCAATGCCGCAGGTCAAGGGGTTTTCCGGATCCTCCAGAATCAGCTGCCCCTTGCCTCCGCCGAACATCTCTTCAAAGACCTGGCCGAAATAATGATCGATCCTGCCAAACTGCTCCACGAAAATGGAGGTCATTTCCTTTGTAATGTCCCGGATGATGCTTTCCAGCTCCCGCTTGGAGGTGAGTACGTCGTCCCGCTGCTCCGCAAGATAGCTGTAGCGCTCGTTGACCCGGGCATATTCATCGATGGCTCCCAGGTTGGGCGTTCCCAAGGCGGCGATTTTCCGTTTCAGCTCCGCAATGCGCTTGTTGCCTGCGGACACGGACTCGATCTCGCCCCGGGCCTCTCCGGCCGTGCCGGGGGTCAGGCCATAGGAATCCCACAGCTTGTCCACAATCTGCCGCTCCTCCATGGAGGAGGTGACCTTTTTCTGCTCCAGCAGGGCACAGGCCCGCTCCATATTGAGGATTTCCTTGTTCTTCTCCTGGGCATCGTGCTCAGCCTTGGTCTTTCCTGCCTCGGTGTCTGCCCGGGCCTGCTGCATCTGCAGCAAGGTCTCGTTCATGGCGGCGGCTTCCGCATCGTTGGCCTGCTGCCGCTGCTCCAACTGCTCGATTTCCTGGGAAATGCGCTGATTCTCCTGCCGCATAGCATCCATCAGTGCCTGCTTCTTCTCCCGGTCTCCCTCCATGGCAGACATCAGGCTCTTCAGGTCCTCCATATGGGAAAGGGCCGTGGTCCGTTCGGCATCCAGAGCCGCTTCCTTGGTCCGCAGCTCCGTCATGTGGCCCGTAATGGCGTCGGTAGCCTGGGCCGCCTCGGACTGGCTGCCCTCCAGACTTTCCGCCTGCTGCCGGGTCTTGGCCAGATCCTTTTCGAAAATCTGCAGCTTTGCCTTCTGGGCAGATAGACGTTCCCCGTCGCTGCGGTCTCTGGATTGCAGACTCTCCCGCTCCCGGTCAGCAGAGCTCTCCGCCTCAGCAATGGCATTATAGAGCACCTCATACTGCTTTTCCTGGCCCTGGAGCCGAAGGACCTGGTCCTCCGCCTCCCGGAGCTGGTCCCGGGCGGTACCCAGCTGGAACTCTACCTGGTCAAACAGCCGCTGGCACTCCTGCAGTCTGGCCTGCTCCGCCTCCCGCTGGGAAAGGAGCTGCTTTTCCTGGGCCGTCAGCCGTTCCAGCTCATTGGCCCGGGACAGAATACCTGCATCTTTATTCACAGAGCCGCCGGTCATAGAGCCGCCGGCATTCATGACCTGGCCATCCAGGGTCACAATACGGAACCGGTTTTTGAACTGCCTTGCCATGGCAATAGCCGCATCGATATCCTCGGCAATCACCGTCCGGCCCAGCAGGTTCAATACAATATTCCGGTACTTGGGGTCGAAGCTGACCAGATCTGCCGCCACGCCCACGAAGCCCCGGCTCTTCTCCACGCCGGGCTCCTGGAGGCTCTTGCCCCAGATGGTCGACAGTGGCAAAAACGTGGCCCGGCCGCCGCCGGTGCGCTTCAAATAGGAAATTGCCGCTTTGCCGTCGGCCTCGCTGTCCACAACGATCTGCTGCATGGCCGCACCCAGAGCGATCTCAATGGCAACGGTGTAGCTGTTTTCCGTACGAATCAGTCGGGACACCGGCCCATGGATATTCCGCAGTCCGCCCCGCTGGGCCTCCTGCATGATCATCCTTACGGATTTCTGATAGCTCTCATAGTCCCGCTCCATGGCCCGGAACACCCGGACCTTGGCGGAGATGCCATCCAGCTGGGCCGACAGCTGCCGCAGCGTTTCTGCTGCATCGTCCCGGCTCTTTTTTCGGCTCTCCTGCCGCAGACTAAAGCCGGAGATCACATTTTTAGAGGCCGTCACCTGGTCCTGGGCGTTTTTCAGCTCCCGGCGGCAGTCCTCCAGATTCTTCTTCGCATCTTCCCGCCGCTCTCTGCCGGAGGACAGATCCTCCTCCAGCTGAGCAAGGCGCTGCCGGGAGCTCTCCCGGTTCTCTTCCAAAGCCCGGATATCCGCCTCGCAGCCGGCAATCTCCGTTTGCAGCTCCGTCTGCTTGGTCCGCAGCTCCAGGAACCGTTTGCTCAGGCCCTGCGCGGAAGCGGTCATCTCGACCAGCTTCTGCTGGGAGGCCGCGATTGAGGAACGCACATCGGCAAGGTCCCGATCGATCTGCTCCACCCGCTCTTTATTCCCGCTGCTGTAATAGCAAAGACAGGTTCCGCCTTTTTGTTCGATATAGTCTTTGACTTCTTTCGTAAAGCTCTTTTTTTCATCTTTTTGAATATTCGTAATTGTTAAAAAATGTTTCATATCCGATCCAATTCTCCATGTGCAGCTTCTACCACCGCCTCGGCATTTACTTCTGCACCCTTTTCCCCTTCCTGACTTTTTTTCAGGTGAACCAGATATTCAATATTTCCCTCCGGTCCCTTAATCGGTGAATATTCCAGATCCAGAATGGAGAATCCTAAATCCATCGCTGTTTGTAAGACAGTCTGAATGACTTCTAAATGCACTTTAGGGTCTCGCACAACACCCTTTTTCCCTACTTTTTCTCTTCCTGCTTCAAACTGCGGCTTGATCAGACAGACCATCTCGCCACCGTCTTTTAACAGCTCTCTTGCCGCCGGCAGTACCTTAGACAGAGAAATAAAGGATACATCCACCGAAGCAAAATCCAGTGGTTCCCCAATATCCTCCGGTGTCACATAACGGATATTTGTCTTTTCCATACAGACCACCCTTTCATCGGTTCGCAGTTTCCATGCAAACTGTCCATATCCGACATCGACCGCATAGACTTTGCTTGCACCGTTTTGCAGCATACAATCCGTAAAACCGCCGGTGGAAGCCCCGATGTCCATACAAAGTCTGTATGGACATCGGGGCATACAGACTTTGTTCTGTAACTCAATGTCAAAATGGTTCATTGCCTTTTCTAATTTCAAGCCGCCTCTGCTGACATATTTTAAAGTATTTCCTTTGATCTCAATCTTTGCATTTTCCGGTATGGAAGTGCCTGCTTTATCTTCTCTCTGGTTTTCCACAAAGACATTTCCCTCCATGATCATTGCCTTTGCTTTTTCTCTCGAAGGAGCAAGTCCTCTTTTGACCAGTAATATATCTAATCGTTCTTTCATTTCAGCCCCACATATTCTGCTATAATTCTTTTCACTACGGATTCCGCATCAATACCAACCTCCTGATAGAGGATATTTACATTGCCGTGTTCCACATACTCATCCGAAATTGCAATATTTAAAAGACGGACATCCAAACTGCATTCCTCTAAATAGTCCATGACCTGTTCTCCGAAACCGCCGCTTTTTACATTCTCTTCTAACGTTACTAAAAGGCGGTGCTCTTTTGCCGTTCTTGTAAGCATTTCATAGTCTAACGGCTTTGCAAACCTTGCATTGATGAGTGAACAGTGATACCCACGTTCCTTTAACATCTCTCTTACCTTAACCGCAGTCTTTACCATACTGCCAAAGGCGATCAGACAGATTTCTTCTTCGTCATACAGTGTCTCACTCTTGCCTAAGACGATCGGTGCCCGCATCTTTGCAAGTCCGTCATAGGCTTCACCTCTTGGATAACGGATGGCGATCGGGCCGTCAAAATCCACGGCAAATTTTACCATATCGGAAAATTCCCATTTATTCTTCGGCGCCATTAAGGTCATATTCGGGATCGTACACAAAAACGAGATGTCAAAAATTCCCTGATGTGTCTCTCCATCACTT
>OLOX01002180.1_pt1 | contig 16692 bp, 17 predicted proteins | sample 1672091 | NCBI WGS metagenome assembly OLOX01 (sample SAMEA3136644, study PRJEB25190) | human gut metagenome | reverse complement strand
CTGTCCAGTCCGTCTGTTTAGGTCCCTTTACAGTAAAGGTAGCCCCTGCCAGCCAGGTGGAATTTAACATCAAAGCTGCAGGTGCTTCTGCGTCATATTCTTCTATGGTATTAGAATCATCATTTATACACAGTTCAATGGTAATTTCTATTTGTTGCGCAATTGTTTCTATCCCCATGTCATCAGCATGGACAAGGCAAATCAAAATTGTTGCTGTTGATGTATTTATGTCACAGGTATCCCATAAATCTATCTGCTCATCCAAGATACCATTATATGCAGTTATATTATAGTCGTCTATACAAAGTATATCTTCTTCAGGAAATTCAGCATATATCCGCATTATCCTGCTACTACAAGTTATATTATATTGATTTATATTATCAGAGTATTCTGGAAAAATATCAATTGATTTATCATAGGCATCATATAGCCTCAAAGAACGAATATGGTCGTTTTTTATAATTTCGCGTGTCTCTTCTTGATTCGCAACATCTTCATTTTTTCCCAGAGAAGAGGAAGTCAGTCCTTCGTTTTCGAATATTTCACTATATTCCGCAGAAGGAGGGCTAGCTGGTAACGTTTTTTCCGCCGGCTCAATTCCTGCAGTTGGCACATCTTCGATATTTTCCGTCACTCCCGCTTCGTTTACAATATCAGTAACACTAGATAATTCACCCTCGATTGTATCCACCTCAGTAGCATTGACCGAAAGGACTGGAAAAAGCGGAAATACCAGTGCAACAACCAGTAAAAGACTAATGCCTCTCCTAATTCCCATAAATAGCACCCCCGTTAGGCAAAAATAAACAAGGGACCCCACCACTTCTGGCGGGGCCCCTCGTCGATTACATCAGTAAAATATATCTAATTTTGTTAGATTAGATATAAGGCTCAGTTGTTTCAAAAGGAGTTTCCGCAACCCATCTAGAAACAACCAATTCATAGGAAATTGTGATGACATCTCCAGTCTGAATGGTGTACTGGTTCATGTACTTATCAGAAACATCCACGGTCTGATTATTGTTAGTAACAGTGTAAATGAAGTCATTGCCGACATAAACATATTTATAGCCTACAATCTCTCCATCGTCATTGTATGCAAAGCCCTCAAAGCCATAGCCAGGGCGCTTAGTGCTCCATTGTGCATTAATTCCGCTGGTGGCTCCGTTAGCTGCACCACTAATGTACTGAGTTCCTTTGACAGTGAGTCTCCACAGCGCCATTGCGGTATTGCCATTCATGTCTGTGAAACTTGACCAACCATCAGGATCACCATACTGCTGCAATACAGCTGCATAGACGGTCGTGCCAGCGTTCACCGTAATGGTATCTACCGCATTTCCACTTGCCTTAACTACAATCGTTGCCGTGTTAGATGTTCCGTCCGCGAATGCGGTCACGCTCAAGCAAGCAATCATTGCCAGCACGAGCACCAGGGACAGGATACGTTTTGCCATTTTCATAGTTTTTTCACTCCTTTGTAAAATATTTATGTCACAGCCTTTCGACTGTTGACACCATGTTTTGTGAACACCTCTGTCGTGTCCGCAACGATCCCCGCTTCCATTGGGGCCCACCATACAAACGGGCATCATCCCCAACCCGCTTCGTCAAGCTCCGGCCCAAAGGCCATCCCCGCACAATCCCACAGATCGGTGTCGCAGCACAACATCGATATTCACTTTCTATATGTCTCCGGGTCACGTCCCCGTTGACACCCATTCTTCCTCGCCAGGAACTCCAATTTCTGTTCCCGCCTCGGCTTATGGCATCCCTTCGGCAGCGGCAACTTGGCCTCGGTCAACGCAATAGACCAGCAGACAAACCGCCCCGCAATATACCGCCCACCCTCAACCTCATAGGAATAGGGGGAGTGGCCCAGCGCCTCGGCGCAGGTACGAAGGTACTCCAGTATCTCATCGTCGCTCATCTTATCCCCGTGGGCTTCTCCCCACTGGGCATCCCGCTCTAAGCGGGCCTGTTTTTCGGCCTGAGCGACAGCGGCCTTTTCTTGATTCACAGCCCGGATGGCTTCCCGTTTTTGTGCCTGACGTTCGTCGAATACACGGGACTGCTCTTTCATGGTTTTGCGGTAGATCCGCCTGCCTTTATCGCTGACCTTATGTGTTGGGTAGGGCAGCCCAGCAACATCTACCGCTCTGGACCATCCGCCGAACCGTTCCCCAATCATAGCACCCCCGAATACCTCTCTGGGGTAGGGCGTATGCCCAAGCTCCTGGGCGCACTGCTGGAGATAGGCAATCAGCTGTTCGTCTGTGTCGTCCCGGTGTGCAGCTACAAACTCGGCGTCCTTGCGCCGCATGGCGGCGTTGGTCATTGTCTCCAGCTGCTGCTGTTTCCAACGTTGTGGATCAAAACGATAAGGCTTGTCTTTATTACTCACACCGTGTCCCTCCATTATCAGGCGCAATGCCTCTACATTGGTGGGATCTCACGGTTTCTTTCGCGTCCAAAGATCAGTCCATGGTTTTGTAGGTCTCCTGGCTCTGTGCAGCACTGCCGCCTTCTCACTTTTCAGCAATGGCATTTTGGCAGTACCCTTGGCACATTACAGTAGCGCGTCTGCGCCGGACTTCCACCGGCTTCCCTTGTTCAGCCTGTTCACCACAGGCCACAAAACCGATATGCAGTTTTCAGGCAAAAGAAAAAGCCACACAGGCAGACTTCTGCCAGTGTGACCGTATGTTTTCACATCCTGCCTTCCTTCACCCCATCTCAGGGATGCGCTCCGGGTTCTCACATGGTCGGTATTCTGGCTCGCGCATTTTGGTGGATTCCTCCGCCAGCACCCGCACCCAGCCTTCTCAGGTTTCCCCAATGACCGGATTGCTCCGTTAAGGGTACGGACATTTGCGCATACAGCTACGGGTATAGCACCGGGATTTCACCGGATTCCCTCATCTCCACATCTGCAAACCGCAGACGCGTGACACCATGCAGCAATTGAGTTGTTAAAGTACGTTCTTTTGTGCCATACTATGTATGACGGCCAGAAGCCTGGGTCGCAGAGGACGGTTTCGTTAAGGAAAGCCCTTAACGAAAGCCAGAAAGTCCACATACGTACCCATTCGTACGAGGTTATTATATCATAAGCCATATCTTTGTCAATTAAATTTGTCCCAGATTGTTAATTTTTGTATGGAATCGCAATTCAATGGACAACACAGGAACGGAAAAGCGCTAGATTTTATGCAATTCGGCAAATGGGAACCCTTTTGCTGGATGCAACTGCCGTCAAAATCATGGTCACAGGAGGAATGCCTATGCCCAGACGAGGGGAAAATATCTATAAGCGCAAGGATGGGCGCTGGGAGGGCCGGTATATCGTGGACCGAAAGCCGGACGGTGGGGCCCTCTACCGCTCGGTTTACGGAACAACCTACGCCGACGTTCGCCAAAAGCTGGCTGTCTACCGGGAGGAGAACCGCAAACAGCAGCTGCGCGGCTGCACTCTGACGGTAAAAGAGCTTTTGGCCCATTGGCAAGCGGAGAACAGCCACATCAAGCCCACCAGCCGGGAACGCTACCGGGTGTTGATCCAGCAGCACATTGAACCTGAACTGGGTGCGCAACGGGTATGCGATCTTACAGAAGAAAAGCTCAACTGCTTTGTGGACAGAAAGCTCAAATCCGGGCGGCTGGACGGCAAGGGCGGGTTGGCCCCCAAGACGGTCAATGATATTTGCGTCATCGTCCGTTCCGCCTTGAAACTGGCACGGCGAAAGTTCCGATACAACGGCGAAGAAGAAATCCGCGCTCCGGCGGTTAAGCAGAGGCGGATTGAAACCTTTAGCGGGTGGGAATGCTGCCGTATTTCCGCGGAGATTTTGCGAAAGCCCAGCACCGAGAACCTGGCCTATCTGCTGTGCCTGGAAACGGGAATCCGGCTGGGCGAAGTGTGCGCGCTACAATGGTCAGACATTGATTTTTCCGGCGGAACCGTGCACATACAGCGAACGGCCTACCGTATCAACTACGGAGGCCGCACGGAGCTGGTGATTCAAACGCCGAAAAGCGAATGCTCGGAACGGGTGATTCCCCTGACGGCGAAAATGCTTTCTCTGCTTCGCCCGCTGAAAACCAGCGGCTACCTGCTCACGGGCAGCGATAAGCCAATGGAGCCGAGAACGCTGCAATACCGGTTCCGGCGCTTCCTGGGGCGGCTGGAAATCCCCGTCCGGAATTTCCACATCCTGCGTCACTCCTTCGCCACACGCTGCATCGAATACGGTATGGATATCAAATCCCTCTCCGAAATACTGGGTCACGCCGACGTGCAAACCACCCTACGGATGTATGTCCATCCCTCCATGGAATCCAAACGCAGTGCCCTTGAACTGGCAAGCACCCTATCCGGTATCGCCTAAAAAGCCCATTCGCCGTCAGAAATCTGGTCATGGGAACTTGAAAAAGCAGGAATTGCCTATGGGATTTTTGCGGGAGTATCGTCAAGGGCTTTCCTTGGCGAAAGCCTTTTTGCTTTTTTATTATACCATGGATTCATAAAACCTGTGTCGAACGGTGTCGATTGCTGAAAAATTTCGTTTTTAAGTCTATTGTGCTTACTATAAATATTATAGATTCTGTGCTTTCAATTCCATTACGGGTATACTGTCTAGCAGAATGATTACTAATTCCAAAAGGACGGAATACTATGGATTTGAAAGCAATCGGACGGCGAATCAAGATAGCCCGTGAGCAAAAGGGCCTGACCCAGGAAGCATTGGCGGAGCTGGTGGACTTAACGCCCATGCACATCAGCGTCATCGAACGAGGCTTCAAGCCCACAAAGCTGGAAACCTTTTGCAGAATTGCAAACGTCCTTGGTGTGTCCGTCGACACCCTGCTGCAGGATGTCATTGACTGCTCCGCAAATTCTGTTCCCTCTGAGCTGGACACTCTGTTAAAAGACCTGCCAGCGAAAGAACGCCGCAAAATCTACCATTGCGTCAAAGCTTATATCGATGCCTATCACGAAAATGGCTAAACCCGCCAGCAAGCAATCAAAAGATTGCCTGCTGGTTTTCTTTTCCCATAATTCGACTGACTTCGACAAGCCTCTTTCATTATTATAATTCTATCAGAACTACTTGTAAATATGCTAAACCGAGTTTTGCGGGAAGTTCTGAAAAAAATAATGGAAAGAGGCAAACACAATGGATTTTGAAACAACATCCCCCAACGGCTCCCAGCTTCTTCAACAGCTCAAAAGCACCCTGGCACAATACGCCCCCGATTATGCACAGGAGTCGCAGCAATATGAGCAAGCCAAGGATTCCCTGCCGGACAGCACCTATTCCGATACACTGGAAGCCCAATTCGCCGCCAAGCTGCTGTACATCGCCTACCAGGGCTTCCGGTGGAACCTGGAGTGTTTTCAGCAGCCAGTCAATAAGCTGCGCATCAATACCGATTACGAAGATCTCCACCAGGAACAGCAGCTTTCCCACCTGCCGGAGGTCATTCGGCTGGAAAAGGTTCTTCACGCTGCCTATGAAGACTTTTCCCCAGCCCAACGGGAAGCCGCAGCACAAATTGTAGATTACTATGCTTATCTGGAAACTTTTGGGTTCAAAATCGTCCATTACTGGGGCTTTGCGCTGGGAAATACATTCTATTCCCAAGTAATTCCGGGATACGTCCCAGACAGCTCCTTCACCACCCAATACGCCCACATGATAGAACGGGATCTTGGAATGGTAATCCGGCAAAAAATGAAACAAATTTTCTTTCTAATTTGCGAACATTTGTTCTTTGCAACGTTTATGTAACCCGCTATAATATGCCCATCCGAAGTAAATGATTCCACCGGCAAGGCCATCCACTCACTCAGGAAATGGGAAGCCGCCATCTCCTGCGGCCTTGCCGATTGGAAGCAGCGTCCGTTTGAAACATTCTCGTCCTCTCAGAGAATGCGGTTTTTCACTTGAGGAGGTTTACCGATGAAAGTATTTATTTCAAACAAAGAGATTGAAGAAATTGCTTCCGGCCTGATTCAGGCGGCCTGTGGCTCCCTGGCATCTGGCCCCATCGATATTGACGGCATTGCCCGCTTTCTTGGCCTGCAAGTCCAATACGAGCATATCGCAGAGGATGAATTGGACAAGATCGGTTTTGTCTCCAACGGGAGCAATCCGCTGTCCGTACTACGCCAAAACCAACGAGTTGGCATTGTCTTTCCCAAGGACACCATTATTCTGGATTCTTTTCTACAGCGGCCTGTCGAAAACTGCCGCAGGCGGTTTGTTCTTGCCCACGAAATCAGCCATATTCTCATCAACCGGGCAGACCCGCTTCACAATCCGGCCTGCTTTGACCGGGAATATGACAGAGAGCGGCACTATAATCTTCAAGAGCTGCAAGAACGCCTTAATCTAGGCGAATGTCAGGCAAACGCCATGGCTGCCATGCTGCTGATGCCCATGCCGCTGCTACAAAATACCCTCCGCCGCCACCCGCGTCGCAGCCGCCTCCCTATTTACGGCGAATCTGTTCTGCTCCCCAGTACCAAACTTGCCATTCATGCAATGGCAGACGAACTAGGTGTTTCCTTTTCAGCCCTGCTTATCCAGCTGAAAAAGTACAGCCTGGTTGACCACCGGGAAATCACAGAATACTTCCAGAAAATGAGGGAATCGCTATGAACGGACGTTACGAGCGACCAATTCCTGCAGCATCCCCGGAGCGGCAAAGACGGCTTGATTTATCCGCTTCTGAGTCTGAGAACCTTTCCCTACGAGAGGTACGCTGTCCCCGATGCAACTATCTGATTATAAAAGTCTACTCCGACAGCATCGGTCACATTCGCCCCAAATGCCCAAAGTGTAAGGCCGAAGATACGCTCAATCTGGCATACTTCCGCAGGCAAAAAGGTATTGGAAAGCGGAAAAATTATTATAAATAGTAAAAATTATAACTGAATATCACGACTTACAATCGCGCAAGCGGAGACGATCTTAGATCGAGGCTACCAAGCACCGTACAAAGTCGGAATCAATGGGATAACCATACCCATTTTGATTCCACTTTTACGGTGCTTTTTTGTTGCCCGCTGCGCTTTGTACGATGAAAAGAAGTCCTTTCCCGGATTCCTCCGCGGAAAGGACTTCTTATGTTTTATGCACTCTGGCAGGAATATTTGGCTCAATATCCGTGATCTCCAGAATTTTGACCTAACCAAAATCAGAATTCAAAGGAGATTATTATGGAATTCAATTATGGACTCGAACGGAAACGCTTTGAACGTGAATGGAATGAATTACGGCAGCAATATCGTAAAGCTGGCATGGACGAGGAAGCAATTGCAGAAATGTATGCGTTTGACCTTGAATTATTTAACGATGAGAGGGCCATTGCCAAATGGGAACAGCCTTTTACATCCGATAGCGATGAAAGCAACGACGACGAGTCTACTCTTTTTCAAAAGTTCATTGACGCCCTAAGCTACAGTGATACTTATCACCTTGAACGTACTCCATATCCCTGGCTGGAGCAAATTACCAATTCTGATCTGCTCATGCGTTTGAGCAGATTATCTGATTTTGAAATTGAATTTCTGAATCTATATGTTTTTGAAGGATTTACCCAGGTCGAAGTTGGCGAAAAACTTTATATGACGCAACCTGGGGTGTCTTATAGATTGGCTTCCATCGGGAAGAAGCTATTTCCTCAGCGGGCAGCAGGACAGTAGCTATAGTCGAGCATTCTTGCAACTGTAATCATACCATAAATTGGAATACGCTTCCTTTATAAATTATACCCAATTATACCCTTAGTGTAACTGGTATAATGGGGTATAATCGATATGCACAGTAAACAATTTACCTGCCGTTTAGCCTCTATGCCTGTGGCAGAACGATTTTCTGCACCTGATAGTCTTCCCCATCAATTATCAAGACCGCAAGACTGATTTCCTGCCCAAACCGCCGCTTGCCGCAGCTTCCAGGGTTGAGCCAGAGTTTGCCGTCCGTCACCTGTTCCAAATACTTGTGGGAGTGGCCGAAAATAACAATGTCGGCATCCGGAGGCAGGTTTTGGATTTCCTTTTTGTTATGCACCATGAAGATTTTCAGGCCCTCCAGCTGCACCGTCAGGTCGTGGGGCAGGTGTTTGGCCCATTCCTTGTCGTTGTTTCCCCGAACCACATAGACCGGCGCAATTTGCTCCAACGTGTCCAAAACGCCCTGGTTATTGATGTCCCCGCCGTGGAGGATACAGTCACAGCTGCGCAGGATTTCCAGGACCTCCTCCCGGAGCAGGCCGTGGGTATCTGAAATGACGCCTATTCTCATCATAAGGATGGCTCCTTCCACTTTTTCTTGTTTCAAGGCAGTAGAAGCAGATGTCCGCACCTGCTGCCAGACTTTATTGACATCTGTTACTGCCTTTTCCTCCTATCATATCACAACTTTATATGCAAGGCAACAAAGGCACTACTGATAAAAACGCCACCTACCACAGACAGCAGCGCCTCTCTATCAACTGCCAATGTTTCCTTCGTCCCCCAGCATAAAACTCCGAGAACAACACTTGAAAGGTACACCCCAATATGATATGTTGTCCAAAAAGGAGCTGATTCCCATGCGATCCATAAAGCCTGACAAAGATATTCTCGTCTCCACAATTCGGATTCCTACCGCCAGCGGTTCCATCCCGGCGCTGGTGCTTTCCCCAAAAGCGGGCGCGCAAAATGCCGCCGGAATCCTGTGGATTCACGGTGGTGGGTATATTGCCGGTATGAAAGAAATGGTCCATATATCCCGTGCCGTTGACCTGGTGAAGCGGTTTGGGGCGGTGGTCATCTCCCCCGGCTACAGGCTGGCCATTCAGCGGCCATTCCCGGCAGCAGCCGAGGATTGCTATTCGGCCCTGGTCTATCTGAAAGACCACGCCCAGGAATTGGGCATTCGGCGGGATCAGATCATGGTTGGCGGAGAAAGTGCAGGCGGCGGCCTGTGTGCGGCGGTATGCCTGATGGCAAGGGACCGGAAATCCGTCAACATTTCCTTTCAAATGCCCCTGTATCCCATGCTGGATGACCGGGATACGGAAAGCTCCCGGGACAACCACGGGAAGGTCTGGAACACCCGGAAAAACCACCTTGCCTGGAAGCTCTATCTTCGTGGAACTCTAAAGGCGCAGGTGCCCGCCTATGCCGCCCCTGCAAGGGCGCAGGACTTTGCTGATCTGCCTCCGGCCTATACTTTTGTTGGAGACGGGGAGCCGTTTTATGTGGAAACGCTTCGCTACATCGAAAATCTGAAACGCGCAGGCATCCCTGCCGAAGTGAATGTTTACCACACGGATATACACGCCTTTGATATGATGCAGCCAGAACTGGAAATCAGCAAGATTGCCGTGGAGCAATTCAACCAGGCATTTGCTTATGCTAAGGAACATTATTTTGCGGAGAATCTGTAGAACTCACCCTAGTCCATATTGTTAAATTGAAGAACAGGTCTCTCCAAAAGAAAATATTGATTATTCGTAACGAATAGTATATACTATTCTTGAGGTGATACCCCATGAACACACGAACCGCAAATCTGATTGTCGGCACCTCCGGCGGCACTGCCGGCAAGAATGCCACAAACTATAAACTCTCTCTTCCCTCCACCTGGATAAAGGAAATGGGGCTGACCCCGGAGCAGCGGCAGGTGGAGCTTCGCTTTGACGGTACTTCCATCACGATTACCAAGAAGTTGTCCTTTGCGGAATTTCTGGAAGCCAGCCGCCACGCTGAACACAAAACGTTACTGCTCTCCTGCTATTCCGGGGATGCGCTCTGCGCCCGGATTGCCGCTGACGAAACCGAGAAAACGGTATGCGTTGAAAATCTCGCTGCGGATTGTCTGAAACTTCCCTTTGGAAATAACAAGAATCCAATCTGGGAGGATTACCAGCACTTTCTGGAAGATCGCTGCATTCCGAAAACCAGAGCCGGACTACAGGAGTATCTGGAAGCAATTGGAGTGGACAGCTACGAGCCGTTGGAAATTATCCGCAAAACCCAGGGGCGCATGGCAGGGGATGATCTGCGGCTGACCGTGGAGGAATTGAAATGACCGTTCAATTGGTATCTGATCAGAAAATCGCGGAAACATCCTCCAAGGGCAACCAGGAAAAATGGCAGGACGGCAACATCTGGTATAAGCTGGACCAGTTCGGCTATGAAGCTCTGGCAGAGGTCTTTACCTCTCAATTATTGGAGTACAGCAACTTGGAAGCGGCCTTTCCCTTCACCTTTGTACGCTACCGAATGGAGCGTTTACGAGTGCACGGTCGGGAGCGCACCGGCTGCAGCAGCTGGAATTTTCTGCGAGATGGCGAGTCAATCATAACACTGGCCCATCTGTTCCTGCAATACACGGGAAAGCCTCTTTCTGAAACGCTGAACCGGCTGACCAGTGACAAAAAACGAATGGCCTATCTGGCAGAGGAAACGGCAAGCATCACCGGCCTGTCCCTGTTCCCCCAGTACCTGACGCTGCTGTTTGAAATCGACGGCCTTGTCCTCAATGACGACCGCCACCTGAACAATATTGCCGTTCTTGCCAAAGATGGTGCCTTTGACTACTGCCCCATCTTTGACCAAGGCGCAGGGCTGCTTTCCAATGTGATGTACAGTTCCTTTGAAATCGTCCCCAAATCTTTGATTTCTCAGGCAAAAGCACGGCCCTTTCAAACCACCTTTAACCGGCAGATCCATACCATGGAAAATCTGTACGGAAAGCAGCTGGAAATCCCCTCTTTTACCCGGGAACAGCTTGCGCAAATGGTGGAGCCGCTGTTGGAATACTACCCCACCCGTGACCGGGAGCTGATTGCGGACCGGGTTTGCGAAACAGTTTTGCTGCGGCAGGAATGTAGATGAACGCAGTATCGCTGCGAACCCCATTGTTTTCCGGACAGCAATGGCGTATACGAAACGCACCAAATATCGAACCACAGGAGGCATCCCACCATGATTTTTCTTTGCTATCCCAAATGCACCACCTGCCAAAAGGCCCAGAAATGGCTTGACGCCAAAGGGATTCCATACGCACCCCGCCACATCAAGGAGCAAAACCCAACCATGGCCGAACTCCGGCAGTGGCATCAAAAAAGCGGCCTTCCACTAAAAAAGTTCTTCAATACCAGCGGGCTTCTTTATAAGGAAAAGCACTTTAGAGCCGCACATTGCACGATAAGTCATTCATAGATACTTTATTTGAGAGATCAATGCGAGGGATGCAGAGTTATCAATAATGATCGGATAACAGTCAGTTTGAAAATAAAACAGTAGATAATTGAAAATAGCTATTAATGAAAACTGTGTGCGCCCCGGTATTTTCAAGAAAAGCCCTTCTTGACTTCAAACGGGAAGCAAAAGGACTTTTCTGTATAGACTTGTAATGCGATTATGATAATTCTGCCTTATGATATCTTTGTTTCATCCTCTGTTGTTGCCAGATGCTCCAACCGACCCCATCTAATTTGCTTGAGCACTCTGGAATCTCCAGGAATGAACATATTGTGGTGTATCATCTCTACCTGAGCCGATACTCTCTTGGTGTCAGCCCAAAGCTGGCCTTGAACGCCCGGTTGAAATAGGACAGATTCTTAAATCCGCACCGTTCCGCCACAGTCAGCACGGTATCATCGGTAGTTCGCAGTGCTTCTGCCGCAGCGTTCAAACGGTAAATGTTCAGGTACTCCGTGAAGCGCTGCCCGGTCATCTGCTTAAACCAGCGCATAAAATGACTGGGACTGCACTGGCAGACAGCGGCAACTTCCGCCACGGGCAAATTGTCTGCAAAATGGGCGGTCACATATTGCAGCACCGTTTTTAGACGTCGGGTATCCGCATTTTCGCTGGGGGGCAGGCCATCGCTTTGAGCAACCAGCACCGACAGCAGGCACAGCAGCAATCCCTTGATTTGCAGCTCATACCCCAGTACCCGGTCCCGGTTCACCGTTTCCAGCCGGCGCAGGCATTCCAAAACCGCACAATAGCAGGGGTGGCCCTGGGTCAGCCGGTGCGGCAGAGAAAGCCGTCCGCTTTGCAGAGGCAGCAGATACCTCCGATAGCACAAATCGCCGGAGCCGCCCAGCAGATCCACCTCATAAATAATGTTTTCATATTCCATAGTCTCTCCGGGAATCTGCCCCAGTCCATGAAGAACACCGGGGGCAAACACAAAGATATCCCCCGCCATGGCCGTCATCGACTCCAATCCTACCTGAACGGTACCCATTCCCTTCTTGACAAAAACCAGTTCCACGCTGTTTTGCCAATGCAAAGCCACCTGCGGGAAATCCTTTGGGATGGTGCAGGGATAAATGTCAAAGGGGAACCACTTTTCGCCGTGGCGCTTATTCTCCTGCAATGACGCTGTATCTGACATAGAATCACGCTCCTATGCTAGTATTGTATCACAAATTGATTGTTAAGTACAAGATATTGTAGAATATTCGTGGTATAGTATGGGTATACAGATAAAAAAGGAGGAACCCTTTCATGACTATGACAGACACGCTCACCGCATTGACAGGAAAACCCCTTGGTGAATGCACCAACAGCGAGCTGTACCTTTCCCTTCTGAAGCTGGTAAACGAGAAGGCCGCCCAGCAGATCCGCCCGGTACAGGGCCGGAAGCTATATTATATCAGTGCGGAATTTCTCATCGGTAAGCTGCTGTCGAATAACCTGATCAATCTGGGGCTGTATGACGAAGTACGCTCTGCTTTGCAGTCCGCCGGAAAGAAGCTTTCCGACATTGAAGAGGTGGAACCGGAGCCTTCTCTTGGCAACGGCGGTCTGGGCCGTCTGGCGGCCTGCTTCCTGGATTCCCTGGCTACCCTGAATCTGCCGGGTGACGGTATTGGCCTGCGGTATCATTTCGGCCTGTTCCACCAGTCTCTGTCCAGCGGCGTGCAAAAGGAGCTGCCCGACCCCTGGCTGACAGAAAACAGCTGGGCGGAAAAGACAGACATCACCTACCCTGTCAAGCTGGGCGGGAAGAAATTCACCGCAAGGCTTTACAAGCTGGCGGTGACGGGCTATGAGGGCCGCACCAACACCCTGAACCTGTTCGATATCGACACCGTGGATGAAAGCATCGTCCGGGAGGGCATTTCCTTCGACAAGACTGCCATCGACAAAAACCTGACCCTGTTCCTGTACCCCGATGACTCCGACGAGGCAGGCCGTCAGCTGCGGATTTATCAGCAGTACCTGATGGTCTCCGCCGGTGCCCAGCTGATTCTGGCGGAGTGCGCCGCCCGGGGCTGCGACTATCACAACCTGGCGGACTACGCTGCCATCCAGATCAACGACACCCACCCCAGCATGGTGATTCCCGAATTGATCCGCCTGCTGGGCGAAAAAGGCATCGCCTTTGAGGAAGCCGTGGAAATCGTCACCAAAACCTGCGCCTATACCAATCACACCATTCTGGCGGAGGCGCTGGAAAAGTGGCCCCGGACCTATCTGGAAGTCGTTGTACCCCAGCTGATGCCCATTATCGAAAAGCTGGACGCAGTGGTTGCAAAGCGCACCAAGGACAAGAGTCTTGCCATCATCGACAAGGACGGCAAGGTGCACATGGCCCACATGGACATTCACTTCACCCACTCCACCAACGGTGTCGCCGCCCTGCACACCCAGATTTTGATGGATTCCGAGCTGAACGGTTTCTACAAGCTGTATCCTGAGAAGTTCAACAACAAGACCAACGGCATTACCTTCCGCCGGTGGCTCATGAAGTGCAATCCCCTGCTGACCGGCCAGATCGAGAACCTCATCGGCACCGGCTTCCACAAGGACGCAGCCCAGCTTACAAAGCTTTTGGCCTATGAGAATGATACCTCCGTGCTGGAACAGCTGGCCGCCATCAAAAAGGAGAACAAGCGGGAGCTGTGCCGGTGGCTGAAGCAGGAGCAGGGCATCACCGTGAACCCGGACGCCATGTTCGACATCCAGTCCAAGCGGCTGCATGAGTACAAGCGGCAGCAGCTGAACCTGCTGTACCTCATCCACCAGTACTTCGAGATCAAGGCCGGACACCTGCCCCGGGTGCCCCTGGTATCCATCTTCGGTGCCAAGGCAGCCCCTGCCTACATCATCGCCAAGGACATCATCCACGCACTGCTGACCCTGTCCAAGGTCATTGCCGCAGATCCTGTAGTATCCCTGTGGCTCCAGATCGTGTTCGTGGAAAACTACAACGTCACCGCTGCCGAGAAGATGATTCCCGCCTGTGACCTGTCCGAGCAGATTAGCCTTGCTTCCAAGGAGGCCTCCGGCACCGGCAACATGAAATTCATGCTCAATGGTGCGCTTACCTTAGGTACTATGGACGGTGCCAATGTGGAGATCAGCCAGCAGGTCGGAAACGAAAATATCTATATCTTCGGTCAGACCTCCAATCAGGTGATCCGCCGCTACGCCGCCGGGGACTACAAGGCCTCCGAATGGTACGAGGGCGACCCCAACCTGCGCCGGGCCATCGACTTCCTCACCGGCCCCGAAATGACCGCCGCCGGCTCTTCTGAGCTGCTGAGCCGCCTGCAGACGGAACTGAAGAACAAGGACTGGTTCCAGACTCTGCCGGATTTCAGCGCCTATGTGGTACGCAAGGGACAGGCACTGGCAGACTATACCGCCAACCCTCTGGATTGGCGCAGACGGTGCCTGATAAACATCGCCAATGCAGGCCTGTTCTCCTCCGACCGCACCATAGCGGAATACGACCGGGACATCTGGCACCTGGGAAAATAATGATTTCAGGGGCTGTTAGAAAACTCTCCCTATCAGCACAGTAGCCAGTGCCACCCGGCGCTGGCTACAAAAAGTATTAAGAAACGGCTGCAGCCAGTTGAGGTTGCAGCCGTTTTGTAGTATCATTAAAGTACCACCCAAAATGAAAACTACAGAAATGAATTATACACCAATCCAACTGAAATTACCAGTGGATATGGAAAGAATTATTGAAATAAATGATTCGGTATATACTTTCAATGAAGTGGTGTCCCATATTGATCTGAAAAATACTTTGTACTGCCAAGAGCATGGAATGGAAAAATACATGAAGTTCCCTATGTACGAGGAAACCAAGGACAAGAAATATCGTGACGATCCATATCGTGCTGTGAATTTCCGAGTAAATGAAGCCGGACGACTGGTTTGTCCAAACGGCAAAGAATTTCTTTTCCTACGGACAGAACCGGTAAAGGGCAACCAATATGGGAGAACCGTAGAGCTTCACCAGTGCGAGGATTGCAGCGGCTGCCCACATCGATCTAGATGTCACAAAAGCAGATTTGACCGAATCATTCGGCTGAACTATGAACTGACTTCCTTCCACAAGGAAGTTCTCGACAACCTGAACAGCATTCATGGCGCGCTGCTCCGAATGAACCGATCCATACAATCCGAAGGGACTTATGGCGAAATAAAGGCAAACCGAGGATACGAACGGTTCCGAAGAAGGGGCATAAACAAGGTAATTTTGGAGATTGCCCTGATAAGCTGCGGTTTTAACCTGCACAAGTACCATTTGAGCAAATTAGCAAAGGCCAATCCGGCCAAGGCTGCTGGATGAATAGCCTCAAAAGAATGCCGAAGAAAAACAAATTTTCTCCGGTTGTGGTTGGTGTACACATTTTTGAGAGAAAAGTTATCCACAGCCTTGATGGGTAAGAAAAGGCAGACCCTTTCCATTTCGGGAAAGAGTCTGCGATTTCCTTTTGGGGTTATTTAACAGCCCCACTTTTCTTCGTAACTTTCTTCACAAGCCGCTCCCCGCGCTCACCTGCAATAAATGGCAATCGCCCGCTGGGCAAACACCGCCGTGCCTTCGCCGCCTGCCTTGTCAATGTTTTCGGCAAACTCTCCTCCAGCGGCATACATTTTCCCAAGGGAATTCAGGATTTCTTTCGTGCAGGGATAATAGTTTTCCGTAATGTACCCCTGCAGCCGCTTCACAAGCGCCTGGCCATCGGACGATGCCGGGTCCACGTTTCTACATTTGCCGAAATCCTCGAAAATCATCATCAAGCCTCTACCAAGAGCTTCCTCCGCTTCTTTGGAGCGGCCCTTGCTCTTTTCCGCAAACGTCTGATAGGCGCTGGTGTTCTGCCACTGTTTCTTCGCCTCTGCGGCGTACCGCTCCATTTTCTGGGTATCAAATGCTGAAAAATCCATGGTATTTCCTCCAACCTGTTTTAATCCACGGGTAAAGATGATCAGGTTTTCCAGATGCTCTTTCTTCATGGTAAGCATTTCTATCTGTTGGTCCAGCGCTTTTTCCCTGTCAAAGTCCGGACTTTGCAGGATCGCTTCGATTTCCTTCAAGGAAAACGCCAGTTCCCGGAAGAGCAGAATCTGTTGCAGGCGTTCCAGGCCCTTTTCGTCATACAGCCGGTATCCCGCCTGCGTATACTTCGCCGGATGCAGCAGGCCGATCTTGTCATAATATTGCAGGGTGCGAATGCTGACCCCCGTGCGTTTGCTTACCTCATTCACTGTCCACACTGACCGCATCTCCTTTCGTGGTATGGTTAGTATAAACCATCACGCAACGTCAGAGTCAATACCCTTTTTGAAAATTTCCTTGTACTCTGGGGCGATGCCGCTTTCTCTCCATGTCCCTCGTACAAAGACACAGCCCGGCAAGCATCAAAACC
>OLOX01002178.1_pt1 | contig 16697 bp, 9 predicted proteins | sample 1672091 | NCBI WGS metagenome assembly OLOX01 (sample SAMEA3136644, study PRJEB25190) | human gut metagenome | reverse complement strand
GAGGGACTTTGCGCTTTCTCGAAAGGCGACAAGGAAATGTTCCTTAAATACAAAAACGCCCCACAGGCGATGAGCGAATATGCGTATTCTGTGATAACTCGGTGGAACAGCGAGTTAGTTGGCTGTTAATATTATGATAAGCCGGACTGCATTTTTAAGTCCGGCTTATGATATAAATATACAAAATAATACATCTGATTTGTTTATAATCACGAAAACGCTAAAATGATATAGATTATATTTGATACGTTTTACAAAACGCCTTGCACAAACCGTCAAAATGTGATATACTATTACATATTGGTCGATTATGGAAAGGTGGCTCTTTATGTCTAATAATTGCGAATTGGTTGAGGAACTTAGAAAATTGAAGAAATCGTCGCTTGAAGCCGTTGACAGCGAAAAGGAGTTTTCGGATTTCAAGCAATATATGCATATACACAGAAAAGTTGAAGATGATTTAATTAACACGATCGAGCATGCAAAGAACCTCCCGGGAAAGTGCCTGGTTTTGGTATGCGGAAATGTAGGTGATGGCAAGTCCCACCTTATTTCGTATCTGAAACATCACGAGAACCGCTACCTTGACGGCTTTGAAATACATAATGACGCTACGGAAAGCTTTGACCGCTACAAGGACGAAAAGCAGACGCTGGCAGAAGTTTTGAGCGAGTTCAGCGATGAACGGCTTCAGGAAGATGGCAACAGTAAGAAGATAGTTGCGATAAACATGGGCGTATTGAGCAACTTCCTTGAATCGGAGCAGGGCAGTGACTTTACTAAATTAGCACAGTACGTAGAGGATAATAAGATACTTACTTCAACGGACATAGGCGAGGTGTCTGATGAGAACAACATCTTCTTTCATGTCAATTTCGGGGATTATCATATTTATAGATTGAGTGACGGCAAAATCGAATCACCGTACATATCTCAGCTCATGGATAAGGTGTTCACTGACTTGCCCAATAATCATTTTTACAGCGCATATAAGTACCATTGCAGCCTTTGCCCATTTTTCGATAAATGTCCAGTAAGGTACAATTATGAAATGCTCAGCAACTCTAAAATCAAAGAGGGAGTTATCTCCGTAATTACGGAAACAATCGTTAAGGACAAAATCATTCTTTCTACACGTGATTTGCTGAATTTCTTCTACGATATATGCGTATTCCCGGAGTTTTCGTTAAAGTTCCTGACAAGAAGCAGGGACTCTTTCTCTGACTATCTGAACTACACCATTCCGAATATGCTGTATGAGCATGAGGACGTGTCTATGCTGCTCCAGCATATAAACAGCTATGATTATCTGAACCGCCGTTCCGAAGAATTTGACGACCTGATAACCCGTTTTAATACTGCCGATAAGGTGTCCGACATTTTCGATAAGAACCTTGAGGATTCTCCATGCAAGGAGTATATGCTTAAAAATAAAGACCAGTATGACGGAATTTCGTCCAAGCGTGACGCCGTTTTCAAGTATCTCGGCAGACTTATCAGAATATCCGGAAAAGACGGATTTGGAGATGTGGACGCGGACTTTGAGGAGTTCATACGCTACGTGTACGCAGCGGCGCGTAATGACATCAGATCGCTCCAGCATATTTATAAAATAGTGAATAGCTGTATATACAAATGGAACGGCTCGTCGGATACTTCTCATATTATCACGCCCACATCGAACATAGATTACATGATCTCAACGAATATTGAGGTCAAGCCCAGCGTGAAACCCGCAGTTCCGGAGGACGTAACTGTCATTGATAAGTTCACTCCAAATTTAACACTGACCTTTGAGCAGAAGGATACAGCGCAGACCGCAAGCATTTCAATAGACTACGACTTATACAAAATGCTGAAAAAGGTCGCGAGCGGCTATCGCCCCACTGCGCAGGACAACAACCACTTTGCGGGTTTTGTTTCCTTTGTTAAAAGGCTGGTAAATTGCAGCAAGGACGACATAACCATACTTCATTACAGCCACGATGAGATAAAGAAGTACCAGCTGGAATACACCGTTTTTGGCAGCTATGAATTCAGGGAGGTGTAAGAGAATGTACCGGATAGACAATGAGAGATTCAACAATACTTTCTTTTCAGGAAAATCATTCAGACACACTACCTTAAACGATAAGTGCCGGTATCGTCTTTTCCCGTTCTCGTCGAATACATCATCCAGCAACGTACTGGATACCTTTGACGATATTCTGGGTCCGTTCATCAGAGCCGTTTTTGGGTGGAAAGAGCCGAAAAATTTTGACCGTGAAACAGTTCTTAATAAAATATGCGATAACGTATCCTTTCCTTCCACGCAGGATAAAACAGCCCTCCTCAGCATAATTCAGGATATATATTTCGAGAACGAAACGCGGCTGGTGTGCAACAATGTCGATACCTACAAGTACGCCGTAGGCACGACAACAGACCAGAATGTTTCAGAGTATCTTGTGTCTGCGCTTTGCGACAGGGAATCCGTCAAAGCCGCGCTCGGCAGGCAGAGGAATACGAACATCAGTCTGCTGGACAAGCTTGTAATCGAGAACCTGCCCGAGTTGGAAGTCGATGATAAATTGACTTCATATGCTTCCTTGTTTCCGGAGATAAAAAGGCTTTTTACGAAGGACTTTGAGTTCCTTGCGAAGAAAGACGATACGGATTTTTCGAGCATAATTCTTCTGCTGTCATATTATTATTTCTTCTACACCAGTCAGGTAATGCTCCATCTCAATCGTTTTTGCAGCATGGACAGAAATATCACAAAACTGTATTTCTGCGTTCAGTGGGAGAAAGTATCCAGGAACCGCGAAGCGTTCAAAAACGGCTGGAAAACCATCGAGGACAAAGCGACCGGAATGTTTTCCCATGCAGTTCTGCTTGAAATGCTCAATCAGACTGATTCGGAAACGCTGTATTGCTACGATGACCTGCTCAATGAATATAACTCTCTGCCGGACGAAGAAAAGGCACAGATGTTCGCAGAGATAGAAAATCTGAAAAACAGATACCGCACTGAATGTGCAAATTCGGGCGGGTTCGGGTTCTCTTATGAGGAGAATAATTATCGTCAGGGAGACATCGGCAGCCTGATACGCGGCTTTTTTGATGATATAATGCTTCAGTTCATGAATACCGAGCGTAAGAGAGCGAACGACGCCTACCCCAAGAGTTTCATGGATTTCTGCAAAAACGGATTTGTCCAGAGGCGCGGTCAGGCTGGTAATGTCCTCGCCATGACCGAGGAACAACTTGTGCTTATGACAAAGGTCACGATAGGCGACAATGACAAAATGCGCCTGAACGACCTGTTCAAGGGATTTGAGCAGCGTGGCTTGTTCTTTGATAATTCCTCGAAGGATTGTATCGTAGAGTTCTATGAGAAACTGAACCTCATAGAGAAAAAGAGTGATAGTGGAGATGCACAATATGTTAAGAGCCTTTTATGATTACCTTGCTGATATGACCTTATCGTTCTTTGATGATGTATCTCTTAAAAGAGGCGATAAGTATACGCTTAAGCTGGAGGTTTCCGGCGATGTTCAGTCGCTTTACGATTCTATTATGGACAAGCTCCATAAGGATAACAAATATGTTGAGTGCAGTCTGCCATCTGACGGCGAGGAGTTTATTACCGCGTCTGTTTTGGTGAAAGGTATTCAGCTTGTTATCGTTCCCGAAATCGACGTTACCAATGCATATCTCACGCACTTAAGAAACTGGATAAACGATTGTCAGGACAAGGCTATCCTGCTGATATGCCATAACCCTGTTGACAGTATTTCCAACGGTACCGAAAGCCTGCAAAAGGAAGGTATGCCATTCCACAAGAACAGATTTTGCAGCAGCATTGAGGATAGAATAAAGCATAGCGAGATGAATAATGTCGAGAAACAGATTTTATACTCGGCGCTTGAAAAGGTTGAGGAGTCCGGTTATCTCGATTCGTATTCTCTGCATGATTTTGAGGAGATCCTCGAGGCACTGTACAAAGGCGCAGTTTATGAGGACGATTATCCTAAATTCGGCTTGCTGAAAGACCATGAGTTTGCTACTACTTTTGGGCTTAGCTCCGAGAGCGAAATACTGAGCAGAATCAGTGCAAACAGCAAGTTTTTCTCGCAGATCGACAACAGCGTAAAGCATGGAAATATTGAGGACGACCTCGGTCGGGAGTTTACAGACAGCTTTGCAGATAAGGTCAAGAGGGCGGCGGAATCGCATCAGGGCAGGTGGTACGAAGAAATAACTTTCGTTGATGCCGACAAGTCGCAGAAAGCCAAGAAGAAAAAAGGCAAGCCGCTTGAGGTGAATAAGATAACTGTCGCCAATGGCAATGACCCACTCATTGAAGATGAAGACTTCTTTGTCCGCAACGAAACCGCCCGCGGCAATAGGAAGCACATACTTGTTTTCGCTCCGGCGAAAGCAGGTCAGTTTACTGTGTCCATTGATTTTTCGGACAACTTTAAGACTAAGCTTTCAGTAGACGCAGACGAAGCCACAAGGAACGCAACGCAGGTTACCCAGAATCTAAGACGTATCACCGTAAATATCGCAAACGCCGAAAACTCATTGGTTAAGGTGGTTGCTAATAAGGTCACACGAAATGACAACGATGACACCGATAGATTTGTCTTTTGGATAGGAATTATCGGCTGCGCTAAGTCATGGTTCGACCCGTCTTTCCAGACTTCGTTTAAGATAAAGGCAAACAAAACATCGGGAACAAAGCGTTCCTGTCTGATTCTGAACTGTTCCGATGTTATGACATTCAATCGTAATGGGGACTCAAAAGTTACCGAATCTGTGCGTGACGGATTTGACATAAGCCTTGACGATGAAAATACGCAGTACGAGCTGAAATTTGACAACGAATATATTAATGACAGCAATACGTTCTGCGGCGATATTTCCATTATGGGCAACAGGATACCGATAGAATTTGACAGCGATGTTCCCAAGAGCGTTTCAATCACGGGCGTAAGAATCGAACAGCTTAAATTAAAGGAACAACGCAGTTTCCAGTATGTTGGTGATAATAAGCTCCAGTTCGGCACTAATGAATACAATACCGCAACGGATTTCAAACAGAATCTCGCAACGGAGAAATTCATTGTTGACAACGGCGCCGCCTGCTGTGAGTTTATCAATGATACCGATATACATTCTGTGCCGCTTGACCTCCCCGACAGAGTATCCAAGGCATTTGACAGCCTTATTGAGTATTACAGAACGCATACCACACTTCCAAGCCTTGCGTATTATAATGACGACCTGTGTGAATTAGCGCAGGAGTATGTTGACGCGGTACAGGAGGTATTCAATTCCCTTAAGAACGAGCCGCTGACGAACTATGCGAGAAACGTCCTGAAACTCGGGACTGTAAACTATCCCGCCGAGGAAAAAATTGCATTTTCGCCGCTGCATCCGTTAAACGTTGCGTTCCGGCTACAGCTTGCGAAGGAAGATTGCAGCTCCGAGATCCGCGAGGACGTTCTGAAGAAAATCACCTCAGATAATCTGATACCTCTGATACATAAGGGAGATACGGGAGAACTGTATCGCGTACAGGAGCAGAGCGTTTCACCACAGTGGACTATTTATGCGCCTGCAAAGAGAAAGAAGTACATGGGTCAGCGCCAGTTTGTCAGCGGACTTGTGCGCGACAAAATCGAGCGTTTTAAGAGCCATTTCAAGTACCTGTTTGACGGCGTGGGCGGCAATGAGATAATCATTAATGCGGTAAATATGGGCAACTGCCTTGAATTGTTCAAGGGTATTGTCGAGTTTTTCCGCGGCGAGCTGAAAAAGGTATCTCAGAACAGGGATACCGCACTGACAAAGGTTACAATAAACGTATATAACGACCTCCAGATCTACAATGCGTTTGAGGCGCTTGCAAACAAGTCCGCCCTTAAGAAAATGCTGGACGAACTGGGCTACAAATACGACAAGGAAGATTATTCCGAGAGCGAGTTCATCAACCTTTTCATGACGAATGTGAATTACTATAAGCTCAGCATAAAGGACGATAAGTACAGATATTCACATCTCGCCTTTGTCGAGATGGACCAGGAATCCAAAGAGGGGTTCTTTACGGCTTCCGACATAAGGTCAGGCACGATGCTGAATGGCATGATGTCCGGAGTTACTTCGATGTACTACGGGCAAACCAAGCAATACCGCACCGGATACGGAACGCTTTATAACTGCGAAGATAATCAGCTGCTTGAACTCGCCGATGTGTATAACTCTGCGATGTACGTTTTCGGTACTCAAAATCCTTATCAGAGCGGCGTTGTGTCCTGCACAAGTGTAGATGAACATGAAACCGAAATGATCGAGAAGACATACGACGCGTCTAACTGGGTAGTGTTCATCGACCCGCGCGTTGACCTCAATTTCTTCAAGAACGACCAGCAGGATGTGATGATAATTCATTACAGCGACCAGCACACCAGCTCCAGCGGTTACGATTCCATAACCGTTACCAGAAAGACGAAGCAGTACGAAAACATCATCAGGGATTATCTGACCGAGAACGGCTATACCGCCGGTACCCGCGAAGATGTCCGCCGGATGATAGATATGTTCAATGCTGTAAACGGCGACTGGCTGCTCAAGCTGATATCCTATAAGTCGAACTTCTCAAAGGAGAAGATAAGCATTCAGTCCGCTATAAAGCTGGCGCTGGCGTTCCTCAAAGACGATAATATTACCTGGATTCCTATTTCTCTCGAAGAAATCCTGCGAGTGTCCGGGTCTGTTGGCTATGCCCAGAAAGAGGGGCTGTTCTCAGCGAAGAACCTCGGATTTGAGAGCGCTCCCACAAGTGACGATCTGCTTATGTTCGGAGTTGAAAAGGCTGACGGAAAGGTGCTGGTTCACCTCTATCCTCTGGAAGTTAAGATAGGTTACGAGAACGATGACGAACTGACCAAGGCGAAAGGTCAGATAAAGAGGACACGCGAGATATTCGATAAGAATTTGCTTAAGCTTGCTTGCCCGAATTTCATTCAGAACAAGGTTTATCGTAATTTCATAGTGCAGCTTGCTATCGTAAGCGCTGAAAAGATGAATCTGTACAACGTCTGGGAATCGCAGGACTGGGAGCAGATAGTAAACACCGATACACGTGGTAAGCTCCTCAATGATGATTTCGTGGTGTCAACTTCGCTCAGGGAGACTATCGGCGACGGTATCGTGCTTTCCTTTAAGAGAGGCAGCATTAAGAGGGAGGCTGGCATTGACGATGGCATAACAATTCTGCGATTCCTTGAATCTGACGGCAGAAAGTATGTCACAAAGTCGGTAGATGATATTTATTCCGAAATGCTTGGAATGTCCGATGTGTGCGGCAGTATGCTTGGCGATTTCAGTTCGGCTGGATTTGTTGAGCCTGTCTATATGACCGAGGACACAGATGAAGTTGACGATGATGAAACGGTCGATGACGATTTCGATGATAACATCGAATCTGAGAAAACGCCGATGCCTGTTCTGGTTACTGTCGGCGCAGCAAACGATGAGCCGGAAGAACCCAGACAGCCGATTGATATTCAGCCGGAACCGGAGATTTCATCGACAGTCGAAGATATTCCTGTATCTGAGCCTGAACCGCAGGCGGTTGAAGTTCCTGCGGAATCAGCAGGCGAGTACATTCCATCGCCCGACGGAATGAAAATACTGATCGGCGAGGACGCAAACAACCACACACCGATTTACTGGTATCCCAACGATACTGATAAAGTGCTGCACCCGAATACCGGTATAATTGGCACAATGGGAACCGGAAAGACGCAGTTCACAAAGTCGCTTATTACTCAGCTTGTAAGGGAGCAGAAAAATAATCCCGGCGGAGATCAGTTAGGCATTCTGATATTCGATTATAAGGGCGACTACAACGAGAACAAAAAGGACTTCGTAGACGCTACCGGAGCAAAGGTATATAAGCTGTATCATCTGCCGTTCAATCCATTTTCGATCACTGTTCCGGTAAACTTTATGCCTATGCTTCCGCTGCACACAGCCAATGCCTTTGTGGCAACGATAAAAAAGACCTATCATATTGGTACTGTTCAGGAAAGCGCCCTTCGCAACAGCATTAAGGAAGCATATGAGCATAGGGGAATATATGCCGGAAATCCATCAACATGGAATAAAACCCCACCTACATTAGCCGAAGTGTATGCTAATTATGTTTCCGGCGATTCGTTCAAGGAGGACAGCCTATCGACTGCGTTAAGCACATTGACGGAGTTTGAAATATTTGAACCTGAATCCTCTGCCGCTATGCCTCTCTATGAGTTTATAAACGGCGTGACGGTTATTGATTTGAGCGGATATGATCCGCTTATTCAAAATCTTGTTGTGGCGGTGACGCTTGATTTGTTTTATTCTCAAATGCAAGTGCACGGGCATAGCATAAGCGATGGAAAGCTACGTCAGATGACAAAGTTCATACTTGTTGACGAAGCTGACAACTTCCTTAAAATGGGCTATCCTGCTCTTAGAAAGATACTTAAGGAGGGCAGAGAATTCGGCGTGGGCACTATCCTTTCAACGCAGTTCCTTAAGCATTTCCATACTGATGAGGACGACTTTTCGTCCTATATCCTCAACTGGATAGTACACAGGGTCGATGATCTTTCGCCGAAAGAGGTCAAGACGCTGTTCAACACCAGCTCAAAGGGGCAGGAGGATACTCTATACACAGAGATAAAGCGCTTGGAAAAGCATTACAGCATTGTAAAGCTGGGCTCGTCCGCGCCGTATTATTGCAAGGACAGGGCGTTCTGGGAGCTTATCAAAGATGAATCGTAATGAGGGAGTGAGATAATGACAATTCGTGAGGCTATCACACAAGTCCTGACCGGGCATGACGAGGGGCTTACTTGTCAGGAGATTTACTCGGCTATTATAGCGGATAATCTATATACTTTTAATGCCATCAATCCGCAGGCGATAGTTAAAAACATAATACGAAGGCAATGCTACGGATTGGACTTCCCAACTGCGTCAATATCAAAATATTTCAAGATCGTGGGCGGAAGCGGCAAAAAGCTTAGGTACGGGATTTATAATCAGAGCGAGGATTCCGGGACTCAGAATGATGTTCCTACAAAACCGCCCTCAGCGGAAGAACAATCCCCGGAAGAAAAGCTTGCGGTAGCGCATAATGACCACATTTCGATCATTCAAATGCAGCTAAAAAGCGCTATTCTTAATTCTGACCCTAAACTTTTTGAAAGACTTGTTGTAGAGCTCCTTTCAAAAATGGGATATGGTTATGACCAGTCTGCTGCTAAGGTAACGCAGTATATAAAAGACGGCGGAATAGATGGAATAATTGACCAAGATCGATTAGGGTTGGACAAGATATATGTTCAGGCGAAAAGGTATAAAGATACGGTTCCGCGCTCTGATGTTGACCAATTTATGGGCGTTCTTGCCATCAGTTCGGTAAGTAAGGGAATATTCATTACCACTTCTGGTTTCACTAAAGAAACCATTCAAAAATATGGCAATACAATCAGGCTGATAGATGGCGATGAACTTATGAATCTGCTTATAACCTACGAGCTCGCCGTCAATGTAGTGAAAAGCTACAAGACATATACTCTGGACGAAAACTATTTCAATTCATGACTTTATTACCACTGATAACCAAGACCACCAGCTGAATCGGTGGTCTTGGTTATTATTTTTTACTGGGTTGTTTGATGTTAGAAAAATGCTGTTCTTTCAGTGATTCTTCCTTAGATAACTTAACTCCGATTTTTTTCTTGATTTTGGAGCAAGTCAGCATTACCGCCTCTTCATTATTGAGCACCTTTCCGTTGTGACCTATCGTCCTCCCAAGCCAGTCTTTGTTGGAACGAATCCAATCAATTTCCGATAGCTTTGATAAGCGAGTTTGCATATCTGCCTTTGGGTTGTCATAAAAGTATCTGCCGAGTCTTCCAAGAGCATTTATCGTAACACCCAATGTTATGATATAATTCTCGCGAAGTGCTTTTTTAGTGAGGGTGCGGTTAAGAATGTCCTGCCATTCATTAATGTTATCTGCAACATTACCCCAGTAGTTGATCAGAAACTGCGTATCTTCCTCTGTGCAATGATCAGTGTGGAGTATTTTCTGATTTGCTTTGTATATTGTATTGAGGGTGAAAAGGTTGGACGAGTTTTTGCCGAGTATGTCCCGCTCTTTATCAGTATAGCGACGGAAAAAGTCTACGGATTCAATAACCCTGCGTGTTGCAACTGCTACCTCATCTCTCGAATCATATAGGGTAGACAGGGAATTAGATGTTTTAACAGCGTGTTTATTTAAATCTGTAAACATCTGCTGGCTTCTTGAAAGCCCGTTGTCCCTAAAGAACACTATTGATATCGTTTCGTCGCCCAGCGATGGGTCTTCCCTCATTGCGGCTTCGATCGCTGCTTTTCTGTGCTGTCCGTCGTTTATTAAAAACGCCGCTTCCATATCAATTTCAAGCATTCCTATATTTTCGTTAATTGAAGGAATAAAAGAAAAATTTCCATCTATTGACGCTGATAGAGCAGAAAAAACATAAGTGTCTCTATTGTCGAGTATATACTTTTTTATTTCAGGGATTCTTGCTTCGTTGATTTTCCTCTGGGCGCGGAATTCTGCCGGGATATATTCTTCTGTCGGGAAAAGCCTGGATAACAGTTTAAGAGGAACCATTGAGATATAATACTCGCGACCTGCCTGAATCCCTTTGACCGCTGGAAACTGATATGTAAAATTCATAAAAAAACACCCCAATAAAAAGTGATATACCTAAGCAGTATATACTTAAGTATACCACAAGGTTATTGCTTTGTCAACGGGTCACATGAATGTTAATCGTCGTCTGAAACCAGAATGTCATCTGATATATCATCAATGTCAAAGTTCGTCCCGTCAACGGTTGACGAAAGAAAATCCTTTATATTCTGCATTGTTTCTACTTCGCTGGAGCCTATCTGGTCATGGATCTTTCCGATTCCGAAGTTTGCGAACTGAGTCAACAAACCTATTTTGTCGTAGTCGCTCTTATCGTTGAATGCAAGTTCAAGTCTTTCTTTTTCTGAAAGAACGATTGTATCGGTATTAAGTATTGCTGCCTGAAAAAGGTAATCCAATCTACCGTTATCGTTGTTGTGAATAACCATTCTTGGCACGCTTTTTGATTCCTGAGACGAAGCCGGAAGGGACTCGATTTTTTTGTCATATACTATTCCAACGGATATTGCAAGAATATAAAGCATGTAGTTTGTTCTGGTATTAAAAATCGGCTTAAGTTTTTCGATAGTTTCATCCCAGATATCACCGGTAAGCAATATATCTGATCTTATTTCCATAGATATCCCTCCTCAACTCTTGCAACATTCTTTTCATCGTTGCTGATGATCGTCCACACGTTTCCTATCATATCAGGTGAAAATACATCGTTCAGTTCGTCCTTGGAGAAGAGAATGACCTGTGGGGCAAACTGTGGGATAAGATTTACAACATTTGCTCTTTGATCCGGGTCAAGCTTTGAAAAAGGACCATCAAGAACAAGAGGGTATTCTTTTGTGGAAAGTCCTTTCTGGCTGCGAAGCATTTTCAATATTCCGCCAATATATGCAAAGGAAACGACCGCGAACTGTCCCTCGGATTTTGATTCATCGTCAAAGCTGTCGGTCACTCTTACCGCAAACTCAGGGCTAACGGATACTTTCCTTTTACTTGTAAGCATTTCGTTAAGCAGTTCCTGAATATTGTCCTGCAGTTTTTCGCTGAATTCCTTTGACTCTTTATCCAGCTTTTCCTGGAAATGTGCCAGTACCTTCTCCATTATTTCGATCTGATGAGAAATATGAATGCAGGAGGCATTTGCAAGCGTAGCGGCGTCAAGCTCCTTCATTAACTTTTTACGACGTGCTTCGTAAACTTGTTTATCTCTATTCAACTGTAGGATTTTGTTTTCAAGTTCACGAATGGAGTATTCCGCATTTTTCCTGGCGACAATAAGGTCTTCGACATCCGGACTCTTCTTTTCCTCATCGTCCAGTTCTTGGATCTTCTTGTCGTTAAGAGCTGCATTTTCGTTGTTGTCCAGCACATCTAAGATGTATTTGCCGAGCCTTGATGTGTCATATGAGCGTGACCATCTATCGGTCATCTGGCAAAAGTCATGGTAGAGTTTTGCGTAATCATAAGGCGGCAAGACATGAAGCATACTCTTGATATGTTCGCGCTCAGCGTCGCAAAGCGGATTGCCGCAAATGCACGTATCCGTTTTACCTGAAAGCAGGTAGTCTACAAGCTGCTTTGTAATGCCGGCAGGATAGTTTGTCTTTTCAGGCTTTATCTGTATTTTCCCTTTGGCTTTTTCAGTTGCTTTGGCAATAAGAAGATAGGGGAACATATCAATTACCTTATCGCCAAAGTCAACTTGTGCCCCTGCTGCGTTCTTAAGGAACTGATCACGCTGTGATTTTAAATCCTTGCGTTTGCGTTCGTATTCTGACTTTGAGATATTGCTTCCTATCTTTTCGGATACATCGTTTATTAAGATTTGAAGGTCGCTTTTCTTTTTTTCTGACGCGTCAAGATCTGCTGAAATTGATTCAAGCTTAGACATAGCAGATTTTAACTGTGCATTTATCTGAGCGACTTCATTGCTGCCGGACATTGTGCCTTTGCTTAAGTAAAGTTTCCCGAGAACTGTTGTTTTGAGGTCGGTTCTGCCTATATGAGCAATTGCTGATTCGAGAATATCCAAATCGAACATTGAGTATAAGGCTTTCTTGAGCTTACCGGCAGAATCTCTTCCCTTAACTCTCAGGTCTGCGATCATGCTCTCGCCGTCGAAGAAAAAATAATCTGACAATCCTGGCGGAAGCAGCTTTTCAATAGTATCCTTGGGTCTGTCGATACGGCGCCAGTTATTGTCGTCGTCCATTTTGCTGAGAGTAAAATCATCTCCGATTTTCTGGGAGTCGTTGATGTCCTTTTTGTAGTTGAAAACCCTGGTGATAGAATACTGAGAACCGTTATGCTCAAAGTCTATCCTTCCCATTACATCAAAGCAGTCGCCTAAAGAACGTTCGCTCTCGTACTGGAGATTATACAGGCGGTCCGTTGTTGTTTTGTTAAAATGTACCTGACCATAGAACACCCACTGAAAAAGCTGATGAAGAGTGGTTTTACCATCGCCATTTTTGCCGTAGATAATAGTTGCTTTTCCGTCGGTAGAGCAGCGGATCTCACCGTGATCTCTAAAGTTACGGAAGTTCTCAAATTCTATCTTACTTATCTTCATTTTTCGTCACCCGCTCCAGTTCGTCCTGAATAGACTTCACCACATCGTTTTTGGCTTGCTGTTCTGTGATAAACTTGTTTGATTGAAACTGCCGTTCTTTCTGTTCAACAAATTCTATCATATGCTGAACGATTTCCTGATCATTCATCTGATCCGTCCTCCATTTCATCATAGTCGTAAACATTGATATCGTCGTCAGTCAGTCCGTAAATTGCCTTTTGAGCTTCAAATTCGGGCTCGATCGCGTCCCAGTTCATTGCCAGATGGCCGTATTCCCTAAAGCGCCTGAGCTCAATTTTTGCCCAAGCAGGCACATCAGGAGAAGGCAGGACAATTACGTCATAGATATTTGCGGCTTCCTTGTTCTTGTACGTCCTGAGAATACGGCCGCGCCTTTGGACAAATTCTCTGTAATCATCATTGCTTGCAAGTATCAGCGCGCTCCTGATAGATGGAATATTGATACCTTCATCGAGACAGCGTATGGCAACGAGGGAGTCGATCTCGCCTTTATTAAAGGCGTCTACCAATTCCATTCTGTCGTCCATGTTTTCCTGAGCGGTGAACTGGCTTGTTTTTATATCGTGGGAAGTCAGTATTCGCTTTATAGACTGAATGTGCCTTATATCTTCGCCTGTATTGGGGTCGAACAGCCTGCCATCGCCGCAGTAAACAATGAAATGGTCTTTTTCGGCAACCTTTGAAAGTATATATTCGATATTGTCCTGCTTTTCTTGCGCCATTGCTATAAGGCGAAGCCTGTTCCTTGAAGAAGTTATCAGCAGGTCTTGGTTGATGACCTTTCCGGCTTTGTTAAAGCAGGAGATGATTTTCTTTGTATAGAAAGTGAATTTTTCCTCTTCTTCGGTGGTTGCATTGACAAAGATCGGGTAGTAATTGTACGGCACGAGAAATCCTCTGTCGAGCGCGTCTTCTATCGGAAGGCTGAACACCTGTCCCCCGAAGAAACTCATCAGTTCCTTGCCTTTTTGTGCGGAAGTGCCACTATATGGTGTCGCGCTGAGCCCGAGCATATACTTGAAAGTGTCATGCAATGATTCGGGTCTGTCGGTCAGTCTGTGCGCTTCGTCAACTATCAGCAGCTTATCCTCTTTGGATTTAAGCAGCGCTGAATTGAAACGCTCCATCTTGAATGAAGCAATCGTAGACACTATGATAATTTGCGAGTCCGGTTCATATTTTTTTCTTATGACAGCCTGAGAGATCTGGTTTTCCCATGTGGGATTTTCTGAAGAAACCATTATAAGCTTTGCTTCCGGGAAAGCCTTGATAAGATCCTCTGCCCATTGACGCACCAGGTGTTTGTACGGTGCACAAATAACTATCATAGCGGGCTTGCTTTTAAGTAGTTCCTTTGCAGAATAAATGGCAGTCCATGTCTTACCGGTACCTGTTGCCATGACGTAGAATCCATGATAATTGTTGTCGGTCCATGCTTTTATAGCTTGCTCCTGATAATCACGCAGCGTAATGGGAGAATTGTGCGAGCCGGCGTCCTGTTTTCTTTTTTTTATGATCTGCAAAATATGCGACCTTGCCGACTCTTTGTAGTCATACACGTTGACATATGGATTTGTTCCGTTCCACAGTGAAAGGAACTCATTTTTTTCGTCGGCGATGCTGCCCTCATCTGAAGCATTCCAGCTTTTAACGACCCGGATTTTCTCATAGTTGTACCGGTAGCCGTTTATGCTTGAATTGGCAGACCCATAGAAGACAATGGTGTTGCCATTAAAATCTTCAAGTATGCCGAGCTTGTCGTGATAAGCGCCTGAGGTTTCGGTAACAGCGATTTTGATGTTAAGAGTTCCTTCCGCTATCAGTGTTGCAAGCAGCTTTAGCTTTATGTCATCAAACCTATCTATAGCTTCAACGAAATTCCGGGAGAATGCGGAGTCATATATCGCCTCTCTCTTACGGTAGCCGGCATTTATAGCTTCAATGTCTTCTTCGCTGAGCTTGGGGCTTGCAACAAGTTCGATCCTGCCTTTGTTTCTATGCAGGGCTACAATACCGTCCATGATCGGTTCAAACACGCCGGACGAGAAGAAGCCAACGCTGCGCTGATACAGCTTTGTCTGCTTAAGAGCCGGAATCAAGAAAGCCTTTGCTATGTTATCATCGCCGCAGCTGATATAGCTCAATTTTATGTCTAGGTCTTGAAAGCTCATGTTAAGTCCTCCCATAAGGAATCGTCGTCAATAAGTTCCATGAGTAAGTCGTCGGTGCTGACGTCATCGGTGCTGTCTGAACAGAACTCTGTATTTTTCGATGGTGCAAGACCCGCAAACTTTTCGGCGTCCATTTTGCCGATTGGTGAAACTAATGGAACAGCCATGCGCAATATTGGCGATGAAGTGGCGACGCTTAGTTTGCTCGACCATTTTTTCAGCGTACTTAAAACCAGCCATTCGGTCCAGTTCACGGATATCGGCGGAAGAGAATAAATACATGGAAGTTCACGGATCGGGACGGCGTCGCTTATTGAATCACAAACGATGTTCTCGACTTGTTTGGCGATGTCTTCGGTTATTCCTGTCTGTTCAATGCTGATAAGCCCTTTTTCGCTGCGCATAAAGAATTTATCATTCAGCGATTCAGCAAGTTCTAAGAAAGAAAAGACTCGGTAATGCATTCCTTTGGAGAATCTAGCAATCTCACCAAAGGAAATCGTTTCGTGTTTATGTATATAGTCCCTTAATCTTTCAATAGGGTAACCTATATCTTCTGTTCCGTCTTGAGCAATCAAGGGTCTGAAAAACTGAAATTCGTTCCGAAATAGGTTTTCAGCGATGCTGAATGTACTGAACGGGTATAGCGCAAAGTTTCGCGACAGCATACCCGGTATTTCGAAGTTTGTGCGGATAAATAATTCTTCGCCGTGATGAGGCTTTCCGTCGGATACGAGGTCTGCAATAATCGCTCTGAATCGCTCTTTTTCTTCAAACGATATTTTTAGCTTGCTGGCGTGAAAATACTGACCGAAAAGGTTGATTATATTGTTGTCACCAGTTGCAAAGGAGAGAACTACTTCGGTCAATCCGGGGAACCTATCAAATATCTGCTGCCTGGAAACAGGGTAATTGGATTCCTTAATAAAATTGACTATTTCCGTATGAATAGATGTGAAGGAAGCGTCGCGGGAAATATAGTCACGTCGGAAAATAAATTCATCTTCATATTTCTCTCTAAGAATAGACTGCAGATAATACTTATTATTTATCCCGACTTTTAACAGCTTGTCCTCAAAAATGGCGAATAACGTATTTGTAAGGAACACTTTACTTTCGTTGGTTTTGATATAATCATGTATGTCCCGGGCAAGCTGGTCTGGCATGTGAGCCTGATTGCTTCGCGCAA
>OLOX01002177.1_pt1 | contig 16703 bp, 10 predicted proteins | sample 1672091 | NCBI WGS metagenome assembly OLOX01 (sample SAMEA3136644, study PRJEB25190) | human gut metagenome | reverse complement strand
TCTTCTTCGATACCTCACCAGTAGAATAACCGGTCTGCTTCTGCATAGTTAGCATCAGACCCGGATTGCCGTTGATGCTCGCATAGACTTCATCGGAATTATCGATAAAGTCCACTTCCGCCACATCTCCCAGACGGATCGGCTCCACACCGTCGAATCCCATATCCAGAATTACTGTATTGCGAAGAGCTTCCGCGCTGTCGAACTTGTCTCCCACACGGATCAGGACCTGCGTGCCGTCCTCCGCCACGTATCCGGCAGGCATGGAGAAGTTCTCCGCCTGCAGAATTCCGGATACCATATCTCTGGTCAGGATCGTTGTAAGATCCGCCTGCTCGTAGGCCTGTTCCGCCGAATCATCGATCTGCTTCTCGCCCTCCTCGATCTGAGTCAGGCCACTCTCCAGCTGCGCTTTTGTGGATTCCAGTCCCTGTTCGCCGGCAATTGTCTGTGCCAGCGCTGTATAGAGCTGGAGGTTTCCGCTGGCTTCGCCGGCCGAGATCTGCACTTCCGCATCCGCGATGGCCAACTGTCCGGCATCCAGCTGCTTGATAGCGTCCTGGATCTGCGCAATTCCGCCTTCCAGCTGCGCTTTACCATCCGCAATCTCCTGCAGGTACTGATCGAGTGCATTGATATCGTAACCCATGGAGGACACCAGTTCCTCCAGACCAGAGATCGCTGGCGTCAGCGCCTGATAGGCCAGCTTGTCGATGGCGTCGGAGGCGTTGGAAATGATTTCACGCAGGAAAATTTCCTGATGCGTGTAAATGGAGTTTATCATGAGATCCAGCAGACGCTTGGATTCCGCCTTGAATTGTTTCTTACTCATATGTCTATGCCTCCAAAGTTATGAAGTAATTATTTCAGTAAATATATAGTATAGCACAAAAGTCGGGAATTTCAATATTCTGGGGCGGGAGAAGCGCGTAATTTACACTTATATAAAATTTGGACGGGGCAGCGGCTGCGCCCCGTCCGAACATTAAGGCTTATTTCTTTTCGTGCTTGCCCTTGTAAGCGCCCGGCATTGAGGGCAGATTGAGCTTGAAGCGCTGGGGCGACGCACTTTCCGCCTTTGCGTGGCTCCCGCCTCTGGATGCGCCACCGCGGCGGGGTGCGCTCTCGGGCTCGCCGTAATCGTCCGCTTCATCATCCCGCGTCTCGAACGCGGGGCCGCGGCGGTTGCGTATCGTCTCAGGTGTGAGCGGAGCCTTCTTTGCAGGTGCGGGAGCTTTTTCGGGGGCCGCGCCGATGAAGGGAATGTCGAAGGGCAGGACCTCGCGGATATCGAAATCCAGCACCAGCTCCGCAATGGGCATAGAATCGCGCCTGTCCTCAAGGAAGCGGAAAATGAAGCGGGTGATGACCCACGCGATGAAGCCCGAGGCCACGCCGATTATTGCCGCGACGAGAACGTCGGACGGGTAGTGCGCCATGAGATAGTTGCGCGCAAAGCCCATCACCGGCACGAACAGGAATGCCCAGTAGCGCGCGGGCTTTTTGCCCGTGAGCACGAGCGCGGTCACACCGGCCATCGCGGCCGTTACATGGCCGGAGGGGAAGGAGTATTCGCTCTCGGCATACGCGCCGGCGGCCTGCCACCAGGTGCGGAAAGGTTCCACCGTCAGCGGGCGCGGCCGGGCGACGAAGTCCTTGAGCCAGAAGTTCGTGATGAGCGCGCCGCAGCACACGGCGCCGAACATGCAGATGCCCGCCTTGCGCGTTTTCGGAAACAGCATCAGCGCGATGCCGAGCGCGAGAAAGACAATGCCCTTCTCGCCCAGCAGCGTGATGGCCCGGCACAGCGGCGTAAAAGCCCCGCCCGCCGTACCGGCCAAACTGTGCAGCGCCTGCAAAATGGCGTAGTCATAGCCCGCAAAGGCCGTGTTGAGCCATTGCGCGATCGCAGTCAGTTCCATAAAAAATCACCGTCCGGATAGAAAGAATAGCTTTTGAAAAAGGCGAAAAGCTCGCCGGAATGTAAAATGCACTTAAAATCTGTGTAAAGCGAAAAGTGACTTTGTCATCTTACACCCCGTGCATGCGTTTTGCAACCGTTAACATTCGCACGGACCCTTAAAGTTTTGAATGAACGATTTTTATCAAAAACAAAAATGGAACGTTTTCTGTATTTTGAACCGGTTATTCTGCTGCGGGGCTTGACTTTGGCGCGAAAAATCAATATGCTGGTAAACAGAAATTCAATCTTTAGATAGGAGCGATTTTTGCATGATTCTCGATTGCAGCAAGTATGTCGGCCCTTGTAAGTGCGGCCGCGAGCACACCCTGGAGACGAAGAAGGTCGTCGTGGAGTATGACGCGCTCGACAAGTTCGACCAGTATATGGACGAGGTCGGCCTGACCGGCAAGCGCGCTGTCATCTATGACACGAACACGTATAACCTTCCGACGCTCAAGCATGTGCGCGCCGATCAGGAGATCGTCCTCAATGCTGAGGGGCTTCACTCCGAGAAGGGGATGATCGAGGACATGATGCGCCAGCTCGACCATCCGGATGTGATCGTCGCGGTCGGCTCCGGCACGATCATGGACTTCGGCCGCTACCCGGCGTACCACCTCGGCATCCCGTTCGTCGCCGTGCCGACGCTTGCGAGCTCCGACGGCTTCACGGCCAACATCTGCTCGATCATCATCGACGGTCAGAAAAAGTCCATCCCCATGCAGGCTGCGGCGCTCGTCGTCTGCGACCTGAACGTGGTCTCCGGTGCGCCCCTGTGGCTGACCGTGAGTGGCATTTCGGACATTCTGGCAAAGTACATTTCGCTCGCGGACTGGAAGATCGCACACCTCGTCTCGGGCGAGTATTATTGCCCCATGGTCGCCGATCTCGCCGAGGAGGCGCTGACCATTATGCGCAAGGCTGCCGATGATATGGCGGCCGGCGGCAAGCCGGACTTTGAGGCCATGACCATGGCGCAGATGATCTCCGGCCTGACCATGCAGCTGCTCAACCACTCCCGCGCTGCGTCCGGCGCCGAGCACCTGATGGCGCACCTTGTGGAGATGAAGCCGCCGCGCTTTGAAAATGCGCACGGCATGCACGGCCAGTGCGTCGGTGTGGGCACGTACCTGTGTGCGAAGGAGTACCATTACCTTGCCTCGCTCCCGACGCCGAAGGCCAAGCCCTTCGAGCCCCTGACCCGCGCATGGGTGGACGAGAAATTCGGCAATCTCGCCGACGGCATCATGAAGGAGAACGAGAACGACGTGCTCGGCACCTTTGATCCGCAGAACATCGTCGACCACTGGGACGAGATCCGCGCCATCATCGCCGAGATCCCCTCGGCCGAGGAGCTTGCCGCCCTGTGCGAGAAGCTCGGCGCGTTCTACAAGCCCGAACAGATCGGTATCGATCCGGCTCTGTCGGAGGATATGCTCAGCGTTTCGGCTGCCATCCGCAACCGCCTGACGCTCATCCGCATGCGCCGCGTGCTCGATTTCGGCGAATAATTGCAGATGGAAACCGTATGTGCCCGGAAGCAGCTGCTTCCGGGCGCTTTTCGCTTGTGAAACAGGGCGTATGGTGGTATAATATTCTGATTCTAATTTTGTAAAAGGAGGCCGTGCCATGCCGGATTTTGAAGTCGTTTCGCCCTACGAGCCGTCGGGCGATCAGCCCGAGGCAATCGACGCGCTCGCGCAGGGCGTGGAAAACGGCATTGACGAGCAGGTGCTGCTCGGCGTGACCGGCTCCGGCAAGACGTACACGATGGCCAAGGTCATCGAGCGCGTCCAGCGGCCGACGCTCGTGCTCGCACACAACAAGATCCTCGCGGCGCAGCTGTGCAGCGAGTTCAAGGAGTTTTTCCCGAACAACGCCGTGGAGTATTTCGTCAGCTATTACGACTACTATCAGCCGGAGGCATACATCCCGCACACGGACACGTTCATCGAAAAGGACGCCTCCATCAACGACGAGATCGAGCGTCTGCGCCACTCGGCCACGTCGAGCCTGTTTGAGCGGCGGGACGTGATCGTCGTCTCGTCCGTGTCGTGCATCTACGGCCTCGGCGACCCGATCGACTATGCCAACATGGTCATCTCGCTGCGCACCGGTCAGCAGCGTGATCCGGAGGAACTCATGCGAAAGCTCATCGACATCCGCTATGAGCGCAACGACATCGCCTTTGCGCGCAATATGTTCCGCGTCCGCGGCGATACGATCGACATTTTTCCGGCCTATTCGTCCGACCATGCCGTGCGCGTGGAGTTTTTCGGCGACGAGATCGACCGTATCTCGGACATCAACGTCGTCACCGGCGCGCCCATCCGCACGCTCAGCCATGTGGCGATCTATCCCGCGTCGCACTATGTCACGACGCATGAAAAGATGGAGCGCGCCATCGGCGAGATCCGCGCCGAGTGCGATGCGCGCGTGAAAACGTTTGAGCAGCAGGGCAAGCTCCTCGAGGCGCAGCGCATCCGCCAGCGCACGGATTATGACATTGAGATGATGCAGGAGCTCGGCTACTGTTCCGGCATTGAGAACTATTCGCGCATCATCAGCGGCCGCGCCCCCGGCAGCGCGCCGATGACGCTGCTGGACTATTTTCCGAAGGATTTTCTGCTCTTTGTCGATGAGAGCCACGTCACGCTGCCGCAGGTGCGTGCCATGTACCGCGGCGACCGTGCGCGCAAGGACTCGCTCGTCGAGTACGGCTTCCGCCTGCCGAGTGCGTACGATAACCGCCCACTGAAGTTCGAGGAGTTCGAGCAGCGGGTGCATCAGGCCATCTATGTCTCGGCCACGCCGGGCGACTATGAGCGCGAGCACGCGGGGCAGATCGCCGAGCAGATCATCCGGCCGACCGGCCTGCTCGACCCGCAGATATTCGTGCGCCCCATCGAGGGACAGATCGACGATCTCATCGGCGAGATCAACGCCCGCATCGCCAAAAACGAACGCGCGCTCGTGACCACGCTCACAAAGAAGATGGCCGAGGATCTCTCGGCCTACCTCACGAACGCGGGCATCCGCTGCCGATATCTGCACCATGACATCGGCGCGATCGAGCGCATGGAGATCATTCGCGACCTGCGCACGGGCGCGTTTGACGTGCTCGTCGGCATCAACCTCCTGCGCGAGGGGCTGGATCTGCCGGAGGTGTCGCTTGTGGCGATCCTCGACGCGGACAAGGAGGGCTTTCTGCGCAGCGAGACGAGCCTCATCCAGACGATCGGCCGCGCGGCGCGCAACGCCGAGGGCACGGTCATCATGTACGCGGATAAGGAGACGGCCGCCATGCACGCGGCCATCATGGAGACCAACCGCCGCCGCGCCAAGCAGGCGGCGTACAATCAAGCGCACGGTATCGTGCCGAAGACGATCGTCAAGGGCGTGCGCGAGCTGCTCGAGATCTCCGGCGACGTCGAAGCGCCCAAGCGCGCCGACGGTGTGAAGATGACGGAGGCCGAGCGCCGCGCCGAGATCGCGCGGCTCGAGGCACAGATGAAAAAAGCGGCCGAAATGCTCGAGTACGAGTATGCCGCCGTGCTGCGCGACCGGCTCATTGAGCTGCGCGGCCAGTGACGCGCAAGGAGGACACCTGAATGAAACTCATGATTCTCGACGGCAACAGCATCATCAACCGCGCCTTTTACGGCATCCGGATGCTCAACGCGCCCGACGGCACGCCGACAAACGCGGTCTACGGCTTTCTGAGCACGTTCCGGCGCGTTTTCGACCTGGCGCAGCCGCAGGCGGTGTGCGTCGCGTTCGACGTGCACGCCCCCACGTTCCGCCACGAGCAGTATGCGCTCTACAAGGCGCAGCGCAAGCCCATGCCGGAGGAGCTCGCCGTGCAGATGCCGCTGCTCAAGCAGACACTCGACTATATGGGCGTGCGGCGGCTGGAGCTGGCCGGCTGGGAGGCCGACGACCTGCTCGGCACGCTCGCGCGCCGCTGTGAGGCTGCCGGTTGGACGTGCGACGTCGTCACCGGCGATAAGGACAGCCTGCAGCTCATCACCGACAGCACCCATGTCTTCAACGTCAAGACCCGCATGGGGCAGACGGATACGATCGAATACACGCCCGAGCGCTTTCGTGAAGAGTACGGCTTTGACCCAATCCGCATGATCGACCTCAAGGCACTCATGGGCGACAGCTCCGACAATATCCCTGGTGTGCCGGGCATCGGCGAAAAGACGGCGAAGGATCTGCTCGTGCGCTTCGGCACGGTGGCGGACATTTACCGTGACCTCGATGCGCTGGACATCAAGCCCGGTGTGCGCAAAAAGCTCACCGAGGGGCGCGAGAGCGCGCAGCTCTCGTTCGACCTTGCCACCATCCGCACGGACGCGCCGATCGACTTTGCGCTCGAGTCGGCCGTCTGGGATCACGACTATCAGCCGGAGCTGTACGACTGGTTCCGGAGGCTCAACTTCACGTCGCTGTCGGAAAAGTGGGGGCTGCAGCCGGCGGACGGTGTAAGCGCACCGTCGAGCGCGCTGCCGGCTGTGGACGTGGCGGACAGCGCCGCGCTGCGCGCGCTCGAGCAGGCGGTCACGGCGGCGCCCTATGTCGCGGTGCTCGCGCCCGACGGGCTCGACACGCTCGCGCTCTGCGACGGTAAGGCGTGCTATGCGCTCTCGTGGGCGCAGCTCGGCGATGATTATAACGCCTTTTTGCGCCTGCTGTTTTCTGCGCGCGTGCGCAAGGCGGGGCACAACATCAAAGACCTCATGCGCGCGCTGCTCGACGAGGGACTGCCGACGGACGGCTTCGTGTTTGACACGGCGCTGGCGGCCTACCTGCTCGATGCCACGGCCGGAAGCTATGACCTGCCGCGCCTTGCGCAGACGTATCTTGGCGAGGAGCTGCCGGATGCACAGAGCGTCTGGGCGCTGCAGCCGGTGCTGCACGAAAAAATGGACGCTCAGGCCATGCTGCCGCTCTACACGGACGTTGAGCTACCGCTGTGCCCGGTGCTGGCGCGCATGGAGCAGGCGGGTTTTCTGGTCGACCGCAAGGCGCTGTACGACTTCGGCGAGAGCCTCACGAGCAGCATCGAGCAGCTCCAGCAGAGCATCTGGGCGCTCGCGGGCGAGCCGTTCAACATTCAGTCGCCGAAGCAGCTTGGCAACGTTCTGTTCGAGCGGCTCATGCTTCCGGCCGGGAAAAAGACCAAGACCGGCTGGAGCACGAACGCCGCCGTGCTCGACAAGCTGCGCGGCAAGCATCCGATCATCGAGCAGATCCTCGATTACCGCACGCTTACAAAGCTCAAGTCCACCTATGCCGACGGGCTGCTCAAGGAGATCTCCGCCGACGGGCGCATCCACACGAACTTCCAGATGACCGTCACAGCGACGGGGCGCCTGTCGTCGACAGAGCCGAACCTGCAGAATATTCCCGTGCGCCGCGAGCTCGGCGCGCAGATCCGCAAGATGTTCGTCGCCTCGCCCGGCAGGGTGCTCGTGGATGCGGACTACAGCCAGATCGAGCTGCGCCTGCTTGCGCACATCGCAAACGATGAGACAATGATCGCCGCCTTCCGCAGCGGGGAGGACATCCACGCCGTCACGGCGTCGCAGGTGTTCGGCGTGCCGCTTGCGGAGGTGACGCCGCTGCAGCGCTCGCACGCGAAGGCCGTCAATTTTGGCATCGTCTACGGCATCTCGGCCTTCAGCCTCGCGCAGGACATCGGCGTGTTCCAGAGTGAGGCCAAGGCGTATATGGACAGCTATTTTGCCAAGTACCACGGCGTGCGCGCGTATATGACGCGCGTCGTCGAGCAGGCCAAGGCCGACGGCTATGTCACGACGCTCTTCGGCCGCCGCCGCGATCTGCCGGAGCTCAAGTCCTCAAACTTCAACCTCCGCAGCTTTGGCGAGCGTGTGGCGCTCAATATGCCCATTCAGGGCACGGCGGCGGATATCATTAAGGCCGCCATGGTGCGCGTGGATGCGCGGATGCGCGCGGAAAAGCTGCAGGCGCGGCTGCTGCTGCAGGTGCACGATGAGCTCATCGTCGAGTGCCCCGCGGCGGAGGCCGAGACGGTCAAGGCCATCCTCGTCGATGAGATGGAGCACGTGGTCGATTACCGCGTGCCGCTGCTCGTGGACGCGAAGATCGGCGCAAGCTGGGCGGAGGCGCACTGATGGACGTCGCGATCTGTGATGCGCGCAGCGTGCACCTGCCGCAGCTCGAGGCGCTTGAGTGCGCGTGCTTTTCTGCGCCGTGGACACGCGCGCAGCTGGCGAGCCAGCTGCCGGACGACCGGCACGTGTTTCTCATCGCCGCGGCGGGGGAGACGGTGCTCGGCTACGCAAACTTCCTGCACGTGCTCGATGAGGGCGACATTGGAAATGTCGCCGTCGCGCCGGAGTACCGGCGGCAGGGCATCGCGGATGCGCTGCTCGAGGCGCTGTGTGCGCGCGCGGCGGCGCTTGATCTCGCATTTTTGACCCTGGAGGTGCGCGCATCGAATGCGCCCGCCATCGCGCTGTACCGCAAGCACGGGTTTCAGGCCGTCGGTCAGCGCCGCAATTACTATCAGAAACCGGACGAGGATGCATTGCTCATGACCTGGTTCCGGAGAGAGGCGGAGACAATATGATTATTCTTGCGATCGAATCTTCCTGTGATGAAACGGCCGTCGCCCTCGTGCGTGACGGGCGCGAGGTGCTGACCGACCAGGTCTTTTCGCAGGCCGACCTGCACGCCGTCTACGGCGGCGTCGTGCCCGAGATCGCGTCGCGCTCGCACGTGGAGGTCATCTCCCAGCTTGCCGACCGCGCGTTGCAGGTGACCGGCCTGAGCCGCGGCGACATTGACGCCGTGGCCGTCACGTGTGCGCCGGGGCTCATCGGCGCGCTGCTTGTCGGCGTGAACTTTGCCAAGTCCGCCGCGCTCGCGCTCGGCGTGCCGCTCATCCCGGTGCACCATGTCCGCGGCCACATCGCGGCAAACTACATCGCCTACCCGGAGCTGGAGCCGCCGTTCGTGTGTCTGGCTATCTCGGGCGGCAACACGCTCATCTGTGACGTGCGCGACTATACGGATCTGCGCATCCTCGGCGCGACGCGCGACGACGCGGCCGGTGAGTGCTTCGACAAGACCGCGCGTGTGCTCGGCCTGCCGTATCCCGGCGGCAAGCCCATCGACGACCTGTCCAAGACCGGCGACGACCGCAAGTACAAGCTGCCGATCGGCCACGTCGACGGCTGCCCGTATGACATGAGCTTCAGCGGGCTGAAAACAGCCGTCATCAACCTCGCCCACACGGCGGAGCAGAAGGGCGAGCCGCTTGACAAGGCGTCGCTCGCCGCGTCGTTCTGCCGCGCCATGAGCGAGAGCCTTGTGCCGCGCACGATGGCGGCGGTCCGGGAGCTCGGCTATGACAAGCTCGCCGTGGCGGGCGGCGTCGCGGCAAACTCCTGCATCCGCGGTGATTTTCAGGCCGCCTGCGATGCGGCCGGTATCCGCCTGTTCGTCCCGCCGCTGAAACTCTGCGGCGACAATGCCGCCATGATCGGCTGCCAGGCGTACTACGAGTACCTGCGCGGTGCGCGCGCGGGCAGCGAGCTCAACGCGTGGGCGAACATGGAGATCTCCGAGGTCCCGTTCTATGGGCACGCATGACGGGCACCGCGCCCGCATGAAGGCGCGCTTCGTGCGCTGCGGGCTCGATAATTTCGACGATCACAGCGTGCTCGAGCTGCTGCTGTTTTATGCCGTGCCGCGGCGCGACGTCAACGAGCTCGCGCACGCGCTGCTGGACCATTTCGGCACGCTTGACGCGGTCTTTGAGGCAAGCTTTGAGGACATGATGCAGGTGCCCGGTGCGGGGGAGAACGTGGCGACGCTGCTCACGCTCGTCCCGCAGGTCAGCCGCCGGTATCAGATGGCCAAGCGCCGCCAGCAGAAACTCCTGCGCTCGAGCGAGGAGGCGGGGCGGTATCTCGTGCCGCTGTATCTGTATGAGCGCGCCGAGGTCGTCTACCTCCTGTGTCTGGACGCCAAGGGCGGCCTCATCAGCTGCCGGGAGGTCGGGCGCGGCGTCGTCAATGCCGCTGAGGTGTCCGTGCGCACCATCGTCGAGACGGCGCTGTCGCAAAAGGCGGTGTCCGTCATCCTCAGCCACAACCACGTCGACGCCTACGCGCTGCCGTCGCGCGAGGACGAGCTGACGACCAAGCGTGTGCGCGATGCACTTTTGCTCGTAGGAATCACGCTGGCGGATCATATCATCGTCTGCGGCGAGGATTATGTGTCGTTTGCCGACAGCGGCCTGCTCTGAATCATCACCGGCGGCGCAAATCCTGCATTTTGCCTGTCAAGCCTTTTTTCAAATCTCTCGCGTGAGCGAGAGATTTGTATTATGGTAACAAAATTGCGGTTTATAAAATCCACAAAGTCCGTTTCCGGATTTGGATGTTTTGTGTAAAAGAGCGGCAATGCATTGAAAACACTGGAATATTTGCGTGTTGAAAACCCTGTTGAAAATGTTGATAACTCACAGCAAAGGCGAAGACGATAGAATGTTATGTAAACATAATGTCACGAAAATGTAAGAACTTCGATTTGCACCCTATCCGCAAATGCCTGAAATAACGCGGGTTTGCGGCGGCGGGTAACAGTGCAAATTCTGCACAAGCGACATGGATCGAAGATAACCGACAAAACGTGCAAAAAAACAACATTTTTTCATGCATGAAAACAATTAGTAATCATCGAACTTTGGTGTTGACATCCGCAGAGACTTGTGATAGAATGTGCAAGCTGTTAGAAATTCGCTAGTGTAGCTCAGTTGGTAGAGCAGCTGATTCGTAATCAGCAGGTCGTGTGTTCGAGTCACATCACTAGCTCCATTAAAAACCCTGTAATTCCAATGGTTACAGGGTTTTTTCTTTGCTCCGCAACTGTAAAATCAGTGGATGACCGTGCTTTCTTCGGTCAAAAACGCCGTGTGACGGTGCGTCTGCGCTGCACCAAGACATGAGTGTGGTTCGCAAATCCCTTTGCGCGACAGTGCTTTTCTCAAGCTGTGATGCGAATGAATCGCTCGCCGGAAGGCTGCGGATTGCATTGAAATGAAATACTTGTTATAATATTTTGTATAGTAATCGACCAGGGGGAATTGCTTGTGGATTTCAGACAGCTTGAGACATTTGTGGAAGTCTGTGAACAGATGAGCTTTACAAAGGCGGCGAGCAATCTGTACATCAGTCAGCAAGGGGTCAGCAAGAGCATAAAGACCCTTGAGGACGAATTAGGTGTTTCTCTGTTTCTGCGCACGAATTCTTCCATTTCGCTGACGAATTACGGCGTGATACTTCAGCGCTATGCGGAGGATCTCGTGAACAACTATACGAAAGTCCTTACAGAAATCAATACTGAAAAGAACCGCGATAGAAATGGTATAACGCTTGGCTTCCCTAACGGGATTGCGAATTTTTTTCCGGCAGAAATCTTTGAGACTTATCTGAAAAGCCATCCGAACGTCCGGATCTCAATCAGAGAGTATACAGACACAGAGGTTGATGAAGCGCTGGTGAGAGGAGACATTGATATCGGATTCTGTGTTGTTCCGGTAGACAAAGAGAAGCTGAACATACAGCATACACATAACATGAATCTTTATTTCATGCTTAGTGAGTCGCACCCGCTTGCCGGAGAGACATCACTCGATCTGCGGCAGCTCAAAAACGACAGCTTTATCGCAATGGGAGACGAGGGGAAAGGACGCACAAGTTTTCTCGAACGCTGCCGCAAAGCGGGCTTCTTTCACAATATAAACGTGACTGTTGCAGATACGGAACTGATGATGGAGCTGTGCCGCAAAAATTTGGGAATAGGGGTGTATGCGGGGGAACGCCCGTTGGAACTTCCGGGACTCAGAATCGTCCCGGATAAGCTGCACGTATGGGAATTTTCCATTTGCATTTGTACTGCCGCGGGTCATGGCGTGACTGCACAGGAGGCTGAATTGATCAAATGCTTCCGCAAATGGTGATATACGCCTTATAATATCGCCTGCATGTTCCATGGCAAAGCCTATAATTATTTCTACAGCGCAAGCTACCGGCAGATTCTTTGCCGGTAGCTTATCTTTTTGCATTTGCCACAACTACTTGTTGTGACGAGTACAAAAAGGTCTCACTGTCAAACGTTTAACAGGCGTGCTATAATCAGAACAGCAAATGACAATAAATTAACTTTTCCCGGGAAGAAATCAGAAGCAGATCGTGCCATCCAAAGAAAGGAAATCATAGATATGTACGAATGCCAGTATCCAAATCTTTTCAAGCCGCTTAAGCTGGGGAATACCATTTTACGCAACCGGATCTTTGCAGCTCCTACCGGTTACTGCGACCTTACAGTCGAGAATATCGCGACCGAGCCCCTGATGGCATACTACGAGAGCAAGGCGCGCGGCGGCTGCGCTGTTGTCCATGTAGGGGAGGCATACATCGATTCCGTACATGGTGTGGATATCCCTAAATATCTCAAACTCGACAGCGACGACTGTGTGTCCCACCTTGCAACAGTTGCCGATGCGATCAATAAGCACGGTGCCATCGCCTCTATTGAGCTTATGCACGCCGGTATGTTTTCCAGTCAGTCATATATTGAGGGGCATCAGGTGTGGGCGCCGTCGGACACGGTCATTAAGACCGACAGCGACAAAGCAAGCGCGCGTCTCAACGGCGCGTTTCCTCCGGAGATGCCTGAGGAGGAGATCCTGAATACCATTGAGCTTTACGCGCAGGCAGCAAAGCGCGTTCAGCTTGCGGGCTTCAAAATGGTCCTTCTTCACGGCGGCCATGGCTGGCTGCTTCATCAGTTCATGAGCCCGCTTACCAATCACCGTACCGATCGATGGGGCGGCAGCGCGGAGAACAGATGCCGCTTTGCGGTCATGGTCTGTGACAGGATCAAAGAGGTCTGCGGCAAGAATTTCATGATCGACTTCAGAATGTCCGCATCCGAGGTCAACTCTGTCGGTTATGGTATCGAAAATGGCGTTGCGTGCGCAAAGCAGCTTGACGGTCACTGCGATATCATCCATTGCTCTGTTGGCAACCACGAGGTCATTGAGTCGTTTGTTGTCATGCACCCATCCATGTTCCTTGAGGATGGCGTCAACATGAAGTTTGCCGCTGAGGTCAAAAAGCATGTTAAGACCCCTGTTGCGGCCGTTGGTTCCTTCAGCGACCCGGCGATGATGGAAAAAGCGCTTGCTGACGGATTGGCAGATGTCATCGAAATCGGCAGAGGCGTTATTGCCGATCCCGACCTGCCCAACAAAGCGAGAATGGGTAAGGCGGACGAGATCAACCAGTGTCTGCGCTGCTACACCTGTTTCAGCCAGCTTATTACCACCGGACAGTACGGCTGCGCGATCAATCCCACCACAGGGCGCGAGCTTGAGTGCAAATATGATACACCGCCCGTGCATAAGCGGAATGTCGTGGTTGTCGGCGGCGGTATCGGAGGCATGGAGGCGGCGCTGATCGCTGCCGAGCGCGGCCATCAGGTCACTGTCATCGAGAAAGCCGACAGACTCGGCGGTGTGCTCCTCATTGAGGAGGATGTCTCTTTTAAGAGCAAGCTCAAGCTGTATATCGACACGCAAGCCAGAAAGGTCATGAAGAATGACAACATCACTGTGATGCTCAGCACCGAGGCTACGCCGGAGCTTGTCAGCAGCATGGAACCTGATGCCGTTATCGCGGCTCTTGGTTCCCGGCCTGCGATTCCTACCTATCTGCCTGGCTACGACAAGGCGAACGTCATGCCTGCGGAGTACGCCTACACCCATGCCGATGAGGTTGGCGGCAAGGTCGTTGTAATTGGCGGTGGTCTCGTCGGTGCAGAGCTTGCGCTTCATCTGGCAAGCTGCGGCAAGGACGTCACCATCATGCATCGTCATGCGTGCATCAAGTGTGGTGCAAACGGTCTGCATGGTCAGGCGATCAATGAGCAGATTCGCATTCACAAGGTAGGTACGGCCTTCAACACCAGCCCCGTTGAAATTACCGATGACGGAGTTATCGGCAGAAATGCGGAAGGGGAAAAGCTCTATCCGGCAGACACCGTCATTTATGCTGTCGGTCAGCGTCCGCTTGCCGAGGAGGCGGAGCAGTTCCATTTCTGTGCGCCGGAGTTCTATACGATCGGGGACTGCGTGACTCCTGCGACGATCTATCAGGCAACATCTCAGGCTTTCTATGCCGCAAGAGATATCGGCCGCCTTTGAGTGTTTGTATGTAACGAGGTGTTCAGACTATGAGCTCATTCAATAAATATCCGCATGTCTTCTCGCCTATAAAGATAGGCGGCATGGAGGTCAAGAACCGCATGCAGTTCTCTCCTATGGTCTCCAGCCTCTCAACGCCCACCGGCGGCGTGTCTCCGGAGCTTCTCGGATATATTAAGTATCAGGCCCAGAGTGGTGTGGGCGTTATCACGATCGGTTCTACACCCATCAACCATACGAACGGTGTTGACTTTTTTGGCGCGCTTGACGTTACAAGTGATGACAATATGACCGATCTGCGCCGCATTTCCGAGATCGTGCACCGCTACGGCGCGAAGCTTTCCTGCGAGCTTGTCCACGCGGGCCGCTCCGCTCCGAAGCAGTTTCGCCCCAACTCGCCGGCGATCGCTCCCTCTGCGATCCCCGTTGAAAATGGCCCGACCGACATCCGCGAGATGGATGAGCGGGATATGGAAACCATCCGTAACGAGTATTGTGACGTTGCGCAGCGCCTGATGAAGTCCGGTTTTGACATGGTCATGGTACACGCGGCGCACGGGAATCTTCTTGCACAGTTTCTGTCTCCCAAATACAATCAGCGCACAGATGAATACGGCGGCAGCTTTGAAAACAGAGCCCGCTGGCCGCTCTCGGTACTAAAAGCAATGCGGGAGCGTGTAGGCGACGGCCTGTGCATCGATATGCGCATCAGCGGCGATGAACTGGTTCCGGGCGGTATGGGGATCGAAGAGACAAAGGCGTTTATCCGTCTTGCCCAGGAATACATAGATACCGTTCATGTCTCACAAGGACTCATTGTTGAGCCAAAGTATATGCCATATACCATGCCGGCATTCTATCTTCCGCATTGCCACAATGTGAAATGGTCCGAGCAGGTCAAGGCAGATCCGGATATTCATATTCCCGTTACCGTTGTCGGTAGTATCACGACCGTGGCGGAAGCTGAGGAGATCATCGCCTCTGGCAAAGCGGACATGGTGGCGATGGCGCGGCAGCTGATGTGCGATAATAAGCTGCTCTATAATGCCTATCATGGAATGGAAGAGAAAACCAGACCGTGCCTGCGCTGTCATGAATGTGCACCCGCCGACATCGTTCATCTTCGCTGCGCGACAAACCCGCGTCTCGGACGTGAGTCCGAGATCCCGGAAGAGCTGCCCTACGCAAAGCATAAAAAGAGAGTCGTCGTGGTTGGAGGCGGTGTTGCGGGCTGCATGGCTGCAAAAACGCTTGTAGAGCGCGGGCACGATGTCACCCTGATCGAAAAGAGTGACAAGCTCGGGGGCAGACTGCATGAGATCAGCTGCCTGTCGTTCAAGTTTGATATGCGCCAACACCTCCGCTGGCTTATGAGCAGCACCATGGAAAGCGGTGCAAAGATCATGCTCAACACCGAGGCGACGGCGGAAATCATCATGGGACTGAAGCCCGATGTGGTATTCGTTGCAACCGGTGCTGAACGGCTGACCCTTCCGATCCCGGGCATCGACAGGGAGAATGTCCACCATGTTCTGGATGTCGACACCGGCAGGGCGACAGTCGGAGAGCGAGTAGTTGTCTGCGGCGGCGGCCTGTCAGGTACGGAGTCGGCACTCCAGCTTGCCATGGACGGCAAGAAAGTGACGGTTGTAGACCTGCTCCCCGTTGAGCAGTTTGCCAAGGATCATTCTCCTGCACCCAGAGGGATGCTCCTGCAGCTGCTGGAAAAGTACGGCGTTGAGCTCATCGGCAGCGTCCGCGTCTGCGGCATCGACGATGACGGTGTTGCGGTAATGGCGCAGGGTGGCACGAGGACCATCATCCCGTGCGACGATGTTGTTGCTGCTTTCGGTATGAGGAAGAATGATGCTCTTCTCAAGCAGCTGAGAGAGCTTATGCCCGACGTCATAGCGGTTGGTGACTGCAATGTCGTTAAAAACATAAAGAATGCAAATCAGGTCGCATTCAATATGGCGCTTGAAGTGTAAAAACGGACGGTAAATCTGTAAATAGAAAAGGAGAAGATATAATGAAGAACGCAAAAGTTTCAAACAAAAAACTGATGTCTCTGGCGATCCTGTTCGTGTCCGCGCTTGAAATGGGTGGCATGGGGCTTCAGCCCGCACTGGCGGATATCGCCGCCGCATTCCCCGACATTCCCACTGTGTGGATGCAGGAAATGTCCAACTGGCCCGGCTTTGCAATGCTTCTCGGCTGCGCACTGTCCACGCTGCTTGCGACTAAGGTATCCAAGAAGGTCCTCTGCCAGATAGGCGTCGGCTTCGTCGTTGCCTATGCTATCCTCGGCTTCACTCTGTACACCAGCTTTGTCCAGCTTATGATGTGGCAGACCATCCTCGGCCTCGGTTTCGGTTTCCTTATGCCCACCTCCAACGGCATCATCGCAGAGAACTATGCCGAAGAAGAGCGCGGCAAGCTCATGGGTATTCAGGATCTTTTCACAAACGGCGG